>ERZ777306.1850-NODE-1850-length-30630-cov-57.401406_pt1 | contig 30630 bp, 22 predicted proteins | sample MGYA00374966_ERZ777306 | MGnify/ENA primary metagenome ERZ777306 (study PRJEB29329, sample SAMN06343882) | mouse gut metagenome | isolation source: Mouse cecum | place: Austria: Vienna | collected 2014-11-15 ... | reverse complement strand
GATTAAGGACAGTGATTTGATGACATTTAATATTAAGGATATTTTCGATAAAGAGCTTTAGCATAAAAATACAGTCAGGATCTAAGTCATCACATAATAAATACTTAAATAGAACGTCATTTTTAAAATCATTACAAAATTGTTTTGACATAGAAAATACCTCCTAATACTATATACAAAGAAAATATTCAGATTACTTTGTATAGAACAAAAAAGAAGCAAGAAATGATATCTTACTTCTAGTATTAATCATGTAATTCTTTATATGATTTAAGACCATAAGCGCTATCTGCAGCTTTGATTGCATTATTGATTGCTTTAGCAATCATTTCGGTTGCTAAAATCCCAACTGCATCAGGCATGATTTCTACTTCATTAGTACTTAAAACAAAAATAGTATCTCCATCACTCATTGTGTGAACTGGATGAATTGCACGAGCATAGCCGTTATGAGCAATACCAGCAATCTTTGTACATTGGGCCTTATCTAATTTGACATTTGTAATGACACAGCCAATAGTAGTATTTCCGTTTGGTAATTCACGAATTTTCTCTATTTGCTTAAAAATTACTTCATCAGCAGGAATAATACAATTATGTTCTTGATCATAAATCCCTGCAAGCTGCTCATTAGTTTTGTAGTCAACGACATTACCACAAGCATTAACTGCAACTATAGCACCTACTTGAATATTATCAATTTGGACAGCACTAGTACCAATACCGCCTTTCATGGCATATTGAGGACCCATAATTTTACCTACACTGGCGCCACATCCTGCTCCATAATTTCCTTCTTTAATAGATTCATTTGTTTCACTATTTAAACAAGCTTGATAGCCCATTTCTTTATCTGGACGAATTTTAGGATTTCCAACCGTTAAATCAAATAAAGAAGCACTACAAACAATAGGAACATGAGCAACTTTCATATCAAAACCATAATTACGTTCTTCTAAATATTGCATAGCACCACTAGCTGCATCTAATCCAAAAGCACTACCTCCACTAAGCATAATTGCATTAATTTGTTGGACCATGTTGATTGGATTTAATAAATCAGTTTCACGAGTAGCAGGACCGCCGCCACGTACATCAACTCCAGCAGTTGCCCCTTCTTTACAAATAATTACAGTACATCCAGTACCAGCTTCTTGATTTTCAGCTTGACCGATTTGAATTCCTTTAATATCGGTTATTTTAATTTCTTTCATGTTATCACCCGTAATTATTGTACAATATTTTAGTGAAATAAAAAATAAAATGTAAACATTTAAATAAAATTCATATAGCTTTGCAAAATATAGATGATAACATAATTAAATCTAGTATGAATGAAAAGGATGTTTTATATAAAATTTGGGTATTAATGGAAACTATAGAATAGTATTTTTATGATGAATATTATTTGGTTTATGTTAAGTGATTATTTTACTGTCATGATTTTTATTATTTTAAATAATAAAGCATAATTGTTATATCATTAGTAAAGCTATGGTATACTATAACAAGTAAGTTAATGATTATCACCATATTATTAAAAGAATTTTTTATAGGTGTTTGTATTAAATATTGAGGGATTAAACTAAGGGACTAAGAAACTATAAGAGTTAAATTCTGATTTATTAGTAGATAAAATGATTTGATATATAAAAGGAGTGTGTGAAGATGATTGATTTAATTATTATTGGTGCAGGACCAGCAGGGTTAAGTGCTTGTTTGTATGCTTCAAGAGCAGGGTTAGATGTAATGATGCTTGATGCAGGGGCACCTGGGGGAAAATTAAACGTTAGTGCAGAAATTGAAAACTGGCCTGGTCAGAAAAAGAAAACTGGACCTGAATTAGCATACGAGATGTATGAACATGCATTATCATTTGGTGGTAAGCAAGAATATGGTGAAGTAACTAAGATTATTGATCATAATGATTTTAAAGAAGTTATTACAAATGAAAAATCTTATCAGGCTAAAGCTGTTTTAATTGCTACAGGAACAAAAGAAAGAAAAATGAAAATTCCATTAGAAGAAGAATTGACAGGTCATGGAGTTTCTTATTGTGCTGTTTGTGATGGACCATTTTTTAAAGGAGAAGAAGTTGCTGTTATTGGAGGCGGTAATTCAGCTTTAGAAGAAGCAATCTATTTAACTAAGTTTGTAAATTGTGTTCATCTAATTGTCCGTAGAGATGTTTTCAGAGCAGATAAAATTATTCAGGAACATGTTTTAGGTAATGATAAAATTAAAATTCACTTTTTAAAGAAACCACATCATATAATTGCTAAAGATAACAAAGTCGATAAATTAGCTATAGAAGATAGTAATACTGGTGAGCTTAGTGAATTATTAGTAAAAGCTGTATTTCCTTTTATAGGATTAGATCCAATTACTGAGTTTGTTAAAGATTTAGATATTACAGATGAACATGGTTATATTATAACTGATGAAACAATGCAAACTAAGGTATCAGGTATTTATGCAGCAGGGGATGTACGTAAGAAAGTATTACGACAAGTTGTTACTGCTACAAATGATGGAGCTATTGCAGGACAACAAATTGCTCATTATCTAGAAAATCAAAATTAAAGTGTTTTAAAACGAAGTCTATTGTGACTCAATATCGTCAATTTAAGACTGTAAAAACAGATAGGAATCCAATATAGGAAGACTATCTATTTTTATATTGAAATATAAAAGAAGTGTTTTAACATATAAAGCTATTTTATGATATAATTGTAGTATAGAAAGAGGTGAGTTTATGTTCATTAAGGCTGTACAAAATAATAGAGACAGGAAGGGAACATATTACTGCTCACTTGTTTAAGCCTATCGTGCAAATGGTAAAATTAAACATCGTACTATCCGTTCTTTCGGTCTTTTGACTGAAGAACAGCTTCCTTATCTAAAAGCTATGTATGCCAAAAAGAAACCTAGACTTGTGTATGATGATGATTAATGTCTGTCACTTCTACTTTTGAATATTTTGTTACTTTTTTGTCTCATGCTGATACTTTTCCGTTGCCAGAAAACAGGATAATTATTTTATTAGAAATTTTAAACTTGGGTTACCTGGATTGCTTAAATTCCTGCTTTCTAGAAATGGACATACTGTTTCAAATGAAATCAATCATTATTTTTCTGGATTTGATGCATTGGAAAAAGCTGTATCTAAACAGGCAGTCTTTCAGGCAAAGAAAAAACTTGATTATCATTTTTTCGCTTTTATTAATGCACAATTATGCAGGCATTACTATAAAAACAATAAATATAAAACATGGAGGGGATATAGTGTTATAGCTGTTGATGGTTCTATTGGTGAAGCACCATATACTAATGAATGTTTTTGTATGTTTGGTGCAGATATACCCAATAAAAAGTTTAATCAGGCTAAAACATCACCAAGAATATCTGGATTCTATGATGTACTTAATGAATTATATATCGATGTATCCATTACTAGGTTTAGCAATTGTTTCATTAGGATTCTATGGAAATAAGAAAAAAATTAAATAAAATAAGTTTTAAGAACAATTATTAAAAGTAAATAAACAGGACCACTAAAAAGTCAAACTCATTAGATTAAGATGAATTGATTGAAAAGTGGTTTTTTTTTAGAATATAAGTTTATATATTATAAATATATAAAAGATAGTAATTTTGTCTTTAAAATTTTTAGTATTTGTTATTAAACTATAAAAGTTAAAAAATTGATTGATTTAAACAGATATATTATATACAGTTATTATGTAAGCGCTTTAAAAACAACAAAAGTAGGGAAGTCGATGAAAGAAAAACTTTGATAAGAAATTAATTAAAATAAGAAAGGGGAAAATATGAAAACATTAAAAAAGGTATTTTTTAGTATGCTAATAACCGCACTTTTATTAAGTAATTTTCCATATAGTGTAGGGGTACATGCTAGTGAGACAAATATTGCTTTAAATAAGCCAGTTACTACATCAAGTGTGAGACCAGCTCGTTCTGAATTAGTTGGTGCATTAGCAGTTGATGGTATTGATGATGATGAGAGTTCTCGTTGGAGTTCTAAGATGGCAACAGGTCTAGGTGAAAACGAAGGACCTTCAGAAGATGGAACAGTAGAACAATGGATTACTGTTGATTTAAAAAATATGTATGATTTATCTATGGTTTATATTTCTTGGGAAGGAGCATATGCCAAATCATATCAAATTCAAACTTCATTAGATGGGACAGATTTTACAGATATATATGTAAACACTAATGCAAAGGGTGGAAAACAAACAATTGATAAAACTTCTTTTATCAATCCTGCTTTAGCTAAATATGTGCGAATTAAATGTAATGAACCAGTAAAGGCCAGCTGGGGGTATTCGATTTATGAAATTAAAATCAATGGTACACAAAAAGATAATGAGAATTTAGCTTTATCAAAAGATGTATCGTATTCAGGAGTAGAAGGTGGAAAAGTTGGTGATAGTTGGAAATATCCACAATTTGTAGGAGAAAAGGTTGTTGATGGTGATAGTACAACTAGATGGTCAGCAGATAAAGCTGATAATCAATGGATTATTGTGGATTTAAAAGAAGTAGAAGTATTATCACAAATTAATGTTAACTTTTTTAGAGAGCCATTAGAATATACTGTTGAAATTTCTAAAGATGGTAGTGAATACACAACAATATTAGATGTAAAAGATAATCCGATGATTAATATTGAAAATATACGAGAAATTGTTTTTGATTCACAAGAGACAAGATATATAAAAGTTAATCAAACAGAGATGTTCACTAACCCTAGTAATGGTAATAAATATGGGGGAAGTATATTTGAAATTGAAGCATATAAATACGCAATGATAGAACCTGAAATTGAAAGTGCTAAAATGGCACTTACAAAATTAGAATCTGAGGGATTTGAGCTACCTGAAAGTTCAAATAAAAAAATTGTTTTTCCAGAATCTATTACTAAGAATTTTGATGTTGAAATTTATGGCTCTGATTATAAATCGATTATTGATTTAGATGGTGTTTATCATCAACCTTTAGTGGATAAAGATGTACATATTATGTATAAAATTATAAATAAGAATGATGAAAATGATATTGCAATAAGTAGTAATGATAATAGGATTCATGTTTATGGTAAGTATGAAAATAGTGGTGAAAATGAATTTCCTAATGTAATTCCTACAATTCAAGAGTGGCATGGAGAAGATGGGAATTATTCTATTTTGGATACTTCAAAAATAGTTTATAATGATGCTAGTTTAGAGGTACAAGCAAGTATTTTATCTGGATATTTAAATAAATTAGTAGGGATTGAGGTTGATATCGAAAAAGGAACAAATCCTGAAAAGGGTGACATTTATCTTTCATTAACTAATAATGATAAAGCAGCTGTTCTTGGTAATGAGGGATATATCATGACAGTTGGAGATTATGTTACTATAAATTCAACTACTGTAAAAGGTGTTTTTTATGGTGGAGTTTCTATAGTACAAGCATTATATTTAAATTCAGATGAGTTAGAAATTCCTAAAGGAATAGCATATGATTATCCAAAGTATGAAGTACGCTCAATTGCTTTAGATGTTGCACGTTCTGAAATTAAGTTGGATTATATTAAAGAAATTACAGAGATGTTACCTTTATTTAAGGTTAATGAAATTGTTATGCATATTAATGATGATCGTGGTGATAAAATTGCTGATACAACAATTGGATCAGAACAAAACATTAAGCAGACAAAGGACTTATCAGCATTTAGAATTGAAAATGATAAAAATATAGGAGGTCATGCATATCAAATTTCTAAAGCTGATTATATTGAATATCAATTAGAAGCAGCTAAATATGGAGTTAGTGTAGTTACTGAATTAGATACTCCTGCTCATAGTGCAGTATTTTCACTACTTCCAGAAATGCATGATAATATGTATGATGTTCGTCATTTAAAAATATTAGATGATGCTTCAACTGATGTTAATAATGTTAGTTTGCATCAGCCAACAATTGATTTTATAGATGAATTAACACAAGAGTTGATTGGTGATGCACCAGGTGATGCAGTAATTCAAACACCAATTTTCCACTTTGGAACAGATGAATATAAAGCAACACCAATCTATTCAGAAGCAATGCAGCAATATATTAACCACTATACAAAATATGTTCAAGATCGTGGATATGAAGCAAGAGCATGGGCATCTAGTGATGGAAGCTCTGGTTTTAAAGGGTATGTAACACCACAAAATAAAGAAGTAACATATTATTTATGGGCACCATATTGGTCTGACGTTAAAAAGACTGTAGCTAATGGAAATCCAATCATTAACTGTTCAGGATCTTGGTTATATATTGTTCCAGGTGGAAATAATGGCTATAGCAATTATTTAAATATGGAAAAGCTATATAATGAATGGAGTGTAAATAATATTACTACTACTCGTGGAAGTGGTGGTGCTGTATTACCAATATCACATCCACAATTGAAAGGTGCTTCGGTTGTATTATGGAATGATGATGGATTCTTATTAGATGGGGTAAGTGATTTTGATATTTTTGATCGATTAAAATATGGGATTGCAATAATTGGAGAACGTACCTGGTATGGTGAAAAGACAGAAGAACAATCCTATGATAATTTTAAAATGGCTTATGAATATTTATTAAAAACAGGTCCTAGTGCAACAAGTAATCCAGCTAGGTATGTTCCAAGTAAGAGTGAATCAGTAGTTGATATTGATTTTGAAACTATAAGTGATAATAAAGCAATAGATAATAGTGGAAATGGATATAATGGAGTATTCAATTCGACTACAGCAAAGGGAATAAGTGGTAATTCTTTAGTATTAAATGAGGATTCTTATTTACAAATGCCGTTTGATTCTATTGGTTTTCCAGCTTCTGTATCATTTGATATATATATTGATAAAGATACACCAAAAGAGGCAACTTTATTTGAAGGAAAAGATGGTAAAATAAATCTTAATCAAAAGAATAAAGCTGGTGAATATACAGATAAATTAGGTTATGAACGAGATGGCTATACATATATCTTTGATTATAGAGTAGAAACAGAAAAGTGGTTAAAAATCATGATAACGGCTGATAAAAATGGAACTAATTTATATGTAAATGATAAATTAATTGGTGTAGGAAGAAGAACTGAATTTGGAACTTATGTAACAAAGAATTTATCAACATCAATGATTTTACCTACTGAAAAAATAGGTTATGGTATCATTGGAAAACTTGATAATTTTAAAATTGTTAATGAATGTGTTAAAGTTCCAGGACCAGAAAATATCGCATGTACAGCAACGAATACTGTTGCAAGTAATGTTTATAGTGATAGCTTTACAGGAATTAAAGCAATTGATAAATCATTAACTACACGCTGGGCAACAACTAATGATATTACTAGTGCAACTTTAGAATTAACATTTGACGAGGAAGTATCAGTAAATCAAACTAGAATTGTAGAATATAAAGCAGCAAATAATTATATAACAAGTTATAATATTGAATACTGGGATGGTCAAAACTGGGTTGTTGGAAGTAGCCATAATGTTGATAACTCTGAAAAAACTGTTGTTGCTGGGGTTACAAATGGATATGAATTTAGTAGTAATTTCGATATTATTACAGCTTCAAAAATTAGATTAAATATTACAAATGCTTCAAGACCTTCAATTTTTGAATTTGAGTTATTTTATAATGAAAATGAAGTAATAACTGTAGATAAAGGTGAATTAGAAAAAGTAATAAATGATGCAAATGAGTGTAATCAAGATAACTATACTGTAACTACTTATAATTCAATGGTAGAAATATTAAAATATGCTAAAGAAATCTTTAATACTGACTATATTACTCAATTACAAATTGATGAAGCTTCAAATGCTTTAAGTGAAGCTTTAAACAGCTTGTTGGAAAGAGCAGATATTACAGAAGCTCAAGCTTTATTAGAAAATTATAAAGATTTAAATAGTCAGTCATATAGTGAAGCTAGTTGGCAGTCATTTGAAGAAGCAAGACAAAATGTAAGTGATGCAATTAAAGATACAAGTGAATTATTACAAGAACAGTTAGATGAATTATGTAATAAGTTAGTTGAAGCATATAAAGCATTAGAAACTAGTATTAATAATAAACTTGCTCTAGCAACTGCAATAGAAATGGCAGAAAGTGCAAGTTTAGAAAATGTCATACCTGTTGTCATAGAAGAATTCAATGCAGCTTTAGCTAATGCAAGAGAAGTATATGCAAATAGTACAAATCAAAATGAAATAGATGAAGCATTTGATCGTCTAGCCAGTGTAATGCATATGTTAGAATTCTACAAAGGAAATAAAGAATTATTACAAAAACAAGTAGATCAAATCAATGGATTAGAATCAAATAAATATATTGAATCATCATGGAATGCGATGTTACCAGTATTAGCTAAAGCAAATGAAGTATTAGGTAACGAAAATGCAATGCAGGAAGAAGTAGATGAAGTATATAGTGAATTAGTAAGAGCATTTATTAATTTAAGATTAAAACCAAATAAAGATTTATTAAGTGGTTTAATCAATAAAGCAAATGGATTAAACAGAGCTAATTACACATCAGCATCATTAAAAGCAGTAGATGAAGAAGTAGAAAAAGCAACTATAGTATTAAATAATCTAGAAGCAACAAAAGAACAAGTAGAAGCTGCAGTGTCAGCTCTAACAAAAGCGATATCAGGATTAGAAGCAAAACTAGTAGAAACAGTAAAATCTGGAGATACAACAGTAAGTATAAAAACTGGAGATAATGGTTTAATGACAGTATTTGCAGGATTATCAATGTTAAGTTTAGCTGGGTTAAGTTTATTTAGGAAAAAAGAAGATTAATAAAATAAAAAATTGTTATAAATTAATTTTGAGATTATGTTAGGGTAGGTCGTTTGATCTACCCTTGTTTTTATACAACTAGCAATATGTTTAAAGTTACTTTGCCCAACAGGAATTATGAAACATTATTTTTAAACCCAAAAAACATTTAGAAGATAATAAATCTATTTTTATTCTATATAGGGTTAAAAGTATTACAGTAAATAAAGATAGTAAAGAATTAATGAAACTAGATGATGATATTTATAAAATTATCAAATCACATTTTGGTCCAAGATATACCTAGTTGGAAGAATATCTAAACTTGATAATTTGATTGAATTCAGAGATTCATCAGAAAAAGGTGAATATTTTATCAAAGATTAAAAATTCTATATTACTTTAATAAAATACTGTATAAATTTTAATTATTTTCATAGGAACTCCATTTGGGGTTCTTTTCTTATAAAAACAATGATACGATTGTGATTTATGCAATCACTGTTTTAAAGTAGGGATTAAGTTTTAATTAAAGATAGTTATATATCATAATGGATATGTTAGATTTTGTTGGCTGGATCATTCGATATATAACCTATTGAAAAGAATTTATATAGAAAAAATTGGATTTTTAGATATTTTTGTTATGATATAAGTATATTGCATAAAAAGTTAGTATGATTTAGTGGACACTAAACTAGAGTGTTAAATATTGGAAAATAATCTTACAAAACTTCTATCTACAAATTAAACGCTTTCCTAGGTATGATTATACACGAGGGAGGCGGTCAGGGAGGAATTAAAATGATAAATGGGAGAATGCTAAAAATTATACACTATCTTTATAGTAATAAGGATACAACCTATAAAGATATTTCTAAAGATCTAGATATTAAAGAAAGACTAATTCGTTATGATATTGAAAAAATAAATGACTTTCTAGAAATTCAAAAATTACCTTTAATTGAAAGATTACCAAAAGGACGATTATTATTTTCTGATACTTTATCATTAGATGATTTTGAACAAGGACATGAATTTATTTTTACTCAAAATGATCGAGTTTCTTTAATTTTACTATTATTACTTTTGGATCCAAAGCAAGTAAAGTTAAATAAACTTTCTGTAGAACTTCAAGTTTCAAGATCGACATTAAAAAATGATTTAGACTTGTTAGAAAAGCAGTTAGAAAAAGAACATATCCTACTTCAATATAACCAGGCCTTTGTATTGATAGGTAATGAAATAAATATAGTCAATTTAGCAATTAAGGAATTTGAAAAATATGTAGATTTAGTTGCAGGAAATAAAGTATTAATTAACGCATTTGAGGAAAGAGTTTTAGATATAATTAATAAGTCTTTTAATTATATTAACCTAAGAAATGTTGTAATTTGGATAGATGAGTTACTAGATAGTATGCAGTGTTTATTGACTGATCAATTATATAAATGGTATGTTGCAAATGTTTTAATTTTATTGTGTTACATTATTAATGAAAGAACACATCCACTTGAAAAAACAAAAATAAATCCTGTTGAATTCACAATTTTTGATGCATCAATAAAAGAGTTAGAAAAAATTATTGAAAAAAAGATTACGTTAAAAAAACAAAATATATTAGTAAGATTATTAAATTATACTAATAAATATGGTAAGTATGAACAATCAATGGATATTATTCAAGTAGAGGCACTAACTAAACAGTTTATCTTATTAATGTCTGAAAAGATTGATTTACCATTTGAAAAAGATGAGATTCTTTTTGAGGGGTTAATAAATCATATGTCTGCTTTGATTACTAGGCTAAATCAGGGGATAACGTTAAATGATAATATTACTTCTATTTTATCTAATAGTGATATTAAAGTATTTGAAATTGTTTTATCAGTGACAAGAGAAATTGAACTTTTAAATCAAATTAATAATGATACTGAAATCACTTATTTAGCTATTCACTTTATAGCAAGTATGAAAAGAATTAAAGACAAAGAGTATAAAAGAATTTTATTAGTTTGTGGTTTCGGATATGGTACTTCAACAATGTTAAAAGAGACATTGATAAATGAATTTCAGGTGACGATAGTAGATATTATACCTACTTATAGGATTAACAGTTATCAAAAGTGGAATGATATTGATTATGTTATTTCAACATCACCAGTAAAATTGCCTATAGCTATAGATTTAATTTGTGTTCATCCAATCTTGACACAACAAGATTTTATACATATGAGAAATATGGGAATTCCACGAAAAACAACTTTAGCACACTATTACTCAATTAACCAACATTTGGATTTTTTAACAGACGATCAACGTTTAAGAGTATTAGAAGTTATTCAAAAAGAATTAGGAAACCAACTTGAAAAAAAGACAACAAAAAAAATAAATAAGTTAACAGATTTATTAATATATGAAAATATACAAGTAGTAGATCAAGAAATGAGTTGGCAAGAATCTGTTTGTGTAAGTACAGATATCTTACTTAAAAAAGGTTTTATAAATGAAAAATATGTTGAAGAAATATTTGAGGGGATTGAAAATCTTGGTTTCTATTCTGTAACTGATGAAAGTTTTGCTTTATTGCATGGTGAAAGTAATGAAACAATAAATCAGAGTTGTATGAGTTTATTAATTAATAGACAGCCAATAAAATTTAATGATAAAACAATTAAATTAGTATTTGTTTTAGCAAGTAAAGATAAAAAGGAACATATTCCAGCTGTAATAACTTGGGTAAGAATGATTACAAATACTAATGTTATAGACCGACTTACTCAGTGTAATGATCTACCTGAAGCATATCAAATCCTATTGGAATGTGAAAGAAAGGTGGTATAAAGATGAGTTCAATTATTCAAAAAGAATGTATTGTCTTTGATATTGATACTTATGATAAAAATGAGGCAATTTTAACTTTAGTAAAAAAATTAGAAGAACAAGAAAAGATTACAAGTATAGATAACTTTTATCAAGATGTTTTAGATCGAGAAAAAGTAGCTCCAACAGCAATTGGTTACAATATTGGTTTACCTCATGGTAGAACAAATAATGTAATAGAACCAGCTGTTTGTTTTGGAAGATTAAATAATGAAATTATTTGGAATGAAGAGACTAAGGAAGTAGCAAATATTATTATTTTAATTGCTGTCCCTCAAGATAATGAAGGGAATTTGCATATGCAAATATTATCAAAATTAGCCCGTAAGCTAATGCACGAAGATTTTAGAAATCAATTATTAAATAGTAAAAAAGCAGAAGTATACAAATTATTATGTGAAGGATTGGAGGTATAATAAAAATGGATTTTAAAGAAAAATTTTCAACAATTAAAAAACATCTATTAACAGGAACATCACACATGATTCCATTTATTGTTGCTGGAGGGATATTATTCTCTTTGGCAGTTATGTTAAATCCTGAAGGGGCAGCAACACCTGAAACAGGATGGTTAGGAGATTTAGCAAGTATCGGTAGTGCTGGATTAACATTATTTGTACCAGTATTGGGAGGATATATTGCATATTCAATTGCTGATAAACCAGGTTTAGCACCAGGGATGATAGGTGCTTATCTTGCAAGTCAAGTTGGTGCTGGTTTTCTAGGTGGTATTGTAGCTGGATTTATTGCTGGATATGTGGTTAAAGCTCTAAAGAAAATTAAGTTACCTATTTCATTAAAGTCGTTAGGTTCAATCTTTTTGTACCCATTATTTGGTACACTAATTACTGGAGGAATAATTGTCTGGGTAATAGGGACACCAATATCTGCCATTATGGAAGGATTAACAGGCTGGTTAAATTCACTAAGTGATGCAGGTAAAGTTCCTTTAGCATCAATTTTAGGAGCAATGACTGCATTTGATATGGGGGGACCAATTAATAAAGTTGCAACATTATTTGCTCAAACTCAAGTTGATACATTGCCTTATCTAATGGGGGGAGTCGGAGTAGCTATTTGTACACCACCAATTGGAATGGGAATTGCAACATTGTTAGCTCCAAAAAAATATAATACAGAAGAAAGAGAAGCTGGAAAAGCAGCTATACTTATGGGATCTGTAGGAATTACTGAAGGAGCAATTCCATTTGCAGCTAATGATCCATTACGTGTAATTCCTTCAATTATGGTTGGAGCAGTAGTAGGTAATATTATTCCTTTTATGATGGGAGTGTTAAATCATGCACCATGGGGTGGATTAATTGTATTACCAGTTGTTGAAGGATGGCCAGGTTATATTTTGGGAATTGTGGCAGGGTCTTTAGTAACAGCTTTAATGGTTAATTTCTTAAAGAAAGAGAATAATGATATAACTGAATATGATAAAGAAATTAAAATTGAAGAAGATTTTGATATTGAATTTACAGAATTATAAAAATTGGAGGTAAAGAAATGAAAGTAGTAGGTGTAACTTCTTGCCCTTCTGGTGTAGCTCATACTTATATGGCAGCAGAGGCATTAGTGATGGCAGGGAAAAATTTAGGAATTGAAGTAAAGATTGAAACACAAGGTGGTGCAGGAGTCGAAAATGAATTAAATGCAAAAGATATTGAAGAGGCAGTTTGTGTAGTATTAGTTAATGATGTCGCTATTAAAGGTGTTGAACGTTTTAAGGGTAAGAAAGTTGTTAAAATGGGAGTATCAGATATTATAAAAAAAGCGGAACCATTAATGGTTAAAATACAAAAAACATTTGGTTAATAGGGGATTTCCCCTATTTTTTTAATAAGTAGAAGGGTGTTAAATTTTGTAAAAAAAGGTTACAAATATTCTAGCTTATATATATGTGATTGTTATGTTAAAGTTAAAATATAAAAAATTATAAGAGAAGGAGAAAAAGATGAAAGGAAAAAAGAAACAAATTTTTTCATATCTTGCAAGTGGATTAATTACAGCATCAACAATTATTAGTGCATGTCCAATTAATGTTCTTGCAGTAGAAAAAAGAGATCAGTTAATTCAAGATGAAATTTTATGGCATACTTCATTTAATGATGCAACAGGTTTTTTAGAAAATACTGTTGATCAAACAAAAGGCAGTGAAAATGTTGAAGGGTTTGTACCAGCTGAAAAAATTAAAGGAGATATTACAACATCTGTTTTACTTAGCAGTGTCACTGGTAGTAGTGATTTTAATAATGATGAAAGAAAAGTAAAACTATTTGATAGTGATAGTGGAACAAAGTTTTTAACAAACGACAATGTACCAAGTGTGGAACAACCAGTATATGTTGAATTTGCTTTTGAACAAGCACAAATATTAGATCGTTATGCTATAGTTTCTGCTAATGATTCTCCAGAACGTGATCCTAAAAATTGGATTTTCTTTGGTTCAGTAGATGGAGAAAATTGGGTGGAAATTGACAGCCAAAATAATCAAAACTTTGAAAAAAGATTTGAGAAAAAGGAAGTGATTATTGAAAATCCAACTGCGTATCAATATTACAAAATTGAAATAACAGCTAATAAAGGAAATGATAAATTAACTCAATTTGCTGATTTATTATTGGGAACTGGAAAAGATTCGTCAGAGGTTCAAGAACCTACGATGGTTACTAAAATTTCATCTGGTCCAAGCGAAGCATGGAATCAAAAAGCTAATACTGGATGGGATGACGAATATGCTCTTGAAATTTCAGGTACTCATTTAGGAACAGAAGCAGCACATTCATGGAATGTCCTATATAAAGATTTAAATATTACAATTGATGAAAATACAGCATTAAGTTATTTGATTTTCCCTGGTCTAGTTGATAGTGAATATGATTATAATTGGACTCAAATGAATATGGCAGTAGATCTTAAGTTTGCTGATGGAACATATTTAAGTGATGCAGGTATTGATGATACTAATGGTAATTTATTAACACCACAAGGACAAGGGGATTCTCGAACATTAGTAACTAATCAATGGAATAAAATAACTGCACGTTTAGGTCAATATCCAAGTTTAAGAGGTAAAGTCATTACTGAAGTTTTAGTTGCTTATGATAATAAAGATAATAAGGCAGATAAAGATGTTGACTTTAAAAATTATTTAGATGACATTAAAATCTTTGAAGAAGCATTAGAAGATTATGATGATAATAATCTAGCGGAATATGTAAATATTTTACGAGGAACTAATGATTCGCCTAATTTCTCTCGTGGATTGACTGCACCATTAGTAACTAGACCTCATGGTTTTAATTTTTGGGCACCAGTTACTAATAGTGGAGATAATAAGCTATATACATATCAACAAAATGGCAATATAGGAACACTAAAACATATTACAGTGAGTCATGAACCTAGTTATTGGGTTGGGGACCGTGGTAACTGGGAATATATGGTTAATACAAGTATTGATCCAAATGGAACAGGTTCAATTGGAGCTAATGAAAGAGCAGCTAAATTTTCTCATGAAAACGAAACTGCAAAAGCTCATTATTATGGAGTTGAATTTAATGAAGGGAATGCACAAGGAGCTAAATTAGAATTGTCACCAACTATGCATGGTTCAGCAACAAGATTCACATTCAATGATAATGCAAAATACCATAATGTAATTTTAGATACAGTTCGTGGTAGTGATAAAAAACTAGTTTTAAATGAAGATAGAAAATCATTTACTGCTCAATCAAATCCAAATAGTAATGGAATGAAAACGATGTATGTTTATGGTGAATTTGATACTAAGTGGACAAGTCAACGTTATGGAAATAGTAGTCAAAATTCAGCTATTTTAAATTTTGATGACGAAACTACAGTTGAAATGAAAGTAGCAACATCTTTCATCAGTTATGAACAAGCTAAAAAGAACTTAGAGCTGGAATTAGATGGAAAAGACTATGATGATGTTTATAATGAAGCACGTGAAGGATGGAATGATAAGTTAGATGTAATAACTGTTAAAGGCGCTAGTCATGAACAAAAAGTAACTCTTTATTCAAATTTATATCGTATGTTTGCTTATCCAAACTTATTATCTGAAAATACTGGAACAAATGAAGACCCAGTATGGCAGTATAAGAGTACAGTAAGTAACGATGTTAAAGATGGTGAATTATATTATAATAATGGTTTCTGGGATACATATCATACTACATGGGCTGGATATCAATTATTAACACCATCAAAATATGAAGAAATGTTAAATGGATTAGTTGAACATTATAATGATGGTGGCTGGGTTCCTAGATGGGTTGCACCTGGTGGTACGAATTCAATGGTAGGTACTAGCTCAGACGTAATTTTTGGAGATGCAGCTGCTAAAGGTGCAAACTTTGAATTAGAAGATGCTTATAAATCTTCGTTAAAGAATGCTTCTGTTGCAAATGTAGAAAATCTTACTTTAGGTGGTAGAGCAGAATTAACAACTTCTATTTTTAGAGGTTATACAACTAATTCAACTGGAGAAGGGTTCTCATGGTCAATGGAAGGATATATCAATGATTATGGTATTTCTCAAATGGCACAAAGACTTGCTGATGAAGCTTTAGAAGCTGGCGATAATGAAGCAGCTCAAACATATCAAGATGAAGCAGATTATTATCGCAATAGAGCATTAAATTATGTAAAATTATTTGATGGATCATCTGATGATCCTACTGAAAAATGGTTTAAGGGTAAAAATGCTAGCGGTGAATGGACTAGTGGAGATAGTTTTGATCCAATTTTCTGGGGTGGAGATTATACTGAAACAGATGCCTATAACATGACTGTTACAGTACCACAAGATGGAAATGGTCTTGCTAACTTATATGGTGGTCCTGAAGCTTTAGGTGAAAGAATGGATACGATCTTTACGACAAAAGGAACATACAATGGTTATAATGCTGTTGATGGAGTTGGCGGTATTCATGAACAAAGAGAAGCACGTGATGTTAAATTAGGGCAATATGGTCATAGTAACCAGCCATCACATGGAATTATTTATATGTATAATTACGCTAAACAACCATGGAAAACACAAGCATTAGTACGTGATGTATTACATAGATGTTATGTTGGTGCAGACTTTGGACAAGGTTATTTGGGTGATGAAGATAATGGCGAAATGAGCGGATGGCAGGTTTTATCATCATTAGGTTTCTTCCCGGTAAATATGGGTAGTGGTGAATTTGCAATTGGTTCTCCATTATATGAAGAAGCAACTATTCATTTAGAAAATGGTAAAACAATGACAATTAAAGCTAACAATAACAGTGATGATAATGTTTATATTCAATCAATGACTGTTAATGGTGAAGCTTATAACTCAAGCTTTATTTCTTCAAAAACATTAACTGATGGTGGAGAAATCGTATTTAATATGGGATCTACACCTAATAAAGGCTGGGGAATTGAAGGAGAAGGTACTTCACTTACTAGTGGAACAGATCTACCTAATCCACAAGAAGATTTAACAGTTTCAAATTTAAATGTTAAAGAAGAATTTAGCACAGATGTAAATAAAGATACAGTTGCTGGAAAAGGTATTACTAATATCACTAATTTATTTGATAATAATTCAAATAACGCAGCAACATTTAATGAAGATACAGATTTATACTATAGCTTTATTAGACCAGTTAAAGTTAACATGTTAACTTTAACATCTACAAGAAACCAGCAAACTGAGGCTCCTGATTCATTTGTATTATATGGATCAAATGATGGAGAAACCTGGTTAGAACTTTCAAGTAGAGAAAATATAGAATTTGAATGGGGTAGATATACTCGTCCATTTAGCAGTGATGGTACAAATGGATATCAATATTACAAACTATCACTAAAAGGTGGAACGACATTATCAGAAGTTGAATTAATTGGTTATACTAATGATTATTCATCTATTGATAAAGAATTATTAAGTAAAGTAATTGAGGCAGCTAAAGCCGTTGATCAATCACAAATGGGTGAAGGTGTTAAACAATTATTAAATGATGGTATTGCTGCAGCTCAAGCAGTAGTTGATAATGTTGATGCGACTCAAGATGAGATTGTTGCTCAATATAGTGCATTACAAAATATTTTAAATCGTATCAGTAATATTAGAGATGGTTTAACAAAAATAGAAGCAGAAACTTTTGATACAAGCCATAGCAGTATTGTAAACGATGGAGCTAACATTGGCGGTGTTAAAAAGAATACATGGGTTGGATATAAAGATGTAGACTTTATGGTTGCACCAAACCAGTTAGAAGTTAGATATTCTGTTCAAAATAGTGATGGATGTTCAAAAGGTGAAATTGAAGTCCGTTTAGATTCTCGTGATAGTGAACCATTATTCACAGTAGGAACAACTCATACTGGTGGCTGGGGTAATTATGTAACAACTACAGTAGATATCCCAGAAGATGTGCAAGAACAGTTTATGGGATTGCATGCTGTATACTTTACGTTTGTTGGAAATGATTCTGCTGATGCCAATAAAGCATACGTAGCTAATGTTGATTACTTTGATTTTGCTAAAATATTGACACAAAATGTTATAGTTGAAGGAAATGGAACAGTAGTAACTACAGATCTTAATGCTAAATATGGTGAAGATTTCGCATTGGAAGTTGCACCAGATAAAGGTTATAAGACAGTTGCTGTAACTATAGATGGTGAAGCGATTGCAGACTTTGTTCCAGGTACTAATACAATTGTATTAGAAAATGTTAATAAATTACACGATATCGTAGTTGTATTTGCTGAAGATGTTGATTATGGTATTAATGTAGATAGTAGCTTAAAAAATAATGCAAAAGTTGAATTTGTTGATAAAGATGGAAATTCAATTGATTCAGCAAAAGCAGGAGATATCGTTACAATCAATGTAACTGATATCAATAGTAAAAAAGAGTTTAGTGATGTTAAAATCAATGGAACTTCAATTACAATGACTGTTACAGATAATGGATATACTGGTACATTTGTAATGCCAGCTGGTGAAATTGATGTAGAAGTTGTTTTAACAAATGCTGTTAATAAAGCAGCTTTACAAATTGCTATTGAAATGGCTGAAAATGCTGATTTAGAAAATGTCGTACCAGCCGTAGTTAAAGAATTCAATGAAGCATTAACAAACGCAAAAGATGTATATGGTAATACTAAGGCAACTCAAGATGAAGTAGATAGTGCATTTAACCGTTTGGCTAATGTAATGCATATGCTGGAATTCTTCAAAGGAGATAAAACAGCGTTACAAAAACAAGTAGACCTAATCAATGATTTAGAAGCAGATAAATATATCGAATCATCGTGGAATGCCATGTTACCAGTACTAGACAAAGCAAATGATGTACTAGGTAACGAGAATGCAATGCAGGACGAAGTAGATGAAGTATATACAGAATTAGTAAAAGCGTTCTTGAACTTAAGATTAAAACCAAATAAAGACTTATTAAATGACCTAATTAATAAAGCCCAGGGATTAAACGCAGCTAGTTATACATTAGAATCATGGAACGCATTACAAAATACTTTAAATAATGCTAAGGCAGTGTTAACTAATGAAGAAGCAACAGAAGCTGAAATTAGTAACGCTAAATCAGCAATGGAAGCAGCTATAGCTGGATTAGAAATAAAATCTGCTTTACCTGCTGAAGTAATTAAACCAAACGTTGTAACAAATAGTAACACAGGAAAAGAAAGTGCAATAAAAACTGGAGATACAGTAAGTCTTGGATATTCAATTGCAGGATTAGCTCTAGCCTCAACTGTATTACTTGTAAACAAAAAAAGAAAAAAGACTAATTAATGACAAATATTTAATAAATTTTCTCTCACTATAAATTAAAGAGCTATCTTTCAATTATAAGTATTTATAATTGGGGTAGCTTTTCTAATAAAAAAAGTAAAAATAAAGCACACAAATATTGACAAAAAGCGCTTTCTGGTGTAAATTAATACTGTAAATAGTGTGTAACTGGTAAAGCAGGCATTAGCTATACTAAGATTTATAAAAAGTTTTGGCTTTTTATATTGGTTCTAGTATCGCTAATGCTTTTTTTAATGAAAAAGCGCGCATTCATTATGACATGTAACATTATTTTATGATTTGTTAAAGAAATAGAAAGGAGAAGAGATATGAAAAAATGGAAACAAATTACATCCGCTAGTTTATTAAGTGCGATGATGGCGTTAGGAAATGTAACTTCGACTATGGCGGCAACAACTGATAACTCAATCAGCCAACGTGAAAAAGAAAATGCTGCTTTAGCAAGAGAAGTTGCATCAGAAGGAATGGTATTATTAAAAAATGATGAAAACGCATTACCAATCAAAGGAAAAAATGTAGCACTTTTTGGTAATAGTGCTGTTCGTACTATCCGTGGTGGTACAGGATCTGGAGATCCCTTTAATGGTGGACTTAGTGGTGGCGGAGATGTCATGGTAGATTTGAGTGAAAGATATAATATTAATATTTACAAAGCTTTTGTAGATAAAGGATATAATGTTACATCTGGTGCATTTTTAGAAGAATTTGCTAACGGATATGATGATGCTAAACTTGCTTTTGGTTCAAATCCAATGAGTACATTTGCTTATCCAGAAATGGAATTAACTCAAAGTATTATTGACCAGGCTAAAGAGGGAACTGATACAGCAATTTATGTAATTGGAAGAAATGCTGGTGAAGGAGCAGATAGAAGTTCAACAACTAAAAAGACAAGAGCTACAATTAATGGAGAAGAAGTTGAGTTTGAAGTTGGTGATTACGAATTAACTGAAACAGAAAAAGCTAACTTGGCTCTTGTAGGTAAAAACTTTGATAAAGTAACAGTAGTATTAAATGTTGGTGGTGTCATTGACACTAAATTTATGGACGAAATTGAGGGGCTGGATGCATTGATTAATATGTCTCAAGCTGGACAAGAAGCAGGAACAGCAGCATTTGATGTTTTAACAGGTACTGTTACACCTTCAGGTAAATTAACATCTACATGGGCTCAAAATTATAGTGATTATCCTGCAAGTGAAACATTTGGTGGAAATGATAGTGAAGAAAATCTTGAATTATATGATGAAGGGATTTATGCAGGATATCGTTATTTCGACACATTTAACATTACACCAGCGTATGAATTTGGATATGGAATGTCATATACAGATTTTAATATCGAAGTTGATGGTGTTGAAGCAAACGAAGATAAAGTTACTGTAGAAGCAACGGTTACAAATGTGGGTGATACATATTCAGGAAAAGAAGTAGTTGAAGTATATTATTCAGCACCAGATAGTGATGATGCAGAAAAAGCATATCAAGAGTTAGCTGGATTTGCTAAAACAGATGTTCTTGGTCCTGGTGAATCACAAACCTTGACAATTACTTATGAAACAGAAGACATGGCATACTATAACACAGATCAGGCGGCATATGTATTGGATGCTGGTGATTATGTAATTCGGGTTGGTAATTCTTCAAGAAATACTAAAGTAGCAGGAGTAATTAATTTGGATAAAGCTGCTAAAACAGAACAATTAAGTAATCAATTAGGAGATCCTTATCAATATGGATTAAGTGAGATATCTAAAGGGAATACTACTCCATATAATTATGCTGATGAAGCGGAAGAAATTGCAAATGTTAAAAAAATATTAATTAATGCAGATAATATTGAATGTGTGGAAAATATTTCTGAATATAATGATGAAACTGTATATACATATACTAGTGATTCAAAATATACAGCAACTCAACCTTATGAAAAAGTTGTACAAATTGGTGATAAATCTGATGCAACATTACTAGATGTATATAATGGTGATGTTACAATAGAAGAATTTGTAGCAAAAATGAGTCTTGAAGAATTAGCAACTTTAAACTGTGGATCTGGTTGGGGTGTTGCTAATGAAAATACACCTGTTGTTGGTTCGAGTTCAGATACGATTCCTGGGGCTGCAGGAGAAACAACAGTTAAATATTTTGATACACATGGTATTCCATCGATAGTTGTAGCAGATGGGCCAGGTGGTATTAGAATTAAACAAGAATATGAAGCAACAGACGTAACTACTGGTGAAATAGAAACTTATTATCAGTATTGTACAGCATGGCCAGTATCAGTATTACGTGGTCAAACATGGAATACTGAATTACTTGAAGAAGTTGGACGTGCTTTTGCAAAAGAATTAAAAGAAATGGGTATTACTGTAGTTCTTGGACCAAGTTTAAATATTCATAGAGATCCACTTTGTGGACGTAACTTTGAATACTATTCTGAAGATCCATTAGTTTCTGGTATGATGGCAGGTGCTGAAACAAGAGGGGTACAAGAAACACCTGGTATCGGAGCATGTTTAAAACATTTTGCATTAAATAATCAGGAAGCAAGTCGTAATAGTTCAAATTCAGTAGCAAGTGAACGTACTATGCGAGAAATTTATTTAAAAGGTTTTGAAATTGCAGTTAAGACATCTCGTCCAATGACAATAATGACATCATACAATTTAATTAATGGTGTACCAGCTGCAGATAATTATGATTTATGTACTAATGTTCTTCGTGGAGAATGGGATTTTGAAGGTATGGTAATGACAGATTGGAATGGTGGATTATCAACTCCAAGAATTTCAATGCATGCAGGTAATGATATGATTATGCCTGGTGGACCTTCAAGAGTACAAAATATTGTTGGTGGTGCAATTACAATAGTTCCAGAGTTTGATGAAAATGGACAAATCAGTTTAAAAGAAAATTTAAATATGATGTTTGCATATCAAGAAGCAGCCTGGGGAGAATTTATTGTTGATGGTGCTGGTCAAGATACAGTTGTTGCACAATTAGGTGATGATTATGTAGCAGCTGTTGATGATAATGGTAATGTTCTTGTTAATGGTGAAGTGATTTATAGTAGATATGTATCTAATATTTGGGGTGGGACTGGATATTTTACAGATCCAGTTACTACAGCAATTGCATCTGTAAGTGATGATGGTAAACAAATTATTTATCGTGGTACTTATTTAGATGACAATACAATTTGTTTAGGTGATGTTCAAAAATCAGCAATTAACAATTTAAAAGTTATCATAAACTCAATTGCCATGGAAGCTTTTTATGGATCGGATAATGTTACCCTTGAACCATGGGCTATAAATATGTCGATGATTGATTATATGAGTGCAACAAAATCAGAGGTAACATTAGTAAATAAAACAGCATTAGAAATTGCGGTAGATGTTGCAAACAATGTAACAGAAGAACAATTAAATAACTTAGTACCAGCAGTAGCTGAAGAATTCAAGGCAGCATTGCAGGAAGCACAAACATTATTAGCAGATGCTACAGCAACACAAGAAGCAGTAGATGCATCATTTAATCGTTTAGCTAATGCAATTCAAATGTTAGACTTCATCAAAGGAGATAAAGCAGCATTACGTTCATTTGTAAATAATGTAGAAGATACAAAAGCAGATTTATATACAAGTGCAACATGGAGTGTATTTGCAGCAGCGTTAGAAAATGGACAGGCAGTACTAGCAGATGAAAATGCATTCCAGGATGAAGTTGACACAGCATATGATGGATTAGTAAGAGCATATTTAGGATTAAGATTAGTACCAAATAAAGATTTATTAAATGAATTAATCAATAAAGCAAACAGCTTAAATGCAGCAAACTACACAGCTGAATCATGGGCAGTAATGGCAAATGCATTAGAAGAAGCAAATGCAACATTAGCAAATGAAAATGCAACAGTAAAAGAAGTAGAAGCAGCCAAGGCAGCATTAAGCAGTGCAATTGATGGATTAGTAACTAACCCAACAGTAAACCCAAGTACGCCAGACAATACTGTAAGCCCTAATGAATCAGTAAGTTCAAGTGTATCAAATGGTGTAGTAAAAACAGGAGATACTACAGCAAGTATAAAAACAGGAGATACTACTAATCTAGTATATTCAGTAGCAGGATTAGCAATTGCTTCAGCATTATTAGCAGCAAATAAAAAAAGAAGAGCGCATAAATAAAATATTTGGTAAAAATCTATAGTTTAAGAAAAAGCATGAAAATGGGTTCATGCTTTTTTTTGATATTTAATATAGTAAAATATAGAGTATTAGGTAATAATTATATGGCAATATAAAAAAATTGTTAAAAAAGGATAGTGGTTGAAATGGAAAAATTTGTTAAATTAAAGGATGAAATATTAAAATGTCGTTTGTGTAACGAAAAATTTGGATATGATCCTCATCCCGTATTTTGGGGAAATAAAAATTCTAAAATAATGCAAATAAGTCAGGCACCTTCATTAAATGTACATAATACTTTAAAACCTTTTAATGATTTGAGTGGAAAAAAATTGAGACAATGGTATGGCATAAATGATAATGTGTTTTATGATCCAAAAAATTTTTATATTACATCATTAGCTCATTGTTATCCAGGAAAATCAAAAAGTGGAGGTGATCGTTTGCCGCCTAAGTGCTGCAGTGATAAATGGTTAAAGCAGGAAATATCATTAGTTGAAAATGAAATATATATAATTATAGGAAGTTATGCTGCAAAGAAAATGTTTCCTAATCAAAATTTTAATGATTTGATATTTAATGATCAGATATTATATGGAAAGCCAGCATATATATTACCACACCCATCTCCTTTAAATATGCGATGGTTAAAAAACAATCCTGAATTTGAACTTAAAAGAATTAAGGAAATAAGAAAAGTTATTTACAAAACCTTAAATATATAAATTATTTTTGTGATATCAATTTTACAAATAAAGAATGAATTTTTAAATATATTGTATATAAAAAACGTACAAAGATTATTGTACGTTTTGTCTTTATCACTTTTGTTAGAAATGATACGAATGACACCACTTAAACCATCACAAGTTAAATCTTTTGAGACCTCAAAATCGCTAGCAGCAATATCACTTATGATTTTACTTACTGTGGTCTCAAAAATCCTTTTAGCAGATAATTAAAAAACAATTAGTATGAGAATAAATAATGTAATTCATTTTTATTAGATTATTATGGTAGTAAGGTAATTGTTTTGAATACTTTCTGCTGCTATTTCAATATCATCAATACTATAACAAACAGCTAGTTGGTTAGAATAATCTAATAACCTAAAGTATCCTGTATCTGTTTCGTTATTTTTAATTATCATAATTTAATTTTCGTATTCAATTAAGCATAATAGATATGACAATCTATGAAGAAATCATAAAAATATTTAGCTTTAGATATTTATATCGATATTAAAAAGCGATAAAATATTTTAACTATAATGATTATAATTTTAAAGTCAATAATAGTTAAAATATTTATCAAAGAGCTTGAGAAAAAACAAAAAATAAAGTACACTTATCGTTGTAAATTTGATAGAATATGTATAGAAAGAGAAGTGAAGATAATGGATCAAGTAGAGGTTATAATTGTAACAGGAATGTCTGGAGCAGGAAAAACTAGAGCAATGGCATGTTTTGAAAATCTAGCATTTCGTTGTATTGATAATTATCCGGTTGCTTTATTAACCGAATTTGCAGAATTGGTACAAGATGATTCTAAATATCAAAGAGTTGCCATGGCTGTAAGTTTAGATGATGCATTAAAAGCGATTAGATTATTATCCAATTTGGATTGGATTCATTTGACAGTTGTATTTTTAGATTGTGATGATGAGGTATTGGTTAAAAGATATAAAGAAACAAGAAGATCTCATCCGTTATTGATTTCTAATAAAGCTTCTTCTTTATTAGAAGCAATTGAATTTGAAAGAAGATTAGCTGAGCCAATTTCTAGATTAGCTAATTTGTCTATTGATACAACAAAGTTAAAAGGAACTAGATTTCAAAATTTATTAGAAGATTATTTTAGTAGTGGTAAGGTAGATCCGTTTAGAATCACGTTTGAGTCGTTCGGATATAAACATGGGGTACCTAAAGATGTTGATTTATTATTCGATGTACGTTTTTTACCAAATCCTTTTTATATTGAAGAGTTAAGAACATTAACAGGGAATGATAAAGCTGTTTATGATTATGTTATAGAAAAAGAAGAAACAAAAATATTTATAAAAAAGATGACTGAGTTATTTGATTATTTATTAAAAGAATATGAAAAAGAAGGCAAGATGCATTTAATTATTGGCATTGGCTGTACTGGAGGACAACATCGTTCAGTTACTTTAACAAATTATTTTGCTGATTATTATAGTAAATATTATCAGGTTCATCGCTTGCATCGTGATGCTGATCATTAGGAGTAATTATGGTATCGTTTTCGAGAATAGTAAAAGAAGAAGTAGTTTTTAATGATTTTGAGTCATGTTGTCAAAGAGCGATGTTGTGTGCAGTAATTAAAATTAATGGAACATTATCTTTATCAAGCTATGGGTTATCTTTAACGATTAGAACAGAAAATGCGAAAATCGCTTCCAAAGTTCATCGAATGTTAAAGGAAGAATACGATCCTCAGATCGAGTTTTTAGTTTCTCGTAAAATGAAATTAAAGAAAAATAATGTTTATATTTTAAAAGTTACTAAAGCAAGAGAAATATTAGATGATTTATCTTTGATGGATGGTTTAGGGTTTAATATTATACCAAATAGAAATATTTTAAAAAGGGAGTGTTGCATGCGGGCGTATTTAGCAGGGGCGTTTTTATCATGTGGCAGTGTAAATAATCCAGAAACATCAAATTATCATTTAGAGATGAGTTTTAATGAAGAAGAATTTGCACAATTTATTTCTAAAATAATGAATGATTTTGAACTGAATGCTAAAATGATTAAACGTCGTAATAAATATGTTGTTTATTTAAAATCATCAGAAAAAATTGGAGATTTTTTAAGAGCAATAGGTGCAAGTCAGTCAGTAATGAATTTTGAAAGTACCAGAATTGATCGTAATATGTCTAATACTGTTAATCGTTGGAATAATTGCGATATTGCTAATGAGATTAAATCAATGGCAACCGCAAATAAACAGATTAATGATATTAATACGGTTGATATGTTTATGGGGTTGGATATGCTTGATGAAAAAACTCGTATAGTTGCATTAATTAGAAAAAAATATCCTGAAATGACATTAAATGAATTAACAGAAGTTTATTATGAAGAAACAGGGCAAACTATAAGTAAATCTGGATTACATCATAGATTTAAGAAGATAAGTGAAGAGGCTAAACGATTAATTCAAATGGAGAATGAGTAGAATGGATAAAATTGAAATTAGGTTTGGGCAACGAGTTAAAGAAATCCGATTAAAGCAAAATATTTCTCAAGAAGAGTTAGCGTTTCGTTGTGGGTTATCAAAAAATTATATTTCGGATGTTGAAAGAGGTACAAGAAATATATCTTTAAAATCAATTGAAAAAATTGCTGAAGGCTTTAGAATTAATATCAAGGATTTATTTGAATTCAAATAATATTGGTGTATTATATCTATTATAAAGGAGTTGATATCATGGGAATGTACTATACAATCTTAGTTATTTTATTTATTATAATTATATTAAGCTTAATTTTAAATCTTCTTACTAGTCCAATTACTTGGATTATTATTGCTGCATTGGTAATTTGGTCTTCAATAAAAAGATATTTATATAAGAAACAGTTAGAAGAATTTAATAAAGAGTTTCAGCGAAAAACAGAAGAAAAACGTAAAACTTATTATAATCAAGAGCAATATTATCGAGGTAATGAAGATATAATTGACGTTGATTATAAAGAGTATGAGGATGACTAATTGTCATCTTTTTTATTAAATAAATAACTAAAAAAATATTTATTTAGTTAATTTTATTTTAAATATTTTATGTGAAATTAATATTGAAAGTGCTATAATTTTATATATAGGAAAGATATAAAAATAATTCATTAGAAATTGGTACTAGATATGTTGAAATACCAGATATGCAGTTAGGAACAAGAGATTTTACAATTTCAATGTGGTTTAAATCTAATGAAAGAAAAAATGATACTATAATTTTCAGTAATAAAACAGGAGATTCAGGTAGAAATTTGGGAATCTTTTTCTGCAATTATGATGTTTTTTTGCTAATGCAGGAACAGGAAGTTCAAGATATGATACATCAGGAAATAACCGAGATAGAACTGTAATGGATAGTGATTGGCATTATTTAAGAATAATTGGTGATCGTTTGGTAGCATTAAGTCTTTATGTAGATGGAGAATTATCATCAAAGAATACAAGCTTTGCAGAATTAAATCTTGATACAAATGATAATTATGTGATTGGAGCAGGAAGTAGTATATCGTCAAAAAGGTAATATTGATGAATTTAAAGTATATGATTATGCATTAGATGGAGCTCAAGTAAGAAAAACTTATCGAAATTATATAAATATTGTAGATAAAACAGAGTTAGAAGAATTATATGAAAATTGTTTAATATTAAATGAAACAAATTATATACAAGAAAGCTGGGCAGAATTTAGAACAGTAATGAATAATGTTAAAACTGTCTTAGAAAAAGAAGATGTTACTCAAGAGGAAATAAATAATGCTTTATCAGTATTACAAACTACAAGAGAAGCTTTAGTTGAAAAAGTAGTGTAAACAAACAAAACAGCATTACAAAAAGCATTAACAAATGCAAATACAGTATTAAACAATGTAAATGCAACACAGGCAGAAGTAGATGAAGCATGTGATGCATTAACAAGAGCATACTTGAACTTAAGATTAAAACCAAATAAAGATTTATTAGCGGATTTAATTAATAAGGCAAATGGGTTAAATGCAGCAAATTACAGTGCCAAAACATGGGCAGTAGTAGAAAATGAAGTAATAAAAGCACAGGCAGTATTAAATAATTCAGAAGTAAGTGAGGCAGAAGTAAAAGCAGCACATGCAGCTTTAACAAAAGCCATTGAGGGATTAGTAGCAAAACCAGGAGATACAACAACAAGTATAAAAACTGGAGAGAATGGTTTAATGACAGTCTTTGCAGGGTTATCAATATTAAGTTTACTAAGAAGAAAAGAAGATTAATAAAATAAAAGGAATTGTAAGGGATTAATCGAATGAATAATCTGTACAATTCTTTTTTGTAATAGTGATTTAACTATTTTTATTAGGAATAATAAAAGCAGTAGATAATATATTCTTAGGATTTTAATTAATAGAGAGAACATATGATTAAGGTGGAAATGTAAATAAGAAAATATATTACTGATTTAAGCATTAATTATATTATTGAAGAAAATTTTAATATTTCTTTTTTTAGTAATATTATAGAAACAATACTAGCAATACATTCAGCAATTAAAAAAGATAACCAAACCCCATTTAAACCAATTAAAAATAATAAAATGTGTGCTAGTGGAACAGTAATAATAAGTTGCCTTAATAATGAAATAGTTAATGAATATTTACCATTACCTAAAGATTCAAAGGTTCCTGAGATGACTATGCTAACACTAGAAACAATAAAGCAAATAGAAAATATTCTTAAACCTATAATTCCAATATTTAGTAAAGAGCTAGTAGCATTGAACCATGATAAAATAAATTTAGGGAAAGTCATAAAAATAAGTGCACCACTACATAGGATTACAGAAGTAACAATTATAGAAACTTTAATTATTTTTTTAACTCTTTCAAAATGTTTAGCACCAAAGTTATAACTAATTAAAGGGCGCATTCCTTGAATTAAACCATTAGCTGGCATATAAACAAATGATTGTAATTTAAAATAAATTCCTAAAAAGGCAATTGCAGATTGATTAACTGTAGTTAAAAGTCCATTTAATAAAGTAACTAAAATAGAAGGTAAAGCAGTCATTACTCCAGAAGGAATAGCAATTGAATAAATATTTTTAATAATTTGTAAATTAGGTTTAAAAGTAGTTAATGATAATTTTAAAAATGATTTTTTTCTAAATAATAATATTGCCAACAAACAAGCACTTATTTGTCCAATTATTGTAGCAATTGCAGCACCAAATACACCGAATTTTAAATATCCATTTATTCCAAAAATTAATATAGGATCTAAAATAATATTAACTACTGCACCAACAACTTGTAAAAACATAGGAATTATCATATTACCTGTAGCTTGAAACATTTTCTCAATTGTAATATGAATAATAGAACCAAAAGTTAAAGTAATTACAATACTGCCATAAGTAATAGCATAATTTAATGTTTCTGGATCATTAGTAAATATTGAGAAAAAAGGTTTAATTAAAAAAACACCAATAAAGATAAACAATAGAGAATGAAGAAGCGATAAAAAAATACCATGTGAAGCAATATTATTTGCAAGATTATTTTTTTTAGCACCTAGATTTTGAGCAATTAAGGCATTAATTGCTACTCCTAATCCAACAGAAAATGCTAATGATAGATTTTGCAAAGGAAAAGCTAATGATAAAGCAGTTAAAGTTTTTTCACCTAGTTTAGCAACAAAGATACTATCAATAATATTATACATTGATTGAATTAGCATAGATAGCATAGGTGGGATAGCCATTTTCATTAGTAGTGGAAAGATTGGTTTATTTGCCATTGTATTATGTTCTTGTTTCATATTTTTCTCCTTTAATAAAAAAAGCTATAGTTGCTTGTTTATAAATCAGAAACAAGTAAAATCTATAGCTAATATTTAAGCAAATTATTTTGTTTTATCTAGATTAGAATAACTAAAAAATAACTAAGTGTCAATAATATATTTTTAAAACATAGGGGATATGTATTAAAAAAGGATTATTATTTATAAATTAAAAGTAAATATTAGAAGTAAGATATCATTTCTTACTTTTTTTGTTTTATATAAAGTAATCTGAATATTTTCTTTTGTATATAGTATTAGGAGGTATTTTCTATGTCAAAACAATTTTGTAATG
>ERZ777306.1848-NODE-1848-length-30645-cov-10.180255_pt1 | contig 30645 bp, 34 predicted proteins | sample MGYA00374966_ERZ777306 | MGnify/ENA primary metagenome ERZ777306 (study PRJEB29329, sample SAMN06343882) | mouse gut metagenome | isolation source: Mouse cecum | place: Austria: Vienna | collected 2014-11-15 ... | reverse complement strand
TAATTTATCTTCTTTAGACCAATATCTATTAGAATAATTTCTTTTTCCTGCTATAGTAAAACCTTTTTTAATATATTTTAACAATTGTAATATAAATTTACTTATGATAATATATATTCAAAATTTAATATAGGGGGAGACAATATGGAATACAGAAAATTTAATGAAAACTATGTTGTTAGGTTAAATAAAGGTGAAGAAGTAATAACTTGTTTGAAAGAATTGTGTGAAAAAGAAGATATAAAACTTGCAGAAATAACAGGGCTTGGAGCTAGTGAACTTGTTGAAATTGGCGTATTTAATGTGAAAACTAAAGAATATAATACAAAGACATTTGAAGGAATGTTTGAAATTACATCTTTAGTAGGAAATGTAACAAGAAAAGATAAAGATGTATATCTTCATATTCATATTAATTTTGGAGATGAAGATGGAATTGTTAAAGGTGGGCATTTGGTACAAGCTAGAATTTCAGCAACTTCAGAAATAATCGTTAGGAAAATAGATGGTGAAGTTGGAAGAAAATTAAGTAATGAAATTGGACTTAATTTGTTAGAATTTAATGTATAATTTTGGAAAAAATAACTAATACTATAAAAATGAAGGAGAATTTAATGAGTAAAACAAGTGTTGAATTAAAACAAGGAATTAAAGCACATTTTATAAAAACTGATTTATACAAGACAGATTTAACTTGTATAATAGTTACAATACCTTTAAAAAGGGATACAGTTACAAAAAATGCATTAGTTCCATTTATGATTAGAAGAGGGACTGAAAAGTTACCAAATCAATATTTAATTAGCAAAGAACTTGAAAATATGTATGGAGCATCATTCAATTGTGGTGTTGATAAAATGGGAGATAATGTAGTTCTTAAGTTCTGTATAGAATCAATAAGTAATGAATATGCACTAAATAATGAAAATATATTAAAGATGAATTTAGAAAATCTTTTAGATATAGTATTTAATCCAGTTAGAGAAAATGGAAAATTGAAGGCTAGCTTTTTAGAAGTCGAAAAGGAAAATTTAAAAGACGTTATTGAAAGCAAAATTGATGATAAAGACAGTTATGCATTAGAAAATTGTATATCAACAATGTATGGAGAAAATGGATTTGGACTTTATAAATATGGTTATGTAGAAGATGTTGATAGTATTACAATAGATGGAATTACAGATTATTATAATTGGCTGATTCAAAATAGCAAAATAGACATATTTATTTCTGGAAATATAGATGAGAAAAATATAGAAGAATTCTTAAGAAATAACAAAAATATTGAAAAGTTAAATCCTAGAGAAGAAAATTATATATTGGATTCCACAGATAGTAAACAAAATGTGGATAAAATACGTGAAGTAAAAGAAGAGAGTGACGTAACACAAGGAAAACTTGTAATTGGTTTAGATATAAATACAAAAATGGATAATTTAAGAGCAGTAGGAAATGTTTATAATAGTATTTTAGGAAATGGTGCAACTTCAATGCTTTTCCAAAATGTACGAGAAAAAGCAAGTCTTGCATATTCAGCTAAAAGTGTATTTTACAAACAAAAGAAAAATATATTTATAAGATGCGGAATTCAAATTGAAAATTATGAAAAAGCAGTAGAACTTATAAAAGTCCAATTAGAGAACATAAAAAAAGGTGAGTTTTCAGAAGAGGATATTAGTAATGCAAAAACATTTTTAATTTCTGGAATTCGAAATGTAGAAGAAGAGCAAGACACAGAAATAGTTTATTATATTGGTCAAGAAATTTCAAAAACGAATTTAAGTTTGCAAGAATATATGGATAATATAAATAAAGTTACTAAGGAACAAATTGTTGAATTTGCAAATTCTATTGATATTGATACAATTTACTTTTTAACTGGAAAGGAAGTGTAAAGTGCAAGTTACTGAAAATAAACAAATAAAAGAAAAATTATATACAGAAAAGTTAGATAATGGATTAATACTAATGGTTTTTCCTAAAAAAACTAGAAAAAAATATATTGTTTGGAGTACAAACTTTGGAGCTGTTGATAATAAATTTTATGCGCCAGGAGAAGAAAATTTAACAGTTGTTCCAGATGGAATTGCTCATTATTTAGAACATAAATTATTTGAACAAGAAAATGGAAAAAATAGTTTAGATGTGCTTACATCAATAGGTGTAGATGCTAATGCTTATACAACAAATGACCATACAGCATATTTATATGAGTGTACAGAACATTTTGATGATGCTTTAGATGAATTTATGAATTATGTACAAAATCCATATTTTACAGATGAAAATGTTGAAAAAGAACGTGGAATAATTGAACAAGAAATAATGATGTATGATGACTATCCTGAATGGAAAGTATATATGAATGCAATGAAAGCAATGTATAAGGATAATGAAATTAATATTGATGTTGCAGGTACTGTTGAAACAATTGCGAAAATTGATAAAGATAAATTATATAAAATTTATAATTCATTTTATAGACCAGATAATATGATACTTGTTATTGTAGGAGATTTTGAGCCTGAAGAGATTTCAGAAAAAGTAAAATCAAAAATTACAATGAAAAGCATAGACAAAGAAACAGTTAGAATATATAATGAAGAACAGACAGAAATTGTAAAACCATATATAGAACAAAAAATGAATATAAGTATGCCACTTGTATTAATGGCTTACAAAGATAATGATTTAAAATCAGATAAAATAAAAAAAGATTTAGCAATAGATATAATTGGAAATATATTGTTTGGTAAAAGTTCAGAAACTTTTGAAAAATTATATGAGGAAGGAAAATTAATATCAGCTCCTACAATTGATTATGAATTTTCAAAAACATATAGTCATGTAATGATTCAATTTCAAACAGATGATATAGAAGATGTTATAAAAGAAATTACAAACAAAATTGAAACAATTAAAATAAATGGGATATTAGAAGAGGATTTTCAAAGAATTAAAAAGAAAATATATGGAGAAATTGTTAAAGACTATAATGATGTATCAAATATAGCAACATCACTTGTTTCAGATTATTTCAAAAATATAAATTCATTAGATTATTTTAATGCAATAAATGAGATTGATAAAAGTTATATAGAAAAAGTATTAAAAGAAGTCTTTGTAGAGAACTTAAAAGTAATATCAGTTATAAAATAATTATAGTAGGAGGTTGGAAAAATGCACATAGTAACATTTCCAGGATTAAATTTAAGTTTTGAAGTGTCAAAAATTGCTTTTACAATTTTTGGAATTTCAGTGTACAAATATGCGGTATGCATTGTATTAGGTATTGTTCTTGCTTTGGTTTTATCTAAAATTGCAAAGCAGAAATTCGATATTGAATATAATGATGTATTAGTTTGTACAGTATTAGGAATTATATTTGGAACAATTGGGGCAAGACTTTATTACGTAATGTTTAATTTAAGTTATTATTCTCAAAATGTTTCTGAAATATTTGATTTCAGAAATGGAGGATTAGCAATTTATGGTGGTTTAATTTTCGGTGCTATTGCAATATTAGTTTATTGTAAAATTAGAAAAATAAATGTACTAAATTTATTTGATTATGTTGTACCTTATGTAGCAATTGCACAATGTATTGGTAGATTGGGAAATTTCTTTAATGTTGAAGCATATGGAGCAGAAACTACATCTATATTAAGAATGGGAATTAGAACGGTAGAGGGATATATGGAAGTTCACCCAGTATTCTTTTATGAATTAGTTGCAACATTAATAATTTTTATCATATTAAAACTATTACAAAATCACAGAAAATTTGAAGGTCAAATTTTTGCATTATATTGTTTATTATATTCAGGAATTAGATTCTTCTTAGAAGGAATAAGAGCAGATAGTTTAATGTTATTTAATTTTAGAGCATCACAAGTGTTATCATTAGTAATTTTTGTATGTTCAATAGTTTATATTGTAATTAAAACAAAGAAAGATTCTAAAGCAGAAAATAAGTAAAAACCTTGAAAACGTTTATATTACTGATAATTCTTAATCAAATGTCGAACAAATGTCGAAATATGTCGTGCGAAAGTTAGGCTACATCCCTTGCAATTTGTTGACTTTGGGGAAATATTGTGGTATTTTTAATTTAGATATACGAAGTAGCAATACTAAAAAATATCAAATATTTTAGAAAAAAGGGAGTGATTAGTATGTTAAATGAAGAAATATGTAGATTAAGAAATGAACTTAACAGGTGTATTTCTGAAGGTGAAGATTACTCTAAAATATATAAGGTGAGTGTTGAATTAGACAAGCTCATTGCCGAATATTATAAGATTAATGGCTAGAGGAAATAGTGTCATTTATTGACACTATTTTTTTGTTATTTGAAAAATTTGTTAAAAAGGTATACTTTTATTTTTTTTTAATATATAATTACAATGTAATATTATAACGGAGGAAAAAATGGGAAGTATTAAGCAAATGTTATCATCAATAAATTTGAATGATTTACTAAAAATATTTGATTTACAAATATCAATAGCAGTACTATTGTTTTTTATAATTTTTAGAACTGTTTTCTCAAAAATTATAATTAAAACTTATTATAAGATTATAAAAAGCAAGAAGAATCCAAAAGATAGCAATATGTATAGACCATTAAACATAATGTTTATATTAATTGGTATTTACTGCATGATAAAAATACTACCTACAAATGCTCAAGTATTATTCGTAATGAATAAAATATATAAATTAGTGATAATATTTTATGTAATAAAAATTTTTACAAGTTTAATTAGCACAGATTCAATATTTTTCAAAAAGTTTTTTAAAGATCCTACAAATAAAACTGTAAATATGTTTTTATGTCAAATAGCAAAGTTTATTATTTGGATAATATATTTATTTATAATATTTGCAGAAATGGGATATGCTAAAGATTTGAGCGGTTTAGTTACAGCATTGGGAGTTGGATCAGCAGCAATTGCTTTAGCTGCACAAGATTTAGTAAAAAGTTTAATAAGTGGTGTTACAATTTTAACAGATAAACCATTTGTTATTGGAGATTGGATTGAAGTGGATCAATACCAAGGAACTGTAATAGATATTACATTTAGAAGTACACGTATAAAATCATATAACAATTCAGTAGTTACAATTCCAAATTCTGTAATAACATCAGCTTATGTAATTAACTGGAATAGATTAACAAGTAGAAGATTTGAATGTATATTAAATTTGAGTTTAGAAACACCTTCTGAAAAAATAAAGAAAGTTGTTAAAGAAATAAAGGTTGTTTTAGAAAATGACCCTAAAGTTATAAAAGAAACTATACAAGTTAGCTTAATAAATATAACAGCATATAGTAATGATATAAAAATAGTATTATTTTTGAAAGAAGCAGAATATGTACCATTTTTAAAAGCAAAACAAGATGTTTTATGTAGTTTATTATTCTTAGTTGAAAAGGAAAATATAGACTTAGCATATCCTACACAAACATTATATGTAAAAAGAAAGGAAGAATTAGAACAATAAAATGAGTTTAGGTGTAGCATTAGCTGGAGGAGGATTAAAAGGCTTAGCTCATATAGGTGCATTAAAAGCATTAGAAGAGCTAGGAATAAAAATTGATTTTTTATCAGGAACAAGTTCAGGAAGTATTTTTGCAACATTTTATGCAATGGGATATAGTGTAGAAGAAATAAAAAAGAGAACACTTGAAAACTATAAAGTACTTACTGAAATAAAGAAAAAACCAATATTTAAAGCTGGTTATACATATCTTACATCAGGAGTAGCTCAAATTTCTGGTTTAATAGATGGTGAAAATATTGAAAATTTAGTAAAGAATGTTTCAAAAGATAAAGATATTACAAATATGAATCAAATTGAAATACCATATGCAATTTGTACTGTTGATACAATTTCAACAAAAGAATGTATATTTTTATCAAAGAAATTTGATTTAAAAAATGATGATATAGATTATATTTATGATGCACCAATTGCAAAAGCAACAAGAGCAAGTATGTCTTTTCCAGGAATATATACTCCATGTGAATACGATAAATATAATTTTATAGATGGTGGAACAAAAGATAATTTACCTATACAAATTTTAAAAGATATGGGAGCAGATAAAACACTTGCATTAAGCTTTAGAATAGATGATTATGTGCCTGAGAATGATATATTAGCTATTTTATTAAGAACTGTTGATATATTTTCACTTAAAGATGTTAGAAAAGCACAAAAAGACTCAGACTTAGCAATTGAAATAGATGCAAGAGGAGCAAGTCTATTAGAAATAGACAATGCAGATAAACTTGTAGAAACAGGTTATAAAACTATAATGGATAAAAAAGAAGAAATACTAAAATTAGTAAAATAAATATTTAGGAGTGATAGATTTGCCTAGAGTAAACGATACTATGATGCAATATTTCGAATGGTATTTACCTAGTGATTCTACACTTTGGAATAAGCTTACAAAAGAATCAAAACATTTAGAAAACATAGGAGTAACACATTTGTGGTTACCACCAGCATATAAAGGTGCTGGCGGTAAAGACGATGTTGGATATGGTGTATATGATTTATATGATTTAGGTGAATTTCATCAAAAAGGAGCTATTCCAACGAAGTATGGAACAAAGGAAGAATACATAGAAGCAATAAAAATATTGCATTCAAATAATATAAAAGTTTTAGCAGATGTTGTTTTAAATCATAAAATGGGTGCTGATGAAACAGAAGATGTATTAGCAGTTCAGGATGATTCAAGTAACAGAAATGTTAGTTTAACAGAAGCTAAAAATATTAGAGTTTGGACGAAATATACATTTCCAGGAAGAGGAGATGCATATTCAAGTTTTAAGTGGAACTGGACTCATTTTCATGGAATAGATTGGGATGAAAATACAGGAACAACAGCAATTTATAAGTTTTATGGTAAGCATTGGGATGAAGATGTAGATAAAGAAAATGGAAATTATGATTATTTAATGGGTGCTGATATAGATTTAAATAATGTTGATGTTGTTAAAGAACTTAAAAATTGGGGAAAATGGTATTTAAACACAACATTAGTAGATGGATTTAGATTAGATGCAGTAAAACATATTAGAGCAGAATTTTACCCAGAATGGCTATGGGAGATGGGAAAAGATACAGAAAAGAGATTATTTGCAGTAGGAGAGTATTGGAGTTCAAACATAGATGTGATAAATGAATACATAAAAAAAACTAATGGTTGTATGTCACTTTTCGATGTACCATTACATTATAATTTATATAGAGCTTCGGTAAGCAATGGAGAATTTAACATGAGTCACATATTTGATGGAACAATAGTAGGAAGTAATCCAAGTAAAGCTGTTACTTTTGTAGATAATCATGATACAGAACCAGGTCAAGCATTAGAATCATGGATTTTAGACTGGTTTAAACCATTAGCATATGCTCTTATATTATTAAGAAAAGATGGATTTCCATGTGTATTTTATGGAGATTATTATGGAATACCTGAAAAACAAGTTAGTTCAAAGAAACCAATGTTAGATCTTTTTATGAAAGTAAGAAAATATTTTGCATATGGTGAACAAATAGATTATTTATATGACAAAAATGTTATAGGATTTACAAGATTAGGAGATTATGACCATCCAAATTCAGGTTTAGCAGTAGTTATGTCTGATAGTTATGGTGGTTGTATTCAAATGAATGTTGGAAAAAAACTTGCTAATACAATTTTTTATGATTGCACTGGAAATATGACAGAACCAGTATATGTTGATAATGATGGAAATGGAATTTTTTACTGTAAAGATGGTAGTGTTTCTGTTTGGATAAAAGGTGGAAGACAAGTAAATTAGTTAAAAGTGAAATTTAGGGACTGTCCCTAAATTTCACTTTTATTAAATTATGATATCATTTATGTAACTTATAAAAAATATTTATAAATTAATGTTAAAATAATAATATATATTAGTATAAAAGGAGCAAATTATGCCAAAGACAAAAGTTATAAATATCATGGGGAAAGAAATCAATTATGGGGAACTATCAGATGCAAAGTTATTAAAGCTTTATAAAGAATTAAGAGAAAGAGAAGTTACACTATATAATAGAATTATGGAATATGATAAACAATATGGTTTATTATCTGAAATAGATGTAAGTGATATTATGTAATTTGGGGGAATATATGGAAGATATTGGAGCTAAATTAATGCAGGAATTAAAAGAGTTAAGTGACCTTGAAGTTCAATCAGCTACTCTTTTATATGCGAAATTTAATAGAGAATTAGAGGATTCTTATAAATTAAAAATCGAAGCTATAGAAAAAAATATTGATAGCCAAATTGAATATTATGGAAAATCAGTAGATGAATACTTAGAACAAAAAAATAGAATATTAGAAAAGTACAATAACGAATTTCAAAAGATTTATAATCAAAGAAAAGAACAATTTATAAATGTGTCAATAGAAATACAAGAAATACAAGCAAATCAAAAAATTGCTATAGCTAATTTCAAAAAGATTATTGAAGATAGAGAAATATTTTTACAAACATCAAAATATTCGGAATATATTAAAAGAAAAAATTATTTTAAACATGTTATTGATACAACATTAAATCATGCTGAGTTTGATAAATATACTAAATTATTAGAAGAATTAACCGATCCATTAGAATTATATGAAAGAAAATTGGAAGCATTAGTAAATAAATATAATGGTTATAAAGAAATAATAGAACAGTGTGAAATTAAATTAGAAGAATGCATAATAGCAACAAAAGAAGAATTTGATGAAATAGTAAAATATAGAAGTTCAAGCTTAACAGTTGTGAAAAAGGGAAATTTCATTATGGAATTTATAAATAAACTTCTAAATAAAATATCTGGAAATTCTAAATTAGAAAAAGAAGTTATTCAAAAAATGGAGTCTGAATTAGTAAATGTTGAAAATTCTAATAATGAAATTGTTAATGTAATAAGTGAACAGACAATAACTCTTATAGCTACAATTGAACAATTAAGAGATACTATAAATTCAGAATTCAAATTAGCAATGGGATAGGTGAATAATTATGGAAATGGAAAAATTAGGTGATATTTTTGCAGATGGTGGAATGATTAATTTAGATTCAGTATCTGTTGAGAAAATAGATTTAACACTAGAAAAGATAAAGAAAAGTAAAGAAATGAGAATGAATAACATAAATGGATTATTAGCAAAAATACAAATGTAGGAGAATAGAAGATGCCAAAAGAGGAAAAAATAGAAAATATTGACCAATTAAGAGCTGAATATCAGAAAGCTAAAGCAGAAGCTGAACAACACATAAGATCAGATATGAAAAAATTTGCTGAAATTACAAAGGCATTACCTGATATTGCGATTGAGGCAGCAGCTAGAGGAATAAGTGCTAAAATTGAAGATATTGACCAAGGGTTTAATCATATTGATTTTTCTGAAATTGAAAGTGAAATTGCTTTAGGTGGTGCAGCAGGTATAAGAGAAACAGCAAATGAAAAATGGGAAAAAAGTAATGCAGATAGAAGTAAAATTGTAACTGGTGCAGTAACAAATGCAAAAAATAAAATGACTAATATGAAAGCAAAAATGGCTCTAAGTGCAGTAAAAGTAACTTCTATAGTTGGAAAAGGTTTAGTATTATTTGGACAAAAAGGTCTTGCTAAGTCAATGCAGGAAAAAGTAACAGAAAAAGGAGAGCAATTTATATCTAAAGACTCTAGAATTGGAAAAATTATGGAAGGAGTTGCAGAACGTGGATTTTCTGTTGCAGATGGAGTTAGAGGTGCTGCGCAAACTGTAAAAGAAGGGGTTGAAAGTGCAGCTAAAACTGTAAGCACAAAAGCTAAAAATGCAAAAACTTCTATCGAAAATGAAGTAAGTGCCAGAAAACAAGCATTTCGCGAAGCTGGCACTAGAGCTGATTTAGATCAAATCAGTATTGCAAGAGAAAGAGCAGATAAAAATAGAGAAAACGATGGCTGGCAACAAGTATATGATGGAAGAAGTAAAATAGTTACAGATAAAGTAAAAGAGATAAATAATCGTTCAGTAAATTCAAAATCTAAAGCAGCATTGAGAGATATAAAGATAACAGGAATGTTTGCTAAAGGTGTGGCTTTATTTGGTCCAAAAGGAATGGCTGAAAAAATGCAAGATAGTGTTTATAGAAGCTCAGCTAAACGTATACAAAGAGATTCAATTTCATCAAGAATTGCAAAAGCAGCAGCAGAAAAAGGATTCAAAGTTTCATCTAAATTCAAAAATATGGTAAAGAATACTAAAGAAACTGCTGTGGATCTTAAAAATGCAGCAGTACTTACAGCAGAAGAAGCAGTGGAAAATGGAAAGCAAGTAATAGAAAAAGGAAAGACAGTTGTAAAAGAAGGTGCACTTGAATTTGGAAGAAAAACATATAAAGGTGCAGCTGTAATTGGCGCATTAGGAAGTATTGGTTTAGGAGCTGTAAAATCAGGAGCAGGTAAAGTTGCAGATAAAGTAGAAAGAGGAGCAGAGTTTGTTGCTGATAAAGTTGAAGACGGAGTTAATTTTGTTGCAGATAAAGTAGAAAATGGTATTGATCAAGCTAAAGATTATAAAACAATTGCTGTTGCAAAGTTATCAAGACAAAAATCAGCAGCTAGTAAAGGATTTAAAGGATTCTTACAAGGAATGGCACAAGGTGTTATTGATAAATTAATTCCTTCAATAGATAAAGATTCAAAGAATATAGAAGCTCAAGAACAAATTATAGAAGGCGTAAAAAATAAAGGAAAAGGTTCTCAAGAACCAATCCAAATTACTCAAGAGGCAGATGAAGGACCAGAAATATGATAGTAATACAAGTGGACTTTTAAAGAGTCCACTTTGTTTTATACAGCACAATCAACATAAAGTATTTACTTTTTTGTAAAAATATAGTATAATAAATATGATATTTTATAGCTATTATGCAAAGAATTTCAAGCATAAGCTGTAAAAAAATAAACTTAGGAAGGGGAAAAAAGCAACAGGAACTTGTCAATGTATTTGTAGTAAACAACAAAACAACTAGTCTGAAAGGAGAATACTATGACGAACTATTATGTAAAATTAACCCAGGAAGCTTCCGAGAAGTTAATAGCTACCATCGGTATCAATGCGCTGGAGATCAACATGGCCAAGGGGCTCATCAAAGTGGCAACACTTGATGATGTTCGGAATGTGGCTGAGAAGTATGCTGTTGACAATGTAAACCATCAGCCGTATGACAAAGTGATGTCTGAGAAGCCTACCACCAGCGATTTCAAACCAGTGAAAGAGTTTTCCCTCAAAGAGCGGAAAGAGATCATCGGCAAGACTATCGATATTGGCAGCATTGTCATGCTTGACCTTGAAGAAGGAATAGAACATGCAGTGATTATCGCAGTCAAGGATGACAAATACGTGGCAGCACGGATGCTTCTGAAGAAAACCAATAAGGAAACTCCAGATAGCATTCCGATTCGGAAGGGAATCGATGTTATCTATCGAAACCCTACCTACAAGGATATTGTCACAGTTGTCAATGAGGTGGCATATTCGCTCGAAGCGAGTGACTTCAAGAAAGACAGCGGAGGAGCTATTCTTGGTAGAGTTGTGAACCAGGAAATCCTCGATAAAATCGTCCAGTGGAATAAAAAGAGCGAAGAAGAGGAGTATGAGACCATTGATCCAGTATCATTCGAGCAGATTGTAAAGACCTGCAAAGATGTGGAGGCGATTATTAAAAACCTTTGGCTGAGCGAGTACTATTTGGAGAATCTTGTCAGGGAGTGCGCAAGTAACAAAACCAGAAATATGAAAGTTTTGCTTCCGGCAATGAAGAAAAACCACCTTGGCAATCGTACCCTGGCGCAGATCAAAGAAGATCTGGAATTTCAACTTGAGGGTTGGTCCAAGACCATGCTGGTGGATATGAAGGAGTGCACACTGCAGTATTTCCTAAAAGTAATCCAGGAGCAAATCAGCAAGTAAGAAAAACCTAAGTTTGTGTTTTGGCGTGGCGGAATTTTCCGCCACGCTTTTCATATGCATAAATTTATTTTCCTTGACAAAAATATAAAATGAAATATAATAATTTTATAAATGGAGGAAATTATGAAAGTTTTAATTACAGGGGCATCTTCTGGAATTGGAAGAGATATTGCAAGAGAATTTGCCAAAAAAAATTATGAAATAATTCTGGTTGCAAGAAATATAGAAAAACTAGAAAATTTGAAAAAAGAGTTAATAGATAATTATAAAGTAAAGGTGGAATACTTGAGTGTAGATTTATCGAATAGAGTTTCATGTATAAATTTACATCAAAAAGTTAAAGATATAGACGTTCTTGTTAATAATGCAGGATTGGGAGATTTTGGAAACTTTAGTAAAACTGATATAGAAAAAGATTTAACTATTATTGATACCAATATAGTAGCAATGCACATTTTAACCAAATTATATTTACAAGATATGAAAGAAAAAGATTCAGGAAAAATATTAAATGTTGCTTCTATTGCGGGCTTTTTACCAGGACCATTAATGGCAACATATTATGCATCTAAAAATTATGTAGTAAGACTCTCAGAAGCTATAAGAGAAGAATTAAGAAAAGAAAAATCTAATGTTAAAATAAGTATATTATGTCCAGGACCAGTTAGAACGAATTTTAATAATGTAGCAAATGTTAAATTTGAGATAAGTTCTCTTTCAAGTGAATATGTTGCACAATATGCAGTAAATAAATTGTTAAAAAATAAATTTTATATAGTACCAGGATTTCAAATAAAATGTACAAAATTCTTTTCTAAAATAGTACCAACACCAATACTTGCAAAATGCACATATCACATGCAGAAAAGAAAGGAAGGAAAATAAAATGAAGATATTAATGGGAACTAAGAATCCAGGGAAAATAGAAGGAGCTAAGCAAGCCTTCGAGAAATACTTTGATAATGTGGAAATCGAAGGTATTGCAGTAAGTTCTGATGTTGGAAACCAACCAGTAAATGAAGAGATTTTGCAAGGAGCCAAGAATAGAGTAAAAAATTTAAAAGAATATGCAAAACAAAATAATATAGATGTAGATTATTATATATCTTCAGAGGCTGGAATAACAAATCTTTTGGGAGAATGGATAGATTTTAATGCAGCAGTTGTAGAAAGTAAAGAAGGTCTGCAAAGTGTTGGAATGAGCCAAGGATTTCAGATACCAGAAAAATATATTAATGAAATATTAGAAACAGAACTTGGAAAAGTAATGGATGGAATTTTCAAAAAAGAAGGATTAAATAAAGGAAAAGGTGGAATAAGTTATCTTACACATGATGAAATATCAAGAATTGATTTAACAAGAAATGCATTTATAATGGCATTAATAGAACATATTAATGGAGATATGTGGAGGTAAAATGATGAAAGTTATAATAGAAGTTGGTTCAACTAATACAAAAATAGACTTATTTGATGGGAGCAAAATAAATCATTTAGGTACTGAGACAATTGAATTTAAGAAAAACTATAAAAAAGAAAATAAGTTATTTGAAAGTGATATTAGAAAATTAATTGATATAGTTTTAAAATATAAAAGTACATATTCAGATGTATATGTTTGTGGTACAAGCATCTTTAGAAACTTGGATAAAGTTCAAAAAGATGAATTTTTGACTTTATTTAACAAAGAAACAAATTGCAGTTTTAATATAATTTCTCAAGATGAAGAAAATAAGTTAACTGTTTTTGGTGCAGTAAGAAATGTAAATCAAAAAGTTGCTGTTATTATTGGTGGTGGAGGTTCTACCGAGATTGCAATTTATGATAATGGAATAAAGGAAATAGTAAATTCATCATTTGGAGTTGTAGATATTACAAATAATTTTCCAGATTTAGTAAATGATATTCCAACTAGTAAATTAGAGGATGTAAGAAAATTTGTTCGAGAAAGGTTAAATATTCCAATTGAAAAAGCTGATATATTAATTTTAGCAGGTGGTGGACATAAGTTATTTGCGTTAGAATCTGGGATAAATTATGAAAAAAATACATTATTTGAAGATGATTCTGAACCTATAATGATGAGTTTAGAAAGCAGAAAGCATGATACAGAAAGATATTATAAAGAAATATCATTGGACGAAATTAGAAGTAGAGCAGAAAATCCTAAATGGTGGGATGGTACAAGAGCAATGTGCGCAGTAGTACTAGAACTTGCAGAAACAATAGGTGCTAAATACATTGTACCAACAGACATTTCTATGGTTTATGGAATAATAGAAGAAATAAAATGATTAAATATATTTAAAATTAAAAGTACCCATCTTTTGGTGGGTACTTTTAATTTTATAAGTTTTATTGTATCAATCCAGTAACTAAAATACCCAAGTTTTCTCTATAAATTCCAGCAAATTGAGAAATAGGAATTGGATTTTCACCTAAACCAACTTCAATAGTAAATCCAGGTCTATTGTAGTATAAAATAAACCAATCTTTAAAACCAGCAAAACTTGAATTTGTAGGCACTTCTTCAGCAGTGTAACCAGAAATTTTAGCAAATTCATTAGCTATTTCTTGACTTCTAGGTGGTGTTTGGTCTTGATATTGATAATAAATAACTCTACCTTGAGTATGGTAAGTTATCATTAAACTAAAATTATGTCTTAATGTAAAGTTATATAAAGCAACAGACTCAGGAGCAGTAAGAGGACCATAACCAACAAAATCACGAGGAGCAGGTTTATTAAATCCTTGGGCATATTTTATTTCTTTTGCTTCAGCCCATCCTGCTGGGAACTGAAGATTGTTGTCAATTCCTTCGATATTAGCTTTCCAGCCACTTGGAAATGGAATATCTGGGAAACTGCTTGCAATTCGTTTTGCATTTGTATATGCCCAAGAATTTTCTGAAAAGAAACCAGTAACTAAATCAACACCATCAGGATTTACCATTGGAACAATATATAAAGATACATTGTTGAATAATTCACGAGCATTTACTCCCAAAATATTAAGATTATTTACATAGCTTTTTGAAATGTTTTCTAAAAATTTCATTAATAGTGGAGCTGTTATCCACTCATTAGCATGTGTTGCAGCACAGTATAAAACTTCTTTTTGACCATTTCCAAATCTAATTGCTCTAAGCGGTCTACCTAAAACACTAGTGCCAATACTTGAAACTTCTAAAAACGGATAAATTGTTTTTAAAGCATTAATATTTAGATTTAGAATTTGTGAAGTATAGCTAATATTTGTTTGTACGACATTTCCAAATGGAATAATAATTTCTTCTCCAATTGATAGATTATCAGCATCAATATCAGGATTTGCATAAATAATTGCATCAACAGTTGTAGAATAATCTTTAGCAATATTATATAAAGTATCTCCACTTTTTATAGTATATGTTGTATAACCATTTATGTATGGCATTAGTGCATTCCAAGTATTTGTTCCGACTATTCCATCTACTTGAAGACCAAATTGTCTTTGAAATCTTTGTACAGCTGAGAAGGTTTGATATCCAAAAATACCATCAATAGCACCATTATAAAAACCAAGTTTTAGTAATGTGCTTTGTAAGAGTTCCACCTCAGGACCTCTCGAATTTAATCTTAATGTATTCATATAAAAAATCCTTTCTAAATTTTTCAATTATCTTATAAAATATAATATTAAATGAAATTTAGGGACGTTCCTAAAATTTCATTTTTTTTAATGAAATTTCAGAAACGCCCCTAAACTAACAGGATTCATTTAATTTTATATAAACGGAATACACAAAGCTAAAGCAAAAGCTATAACAAAAATTGCTATAATAAATATATATTGTGTACGTTCTATTGCAGTTTCACAATTTTTGGGATTATTTGGATCATAATGAATTTTTATATTTTGCCCCAAATTTTTTGAAAAACCAGAAACACAAAAACCTATATATTCCTTATCATTTACAGTATATTTATATGTAATTTCATATTTTGTTTTTTGAACGTTTTTTCCATTTGAATTTCTTTCTGTATATTTGTCTCTTTTTACTTCTGTTACTGTTGCTTTTGCTGTACAAGATAACTTCATACTATTTATATATTTTTTTATATAAAAAATTGTAGCTCCTCCAAAAAGAACAAGAGGTGTAAGTATTATTATTGCTAGTTTTATTTTTTTACTACCAGTTAAAAAAATGAAAAGATACAAGAATACCAATATAGGTATGATTAAATTCTTTTTTATTTCTTTAGACTTCAATTCATTTAATTGCTTTTCAATTCTTTCTCTTTCTTCTTCACTAATACTTTTAAAAATTTCTTCTTTTCTTTCTTTGCTCATATATTTAAAAAATACTTCAATTTCATTTTCACTCATATTTTTAAAAAAATCTTCATTTTCACTCATATTTTTAAATTTCCTCTCTTTATAAATTTTAAAGTTAAATTTATTTTTGATTTTTTTCATAATATCACTCAAAATATCATTTGGCAATATCTTCTAAAATTTCATATACATAAATACCAATTTAACTATTGTCAATTTAAGAAAAATATTATACAATATCTTCGAGAATTTATATACTACATATGAGGTGAAAAAATGCTAATAGAATCAGAAATAAAAGAATTAGCTAGCAAAAAAGAATATACTAAAGTATTTAATTACTTTCATGATGAGTATACGGGTATGCTAAGAGACTTTTTAGAAAGGCATGAAGTAGAAGTAAAAGAAAAGGATTGTTTGATAGATTACATAGTAAAAACTAGAGTCTTTATGCCTAAATATAATTCATATACAATTTCAATTTCTAATGCAATGTATAATGAAGATTTATCAGAAGAAACCAAATATGAAATGTTAATGAGTAGTTATAAAGAAGTATTCAAAGCATTTAAAACATAAAAGAAAGAGTGAATAATAGTGGACAAAATAGAGAAATATTTAGCATATAATGGAAAAGTGAGTTTAATATGTGCAAATACTAAAAATTTAGTAGAAGAAATTAGAAAAATTCATGATTTAACTCCAACAACTACTGCTACAATGGGAAGATTTGCTACAGTGTGTGGTATGATGGGGCTAACAAGTATAAAAGAAAATGATGATAGTATAACTGTTCAATTAAAAGGTACAGGTCCTTGTGGTATTTTAGTTGCAGTTGTAAAACGTGAAAATAATATTTCAAAAATAAAAACATATATGCAAAATCCATTAGTAGAATTACCACTAAAACCAAATGGTAAAATTGATGTTGGCGGAGCAGTTGGTAATACAGGATACTTAAATGTTATAAAACAAAGTGATATTACAGATTCAGAATACAATGGTTTAGTACCATTAGTTTCAGGAGAAATTGCTGAAGATTTTACAGAATATTTTGCAACTTCTGAACAAAAACCAACAGTACTTGCTTTAGGCGTTTTAGTAAATAAAGATGGAGTTCAAGAATCAGGTGGATATATGATAAACCTTATGCCAGATGCCACAGAAGAAGAAATTTCTAAAATTGAAGAAGCTTTGAATAAAGCACCAAGCATAAGTGAGTTATTGTCTCAAGAGAAATCTTTGAATGAAATTGCTAAAATTGTTACAGGTGATGATAATATTAAACTATTAGAAGATGATTTAGAAATAAAATTTGACTGTGATTGTAGTAAACAAAAAATAGAAAAAGGATTAATTTCAATAGGAAAAGAAGATCTAAATGAGATAATAGAAGAAGATGGAAAAGCTGAAATTGTTTGCCAATTTTGTAATAAGAAATATGATTTCAGTAAAGAAGAATTAGAAGAGATACTTAAGAAAATATAATATTTTTATGAAAAGGTGAGAAACTAAAGATGAAGAAATTTGAAAATGTAGCTATGTATGAGGGAAATCCTAAGTGGGAAAATGCTATTTCTAGAAATGAAAAATTGTATGATCCAGTATATGGTGATGCACCAATGAGAACAGAATTTGATAGGGATTATACAAGAATAATAAATTGCAATGCATATAGAAGATTAAAACATAAAACTCAAGTATTTTTTGCACCAAAAAATGATCATATATGTACAAGAATTGAACATGTGAACTTAGTAGATTCAATAAGCAATACAATAGCCAATTTCTTAGGACTAAATTCAGAACTAACAAGTGCAATAGCTGTTACTCATGATATAGGACATAGTCCTTTTGGACATCAAGGAGAGAGTATATTATCAGAAATAGCTCAAAGAGAATATGGTGATAAATTTTGGCATGGTGGTAATGGACTTCATTTAGTAGACGATTTGGAACTATTAAGTGATCTTGCAGGAATAAAAAGAAATTTGAACTTAACATATGCAGTAAGAGATGGAATACCAGGTCATTGTGGAAATCCAAATCCAAATGGTCAAAAACCAAGAGAAGAATTTATAGATTTAAAGGAATTTACTTTTTCAAATAAATTTGCACCATATACTTGGGAAGCATGTGTTGTAAAAATAGCTGATAATATCTCTTATTTAGGTAGAGATTTAGAAGATGCAAAAGAAATGAAAATTATAACTGATAGAGATATAAACAATATAGATAAATCAATAGAAAATATTAGAGTTAATAATTCTAGTATTATAGGGTATTTAATTGGAGATTTGTGCAATAATAGTACTGTTGCTGAAGGACTAAGATTTTCAGAAGAAGCTTATAATACAATGGAAAAAATAAAAAAATTTAATAATGAAAAAATCTATCAAAATGAGAAAATTCAACCTACAAAAAGATATTTTAAAGTTGTTATGAATGAAATATTTTATGCTTTAAAAAATGCTTATAATGGGACTGCAACAGTAAAAAATATTAGGAAAATGAAAAGATACTATCCATATCTTTCAGAAGAATTTTCAAATTGGTTAGAAGTTTATTCAAATTCAATAGTTAGAGACAATAATAATCTATGTAATAAAATAATATATGATTTGAATGATATAAATAATTATTCAAGAGCAATAATAGATTATATGTCAGGAATGACAGACCAATATATTGTTAGAATTTATAATGAGATTGTAAGCTTTTAAAAGGAGGAATAGATATGACATATAAATATAGACCAGTTGGAGTATGTTCTAGAGAAATTACAATTGAAGTAGAAGGAGATATAATACAATCTGTAATGTTTTTTGGAGGATGTTCAGGAAATACTCAAGGAGTTGGGGCATTAATTTCAGGAATGAAAATTGATGAAGCAATTAAAAGACTAAAAGGAATTGATTGTGCAGGAAAAGGAACATCTTGCCCAGATCAGCTATCAAAAGCATTAGAAGAAATAAAAGAAAAAACAGCATAATAAAGTTTTCATATTAATTATTATTAAAAAGTTTAAATGTAATAACAAAAAATGATGTAAAGGAAAATGCCTATAATAGTTAGGGCATTTTCTTTTGTTTTTGTAACCTTTTTATTAATTTTATAGAATATATAAATGTAAATACTTAGTTAGGGTGGTAATATGATAGAAGAAAAAAAGATTGAAAAATATTTTTCTAAAAATGAATTAAATATGCAATATATGATAGATGATTATTATAACTATATAAGAACAATTATTAAAAATTTTAAAAGTATAAATATAGAAGATGAAGAGGAAATTGTAGCTGATGTATTTTTTATAATATGGAAAAATAAAGAAATACTGGATAGGAAGTTAAAATTAAGTCCATATATTGCAGGAATTACTAAAAATATAATATATAAAAAATATAAAGAAACTAGAATAAATACTGTTTATGAAGAAATGGAAGAAAATATTGAAAGTAATTTTAATGTTGAAAAATTATTAGAAGAAAAAGAATTAAATGATTGTATAATAAAAAAATTGAAATCAATAGGTGAAAATGAATACTTAGTATTTACAAAATTTTATTATCAAGATAAAAAAATTAAAGATATATCTAATGAGCTCGGATTATCTATAAGTAATACTAAAACAATTTTACATAGGACAAGGAAAAAAGTAAAAGAATTTTTGAAGATGGGAGGACTTTATTAAAATGGGAAAACAAGATATTTATGATAATTTAGCAGAAAATATTGGAATTGAAAATTTTAAAAGAATTGATAAGAAAAAACAGAACAGAAAAGATTTCTTTCAAAAGATATTAACTGTTATAATATGTATAGTATCCATTACAGGAATGGTATGTGCAAAAGATATATCTATCAAAATATATGATAATGTTTATGGTGGTGGAAATGGTTATGGAAAGGCGATGAGTGAAGGATATATAGAAAAAGTAGAAATGGATGATAATATATCAAATTCTATAATTGAAAATGAAGAAACTGGAGAGATAATAGAAGATTTAGAAACTAAAATTAAAGTTGAAGAGTTTATAATGGATGATTTTTCTTTAAGTGCAACATTTGATATTACATTGTCTGATAAAATAAAAGATGCTGTAAAAATAGAAGATATTTGGAATGTTTCTTTTCCAGATTTAGTAGTATATGATGAAAATTATAATGTTTTACGTAGCGATACTCCTAGTGCATATAATGAGTTTTGTAAGGAAAAAAATATAGAACCAAATGAAGAAGAAAAATGGTTTGGTAGCGGTGAAAATGGACCACTAATAGAAAGTAAAGATGGAAATCATTTAAAAGTAATGTTTAATATTTATATAGGTGGTGCTTATTACCCAAAAAGTAAAAAAATTAATTTTGAATTAACTGAAATAGCAATTTCAAATAAAGTAGAAACAATGCAAGGAAATGAACAGCTTTCATTAAAAGGAGATTGGAAGTTTTCTGTTGATGTACCAGAAAAAATGTATAATAGATCTAGCATTCTTTATATTCAAAAATCTACAAGTAATAAAGATTTTAATGTAACAAAAGCTACGGTATATGATACTGGTATGGATATATCAATGAAATTCCAAGCTGATAAATATCCAGAAAGACCATCAACTCCTGAAATAGATTTTTGGAATTCTCTTCCAAAAGATGATGAATTAAAATCTATTGATATTTTGAACTATATACAAAAAGATTTTAGAAAAACACCTGAATATAAGGAATATATGGAAAAATCTTCTAAGATTTGGGAATTTGAAAAGTATTTAGTGAATGAAAATGGTGAAAAATTTGAAATGACAGTAGGAAATAGAGAAAATGGTGGCGGATATATAGATGAAAATGGAATATACGATTTTAATGCTATGTTTGATTTAACTAAATATGATATGACAGATAAAATAACTCTTCATGTTAATTATCATGGAAGAGAAGCAGATATTATTTTAGAGAAGGCTGAGGTGAAATAATATGAAAAAAATACTTATTTCATTTATGATTATATTACTAATTTTTTCAAGTCAAGTTTTTGCAGTAGAAGATTGGAAAAAAGAGAATAAAAAAAGGGAAGAGGCATTTGAAAAAGCTCTAGTAGAATTATTGGAAAAATATAAAGATGAGAGTATACCAGAAGATGAAAGAATATTAGATTATAGATACTTAGGATTTGGAACTAGTAGTGTAGAAGAGGAAGAGTTAGTAAAAGTTCATATTGGTTTTATTGTTACACCTTATTCTAGTGAAAATACCCAATGGGATGATAGCAATAATATTTGTTTTGCTGAATTTTCAAAAGTAGATGGAGAATACAAACTGGAATGGATTTCTTTAGTACCAAGAAATTATGATAAATTTTTAGAAAAATTTGAAGAATATCAAAAAAATATACCAGATAATGTTGAAACAGAAATTGTTCAAGGAGAAAAAAATGAAGATTTAAAATCTGGAAAAATTCAAGAGATGAGTAGTATAATTTTTATTTTAAGTAGTATAGTTTTAATATTAGTAATTTTAAGTATAATTATAAAATTATTAAAAAAAAGGGGAATTTTTAAAGCAAAATAGTTATATATAAAAAGAGTAATTGACTTATTTATCAATTACTCTTTTAATTTATCTGAAATCATTCCAAATTGTTCTAAAGTAAGTTGTTCTGCACGAACTCTAAGATCTAATTCCAATTCTGTTAATATTTTTTCTAAGTTTTCTTTAGACCCAATTCCTGAATTAGATAATGAATTTATTAATGTTTTTCTTTTTTGCATAAAAGCACATTTTATAACTTTAAAAAATAATTCTTCGTCTAAAACTTTAATTTTTGGTTCACTTAGAATATCTAATTTTATTACAGAAGAATCAACTTTAGGGCTTGGTATAAATGATTCTTTAGGTACGTCAATAACTGTTTTTGGATTAGTATAATAGTTTATACTATATGTTATGGAACCAGTGTTCTTAGAACCAGGAGCTTCTGTTAATCTTTCAGCAACTTCTTTTTGTACCATAACAGTAATGCTTGTTAAATTTAATTTATCTTCTAATAATTTCATAATGATTGGTGTTGTAATATAATATGGTAAGTTTGCAACGACTTTTACATTTTCAAATTCAGAGTTTTTTGAAATTAATTCTTTTAAATCAACTTTTAAAACATCATCATTTATTAGTTCAAAGTTTGTATATAGACTAAATCTATCATTTAATATTTTTAACATATGTGTATCTAATTCTATACAAATAACTTTTCCTGCACTTTCTAGTAGATAGGACGTAAGAGTGCCAAGACCAGGTCCAATTTCAATTACAAGATCTTTTTTTGATACTTCAGCATTTTGAACAATTCCACTTACTACATTTTCATCAATTAGGAAATTTTGACCATAATTTTTATTTGCAGTTATATTATATTTATTCATTAAAAATTTGGTTTCTTGAAATAAGTTCATATAAAAAATCCTTTTCTATTAATAATCTATTACTAATTCTACTATAAAATCGCTTAAATTTCAATATGAATCCAAAATACGTGCATGTAGTTTGCATAAGAATAAAATCACGCACGCATTTTGTATAACTTTTCATATTTGTACAAATGTATGCTTTTGTAATTTCTATTGAATAAAAAAATATAATTTTCTTTTGTGTAAGAAATTAATTGTTTTGTGAAAAAATTGCATGAACATGCTATAGAATAATTGACCAAAACATGACTTATTTTAAGGGATAGAACCTTGCAAACAGGTCAAAACGCTGAAAAGTGGTGATAAAATAAAGAGAGTTACTGATGAAAAAAGTAACTCTCTAAATACTAATTTTGTTTATTTGTAATTTCTTCTAAGTCTAATAGTTCTTGCCATCTAGAATCAACTTCTTTTTGGAATTCTTCAATCATCCATTCATTTCCTGGTTTAAACATATGTTTAAATCTTTTTTGTGGTTTTAAGAATTCTTCTATAGGAAGTTTCTTTGCTGGTTTATATGTTATTTTATAAACTCCATCAACAACTTCATATAATGGCCAATAGCAAGTATCAACAGCAAGTTTGTTTATTTGCATTAAATCTTCTGTATTATATCCCCATCCTCTTGGGCATGGTGCAAGAACATTTAAGAAACAAGCACCTTCTGTATAAATAGCTTTTTCAGATTTTTCATATAAATCTTTGTAATTAGCAAGTGCAATTGTTTGAGCAACATATGGTAAGTGATGTCCAACCATTATTTTTGCTAAATCTTTACGAGGTTGCATTTTTCCAGGAACAACAGATCCTGCTGGTGTAGTTGTTGTATCTGCAAATTTTGGTGTTGCAGATGAACGTTGAATACCAGTGTTCATGTAAGCACCATTATCATAACAAACATAAACCATGTCATGACCTCTTTCCATAGCACCTGATAAACTTTGAAGACCGATATCGTAAGTTCCTCCGTCTCCACCAAATGCAATGAATTTTGTGTTTTTATCTTCTGGTAATTTTCCTTGACGTTTCATTGCTTTATAAGCAGCTTCAGCTCCACTTAAAGTAGCACCAGCACATTCAAATGCTGTATGGATAAATGAGTCTGTCCAAGATGTATAAGGATAAATGAAAGTTGAAACTTCCATACATCCAGTAGCTCCTGCAATAACAGCATGATCTTCTGGTTTAAGAGCTCTTAAAATCATTCTAGCTACTGGTGGTGCACCACAACCAGCACACATTCTATGACCTGATGTGAATCTTGAAGGCTTATTAGCGATTACTTCTTTATGATTATATGGCATATTAATCCATCCTTTCTAATTGTTTTACAATTTTTTATTTATTTTGTTCTTAATCCTAAATATCTGTAAGGATTTTCAACTTTAATTTTTGCTCCATCAACTTGTTTTTCTTGTTCAAAAGCAATAACTTCTAAATCTTTATATACACTCTTAATATCTGAAACTGTTGTATCTCTACCACCAATTCCATATACATAATTTACTGTTGGCACATTAATGTTATTTATAAACATTCCAGAAGTAACATCTTCATATAAAGCTCCACCAGTAGCGTTTAGAGAATCTGCTTTATCTAAAACTGCGACAGCTTTTGCGTTTTTTAAGCTTTCTGCAATTTCTTCAGCAGGGAAAGGTCTAAACATTCTAATTTTTAATAATCCTGCTCTTATACCTTGTGCTCTTAATTCATCAACTGCAGCTTTTGTTGTTCCTGCTGTTGAATTCATACAAACGATAACCATTTCAGCATCATCTAATTTATATTTTTCAAAGAATTCATATTTTCTTCCAGAAATTTTTTCGAATTCTTCAGAAACATCTTTAATTACTTTTTTTGCATTTTTCATAGCTATGGCTTGTTGTGTTTTATGTTCAAATAAATATGCTTGTAAATCTAAAGGACCAACTGCAATAGGTTCTTTATCATTTAATAAATAATGTTCTGGTTTATAAGTACCTACAAATTTTTTTACTATATCATCTTCTAATAATTCAATATTTTCAATTGAATGAGATGTTATAAATCCATCTTGACATACCATTAATGGAAGTTGAACATCTTTATGCTCAGCAATTCTGTGAGCCATAAGTAAGTTATCATATGCTTCTTGATTGTTTTCTGAGAAAAGCATAATCCAACCTGCATCTCTAACACCCATAGCATCTGAGTGATCATTGTGTATATTTAAAGGTCCTGAAACAGCTCTATTAACTAATGACATAACAATAGGTAATCTTAAACTAGAAGCAATATAAATCATTTCCCACATTAAAGATAAACCATTTGCTGAAGTAGCAGTCATAGCTCTTCCTCCAGCTGATTGTGCACCAATACAAGCACTCATCGCACTATGTTCACTTTCAACAGCAACAAATTCTGTATCAACTTGACCATTGCTTACAAAACTTGAAAAGTATTGTGGTATTTCTGTTGAAGGTGTGATTGGAAATGCAGCAACAACATCAGGATTTATTTGTTTCATAGCTATAGCAGCAGCTTCATTACCACTTAATCTTTCTCTAATTCCCATAATTTCTCTCCTTTTATTTTTATTGATTTTATTCCATTTCGATAGCTTTGAAAGGACAAACCTTAGCACAAACGCCACATCCCTTACAAGCATCGTAATCAAAATCTTCTCTTTTTCCTTCTTTATTTACTGGAATTGCATCATCTGGGCAAACAGGGAAACAAAGTCCACATTGTTTGCAAAGTTCTGGAATAAATCTAGGAGTTGTAGAACGCCAATCTCCAGTTTTAAACTCTTTTGCATTACCAGCTGTATAAATATTTCCACCTATTGTAAGATCTTCCATAGGTGTTTTTGGATTTAATTTATTTTCTGTCATAATAACTCCCTTCTAAACTTTAGTTACTTCTTTTAAAGCCATTTCTAAAGCTTTCATATTTCCATCAATAACTTCAGGTTTTTTTGCAAATTTATGTTTGAAAGAACCAATCATATCTTCTAAAAATGCTTCGTCAGACATTATATTGCTAACTTTAACAACTGCTGCAAGCATAGGGGTGTTAGGAAAATATTTTCCTAAAGTTTCCATAGAAACTTTTCTAGCATCTATTTTGTAGATATCTCCTTCATAACCTTTTAGAGAATTTCTTAATTCATCTCCATTTTTTGTAGAATTAATAATTATTGCACCATCTTTTTTTAGACCAGCTGTAACATCAACACAGTCTAAAAGAGAGTCGTCAACAACAACGACATAATCAGGCTCATAAATATTTGAGTGAACAGTGATTGGCTCATCACTTATTCTATTATAAGCAGTGATAGGAGCCCCCATTCTTTCTGGACCATATTCAGGAAAGCCTTGAATATATTTTCCAGTATTGAATGCTGCATCTGCAAGAAGAAGTGAAGCTGTTTTTGCACCTTGACCACCTCTACCATGCCATCTGATTTCAATTAAATTACTCATTGTAACCTCCTATTTAGAATATTTTATGTTATAACAAAAGATCGTTGTCTATGGTGTATATTTTTATTCATTATTTCATGTACAGTATATATTTTTTACTAAGGAAAGTCAATATAGAAGGCAATTCTTATTTTTTATTACAAACTTATTACAAAAAACTAACAAGATTCATTGACTTTTGACGAAAAAAAATATAATATATATATGTTTTAAATGATAATATATGATAATCGCATAATATACATTTTGCTTGTTGTAACAAATTTAACTACGGAATACAGGCAAAGCGAAGTTAAGGAGGAAATTTAATGGGAGAAGTTATCGTTATTACATCAGGAAAAGGTGGAGTTGGTAAAACAACAACAACTGCAAATCTTGGTTCTGCATTGGCTCTTGCAGGAAAAAAGGTTGCGTTAGTTGATACAGATATCGGTTTAAGAAATTTAGATGTTGTTTTAGGACTTGAAAATAGAATAGTATATGATTTAGTTGATGTTATAGAAGAAAAATGTAGATTAAGACAAGCTTTAATAAAAGACAAAAGATTTAAAGAACTTTTCTTGCTTCCAGCAGCACAAACAAAAGATAAAACAGCCATAAATGAACAACAAATGAAAGATTTAGTAGCTAAATTAAAAGAAGAATTTGATTACATAATTGTAGATTGTCCAGCAGGAATTGAACAAGGTTTCAAAAATGCTATTGCTGGGGCTGATAGAGCTTTAGTTGTTACAACAGCTGAAATTTCATCAATTAGAGATGCTGATAGAATTATAGGATTATTAGAAGCTTCTGAAATTAAAAACCCTGAACTAATTGTTAATAGATTAAGACCAAGTATGGTTAGAAGAGGGGAAATGATGGATGTTAATGATATTGTTGATTTATTAGCAATAGATTTAATAGGTGTTGTACCAGATGATGAAAACATTATTACTCAAACTAATAAAGGAGAACCAGTTATTTCTAATAAAAAAGCACCTTCTGGAAAAGCTTATTTAGAAATTTCAAGAAGAATATTAGGAGAGAACATCGAAGTTACAGTACCTGGAAAAGAGACAGGCTTTTTTGCTAGATTAAAAAGTCTTTTTGGAAGAGGATAAAATAAGATAAAAGTTGGAGGTAAGAATTAATAATGTTTGAAAATATAGGACATTTTTTCAAAAAAATAGTAAAAACAGAGCCACAAAAAGAATTAGGCTCAAAAGATGCTGCAAAAGAAAGATTACATTTAGTTCTTATGCAAGATAGAGCAAATGTATCAGCAGATTTTTTGGAACTTATGAAACAAGAAATAATTGATGTTATAAAAAAATATATTGTGGTTGATGAAGATTCAATTGATGTAAGACTTACAAATCAATCAAATGATGATGGTACAAATGGTGCACCTTCATTATATGCTAATATACCAATTGTAAATATAAAAAATGATATGATGGCTGAGAAGATTAAAGATTTTGAGGGAGTAGATTTCAATAAAGAAATGGGAATCCCAACATATAATGAAACTCCAAATAATAGTGAAGAAAATAAAGAAGATAACAAAGAAGAGAATAAAGAAGAAAATGAAAAAATTCCAGATGTAATAGAACTTCCTGAAAGTAATGAATATAAAGAAACAGCAGAAAATAAAGAAAATGATATAAAAGTAAATGAGAATAATACAGAAATAGAAGAACAAGAAGAGGTTAAAGAAGTTTTTGTTGAAGTTGATGATGCAGAAGATGATGAAAACGATGACGATGATGTTACTTTTGATGATTTATTAAAAGCTGCTGAAGAAGCTGATAAAAAAGAAGAAGCTAATACAAAAGAAAATTCTACTACAAAAGAGGGAAATAAAAATGTAGAAGAGACAAAAAAAGCAGCTACTAAAGATAAACGTAAGAAAAAGAAATAGGAGTATATAAATGGGAAAAAAATTACTTAAAAATACAGAATGGACAATTCTTATTGTAAGTGTAATTTTAGCAGTTATAGGTTTAGTTGCATTATTTTCGGCTACTCAAAGTACAGAATATGCAGAATTTAGAAGACAAGTCCAATGGATTTTGATAAGTATACCTTTTTTAATTTTAGCATCTATTATTGATTATAATGTAATTGTTAGGTTTTCAACTCTTGCATATATAGTTATTATAGGTCTTCTTATAGGAGTATTATTTACAGAGCCTATAAGCGGTGCAAGTAGCTGGTTTAAGCTTGGAGAATCACTTTCATTTCAACCATCTGAGCTTGGAAAAATTGTAATAATATTATTTTTAGCTTTTCTAATAAATAAAATGCAAATAAAGGGAAGAAAAGAAATTAATAAAATTTGGAAGTTAGCAATTGTTTTAATTTTTGCTGCAATTCCAGTAGCTTTAATAGTAAAAGAACCAGATAATGGAACTGCACTTGCTTATATATCTGCAATTTTATTCATGATTTTTGCATCAGGAATAGATAAAAAATATATAATTTTAGCAGTTGTTTTAATAGCAGTTACAGCACCAGTTATATATGCAAATTTACCAGAACATGCTTTAAAGAGAATTGAAGTTTTTTTAAATCCAGGTATAGATCCTAGAGGTGCAGGATATAACATTTTACAGTCAAAACTTGCAATAGGAGCTGGAGAGATTTTTGGAATGGGATTGTTTAAAGGAAATCAAACACAGCTTGGCTTTTTACATCCCAAAACAACAGACTTTATATTTTCTGCAATAGGGGAAGAAATGGGATTTATTGCCACTGGAAGTATAACTATTTTATATATTATTTTGGTAACAAAAGCTATCTATGTAGCTAAAACTGCTAAAGATAATATCGGGTCATATATAGCAATAGGAATTGCTGGAATTTTCTTTTTTCATATGACTGAAAATATAGGTATGACAATAGGTTTATTACCAATTACAGGTATTCCATTACCGTTTGTAAGCTATGGTGGTAGTTCATTAGTAACAAATTTTATTTGTATAGGATTGTTACTTAATATTAGTAGTAGAAGACAAAAAGCAATATTTGTAGAATAAATTAGAACGGAACTGAGATTTTATTTAAGATCTTTATTCCGTTTTTTATGTAATAATAGGTAGGTATAGTAAAATGTTTTTAAAACCACTAAAAATAGGAAATGTAGAGCTAGAAAATAATATAATATTAGCACCAATGGCTGGTGTTACTGATTTACCATTTAGAAAGATTTGTAAGAAATATGGTAATCCAGGATTAGTTTGTAATGAAATGGTTAGTAGTAAAGCAATATGTTATCAAGATGAGAAAACTTTAAAAATGATTTCATCAAATGATGAAAAAAGACCAATTTCAATGCAGATTTTTGGAAGTGACCCAGAATCAATGGGAAAGGCTGCAAAATTTGTATCAGAATATTGTGATATTTTGGATGTAAATATGGGATGTCCAGCACCAAAAGTTGTAAAAAATGGCGATGGTAGCAAATTATTATTAAACTTAGACTTAGTAAGAAGAATTGTAAGAGAAGTAAGCTCAAATACTACAAAACCATTAACTGTAAAAATAAGAAAAGGATGGGATGATAAACATATAGTTGCAGTCGAAGTAGCCAAAATAATTGAAGAAGAGGGAGCAGATGCTATAATTGTTCATGGAAGAACAAGAGAAGAATTTTATTCTGGAGTTGCTGATTGGGAAGTTATAAAAGAAGTAAAAAATTCAGTAAAAATTCCAGTAATTGGTAATGGAGATATAAAATCACCAGAAGATGCACTTAAAATGTTTGAAACGACAGGTGTTGATGGAATTATGATAGGAAGAGCATCACTTGGAAATCCATGGATTTTTAAAGATATCGAATATTATCTAAGAAATGGAAAAAAAATGCCTCAGATTTCATCCTCAGAAAAATATGAGGTAATTTTAGAACACTTTGATCTATTACTTAAAGAAAAAGGTGAATATACAGCAACACGTGAAATAAGAAAACATATTTCTTGGTATGTTAAAGGAATGGAAAATGCAACAGCAATAAGAAATAAAATAAATTCTGTCGAATCAGAAGAAGAATTTAAAAAGATTCTTAAAGAATATTTCTAAAAATTGAATAATATATTTGAAACGAATAGATTTATCTATTCGTTTTTGTATTTCCTATAAATAAGGAGGCAATGTATGAAAAATAAAAAATTTTTGATTATTTTTGTTTTTATTTGTAGTATTGTTTTTTGCTTTTTTTATTATAATTTTTTTAAATCTGGTAATAATATCAATAGAAGTCAAGAACAAATTGTTGAAGATATTTTGAAAGAATTTAATAATTATGAAGCAAATATTGAAGTAACAGTAAAAAGCAATAAAAATGAAAATAAGTATGAGATGAATCAAATTATAAAAGGAAATTATAGTAAGCAAGAAATAATTAATCCAG
>ERZ777306.1843-NODE-1843-length-30685-cov-5.353803_pt1 | contig 30685 bp, 24 predicted proteins | sample MGYA00374966_ERZ777306 | MGnify/ENA primary metagenome ERZ777306 (study PRJEB29329, sample SAMN06343882) | mouse gut metagenome | isolation source: Mouse cecum | place: Austria: Vienna | collected 2014-11-15 ... | reverse complement strand
GGGTAAAAAACCCCTTTTTTTGCCCTTTTTTCATTAGACTTTTTGTCAATCCATACGGCTTTTGACATATGAGATCGCAATACTTGACGAGCGTAGCCGTATACGTCGGCTTGCCTTGATTCTGTCGAAGTATCTTACCGTTCTCCGTTTCGAGGAAACGCCAATCGCAAAGCTGATGCAGTCTGAACGCCTTTGTGTTCAAAAGATACATACAGCCGTCGGGCACGAACCTGTCGTACACGAGCGGCAACCCGTTATACGATATGGTTTTGAACCCGCCCTCGAGTTCGGTAAAGTCGATATTGCGCTTGAACGAGGACATGTAGTCGATGAACGAATACTTGGCGTCCTGCGAACACGCGATAAAATCGACCGTAGAGCCTGCGTCGTTCTCGAGCGCGTCGATCGCCTCCTGAATGACGATCTCGTCGATCGCGCCGTTGACGTCCTTGGCGTAGGGATTGAGGAACGGGTGCGCGCTCTTTTGCACGCCGTAAATGCTCGTACCGTCGAACAACGCGCCGATACCCGTGATCTCCTTATCTTTAGAGCCTTGAACGTACATCACGTCGCCGCTTGCCAATGCGAGCGTAGAATTGTCGTGCTGCACCTTGTTGCTCTTGCGATCGACGTAAGTTATGCGCGCAGAGCCTTTTTTCGTGCCGGACGAGCCGTAAACGTCAACGACCAAGCCCTCGATAAGATTGCGCGTGTTGTCGCAAACGACGCCCGCGTCACTATCCGAAAAAGAACAAAGCTTGCCCGTGCCGTCGCCGTAGAGCATTCTGCCGAGATTGAATTTGGACGCATTCAAAAGCCCTTCGAGCTCGGCATTGAGAAGGTCGGTAAAAGCGCCGCGCCCGTCCTCGGACGCGCGTATGGCTTTGTCGGATATCTCTATCTGTCCGTAGAGATTTTTGAGCGTAGTCACGAACTGCAAATAGTTGTTGCCGTACGCATCGGGCAGATCGCCGTCCTCGTCGCCCGCGCCTATGCCGCCGTTGATGCCGAATCGCGCCGCGGTGCGTATCTCTTTGCCCCAAACGTCGGCGGAAGTCTGCTCTATTTTTGTGAGCAAGGGATTTACGCGCGTATTGAGCAGATCGGTCACCGTTCCGAGATATACGGACTTGAGTGCGTTTTCCGCGTTTTGCAATGTTACCATAAATATTTTCTCCTTTAATTTTTTCGCCGCGCGGCTGTCATCCGCGCGACTGACGTTTGAGCATACAGTCGGTCAAAGCCTTCGCTTCCTCGAGCGTGGCGGGACGCTTTACCGGCGTCAGAACCGCCGTGCCGTGCGTCAAGCAAACATGCCCGCCGCCTATACGCATTTGCTTATAGCGCGCTATGCACGCATCGAATATCTCGGGCACTTCCGACAATGCCTCGGCATACTCGCACGCGTTTGCCGCTATCTCGTTTATTACCGCGTCGAAGGCAAGCCCGCTCTGCCGAGCCTCGTCCGTCAATGCTTGCCGCTCCGTATCGGTCGCGCCTTCGTCGCTTTCCGCAACGGCGAACGTCGCGGTATTCGGCTCGCCTGCGGCAACGTCAACGTTTCCGTCGCCGCGCACGTTTCCGTCCGCGATATTCTGCGCGTCGCACCCTCGAGCCTGCGCGCTCCGCTCAAGCTCCGCTTGTAGCTCGCTTACGAGCTGGCAGCGCTTGGTAAATTGAGCTTCGAGCGCGTTATAGGCATCGAGCAACGCTTTCGCCGTGCCGAATTTTCCGTAATAGTTTTGTTCGTCTTTTTTCATTATTCCCGTACTCCTTGCGCGTCGGTCGCGCCGTTATCGGCTTGCGCCTGCGCCGCGGCTTGTGCGGCGAGCGCAGCATACTTTTTATGTTCGATTATATGCGCTTTCAGCCGCTCCGCCCTCTTTCCCGAAGGCTGCTCGGAAATCAAATACTTGACGTGCGCATCGACGTGCAGGTCGTGGTCGTCGAACTCGCACAGATCGTATTTGTCCTTGTAGTTTTCGTACTCGGCGCGATTGACGTTCACTTGCGCAAGATCGATGTCGCTGTCCCAACCGCCGTAACCGAGCGCGTCGAGCAGTCTGTGCTTGGACGCGTCGCTCATCTTGCCGTCGGAATCAAATAGAAGTCCCATTTTGTACAGCTCGAACATCATGTTCTGCCTGAGCGCGGGCGTGGATAAAAGCTCGTTGTCCGTCTCGAAAACCACGTCGTCGCTCGAAATGTCGGACGCCGACCAACGCAACAGCTCTATCTGCCCGTTCTGTCCGACTATGCGGGAAAGCCGCGCGTCCGATCCGAACTGCTTATACAGCCTGAGTATCTGCCGCGCTATCTCGCGCGCGGCGAGCCGCACAAGCTCCGCCGAAAGCGAAAGCCGCGTGTCGTCCTGCTCGATCAAAAGCTGCAAAGCGATACCGCTCATCGCGGAGCTTGTTTGCGACGAGCGCATGAACTCGCTCACTCCGCTTATCTGCGTAAACTCGTTAAGAAGCCGCGCTTCCTCGGCGGAAAACTCGGCGGGCACGGAACCGCAATCTATCATGCGCGGCGGCGTCGAACCGCGGCGATATACCAATATCTTGCCGGGCGAAATGCCCTCTTGCTCGAGATTGTCCATATCTACCGAACCGTCTTCTACAGCCATTACGCCCATCGACAGTCTGTTCAAAAACTCGTGCTTGCGGTTTTTTACGGCGTTGTAAGCGCGCTGAACGGGTATGGACCGCTCGACCACCGAAGCGCCGAAAAAGCAGCCTGCGTTCTCTATAGCCGCCTGCTTGACGAACGGAAGCACGCGCTTGCCGTCCGCACCGTTTACGTACGGCAGATCGCCGTAACGCAGCAGCACGCCGTTAGCCACCGCGGCGTATTCGCCGAGCGGCTTGTCCGTGCTCGGCAAACTGTACCTTTCTATAAGTACCGCCGTGTTTTCGGACGGACGCGCCGCATATTTATTGAGTACGCTCTCCGCCACAAGCCCGCCGCCGACGTCCGCGGACGCAAGCCCCGCCACATCGCTGCTTTGCGGTTCCACCGTCTTGCCGTATACGCGCTTCAGCTCGCCCACTTCGACGGCACGCGCGCGTATAACCGAGCGGCAATCCTTGACGCTTTGGGCGAATATGCTGTCAGGATATATCTCGAGCGGCGGCACCACGTCGACGCGCACATCGCCCTCGAACACTCCGTCGTCGAGCTCTATCCCCGCGCGATCGTCCCAACCGACGCAATAAAACACCGTGCCGCATATCTCCGACCACATCGTACCTTCGGTAAGCACGGCGTCGATATCGAGCTTGTCGCATGCGGCGGCGAGTATCTTTGTGGACGCTTTCGCCGTTTTAACGTCGCCGTCATCCGACGAAAACGGTCGCACGGTGAGCGACGGACGCACCGAACCGAGCTTTGCGAGCCGCGTTTCGACAAGCGCGGAAATGTGATTGAACACTTCGCGCTCTTGCCAGAAATAATCGCGCTCCACGTCGGCTATCTCGCCCGTAGGCAACGCCGTACAATACTGATTGCCCATGTAAAAATTCATGTTCAACCGCCACTGCGTCTCGAACGGACGGCGCGCCTCGGCGCGTTCCGAAAAGTCTCGCGTAACGTCGGATACTATATCCTCTATGTACTCGCGTTTCATTTGTTCACGTCCTTCGCCCGCGCCTTGCGCTTTGCGGTCTCGACGGACTTGGGTACGGTCGCCGTGTCTACGGCGGAATACAGCGCGTTCATACATTCGTCGCACATGTACAGCCTGCTCCCGATCCCGGCGCGGTCGAACTTGACGGCGTGCGTTGCGCGACGCTTGCATCCGCCCAGCTCGCACCTGATGTTGTTGTTCACATTGATTATTTCCATTGCCCCTCCAATATGGTTTATTGCGTGTTGCTTACGTCTGACGACGTCTGCAATATTTCGAGCAGCCGCCGTTTTTCCGCTTCGAGCTGTTCGTCGGTCAACTCGTCTATACCGCCGTCGTCGAGGATGATTTTAGCGGCGGCAATATCGGGCGGGACGTCCTTAGTCGTCACGCGCTTTTTTACAAGCTCGAAATTCCCGTCCACCGCAGCATATTCCTCCACCGTTTCGACGGCGGAATATCCGCATGCGCGTTTGACTACGGCGTCGTATACGTCGTTTTTAAGCACGTTACCCCCTTAATTACGAGCGAGCCATCAATTGATAGCAACCTTTATACGGGTCTGTCACTCGTATGATTTACCTGTTTTTTATGCGCCGTATCAACCGCTCTTTGTCCAAAGTTATTTCGCTTTTTACCGTTTCTTTTTTCGGCGGCAACGGCTTGCTCATGAGATAATACCGCAGTTCGTCCAAGCAATGATCGTCGGTCTTTACGGGTCGGTCGCCGTCGCCCCAACGGTAAGCTTTAAGCTCGCGTATTAGATTTACGCACGTATCGAAGACGAACAAGCGCGGCTTTCCGTCCGTCATCAGGTATTGTTTAACTCGATTTATGCCCGAAAACAGGTCTTTGTCTACGCGCGTATCTACGAGTATGCCGTTGTCGCAAAACAACTCCGCGACCGATTTGTCCGCGTTAAGCGTGTGTTGATTCGCCGCGCTGTCTATGAGCGCTTCCACTCGCCCTTTGCAGTCTGTGCGCCAGCCGAGCGCCGCGCATTTATTCAGTATGGCGCGGCAATGCCACTCCGCGCTCCTGCCCGCCTCGAAGTGCTCGGCTGTCACGTACACGTTGCCGTCGTAATCGACGGCGTACCAATGACACGACAGCGGGTTGTTAAGCCCGGGGTCTATGGACAGTCTGTCCTGCCAATCGCGCGGGATATCGAACGGAGCAACAACGTGCACGCGCTCGTCGAACTCCGTGTACACCGCGCCTTTGGCGTCAACGAATCTGCCGTAACGCCGCACGTCGCGCTCGGCGTCCGTCATTGCGGCGGACACTCTGTTCACTTCGTCGGCGTCGAGATACGGGTTGTCCGCCCATTCCATGAAAATATGCCACACTTCGGGATCGTCGTTGCAATTCAGATAAATGCGTTTGTACACGAACGTAAGCCCCAATAGCGGAGTCATCGTACCGAATATCAGCCCCTTGCGGTCTACGACCCGCATTGCGCATTCGTCGTAAACGTCCTCGGGCGGTTCTTCGTCGAACCACACGTAATCGAGCGACGCGCCCGCGAACTTGTCTCTGCCCGATTCGCACGTTTTGAACCCGATCGTGCTTATCGACCCGAAAACGTTTTTGACGGCAATGTAGTCTATCACCCCGCCGGACGGATTTTGCGCCTTGCCCGACTCCATGACTATATCCGCTATCCAGTCGGGATTGAGATATCGCAATATCTTTTTCTGCGCCACGTCGCGCTGAACTCGACGGGACAGACTGACCACCCAACCGTCGGTCGGCTTGTTCGTTTTGTAAGGATGGATGCCGCGCGCGAGCCACACAGTTTCCGCCGCGCCGCATTCGGTCTTGCCGGTGCGGTTGCCGCCGAACACCCAGCGGTTACGCCTGCAGCACTTGTGAAATTCCATTTGCTTAACGTGCACTTTGTCCTTGTTGTATCTGCCGAGCGCGTCGTTATCGTATCTGCGTTTTTGTTCGCGCTCGATGGCGAGTATCCTTTTTACGGTGTCCTTCAATGACGAAGCGTTCACTATCATCTCCTTTTACAAAATTCGCCGCAATGCTTCAATAATTACCAAAACCCGCCAGATGCCGCGCGGTATAATATCGCCGATGACCGCTACCGTTTCAGTAATAGCCGCGCTCGCGTTTTTCCTAATGCCCGTGCAAACGCCTCTGTTCGACGCCGAACTGAATCCCGTTGTGTTCCTGCCTGCGGGCTATTTCGTGCTGCAAACGGACGGCGAACAAAAGGACGGTTACGTGTGCGTTATCTACGACGATATTACAGGCTACGTAAAAGCCGACGCCGTGACCGCCGTCGACTATACGCCCGTGACCAAATATGAAACGACCGTCACGTTCACTTGCGATAACGACGGTCAGGCGGTAAATCTGCGCGCCGCGCCGCAACGCGCAGCCGCCGTGCTGACCGTGCTCGATCCTTCCGCATCCGGTCACGCCTACGGCACGATAACGGGCGACGCATTGATCGACGGCGCGGGAAACACATGGTACTATGTTAATGCCGGCGGCACGCGCGGATACTGCTACGCCGCGCACGTCAAAGTAACGCCTACCCCGCCGAACATAATCGAAAAAGAACCGCCGGACGACGAAGAACCCGCGCCGCCCGTCAACGCCGAACCGAAAAACGAATTCATGAACAAAACGACGGCGATAATATTTATCGTCGCGCTTTGCGTTCCCGTTCCGTTTATAATGTTCTATCTGTTCCGACGTCCGAAAGAAGACAAATGACCGCGCTCAGCCGACGGTCAAACGATCCGCTCCCGCCGCGCTTGCGGCGATGCAACCCCGACTTGCGCGGCGTTTTCGTTTGAGCTTTGCGAACAGATAATCGAATTCGTTTTTCGCTCGCTCGAGCGTGTACCCCGAAAGCTCCACCTGCTTCTTTGCGGTCTCGTACGCAGAGTGCGGCGCGCCGTCCGGCTCGCCGAATATGCGGTCTGTGCACTCGCCCAATCCGCGCTTGATAAATTCGTATAAAACCTTGAGATTGCAAAGATCGACCCGCATATTGTCGAGCGCGATCAATTTTTTAACGATAGCCTTTGCCGGCGAAATAAGATCGGCGACGACGCGCTCCTGCTCGCGCTCGATGCTTTCCTGCCAGCCGTAAATACGCGGACGCGTCTCCACTATATTTTCTATTACCCTTCGTTCCGCACGTGTCATACTGCCCTCCTTCAAACCCTCGATAAGATTGCGCGGCGAGCTTGCCGCCTCACTTAATCGGAGCTTCGTTGAAACGTTTACGAGCGCAGTTTAACACCCAATTACTGACAACAGTCTGTCCCTATTCAAATCGGCTTAAAAAAATATTTTTCGCTTGCTTACTTGCAATATTTATCGGCAAAACCGCAAACCGCGGATACGTACGCGTCTTTATCGAAGGCATAGCACCGCGCATGCTCCGCACCGTCCACCGAAAGAAATTCTTTGTCCGCGGCGTACGCCGAATAGAGCTTGCGACCGAGCGAGTACGGCACAAACCCGTCCTTTGTTCCGTGAACAAACAAGGCGGGCACGCTCGCGTTTTTTACGAGTTCTGTTATATCCGCGTCGCCGATCGAGTATCCGAGCTTTAAGCGCATGGCTGCATCGAGCGACGGACGCATGATTTTGCCGAGAACGGGCTTATCCGCAAAGAACGCGTCGTATTCGTCGGATATCGACGAAAATCCGCAGTCGTCGATAACGCACTTGACATTGAGCGGCGGCGACATTCCGCACGCCGCGGCGACCGCGGATCCGCCCATTGATACGCCGAACAAAACGATATTCGCCTTGCCCGAATACAGCTCGTTCACTTTATCTATCCAGCGCAAAACGTCGAAACGGTCGAGCCACGCCATCCCGATATACTCGCCCTCGCTGTCGCCGTGTGCGCGCGCAGACGGCAATAAAACATCGTAGCCGCGCTCGTAAAACATCTGCGCGTAAGGCTGCATCACGCGATAGTCGGTGCGGTAGCCGTGCTGAATTATCGCAAGCCTGCCGTTGTTTTCTCGCGCGCGTATTATCTTTGCCGCGAGCTTAAGCCCGTCGAACGACGTTACGGAAAGATCGGACGTCGCCGCGGAAATCTCGGGCGCGTCGAACCACTCGGGGCAAACTCCGTACTTTGCGCCGCCCTTGCCGAATACGAATTTCCTGCGCCCGAACGTGCGCTTAAAAAACGCCGCGGACGCAATAACAAACCCGAGCGACGCCGACACGAGTATGCTTGCCGAAACGATAAGAATTATCATCCATGTTTCCATATCGGTATTGTACCACAACGCACCGATTTTAACAAGCATAATTCGTCGGCAAAACACTTGACCGAATTATGTATCCGTGATAAAATATTATCGACGGTTGCAACGCGCGCATGTTTCCGTAGTTCAATGGATAGAATAGTGCCCTCCTAAGGCATAGATTCGAGTTCGACTCTCGGCGGGAACACCAAACATTATAGAAAAGCATCGAAAAAATATTTTATATCGGAGCGTCGGAACATGAAAAAAAGCGTTTCGGAAAAATTCGGCAAAGTCTCGGCAGTACTGTTTGCCGCCGTCGTCGTTTCGACGGCGTTATGCGCTTGCAACAACGGCAAAGCCCCCGTACCCGCGCCAGCTCCGCCCGAGCCGAACCCTCCGCCTTGGGCGTACACTTACGCGTTACCGAAAGCGGAAGACGCGCTTTTACGCATTGACGAGATATACGGCGGATCGGAAAAAGCGTATCTGCTCGGAAATACCGTGCAACGCATGCCGTGTCCGGAATACGGAAATGTAATGACGTTCAATATGAGTTACACCGTAGGCGAATATGCGCGGATAGCGCTCGAGGACGCCGTAACCGAATTCAACGAAGTATTTTCGGTGATCAATCCCAACTATACGTTTCGCATAAACTACTCCCCCGCACCGAGCGATTACGACAGCAAGTATTCGATACGCATGACCGTCACGGATAATTTCGCATCGCCGACCGTAATGGGCACGGCGCAAATGAGCACGGGCGCGGAACTCGGGAATTTCGGCATAACGCTCAAGGATACCACGCTCGACGATCTGCGTTATTTGATGCTTACGTTCCGTCATGAATTTATGCACTTACTCGGCGCGGGCGACGCATACGAAAATCCGCAAGCCGATAAAACGACCGTAATGCAAAACTACAATAACACGTCGTATAGGCATTTTTCGTCGAGCGACGTCGCGTTCATCGACGCATATTACCGCAACCCCGACAATCCGCTTTCCGACGCACAAATCAAAGATTTTATTTCAAGCTACGAAACAAACAATAACCACAAGCAAAGCGATTTGCTTTCGCAAACATTGCACGCCGCCATGCACCGCGACGACACAAGCGCGCTTTCGGCGGAACTAACGGCAAAACACTATGCAGACGCAGCAGCGCTGAGCGCCGAGCTGTCGAACGGCATAGCGTTCGCACGCGATTTCGGCAAAGACGCGCGCTATGATTTTACGGAGCTTGAATATCTTTCCGATCACAAACCGAAAGATACGTATTACGGCGCTTTCGACACGATCGAAAAGAAATACACCCACGGTACAAACCGCGGTTCTATTTCGTTTTCGCAAACACTGTCATACACCGACCTCGGTAACGGCATATTGCTCGCCATGCCTAACGGCACCGATAATATGACGCTTTTTATACGATTGGCAAACAGCGAAGTAGATGATTATATTCTGACGTTTCATGCCGACGGGTTGAAACTCGGCAGCGATATGAAGTATTTTACGACGTTCTCCGATTTGAACCTTACGCTTTTACAAGCGTGCACTCTCAATAAGTAGAACAGGATATATTATTACCTTGCGACCGCTCGCGTCGATTAAAGTTATGCGGACGGCGGAGCTTTCTTTTCCTTATCGGCAAGCCAATACGCGGTCGCTATCAAGCACCCGCCTATCATATTGCCGAGAGTAGCGGCAAGCAGATTAAGCAGCGCATATCCGATATTCAAACCCGCGACGGTTATGCCGAAACGCGCGCCGGTTATAAGCCCTGCCGAAAGATAATACATATTGGCAATGCTGTGCTCGAACCCGAGAACGACAAAAGCGAAAACAGGCAGATACACAGCGAGTATTTTTTCGCCGTGGTTTTTGCATGCGGTCGACGCCCAAACCGCGAGACAAACGAGCATGTTGCACAGTATGCCGCGGAGCAGAATACTCCCGAAGTCCATATTGCATTTATTAGCGGCTGTCGCGATGCAAGCTTGCACGATCGAGCCGTCGGCGTCGCCCATAACGCCGCCGAATACGACGAGAACGGCTATAAGCACGCCGCCTATAAGATTGCCGCCGTACACGATCCCCCAATTCTTGAACATAGCGGAAGGCTTTATGTCGCGGTTGAGCGTAGGCAGCAACAACAAATTATTGCCCGTAAAAAGTTCCGCGCCGCAAACGACGACGAGTATCAACCCAACGGGGAATACCGCGCCTTTTACGAGCGCCGCGTCCATGCCGCTCCGCCCGCTCGCGGCTACGGTGGACAGCGCCGCGCCGAACGCTATGAACGCGCCCGCAAGAACTGCGAGCACGAGCGTTTTATACCACCGCGCGGAAGTCTTGTTCTTTGCTGCGATTATGTAATTCTCGGCTGTTCCGCTCACGTTTCACCTCGATCGAATCGTACGGTTCGGCGAATATCGAATAATATCGCCTGCGCGTCTTTGACATGATACCACAAAATTCGACTTCGGTCAATTGTTTGCGCCGAATTGTCTCGCGCCTTTCGTATACTATCGCATGCGAGCACATAACCGTATTTTTATGGTATTTCAACTATTGACATTTGCCGTCGAATGTGATATTATATGTAAAGTTTAACACCATGGAGACGAAATGGAAGCGACAAGCTCTGTCGAATACAAAGAACTCTTGATATTATACGAACGATTCATTACGCTCTGCGGCGTAGTAGAAGCATACAGGAACGTATCAAAACCACTTAAACTGTGCCGCAAGCTTGTAAAGATCGAAAAGACAAAGATCAAAAAAACGCGTATGCCGCTCACGCTCGGCGATACCAACGCTTTACTTTGGCTTTACGACGATTTTTTGGCTATCATAAAAAGCCTGTTCAAATCGAAAAACGCGAACGTACTCAATAAAGCCGCGCACGATCTCGACGATCTTATCACCAAGGTAGAAAAGCAAATACGCGAGCTTCGCGGCAATCTCGGCATCAACCACGCCACCGAATACGGCGAACGCGTTATCGCCACGCTTGCGGACACGGGAAAGATCGAACCGCCCCCGCTCGGCGGCAGCGCGTTCATAACCGACACCGAAGCGGCGGCGACTATAACCGAACTAAAAAACCTGTAAGCCGGAGACGCAAACTGAATATTGCGATAGCGTACTCCGGCGGAATAAGTAATTGCGCATACCAGATCGGCTTTACAAAAGCCCTGCTCGAACACATTTCGCGCGACGAACTGATTTTTACATCGGCGTCGTCCGGCGGGATTTTTTCGGCATACGCGCTTTGCGCGGACAAGCTCGATTACATAGAGAAACTGTACTGCAGTATCAATATAACAAAAACGCCGCAGCTGTTCTGGGAAGTCTTCGCAAAAAATCTGATCTCCGATATTTTCGATACGATGATGAACGTCGAGGACGATCTCACTATACCGATGAGCTTTCCCATTTGTCATATCCCGCTTTATAACGTGCGGTATTATTGGATACACGGCAGAAACAACCGCATTTGGAAAAAATATCTATCGGCGGCTATCAACTATCCGTTTCTCAAGCTCATACCGTCGTTTATCGGCGGTCGGCTCGCTATAGACGGCGGCGCAGCGGATAATATTCCGATATATCCCCTTCTCAACTCCGACGAGGTGCTCAAAGTAACGACCAAACCCGATCTGATATTCGTATTGCACTTCGACGCGCGTTACGACTACAGACGTTATTTCACCACCGATATTCCAATCGTAGATATCGACGTATCGGTATGCAATAATTTCAAAAAAGCGCATTACGACTATTCGGGCGCGGAAATCGCGGAACGCATTGCCAAGTCGTACGAATACGGCAAGAATATAAGCAATCGACTTTTCGTAAGCGACTGCTCGCACGAGCATTTCCGCAAAACCGCCGCGGATATATTTCTCGAGGAACACGAACTGCGACAAAAGAACCTGTCTATAGACCACCTTTGGTCGATGCTCAACGTAATAGGCAGAGCGCTGCGCAACGACCGCAATTGCATAAGAAAACTGTTTTAATAATTTCTTATCGTAATCACAAATCGTTCATGCTCCATGCCACGAAATACTTGGAGCACAGTTTAGCCATAGTATCGACAGACTCCACCATTCCGCCGTCGAGCCAATGCGTGACGATCTTTTGTATACCGCCGCTCCAAATAATGCGCTGGTATTTTTTCTCGACGGCGAGCGTCGTATCGGCGAGAACCTTCTCGTTCAGCAACGCCATATATCTATCGTCGAACCCTGCGGCGATGATCAGCTTGAAAATATCCGCGCGCGCCGATATGTACTTAAACATTTTCGCATACCATTTCTCGGTGGTAGTACTGCGGAACGGGCTGCCGAGCTTATTGACGAGATCGGCGTTCATCACGTTTACTATTCGATCGAAAATATCGTCCTTCGACGAATAGTTACCGTAGAACGCCGCGCGCGAAACGCCCGCCTTTTTACACAGCTCGGTCACCGTGATCTTTGCATACGGCTTGTCTGCCATCAGCGAGAGAAGCGCCTCGCCGAGACTGTCCGTCACGAGCTTATTCAGCTCTTCGGCATGGCGGCGCAGCCCCGCCGTCTTGCGCTCGACGTTTATTACATTATCATGCAATTTGTACGGTACGTTGTTCATGTGTTGATTTTTCCGAAAAATACTGTTAAACTGTACGTGTAAGACACTTGTTTGCTACGTACATAATACCCCGAACGGCAAAAATTGTCAAGTGTCTCGGGAGAATTATCCATGAACGATTATGTAATATTTGCCGATGCGTCGGGCGATTACGACCTCGAGCTTTGCGATAGCGTAGGCGTACGGTTTATTTCGATGCAATGCGAAAGCGACGGAAACGTGTTCGACTGCACGGGCTGCGACGACGAGGACAAGCTCAAAGGCTTTTACGCCGATCTCGCGCACGGCAGTCTGCCCAAGACCACGCAAATAACGCCGTTTCGCTACGAAGAGATCGTAGAGCCTGTGCTCGAGAGCGGAAAGAGCGCGCTCTGTCTGTGCTTGTCGAGCGGGCTGTCGTCGACTTTCGAGAGCGCAAAGCTCGCTGCGGCGTCGCTTGCCGAAAAATACGACGGGGTCAAGTTCATGCCCGTCGACACGCTCGAAGCTACGACCACAATGGGCTTGCTGCTCGACCGTGCAATAACCAACTATAAAAACGGTATCGGCATCGAAAAGAACTACGCCGATCTCGAAACGTTTAAGCATTTTCTCACGGCGCAAGCGTATGTAAACGACTTGCATCACTTGCACCGCGGCGGCAGGCTGAGCGCGGCGTCCGCAGTGTTCGGCTCGTTGCTCAAGATAAAACCGATAATAGAGCTGATCCCTAACGGTAAGCTCGAAAACATCGAAAAATGCCGCGGCGTGCATAAATCTCTCGCCTATCTCGCCGAGCAGTACAGAGAATTTGCCGATATGTCGTATCCCGATATGTACATAAGCGACGCGGTAAACAGCGAGTTTGCCGACGAAGTAGCCGAACTCATACGCGAGATCAACCCAAAAGTCAACATCAAGCGCAGAATACTCTCGCCCATTATAGGCACGCACCTCGGTCCCGATTCCATTGTGACGGGATTTGTGAGAAAGGAAGCGAAATAACTCCGAAAAAGATCAAAGCCGTCGTATGACGGCTTTTCTTTATCGTATGACATTATCTATCGCTTGCTTACTATTTCGAGCGCGACTTTCACTTCTACCTCGCTACCCAAAAGCTCTGTCTTTACCGTTGCCGTGCGGCTGTGACGGTTTATATGCTTTATCATGCCTTCCATGCCGACGAGCGGACCGCAGGATATGACGATGCGATCGCCTTCGATAACGCCCACCGACCTATCCAAGCACCGTTTGCCCTTGAGCAAAAACTCGAGCCGTTGCCGCTCCTCGAGCGGGAGCGCGATCCTATCGGTCTTACCGTAACGCAGTAATCGTATAATATCCTGCGAATTATAGATATATGTCGAGAACGCACGAGCAAACTCGCGCTCGGGCATATCGGTTTCTATAAACACGTACGCGGGAAACAATAACCGCTTGCGGTACACGTCCTTGCGCTCGGCGTTTTTTCCATAGTAAAACTCCGCCTCGGGACAGAACGGTTCGAGCGCATATCCGCCCGACAGTTCCGCGCGAACAATGTCCGCGGCTACGCGTTTTTCGGTATTCGATTTTACGTACATTACGTACCAATAATAAGGTTCTTGCACAGTCTCGCTCGATCCTTTGCGGCGCTATCGCTTAAAACGATAAAATCATTATATCATATACGCCGTTAATTCGCAACCCAAAAGCAACAATATGCCGCGCAGTAACCGACGCTAAACGTAAACATTTGTTCGTCTCGTTTCGTTATTCCCCGTTCTTTTATAATTTCGCAACACAAAAACCCCGCGTGAGCGAGGTTTTTGTTGCTTTACTTTTTTTATTAAACGATTAGTGCGTAAGCAGGAACGTTGCGAGGAACAGCGCGCCGATAACGTAAGTAACGGGATGTATCTCTTTGAACTTGCCCGTGCACATTTTGATTATGATGTACGAGATGATACCGAACGCCATGCCGTAAGAAATGTTGTACGTGAACGGCATCATAGCTATAGTGAGAAACGCGGGAACAGCTTCCGCCGCATCAGTCCACTCGATCTCACGCACGCAGTTCATCATGAGCACGCCCACGTAAATAAGCGCCGCCGCAGTAGCCGCGTTGGGAATGAGCTTGGCTATAGGCGTAAGGAACATCGCCGCAAAGAAGCACGCCGCGGTGATAACCGACGCAAAGCCCGTGCGCGCGCCCGCGCCTATGCCCGACGACGACTCTACAAACGTCGTAACGGTGGAAGTGCCGCAGATAGCGCCCGCAGTGGTCGCTACGGCGTCGCAGAGCATCGCTTTGTTGAGGTTGGGAACTTCGCCCTCGGCGGTAAGCAAGTTACCGCGCGCGGCAGCGCCGTAAAGCGTACCCATGGTATCGAACATATCGACCATGCAGAACGCGAGCGCGGAAGTGATTATAACGAGCGTAAGCGTGCCGCCGTTGTTACCCTCGATCGCGAGATATTCCGAAAAGTCAAAGCCTTTATAGAACACCGCGCCGACAGACTCTTTGCCCCACTCGGCAAAAGCGTTGAACGGATTGTAGTCCATCGTTTTGAAGCTCTTGAAAAGCTCGAGACATGTCGCGTCTTTCCATGCGCAGCCCAATCCCATGACTGCCCAATAAAGTCCCGCCGCGCCGAGCATCGTCCAAAGTATAGAACCCTTTACGTTCTTTTTGGAGAGCACCGCCATTATAATAACGGCAAGTATGGTAATGGCAATAGGGAGTATGATAGTATAAGCGGTCAAGCCTTCGGGCGGACTGTTTATAAGTTTTAACAAGTTCCAAGACTGCAACGACACGAGCGTGGAAGGATCGCCTACCACTATGCCGGCGTTTTGCAAGCCGATAAAAGCAATGAACAGACCTATACCTGCGGGTATCGCCACGCGCACCGCTTTGGGTATCGCGTTGAACAGCATTTTGCGCAAGCCCGTCGCAGTGAGTATGATAAATACCACGCCCTCGATAAGTATGAGCACGAGCGCGTTCGCATACGAAAGTCCCGATCCGCGACAGATCGTAAATACGAAAAACGCATTCAAGCCCATGCCGCTCGCCTGCGCCATAGGCAGTCTTGCGACCAAAGCCATAAGAATAGTGCCTATTACGGCGGAGAGAGCCGTCGCAATGTAAACGGCGCCGTAGCTGACTCCGGCAGCGGTAAACATGTCGGCGTTGACCATCAAAATGTACACCATTGCCATAAACGTCGTGAGACCGCCTATGACTTCCGTCTTAACGCTCGAGCCGGATTTTGAGATCCCGAAAAACTTATCGAGCTTTTCGACAAATTTGTTCGGCTTTTTGGCAGCAGCGGTACCGTCGCTTTGCGCTTCGACAGCGGGTTCGGTTTGCATCCCCCCCCCGACCGTTTCTTGCGTTTCCGCTTCGGTGTTTACTGTGGTTTCCTCGGCGAGTTTTTCCTCGTCGTTTGCGTTTTCACTCACTGAAAACACCTCCTTTGAAAAAGATATTTTCAGTGTAACATAATGCGACAAAAATATCAATTATTTGACATATATTTTCTAATGAAATTTTAATCTTTGTCTATGTGGTAATGCAATATGCGTATTTATAAAACCCCGTCCTTTCGTTATTATCTCAACTTTATAAAAAAGAGTAAACGCCGTTTCCAACGTTTACTCCATAGAAAAATGCAAAGATATTAAATTAAAGAATTACTCATTACTTTTGTATCCATTGGGATTGAGCGTCATCCATTTAACTACGGACGCGCACATATCGTCGAGCGTGAGCATAGCCCGCCATTCGAGTTCGGCTTCGGCTTTGGATGCGTCGGCATAATTGGCGTCAACGTCGCCTTGACGGCGCGGCGCGATCGCATACGGCAATTTATGCCCGCAAGCGCGCTCGAACGCATGTATAACGTCCAAAACGCTGTAACCGTTGCCCGTGCCGAGATTGTACGTATAAACGCCGGAGCCGTCGATCTTATCGATAGCCGCAACGTGACCTTTCGCAAGGTCCACGACATGAATATAGTCGCGCACCCCCGTACCGTCGGGCGTATCGTAATCGTTGCCGAACACGTTTATCTTTTCGAGTCTGCCCGTAACCACTCTGCCAATGTACGGAGTGAGATTATTAGGGATACCTTGCGGGTCTTCTCCGATCAACCCGCTTTCGTGCGCGCCTACGGGATTGAAATACCGCAAAATGACGACCGTCCAACCGTTATCGGACGCATAAAGGTCGCGAAGGATACCTTCTTGATAAAGCTTGCTCGTTCCGTACGGATTGGTCGTGCCGCCCACGCGGCATTGCTCGTCGAGCGGCAAACGTTCGGGCGTGCCGTAGACAGTAGCCGACGAACTGAACACTATACGCTTGCAGTCATGCTCGCGCATGACCTCGAGGAGCGTGAGCGTGCCGCAAATGTTATTATCGTAATATTCGAGAGGTTTGGCGCATGATTCGCCTACCGCCTTAAGTCCGGCAAAATGAATGACGTAATCTATCTTGTGCTTACCGAATATCTCCGACAGCGCGGCGCGGTCGCGAATGTCCGCATCGTAACCGACGATATTTTTGCCCGTTATCTTTCGTACTCGCGCCAATGCCTCGGGAAACGAATTGCAATAATTATCGACAACGATCGGCTCGTGCCCCGCTTTTACGAGTTCGACGCACGTATGCGATCCGATATAGCCCGCACCGCCGGTGACCAAAATTTTCATATATAGACCGTGCCTCCGTTAAAAATATAAGGTTATAATGGTTATATGGTTTTTTTAGGATTGATTCTTCGGCACGCGCAAAACGCGCTAACGCGCACAGCTGTTTATACTACGCAAACAGCAATACCCGTCCCGACAGTTATTGTCCTACGCGGCAACCGCAGGCTATTCTGCGCCATTTTCTGCGCGCCGAAAATCTCGTCCTTAACGCGGCGAAGCCGCCCGATAATTCCGAATCCTTAATTATATTATTATGTTTATCAGCCGTTCGGGAATAACTATTATCTTTTTGGGCGTCCTTCCCTCGAGCGCGGCTTTTACGTCCGAATCGTCCAACGCGAGCTTTTGAAGCTCCGGCACGGGCAACCCGCTCGGCAATACCACTTTGCATTTTATTTTGGAATTGAGCTGAACGGCGTATTCGACGGTCGCTTTAACAAGCTTGCTTTCGTCGCATACGGGATAACTCTGCGTAAACAACGACTCGGTTCCGCCCATCAGTTCGTTGAGTTCTTCGCAAAAATGCGGCGCGAGCGGAGCCATTACTCTGACGAGCGTTTCGAGCGCGGCTTTGAGGTACGCAGCCGAAAAGTTCTTTTCGCCGCGGTAACGGTACATCGCGTTCACAAGCTCCATGCACCGCGCGACGGCGGTGTTAAACCCGAATTCGGGTATATCGGCGCGCACCTGCTTGACGCAATAGTTAATATCGTAATCGAGCTTGCTGTCTGCGGCGGCGTTCGACGTCTCGTCCTTTACTTCCATTACAAGCCGTTCCACTCTGTCCATAAACTTTGCGCACGACGCTATGCCGCCGTCCGACCACGGACCGCCTTCGGTATAATCGAACCCGAACATCAAATACAACCGCAACGCGTCAGAGCCGTACTTTTCTATAAGCGGGTCTGCGGAAATGACGTTGCCGCGTGATTTACTCATTCTGTACCCGTCCGGACCGAGAATGACGCCTTGGTGCACGAGCCGCTTGAACGGCTCTTCAAACTCCAAATGCCCGAGATCGTGCAACACCTTTGTTATGAACCGCGAATACAGCAAGTGCGTGCAAGCATGCTCCGCTCCGCCGACATAACAATCGACGGGCAGCATTTTATTGACCGTAGTCTTATCGAACGGCGCGTCGGAATTGTGCGCGTCCGGATAACGCAGATAGTACCACGACGAGCACACGAAAGTATCGAGCGTATCGGTCTCGCGGCGGGCGGGCTTGCCGCAGATCGGACATACCGTCTCGACAAACTCCGGACAGCGCGCGAGCGGCGATTTGCCGTCGGGCGTGAAATTGACGCCGTACGGAAGCTGCACGGGCAGATCCTTTTCGGGCACGGGCACTGCGCCGCAATGCTCGCAATATATCATCGGAATGGGCGCGCCCCAATATCTTTGACGCGACACAGACCAATCGCGCATGCGATAGTTTATCTTTTTTCCGCCGTGTCCGGACTTTTCGAGTTTTTCGAGCACGGCAATCTTGCCTTCCGCGCTCGGCATGCCCGTAAATTCGCCGCTGTCGGTCATAATGCCGTACTCGGTGAACGGCAAACAATCGTCTGTTTCGGCGGTTGCGCCTTTTATAACGCGCTTGATCTCGAGTTTGTTCTTGAGCGCAAAGGCGTAGTCGCGCGTGTCGTGCGCCGCAACGCCCATGACCGCGCCCGTGCCGTAAGTGGACAGGCAGTAGTCCGCGATATATACGGGAACGCGCTCGCCGTTTACGGGATTGATGCAATAACTGCCCGTGAACACGCCCGTCTTTTCCTTGGTCGCCGAAGTGCGCTCTATCTCAGTGCGCTTTGCGGCGTCCGCGATATACTTTTCGACGGAGGCTTTTTGTTTCGGCACGGTGAGCGCGGGAACATACGGATGCTCGGGTGCGAGAACAACATAGCTCACGCCGTATAAAGTATCCGCGCGCGTCGTGAACACCGTGATATTTTTAATATCGCCGTTGGGCTTTTCGAGATCGAACACCACTTCGCCGCCGACCGACTTGCCTATCCAATTGCGCTGCATGGTCTTTGTCTTTTCGGGCCAATCGAGCGAGTCAAGCCCCGACAGCAGCCGCTCGGCATAGTCGGTTATCTTAAAGAACCACTGCGTCATTTCTTTGTGCACAACTTCGGTCTTGCATCGCTCGCACTTGCCGTCTACAACCTGTTCGTTTGCTATGACGGTCTGACACGACGGGCAGAAATTGACAGGCGCTTTCTTTTGATACGCAAGTCCGTTTTTATAAAGCTGCAAAAACAGCCATTGCGTCCATTTGTAATAATCGGGCGCGCATGTGCGGAACTCGTGCGACCAATCGACCATTGTGCCCATGTCTCGCAATTGCCGCTCCATAGTCTCTATGTTCGCGTCCGTGCTGTCCTTGGGATGCACGCCCGTTTTGATCGCATAGTTCTCGGCGGGCAGACCGAAAGCGTCGAACCCCATCGGCTGAAACACGTTTTTGCCGTTCATGCGCATGAACCGCGCATACGAATCGGCAAGCCCGTAATTGTACCAATGCCCCATGTGCAATTTCGCACCCGACGGGTACGGCAGCATTTCGAGCACATAGCATTTTTCACCGTCCGCTTTTGCATCGAACGTATCTATGCCGCTTTCGCGCCATTTTTTTTGCCACTTGGTTTCGATTTCGTTTCTGTTCATATTCGTGCCTTTATTACAGCCTTAGGCTGATTGGTTGATATCGTGTATTGCTTGATCGAGTGTGCAAGTATAGAAATTTTTTTGCGTACCGAAGAATCGACCTAATGCGCCGCAGGCGCCAAAATCCAAATTCTTAATTTTAATTCTCAATTACTCCAGCACTGCTTTTATTCGGCGAACGCCGGCCGAACTGCTCTGCTCTTTTACTATGCGGAAATGCCCAAGCTCGCCCGTGCGCGCCGCATGCGGTCCGCCGCAAATCTCTTTACTGAACTTGCCCATGGTGTATACTTTGACTTTTTCGCCGTATTTGGACGCAAACAACCCGACCGCGCCCGCAGCCTTGGCGTCTTCGACTGTCATTTCCTCGCAAGTTATTTCTGCGTTTGCGGCAATAGCCTCGTTCACCTTGTCCTCAACGGCTTTGACCTCTTCGGGAGTCATGGCTCTGCCGAACGAGAAGTCGAACCTCAATCGCTCGGGCGTGATGTTGGAACCGCGCTGATTGACATTGGGGTCGTTGAGCACGTCTTTGAGCGCCTTGTGCATGAGATGCGTGGCGGTGTGAAGCCGCGCCGTAAGCTCGCCCGTATCGGCAAGCCCGCCCTTGAATCGCTGTTCCGCGCCCGCGTGCGACAGATTGCGGTGTTCCTCGAACCGTTTGTTAAACCCGTCGATATCGACTTTGAACCCGCGCTCGCGCGCCATTTCAACAGTCATTTCGAGCGGGAATCCGTACGTGTCGTAAAGCCTGAACGCCGATTTCCCGGGTATCGTATCGCCTTGAACGTACTTGCAGAGCTTCTCGAACTCCTTGATGCCGTTTTCGAGCGTGCGCTCGAACCGCGCTTGCTCTTCGTCGATCTCCGTTTTGATCTTTTCGCGCGCGGCGGCAAGCTCGGGATAAACGTCTTTGTAAATATCGACCACGGTATTCGCTACGGCGGAGTAGTCGCCCGGCTTCAAACCGATCGTAGCCCCGAACCGAATCGCGCGACGCAGAAGCCTGCGCAAGATATAGCCCTGATCGACGTTTGACGGCGTAACGCCGCGTTCGTCGCCTATGATAAACGTAGAAGTGCGTATATGGTCGGCAACGACGCGCACCGCGCGCAAAGTCTCTTCCGCGGCATTGTCCGCGCCCGTTCCGGACAGCTCTTTTATCTTATCGACGATAGGCATAAACACGTCGGTATCGTAGACGGACTTCAGTCCGTTCACGTTCATAAGCGCGCGCTCGAAACCCATTCCCGTGTCAACGTTCTTTTGCTTGAGCGGACTGAACGAACCGTCGGCGTTCTTGTTGAACTCCATAAACACATCGTTCCAGATTTCTACGTACTTGCCGCAGTCGCATGCGGGCGAGCACTCGGGCGAGCACTTCGGCTTGCCCGTATCGACGAACATCTCGGTGTCCGATCCGCACGGACCGGTCTGTCCCGCGGGTCCCCACCAGTTATGTTTTTTGCCGAGATAGAAAATGTTTTCTTTCTTTATCCCGCACTTTTCCCAAAGCGCGGCGGTCTTTGTGTCGCGCGGGCAATCGCTGTCGCCCTCGAACACCGTCACGGCGAGTCTGTCGGAATCAAGCCCGAGTTCTTTCGTCAAAAACTCGTAGCTCCACGGCACCATCTCGTCCTTGAAATAATCGCCGAGACTCCAATTACCGAGCATCTCGAAAAACGTGCAGTGCGTAGCATCGCCGACTTCGTCGATGTCGCCCGTACGCACGCACTTTTGCGTGTCGCACAAACGTTTGCCGCACGGATGCGGCTGACCCAAAAGGTACGGCACGAGCGGGTGCATACCTGCGGTTGTAAACAACACTGTCGGGTCGTTTTCGGGAATGAGCGACGCGCTCGATATGGGCGTATGCCCGCGGTCGGAAAAGAACTTCATCCATTTATTGCGCAATTGTTCGCTTGTAAGCTTCATGATATTATATCGCCTCGTGTAGATATGTATTTTTATATTATTTGTATTTTATTTGCTCGTAAAGCTTTTTGACGCTCGCCGATACCGCGCTCAATTTTACGGGCAGCGCCGAGCAAAGCTTTGCGTTGGACGCGGTATATTCGAGGTCTTGCCCGTCTTTTTTAACGACTATCTCTATATCTCCGCCTTCCTTACGCACCGCGCGCTTGACCGACTTGGCTATATCGAGATAGCTCACAGGCTCTGCGGCGACGAGATTGTAATCGCCTTTGGGAATATCCCGTTTTATTACTTCGCCTATAACTTTTACCGCGTCGTCGATATATATCGCGCTGACCACGCGGTCGCGCGCGAGCGTTATCTGCTTTTTGCGTTTTGCGCCCGCCGCGACGATCTTGTCGATAACGCCTTTGCCGCCCGCGCCGAAAACGTCGAAAATCCTGAGTTCGGTAGTTATCTTATCCTTTTGCGCAAGCGCATGGATCAAATACTTACCCAATCCGTACCCGTCGGTCGGCACAAGCTCGCCTATCGCGCTCTCGCTTATGTTAGATATAGGGCGGCTGCGGTCGAACTCCGCGCCCGAGCCTATGATAACGAGCTTTTTGACTCCGTACACGATCGACATGTACTGTATGTTCTTGAACATTATAAGATCGTCGGCTTCGAGCGCCGCGCCCGTCGCCTTTTCCGCGACGCCGGCAAGATGGACCACTGCGTCCGGTCTGTGCGCCTTGAAATACTTGTCGATGGCGCGCACGTCCGAAAGGTTCATTTGAGCGTGCGTAGGCGCGGTAATATCAAACGCGCCGCGGTACGCTTTTACGAACGCCTTGCCTATAAATCCCGATCCGCCTGTAACGAGAAGTTTCATGATACGTCTCCTTGATGCTTAATTCTTTATTCCCTTGTACGACGATTTCAACTCGACCGTGCAATTGAACGCGTTTTCGTCTTTGCTGTCTCGCGCGAAATACCCGATGCGAAAGAACTGAACCGCCTCGCCGGCGGGCAGATCCGAAACGCCGCGCTCGGCTTTGGCAGAACATCTGACGAGCGAATCGCGGTTTATGCGTTCGGAAAATTCCGTATTTCCGTCGCCGTCTGGCACGAGCGCGCATAAGCGGTTTATCGTTATATCGACGGCGGTATCGCGGTCTATCCATTGCAGAACGCCTTTCGCTTTTACCTCGTCGGTTTTTTCCGCGCGTATCTTTGTTACATTGCCGTTCTCGTCCGTATCGAACCCGACGCATCGGATTATGAACGCGCCCTTGAGCCGCGCAAGCCCGTTCGGAACCAAACGATGATACCCTTTGGGCGGATCTGCCATAAAATCTTCGCGGTTGATATAAAGCCGAGGCGAAAGCCGCATTTTACGCGTCACAATCGGCGTAGCGGACGTTTCGGGATCGGTCGCGGTGCGGTGCGGCACTGCATACTCTCCGCCCTCGGTAACTTCTATGATCTGTTCGTAATCTTTATCGAGATTGATTATATCGAGTTCCACGGGATCGGGCACGACCATATATCGCTTCGCCGTGGCGTTGAGTTCGTCTCTCACGCAGTCGTAAAACTGCGCCGCATCGACAGTGCTCACGGACTTGGCAAGCCCCACTTCGTTGCAGAACGCAACGATCGCGTGCGCCGGCACACCGCGCCTACGCAAACCCGAAAGCGTGGGCATGCGCGGATCGTCCCAGCCGTCCGCCGCACCGCAATCCACGAGCTGCTTTAAGTAACGCTTGCTCATCACCGTATCGGTGATATTGAGCCGCGCAAACTCGAGCTGACGCGGCTTGCTCGGCACGGGACAGTTGGCGATTACCCAATCGTAAAGCGGTCTGTGATCCTCGAACTCGAGCGAACAGCACGAGTGCGTTATGTGCTCCACCGCATCCTCGATCGGGTGCGCGAAATCGTACATGGGATAGATGCACCACTTATCGCCCGTGCGATGATGCGGCGCGTGCAAAACTCTGTATATCACGGGATCGCGCATGTTCATATTGGGCGAACTCATGTCTATCTTCGCTCGCACCACCATGCCGCCGTCGGGCACGTCGCCTCGCTGCATCTTGTCGAACAGCGCGAGATTCTCTTTGACAGACCTCGACCGCGACGGGCTGTTGACGCCGGGCGACGTGAGCGTGCCGCGCATAGCGCGTATCTCGTCGGGCGCGGCGTCGTCCACGTAAGCAAGTCCGCGCTTGAGAAGATCTACCGCGCAGTCGCGCATAAACTCGAAATATTCGGACGCATAGAACACGCCGGCAGGCTCGAACCCGAGCCAGCGTATATCGCGTTCGATCTGATCGCAAAAGTCCGCATCTTCCTTTACGGGATTGGTGTCGTCAAAGCGCAGATTGCACTTGCCGCCGAACTTAGCGGCAGTGGAAAAATTGAAACACGCGGCTTTGGCATGACCTATATGCAGTCTTCCGTTCGGTTCGGGCGGGAATCGCATCACGGGCGCGGTAATGCGCCCGCTCGCGATGTCTTGCGCTATAACGTCCTCGATAAAGTTGGACGGAGTTATGTCTTTATTATCCATACAATCGTTCCTTGTATCGTTATTAAGCAAATATCTTTTGCTGTCGCTCATTCACGCTCGAAACTTCGAGCGATTAAAACAAGCCCGAAATCTTGCCGTTTTCGATTTTCATACCTACTGCGTTCGGCTTGCGCGAAAGCCCGGGCATGAGCAGAATATCTCCGGCTACCACTACGGCAAAGCCCGCGCCCGCGCGGTACTGTACGTCGCGAACGGTAACGGTAAAGCCCTCGGGACGTCCGAGCTTTTTGGGATCGTCGGACAGCGAGTATTGCGTTTTGGCAATGCAGATCGGAAGTTTGTCAACGCCGAGCGGCAGCATTTTTTCGAGGCTCTTTTTCGCCTTGTTCGTCCACACTACGTTCGATGCGCCGTATATCTTCGTCGCGACTTTTTCGGTCTTTTCGATCAAAGTATCGCCGTCGTCGTAAGCGAACGTGAGTTTGGCTTTGCCGCTCGCGGCTTTGACGACCGCCTCGGCGAGCTTTTCCGCGCCCGCGCCGCCTTTTGCCCAGCACTCGCACAGCACGGCGTTTGCGCCAAGCTTTTTGCATGCCGCGGAAACGGTATCGATCTCGGCTTGAGTATCGTCTGTAAATCTGTTGATGGCTACAACGAGGTTTTGACCGAACACGTTTATAATGTTTTGAATGTGCTTTTCGAGATTGCCGAGTCCGGCAACGAGATCGCCGTTACCGCCGTACTTGAGCGCGCGTATCGTCGCGACGAGCACGGTGCAGCTCGGAACGATGCCGGAAGTGCGGCACTTGACGTCATAGAACTTTTCCGCGCCGAGGTCGGCGCCGAAACCTGCTTCGGTCACAACATAGTCGGCATAGCTTGCCGCGGTCTTCGTGGCAATAACGGAGTTACAGCCGTGCGCGATGTTGGCGAACGGACCGCCGTGCACGAACGCGGGCGTACCCTCGAGCGTTTGGACGAGATTGGGTTTTGCCGCGTCCTTGAGCAATACCGCCATTGCGTTGTTGGCTTCCAGCTCGCCCGCCGTAACGGGTTTGCCGTCGTAATCATAGCCGATGATGATCCTGCCGAGCCGCACCTTGAGGTCCTCGAAGTCGGACGCGAGGCAGAGCGTCGCCATTATCTCGGACGCCGCGGTTATGTTAAAGCAATCCTCGCGCGCATTGCCGGGCATGCCGACTATTATCGAGCGAAGCGCGCGATCGTTGCAGTCCATGCAACGGTTGAACGTGACCTTCGCTATGTGCAGCGGATTGCCGAAGTATATGCTGTTGTCTATCATGGAACACAGCAGATTGTTCGCCGCGGTTATGGCATGCAGATCGCCCGTGAAGTGCAGGTTGATGTCGTCCATAGGGATTATCTGCGCCATGCCGCCGCCCGTCGCGCCGCCCTTCATGCCGAAAACGGGACCGAGCGACGGCTCGCGGAGCGCGAGCGCCGTATTCTTGCCTATGCGGTTAAGCCCGTCCGCAAGCCCTATCGACACCGTAGACTTGCCCTCGCCCGCAGGCGTAGGATTGATAGCCGTAACGAGAACGATCTTGGCTTTGGGCGAATCGGCGGGCGCGACCTTTGCAACGTGGTCGCCGTAGCGGTACAAATTCTTTATACCGAGCTTGGCGGCGATCTTTTCGATCGGTTGAGGCTTTGCCTCGTAGGCGATTTCGATGTCCGTTTTCATAAATGATCTCCTTATGTATTATCCCGATCGTCGTCGGGAAGAATAGACGTATTTTCGATATCCGTAGCGTCCGCAGCGCAAGCCGCGGCATCGCCGACATCGTACTCGTAGCTCGGCGCGGGCACATATTCCGCGGCTACCCTCGCGCGCTGCGCCGTAGCCAGCGCCGCAATACCCAAGCACGCGCTCGCTCCGAACGCGCACGCCGCTGGTATAACGCCGAAATCGGTAAACGCAACCGCCGATACGGCAGCGAACCCGACGGCGATCGCCGCGCAAGCCGTAATGTTTACGAGCAGAAACACTATTCCGTGAGTTTGACGCTTACCCACCGTCAAGAACCGCAATTGCGTCTGCCGCACCGCGACAGCCGCGCCCGCGCCGGACAGCGCCGCGGCAAGCGCGGGCAATATCGCGTTTACCGCTTCGCCCGCATCGACGAACAACGCCGTTATGCAAAGCGCGCCGCTTGCCGAAATAAACAGGAACTGCGCCACCGACAGCCACACGCTGCGCGCGTTCGCCTTGAACCGACACACCCATGCCGCTATCACAAACGCAGCGCACGCCGCAGTCGCGGCGACCGCGCCGTACACAGGCGACGTTCTTACGACCGCGAGATACGCAACGAGCATAAGCTGTATCGCAAACGCCGACATAAACAACAGCGACGAGCCGTACGTCCGCCCGTTCAGCCCCGTATAGAACAAACGGAAAACGGATTTGACCGACTGCACGCGCCGTCCGCCCAAACGCGGTATACCGTAAAAAGTCGTGAGATACTGCGCTATGGCGAGAATGACTTGCGCCGCGGATATTACGTATGCGCTGTTTACGAACGCCGTGCTCGGATCGTAATGCCAAAACCCGAATATGCAAGCGACGGCAGCCGCCGCACCCGCCGTAAAAAAGCACATATACGCAAGCGACGGGCTTTTAACGCCGCCGCCGTAAAGTCGCACGCGTACGGAAAACGCGCAATACTTGTACACGAGCGAGAACAAAACGAAAAAGAACAGCCCGAAAAATATCGCGCACGCCGCCGATGCGCCCGCGCCGCGCGCCGAAAACGTCAATACGAAAAACGGCGCGGACAGAAACGCGGACAGCGGCATCACCAAGTGATACCGCCCGAACAACAACGTATCGAAACGGTGCAATACAGAGTATACGAGCGGCATAAACGTGATCGGCGCGAGCATAGAGAGCGGCATAAACGCCGTAACAAGTTTGCCGTGCTCCGCACAGTACGGTAAAAACATCAATACAAGCATGAACTCTTGCGCCGAGACGAACGCGTCGGCGGGATTGAGTATGCTCTGTATAATGCCTTCGTATTTATCGGTTTTTTCCAATTGCGTCTCCGCTGATTTACTCCGACCTTATTATATATCAATTCTTATATTTTGTCAACAAGCGTAGCTTGTTTTTTACATTTCGCAAATACATTGAAAATACACGGTCGATATATTTCGCGTTAATGAACATAAACCTTGCCCGTTTATTCCGCCCAAACAACAACCGCACCGCCCGTTTTTTGTCATTCCGAGCATTTTTTGCGTGCCGAAGAATCTCGACTTTAATGCGGCGACAGCCGCTGATTCTTATGCGAATATTATATTATCGATTATTTATCGAAAAGTTTTCAATACCGACGTCCGCGCCGACGAATCCGACCGTCTTGAGCCGTTTGCGCTCCGCCGCGTTTTTTTCCGCCGCTGCATATTCGTCCGCATTCGTAAAGCATTTGCTCGCTTTAACAAACTTGACTTTGCCGCTTTCGGCTACGCGTTTCAACCGTATTGCCGCCGCCTCGTCGTACAGTCTCGTAACCGCCTCGAACACGCCGTCCGCCGCGCACACATTGTTCAAAACGTCTGCGGCGACGAACACTCTGTCGTCGGTAAAGCAATCCGCGGTCAAAAGATACCCGACCGCCTCTCGTTTTTTCACTGCGCCGAGATCGGGACTCGGCGCGGAGATCCATTTGGTAAAAGCGCACGCGAAAATACCCGTCGCCGCGAGCGCGGTCACAACGTCGGCAATGATCCGCACCGACGTTATCACGTTATAGTATAGCAATATGCGATCGAGCAAGTACGCGACTGCCGCCGCCGCGACCGGCGCGAGCGCCACCGCGGTAATTCCGTTTGCGCCGAGGTCGTCGGCGACGTTCCCCACGCTCGCCTTTACGCTCGAGCCGAACCGATAAAACGCTTTTGCCGAAAGCCCCAAAAGCGCGGCGAGCGCGAGCGCGGACACTACGATAACCATTATTTGAAACTCGCGTTTTATTATCGGGTAATACTCGAAGTACTGCCAAACGCAAACTCCGCCTATGACGCCTCCCAAAACTATGAGCGCCGCGCGCAGTATTATCAATATTTTTTTATCGTACGTGATACCCATTGTTCTCTCCGTTTCTCGATTGTCGATACGGCATGTCCGTCGCTCTTTGGGATCGTCCGATTTAATCGGCCGACTCGGACGCGAACAGCTTGGTCATGTCCGCTTCGGCTTCGGCTATAAAATCCTTCATTGCCGAAAATCTCTCCGCCACGTAATTGTTTTCTACCATGCGCTTTATGTTGTAATCGTCGCCGACAAGCACAGCCATTTTTTTAGCTCGCGTAATCGCGGTGTACAAAAGGTTGCGCGTCATCATGACGGGCGCGCCCGCAACCACGGGCATGACCACCGCGTCGAACTCGCAGCCCTGACTTTTATGCACCGTCACGGCATACGAGAGTATGAGCTGCTTGCGCGTATCGCCCGAATACATTACGCGCCGTCCGTCCTCGAACTCCACTTCTATATCGCCTGCGCCCGTCACGAACACTATGTTCCCGATGTCGCCGTTAAAAACGCCCTCGCCGTCGACAGAACCGCGCGTCCAGCCGAGTTCGTAATTATTGACGGTGTGCATGACCCTGTCGCCCTCGGCAAACGTGATGTCGCCCACCGTCACGCGCTTCGACGAGTCGCCGTTGAGCGCGGCTTGCAAGCGCGCGTTGAGCCTGTTCACGCCCGCAACGCCGTTTTTCAGCGCGGCTATAACCTGTATGCGCGACGGGTCTATGCCGCAAAAATCGGTGATGCGTTTTGTGGCAAGCTCTACCGTCATATCCGCAACGCTCTCGGGCGTGCGCTGCTTGAAAAAGAAAAAGTCCCCGTCACGCGCCGTAAGTTCGGGCATTTCTCCCGCATTTATCTTGTGCGCCGCAAGCGCTATACGGCTCGTTTGCGACTGACGGTACACAAACCCGAGTCGCGTCACCGGAACAAGCCCGCTGTCTATGAGATCGCGCAAAACGTTGCCCGCTCCTACAGACGGAAGCTGATCCGCATCGCCGACAATCACGAGTTTCGCACCGACGCACAACGCCTCGAGCAGCATTTTGAACAGAAAAATATCCACCATGGAAAACTCGTCGACTATGACCGCGCCCGTATCGAGCTTTTCGCCCTCGTCAAGCCCCATCAGCGCACGGTGAATGGTGGACGCTTCTCTGCCGCAGCCCTCGGTTATGCGCTTTGCCGCTCTGCCCGTAGGCGCGAGCAGCGAGCATTTTTCGTTAAATGCGTCGAGCACGAACAGAATACAGTTTATTATGGTGGTCTTGCCGGTTCCGGGTCCGCCCGTTATGACCGATACCCCGCTGCGCACCGCGCGATCGACTGCTTCGCGCTGCTTTTCGTGCAAGGTTATCGAATGAGTTTTCTCGAACCTGTCTATTATATCCGACACCGCGCCGGTCGAAAGCGGCGCGCCCGCCTCGTCCACGCGCTTTACGAGCTTGACAGCCGCGGCACGCTCGGTACGGTAATAGTATGCGTTCATTATTCCGTCGCCGTGCGCCACGACCTTGCGCTCTACGAGCAGATTCTCGAGCGCGGCGGCAAGCCGTTCGACGTCGTTCGTATTCAGCAGTTTTCGCGCCTCGTCGAAAAGCCGTTCGCGCGGCAAATACGTATTGCCCTCGCGTTCGCATGCCGATTTCAACGCATAGTTAAGCCCTGCGCGCAAACGAAACTCCGAATCCTCGGCAACGCCTATCGAGCGCGCTATCTTATCCGCCGTCAAAAAACCGACGCCTTCCACATCCTCGACGAGTATGTACGGGTTTTGCTTGACTACCGACACGGTCGCCGCGCCGTAGTTTTCGTACAGTTTCATTGCAAGCCCGATAGTTATCCCGTAGCTCGCCAAAAACATAACGGCTTCGCGCTCGTACCGCATTTTCTCGAAAGAGCGCGCTATACGCTCGGCTTTCGCCTTGCTGATGCCTTTGACCTCGGCAAGCCGCAACGGTTCTTTTTCCAAAACATCTATCGCCGCCGTACCGAACTTTTCCACTATCCGCACGGCAGTCTTTTCGCCGCAGCCCTCTATAAGTCCCGAGGCGAGAAACTTGATTATACCGTATTCCGTTTTCGGCTGAGTTACCGCGGCATGAACCACCTTAAACTGCGTTCCGAACCGTGGATGTATGACAAATTCGCCCTCGAGTTCCACGCAATCGCCGGGCGTTACGGGCGGCAAATTCCCCGCCGCCGTCACGGGCGTGCCGTCGGCGTCTACAGTGAGCACCGTCCACCCGTTCTCGTCGTTGCGAAAACGTATATCCTCGATAGAACCCGCCAGCCGTTCCAAATCAGTATTCTGCCTT
>ERZ777306.1839-NODE-1839-length-30715-cov-59.160078_pt1 | contig 30715 bp, 21 predicted proteins | sample MGYA00374966_ERZ777306 | MGnify/ENA primary metagenome ERZ777306 (study PRJEB29329, sample SAMN06343882) | mouse gut metagenome | isolation source: Mouse cecum | place: Austria: Vienna | collected 2014-11-15 ... | reverse complement strand
TATGTGACGAATAAAAACTGGTCGGTAAAGCCTATCTAACATAATCTCAGGAAAAATTAAACAGGCTCTTAACTATTAAATCCACTTGCAGTTACCGTCTTTCGTTTCTAATATCCGGACAGCCGACCATTGCACATAAAAGCAACTTTCGTGCAAAAAGAGAACACTCTATTCAAAATTTATTTATCTTTGTCGCCGAAATGGTTCGGAATCCGTAGCCAACGGACAACGATTAATAGGGAATCGGGTGCAAATCCCGGACAGTCCCGCTGCTGTGAAACTCTGTTCAATGTCTTATAAAACAAACTAATATGACGCCACTGATATCCTATCGGGAAGGCCAATAAGACAAGAGTCAGTCAGAAGACCTGCCACTTCACGTAAAACGTTCTTCCGCCTCGTGGATTAGGAGAAAGGACATCGTTTGTTAAGCCCCAAATCAGGAAAATACAGTGTTTTCATCAGGTGGAGTATGTCCGCAAGGTGGGAAGACAAAGTATGTACTTAATTTAGAAAAGTATGATAAAAAGAATCTTAGTAGCCAATCGCGGTGAGATAGCCGTGAGGGTGATGCGCTCCTGCCGGGAGATGGAAATAACAAGTATCGCGATATTTTCCGAGGCAGACCGGACTGCAAAACATGTGCTCTACGCAGACGAAGCATATTGTATAGGTCCCGCCGCATCTAAAGAGAGTTATCTGAATATAGAAAAAATCATCGAAGTGGCGAAAGCGAACCACGCAGACGCCATTCATCCGGGATATGGCTTCCTGTCCGAGAATGCGGCTTTTGCACGACGCTGCCAGGAAGAAGGCATAATCTTTATCGGTCCCAATCCGGAAACAATGGAAGCAATGGGCGACAAGATTTCCGCCCGCATCAAGATGATTGAAGCCGGCGTGCCCGTTGTGCCCGGCACACAAGAAAACCTGAAAAGTGTGTCTGAAGCCGTGGAGCTTTGCAATAAAATCGGTTATCCGGTGATGCTGAAAGCCTCTATGGGTGGCGGTGGAAAAGGGATGCGCCTTATCCACAGCGCGGAAGAAGTGGAAGAGGCCTATACAACTGCCAAAAGCGAATCTCTTTCTTCTTTCGGTGACGATACGGTTTATCTGGAGAAGTTCGTGGAAGAGCCTCATCACATCGAGTTTCAGATTTTAGGTGACAAGCATGGAAACGTGATTCATCTTTGCGAACGCGAATGTTCCGTGCAACGCCGCAATCAGAAGATCGTGGAAGAAACTCCTTCGGTGTTCGTCACTCCGGAATTGCGGAAAGATATGGGAGAAAAGGCGGTGGCTGCCGCAAAAGCTGTCAATTATATCGGTGCGGGAACTATCGAGTTCCTGGTGGACAAACACCGCAACTATTACTTCCTCGAAATGAACACCCGCCTGCAAGTGGAACACCCCATCACAGAAGAAGTAATCGGCGTAGACCTCGTAAAAGAGCAGATAAAGGTAGCCGACGGACAGGTTCTCCAACTGAAACAGGAAGATATCAAGCAGCGCGGACACGCTATCGAATGCCGTATCTGTGCTGAGGATACGGAAATGAATTTCATGCCGAGCCCGGGAATTATCAGGCAGATTACAGAGCCGAACGGTATCGGAGTGCGTATCGACAGTTATGTGTACGAAGGATACGAGATTCCGATTTATTATGACCCGATGATTGGCAAACTGATAGTATGGGCTACCAACCGCGAATATGCTATTGAACGGATGCGCCGCGTGCTGCACGAATACAAGCTGACAGGAGTCAAGAATAATATCAGTTACCTGCGTGCCATTATGGATACGCCCGATTTCGTAGAAGGACATTATGATACCGGATTCATCGCCAAGAACGGTGAATACCTGCGTCAGTGCATCATGCGAACCAGCGAACGTGCCGAGAATATTGCGTTGATTGCCGCCTACATGGATTATCTGATGAATCTTGAAGAGAACAGCGGCGACGCCACCGACAACCGTCCTATCAGTAAATGGAAAGAATTCGGATTGCATAAAGGCGTACTTCGTATCTAATTAAGAAAAGCAGTTAATTATGGAAATTCATATAGGTGACCGGGTGGCCGAAGTGGAACTGGTCAGCAAAGAAAATAATAAAGTAGTACTTACTATTGATGGAAAGCCGTTTGAAGCGGACGTGGTAATGGCGGAAAACGGAACCTGCAACATCCTCATGGACGGTCGTAGCGCAAACGCGCAACTCATCCGCAAAGAGAATGGGAAAAGCTATAAAGTGAATACGCATTACAGCAGTTTCAATGTTGAAATCGTAGACAGCCAGACGAAATACCTGCGTATGCGCAAGAAAGGCGAGGACGAACAGAACGACCGCATCACTTCCCCCATGCCGGGCAAAGTAGTAAAAATCCCCGTAACGGCAGGACAGGAAGTAAAAGCGGGAGACACCGCTATCGTTATCGAAGCCATGAAGATGCAGAGCAACTATAAAGTGACTTCGGATTGCCGTATCAAAGAAATCCTGGTTCAGGAAGGTGATAACATTACCGGTGACCAGACATTAATAACATTAGAACCGATTGCATAACACTAAAAAAACGGATTGCATCATGGAAGAAATAGACAAAACATATGCCACGTTCCAGGAACGTGACCGCATCGCTTCCCTCGGCGGAGGCGTCGAGAAGATAGAGAAGCAACACGAAAGCGGCAAGATGACTGCCCGCGAACGTATCGGAATGTTGCTCGATAAAGGGACATTTGTCGAATTGGACAAGCTAATGGTTCACCGTTGCACCAACTACGGCATGGATAAGAACAAGATTCCGGGAGACGGCATCGTATCCGGTTACGGAAAGATTGATGGTCGCCAGGTATTCGTTTACGCCTATGACTTCACCGTTTACGGCGGTTCACTTTCCGCTTCCAACGCGAAAAAGATTGTGAAGGTGCAACAGTTGGCTTTAAAAAACGGCGCTCCGATTATCGCATTGAACGATTCAGGCGGTGCACGTATACAAGAAGGTATCGAGAGCCTTTCAGGGTATGCGGACATTTTCTATCAGAACACAATGGCAAGCGGTGTGATTCCTCAAATCTCTGCCATTCTCGGTCCCTGTGCCGGTGGTGCCTGCTACTCTCCCGCCCTCACGGACTTTATCTTTATGGTGAAAGAAAAGAGCCACATGTTTGTGACGGGGCCCGACGTAGTGAAGACCGTTATCCACGAGGAAGTAAGCAAGGAAGAACTGGGTGGAGCCATGACTCACAGCAGCAAAAGCGGAGTGACTCATTTTATGTGCAACACCGAAGAAGAACTGTTGATGAGCATCCGCGAACTGCTTTCGTTCCTGCCACAGAATAATATGGATGAAACTAAAAAGCAGAACTGTACGGATGAAACCAACCGTGAAGACGCCGCTTTGGACACTATCGTTCCGGCAGACCCGAATGTTCCTTATGATATGAAAGATATCATTGAGCGAGTGGTGGACAACAGCTATTTCTTTGAAGTTATGCCCAACTTTGCCAAGAATATCCTCATCGGTTTTGCACGACTGGCAGGTCGTTCGGTAGGTATCGTCGCCAATCAGCCTGCCTACCTTGCCGGAGTGCTCGATATTGATGCCAGCGACAAGGCGAGCCGTTTCATCCGTTTCTGCGACTGTTTCAACATCCCGTTGATTACTTTCGAAGATGTTCCGGGATTCCTTCCGGGATACACGCAGGAAAACAACGGTATCATCCGCCACGGCGCGAAAATCGTTTATGCATTTGCAGAAGCTACCGTTCCCAAATTGACCGTTATCACCCGTAAAGCTTATGGCGGCGCATATATCGTGATGAATTCCAAACAGACAGGAGCGGACGTAAACTTTGCCTATCCAAGTGCGGAAATCGCAGTAATGGGTGCGGAAGGTGCGGTAAATATCCTGTTCCGCAAGGCAGACGCAGAAACCAAAGCTAAAGAGCTGGAAGCTTACAAGGAAAAGTTCGCCACTCCGTATCAGGCTGCCGAACTGGGATTCATCGATGAAATCATCTATCCGAGACAAACCCGTAAACGTCTGATTCAAGCATTGGAAATGACAGAAAACAAGATGCAGACGAATCCGCCCAAGAAGCATGGAAATATGCCCTTATAACAACCAGATAGGTACTTGTCAAAGTACCACCACCCAAAACGGACTTACACAAATTCTGAAGAATGTCATTCTGAGAATCTACGTAAGCCCGTTTTTTTTATTACATTAAATAAGGAGTGAGATACTTCACCAGGAAATAACCGCCTACTACCAGCCAAATAAAAAGAAGAAGCGCAAGAACAAAAGGTTTCGCCCCCGCTTTCCTGAACTTGTCAATGCTTGTTTCCGTCCCAAGTGCAGTCATAGCCATTGTCAACAGAAAAGTATCCAGCGTATTGATTCCCTCAACCAACTGAGCAGGCAGCAAATCAAAAGAGTTAAAAGCGATAACTCCCATAAATCCGATTGCAAACCAGGGAATGGCAATCTTCTGAGAATTCTGCCCTTTCTGTTCTTGTCTCTTTCTCGCCTTTGCTACCATATAAGTAGTAATCAGAAGTACCGGAACCAGCATCATCACCCGAATCATCTTCACGATAATTGCCGAATCTGATATACCATTACCCATTGCGTCACCTGCTCCCACCACGTGAGCCACTTCGTGGAGAGTAGAACCTGTATAGATTCCCATTTGGTCGGGAGTGAGCGCACAAATTCCGTTTCGGTAAAGGAAAGGATATAAGAACATGGAGACAGTACCGAAGATTACCACGGTAGAAACGGACACTGCTGTCTTATAAGGTTTTGCTTTAATCGTGGACTCCGCCCCGAGAATGGCGGCCGCCCCGCAAATACCGCTTCCGATAGAAGTGAGCAACGCAATGCCCCTGTCCATTTTCAATAATTTGCCGATATAAATACCACCACAGATAGTCACCACCACAATAATAACATCAATCAACATTGCAGGCAATCCGATAGCCAGCACATCCTGAAAAGTCAGTCTGAAACCATACAGAATAATACCTATACGCAGAATCTTTTTCGAACAGAACTGTATGCCCGGCACCCAAGTCTCGGGAAGATGATTCCGCAAGCTGTTAGCATAAAGCATACCCAAAATGATACCTACAATCATCGGACTGAAAGAGAGACTTCTCACGAAAGACATCTCACCAATGTAAAATGCCGCACAAGAAAACAATGCTATCAACAAGACACCGTGCAACATACTGCTTCTTTTTTCGTTGAACATAAATTACTAGATTTTAGTGATACTGATTTTATTACTCTGTTTATAACTCTACAAAGGAAACCATTTTTCATCAAACGGGTTCACAGTATTTTATTATACCGGATAATCTCCGGTTATACCTATCTGGAATAAAAAACGGCACCTCGATTCACATCGCAGTACCGTCACAACACAAACACAAAATAAAACACGACAAAACTACTATGCAATCTTCCTGTTATGCCGGGGAGGCATATCTTGCTTGGCTTATCTATATTCGCATACCCATAAGAAGCTTTATCAGGCGATTTGCATAATTAAAAACAGACGAATCAGAATTTTGTTCACGAAAGTTTAAAGAAAATGAGGCAGGAACGGGATTTTAACAAAAAAAACAGCAAGCATATCTCTTTTTTATTCAAACAAGCAAGCATAACACAAAACAATTATTCCCCCTTCCTATTCTCTTCCTTAAATCGGGTAGGCGTCATTCCTTTAACTTGTTTAAAGGAAGTGCTAAAATATCGGGGATAAGAGAAACCTACTTCATAGGATATTTCATTAATGTTCATATTAGTATTTGTAAGCAGAAAAACAGATCTCTCAATACGCAACCGATTAATATAATCATTAACTCCCAAACCTGTCAGCAACTTCACCTTATTATATAAAGAAGCTCTGCTCATAGCCATATTGTCCGTCAGGAATTTGATAGAAAGTTCTCCACCTGCCATATTCTCATTGATAAGTGTGTTAAGTTTATTAATGAAGTCTTCATCTTCCTTACTGTTTTTCTTTGGAGTTTGCTGCTCTATTTCCTCCATCCGATTATCATCCACTTCTTTTAATGTGACATCAGACAACGAAGGCTCCAAAAGATTATCCTCTTCACTCCTCTGTTTCTCTTCTTTGCTACTAAGCATATCATTTAATACAGCTTGCAAGAAGTGGTTCACATTACCTTTCATATTGCGTTCTTTCCGACGGTAATTAATGTAACCGATACCTGCCGTCATAGCAATAAACAAAACGGCAACCGTACTAATAAACCAGACCGTTTTATACCAAGGAGGAGTGACGATAATATGTATTAATTGTTTAGACGGGGTTCGATTTCCATTCTTTGTATTACACGAAACCCATATTGAATAATTACCTGCCGACAAGGAAGATAAATTCAATACCGGATCGTAGGTTTCAATCGACTGTTTACCCCTGCCTTCAATAGTATATTGTAATAAGTATTTCTGAAACACATCCCTGTTCCTGATGCGGAAGTGAACAGAAAGCGAATTATAATTCCACGGTATCTCTATGGTGTTTTCCTTTACTCTCTTCAAAGAAGGACTACCATTAAAAAGGATTTCGGACAGATATATTTCCGGTATTTGAGTTTCGGTAGATGGAATATCCGTATTAATTTTAACTAACCCTTCCGAACCTCCTAAATAAATATAATCCCTACTAGACTGTTTTTGGTATGCAAACAAGATTTCGTTAGGCGGGAAACCATCCGAACTGTTCCAAAGAATGAATCTATTCTCTTTAATGATATAAGAATATAAATGATTTTGGGCACAAATCCACAAACGCCCCTTTCCGTCAGCAATAAGGAAAGAAATACTATTGAAAAGTCTGGTACGGATACGATGATACTTTTGACTTTCCAGGTCAAAAAATCCAAGTCCTTTGTTGGTACTGGTCCATATCATACGATTGTTGTCGTAGGACATAGAAGTAATCATTTCATCTTTCTCCAACTCAAACAACAGCCGGATACTATCACTTTTCTGATCGACCCAAAAAGCCTGGTGCGCACACTTTAATAGGGAGAATCTATCATTGGAGTACGACAGACAAAGTGCATCATTGGAAAAATCATAATCACGGTCAGTTTGCATCCTCGAAAATGTACCGTCATGCGTATGGTATACGTAAGTGCCGCAACTGATAATATATATCTTACCGTCCGCCACCTGATTAGCTAAAGGAAGATAACCGTAAAAACATTCTTTCTTATTAGTTTCTTCATCAACGATAGTGAAAGGTCGGTATTTATGTGTTTTCTTATTGAATAGGAAAATTCCTTTGGTATATAAAGACACCATCAGTTCAGTTTCAGATACTTCGGCGATAGAAACAACCTTATCACCATAAGTAGAAGGAAAATGGGTAAACTTGTCAGTAGACGGATCATATAGATTGATTCCTCCACCATCCGTTCCAATCCATACTTTGCCGTCCTTTTCTTCATAAAGGCTAATCACTGATTCCTCACTGAGTCCGTGGGTACTGTTCAGAATTGCCTCTTTATATGTTTTTATATACGTTTCTTTTATACTAAATATCCCACCGCGCACACTTCCCGCCCACAAATCGCCTTTCATATCTTTGTACAACAAGGTAATGGAATTGACCGGCAAAGAAGAATAGTCCCCCACTATGTGTTGCAATTGCGAAAACTGAAAGGTCCGGGGAGTAAATAAATTGATTCCACCTCCATCTGTTGCCAACCATATGCTACCATTATATTCTGCCATATCCAGCACATAATTGTTTCTTAACCCGGAGTTTTCTTTCGTATAATGTTCCTTCATTCTTCCTGTCCGGTCATAGCAGTAGAATCCATCGCCATAAAAAGCAACGTAAATGTGTCGGTCTGCTGTTACATATAACGATGTCAACAGATTCTGACTGCTTGGTATCAACAGGGTAAATTGCCTGATGCGGCAGTCATATAAATAGATTCCTTTCTTCCGAGTGCCTATCAGAATCTTGCCATCTTCGAAATAAAGCATTTTCTGAATCCTGTAATCCACCAGATTAATATCTTTGCCTTCTTCTTTTCCGATATGAATTGTTTTCAATTTCTTACTTATATAATCATAGCAATGAATAGCATTCTCGCTACCAAACCATATTCCACCTTCAACTTCTACAGATGAATAGATAATGGAGGTGTTAACAATATTAAACCGGTCTTGTTCATCATCATACAGAGCTAGTCCCTTTGAAGTCGCTATCCAAAAATTCCCTAAAGAATCCTCAGCCAGATGATTGATATAGTTACCTGGGAGAGAATAAGGATCCCCCGAGTGATGCAAGTAAGTTTTTATCCCTTCCTGGGTATAGCTATTCAATCCACTTTTGGTACCTACCCACAGAGTACCTTTATGGTCCAACAAGATAGATTGGGCAGTAGTTTGAGAAAGTCCTTGCTCAATGGAAAGTTGAGTGAATGAATAATTAACACTGTGTTCAGAAGAAAGTAGTTTTACCTCTGTCAACAGAAATAATAGTATGATTAAGGCACGATACATTGTAATTTCATTTTCTGCAAAAATACTTTTTTTCTTATCATTAAGAATCTGTTCCTCATCTTTTTCATCAAGTATTCATAAAAAAAGGGGGATTTTTTTAAAAAAAGCACTGAAATCGTCTCAATTAGACAAGATTTGACTTGAATTATACGATTTCTGAGTCATTTACAAAAGAAAAAAATACGTTTGCGTGTTAATTATTTAAAGTAAATTCTGTGAACCCAAATTAAAACGTATGAAAAAGGTTATACTTTTATTATTCTCGGTATGTAGTATGTTTTCTTGTACTCATACCCCTAACTGGGAACTGGTGTGGGAAGACAATTTTAATGGAACAGAACCCGACACTGCTATTTGGAGCCGTATCCCCCGCGGCAAACCAGACTGGCAAAACACCCAGTCATCGGACGACCGTTGTTATGAAATGCGTGACGGTCTTCTTATCTTAAAAGGTATTATCAATGACAACACTAAAACAGACACCGCCAAGTACCTGACCGGAGGATTGTGGACGAAAGGCAAGCATGCTTTCCACGGAGGACGCATCGAAGTGCGCGCCAGGCTGCATGGGGCAAAAGGAGCATGGCCTGCCATATGGACATTGCCTTATGAAACAGATAAATACTCATGGCCTATGGGAGGAGAAGTGGACATCATGGAACGTCTGAACCATGACTCTATTGTCTACCAAACCGTACACTCGCACTATACCTATACATTAGGAATAGAAAACAACCCGAAACACGGAAGTACTATTCCCATTAATCCCGAGGAATTCAATGTATATGGAGTGGATTTCTGGCCGGACAGTCTGGTGTTCCATGTCAACGGAAAGCGCAATTTTGTTTACCCCCGAATTGAAACCGAACAGGAAGGACAATTTCCTTTCAATATTCCTCAATATTTGCTAATCGACATGCAATTAGGAGGAACTTGGGTTGGCACAGTAGATCCAGCCGATTTACCCGTAGAGATGGAAGTAGACTGGGTACGCCATTATCAATGGAAATAAAAACACACTGACATCTTTTAGTTATGAAAACATCAGTATTATACAACAAAGAACCTATTAACTTAGTTAAATTTAAAATTATGAATGGACAAAAGCGAAATTTTTTACGTATGTTTTTAGCAGGCGTCCTCATGCTGTTATCTCTTACAGCATATGCACAGGAACGCACAGTGACAGGTAAAGTGTACGATGCAGCCGGCGAACCTATCATCGGAGCCAGTGTAGTGATTCAAGGTACAACACAAGGAATTATAACCGATATAGACGGTGCTTTTCAGTTGAAAGTACAACCTTCACAAACGTTGGTCGTTAGTTTTTTGGGATATAAAGACGTAATTCTTCCCGTAGGAAACAAAAACGATTTTAAAATAACTTTGGAAGAAGACTCCAAAAAACTTGATGAAGTAGTCGTGGTGGGATATGCTACCCAAAAGAAAGTGAATCTAACCGGTTCTGTAGCTTCTGTATCCGCCAAAGATATTCAAGATATTCCGGTGGCCAACACAGCTACTTTGCTGCAAGGCCGTCTGCCGGGGTTGGTGCTGACTCAGAACGGTGCACAAGCCGGTAACGACAATCCGGAAATAAGAATCCGCGGTATCGGAACTTTTGGCAACAACAATCCGATGGTATTAATTGACGGCGTAGAGGGCAGCCTTTCACAAATATCCGAAATCCCCTCTGCGGATATCGACAATATCTCCGTATTGAAAGATGCAGCATCAGCGGCTATCTACGGTGTACGTGCCGCCAATGGTGTGATATTGATTACCACCAAGCGCGGACAAGCTTCCAGCAGAGTAAAAGTATCCTACTCGGGAAGCTATACACTACAGACTCCGGGCATCGTTCCCGACTATGTAGACAGTTATAACTGGGCTTTGATGAGAAACGAAGTGAACCCTGACACTTTCTCACCAGAAGCTCTACAAAAGCTGAAAGACGGTTCGGATCCCGACCATTATGCAAACACCAATTGGCTGGACGCAGTGCTACGCAATGCCAGCATGCACCAACACCATTTATCAGTGTCGGGAGGTAGTGAAAACACACACTTCATGACTTCAGTGGCGTACTCCAACCAAGAAGGTATCATGATGAAAACAGGAGTAGAACGCTTCTCTTTCCGTTCGAACCTTGACACACGCTACAAACGTTTCACATTCGGACTGAACTTGTCCGGTAACAAAAACAACGTGACAGCTCCTGCTGTTGCTCCTTCGGGCGAAGGCGGTATCATGCGTTTCGTATCCTGGTTCACCCGTCCAACCGTACCGGTGATGTACTCCAACGGACATTATGGCTATGTAGACGGTTCGTCAATGAACGCTGAAATGGTAAAAAACCCCGTAGAGTTAATGTCCTTAGGTCATCGCAGCAACGAATATTGGCGTTTCAACGGCAAGGCGTTTGCCGGTATTGAACTGTGGGACGGATTGAAGTTCCAGACAAGCCTCGCTTATGCTTTCGACCTGAATGCGACTAAGTCTTACACCCCAAAATCTCCTGCTCGCTATGATGCGGACGGAAACACCGTAAAAGCAGCAGGAGAGACTAATAAGGAAGAGGATTATTGGTATCGCAACGCAACATGGACAAACGAAAACCTGCTGACTTATAACAAGCAATTCGACAAGCACAGCATCAATGTGCTGTTGGGACATTCGGTCATCGGTTCACGTTTTTACAAAACAACAGCCTCCATACAAGGGTTCCCAACCGAGAATATTTATGAGCTCAAAGGAGGTACAATCAATCCGGGAGCAACAGGAGAATCAGAAGAATATAAGCTTCAATCATTCTTCGGTCGTGTAAACTATAGTTATGACGACCGGTATTTATTCGAATTCAATATTCGTCATGACGGTTCCTCACGTATGCCTAAAGCCAATCGTTATGCCACATTCCCTTCATTGTCTGCCGGATGGGTATTCTCAAACGAAGGTTTTATGAAAGATTACAGGAACTTCTCTCTCGGAAAGTTACGTCTGTCATGGGGTAAATTGGGTAATCAGGAAATCGGCAACTACGCTTATGCGGCTACTTTGGGTGCAAGCGGAAATTATTTCTTCGACCAAGGTGCAAACAAGCAGGCGGGTATGGTACAGACATCCGTCCCCAATGAAAACATTAAATGGGAAACGACCCGTTCTGTAAACGTCGCTATCGACCTTGGATTCTTCAACAACAGAATACAGACCTCCTTCGAATGGTTTGACAAAAAAACTTCCGATATTCTGATGCAGTTGGCTATGCCCGGCATTTTCCTGGGCTCTCTCTCAGCGCCTTATCAGAACGTAGGAGCAGTACGCAACCGCGGCTGGGAATGGAATGTGAACTACACGGATAGCAAAGGCGATTGGAGTTGGTATGCAGGTTTCAACCTATCGCATGTAAAGAATAAGATTCTCGAAATGGGCGGTTTGGAAGAAACAATCAACGGCAATACAATCAACCGTATAGGCAATCCTATCGGTGCCTATTTCGGATATAAAGCAATAGGTATCTATCGTACGGAAGCCGACTTGCAACGTACCAACTCAAAAGGTGAAGTAATCAAACAAAACGGTGTCGCTCCCAAATTGGGCGATATCATGTATGCCGACTTGGATGATGATGGTAACATTACTCCCGAAGATCGCGATATTATAGGCAATCCGTTCCCGAAATACTCTTATAGTTTCAATCTGGGTGCATCATGGAAAAACTTCGACTTGTCTACTTTCTGGCAGGGAGTGGGTGGTATCTACCGTTACAGTTGGGAGACTTCTACCGACATTCGCGGTAACCTTACCAACCGTTGGGTGAACCGTTATTCGGCTGACAACATAAATGCTCCTATGCCCGCACTAGGCAACACCATGAACGATTCTTATTCTTCATTCTGGCTTGAAAAATCGGATTACCTGCGTCTGAAGAATCTGGAATTCGGCTATACTTTCCGTCAAACCGAACTTGCCAAAGTTGGTATTTCCAGCATCCGTGTTTACTTTGCCGGAAGCAATCTATTGACGTTCACACCGTTGAAGAACTGGGATCCGGAAAAGTCATCGGGTGATACAAGAAATGACGTACATCCCAATATGCGTACTTATTCATTTGGATTAAACATTCAATTCTAATTACAAGGAGGATACATATTATGATTAAGAATACAAAAAATATATGCAGAGCTTTATTATTATCCGGAATGTTACTGTCTGCCGGCGCATGTTCGGACAGTTTCCTACAGACAGATTCTCCGAACCAGCCTTCCCAAACGACCTATTGGCAAACTGAATCGGATGCATTGATGGCACTGACCGCTTGCTATGATGCCATGCAAAGCCAAAACTTGTATGACGACAACATTGACGGCTGGAAATTCGGATTCCTCGGACGTGAAACCAGCACAGACAATGGCGACCACACATGGGGCAACTGGATGTTAGGAAGTTCCATTTCGCAATGTACTTCGGCTACCACCGATGAATGCTTCTCAATGTACTGGAATGCTAATTATGAAGTAATCAAGCGTTGCAATATGTTAGTGGAAAACGTAGAACGCATCCCGATGGAACAGGAAAAGATAGAAGCATACAAAGCAGAAGCAATAGCATTGCGCGCCCTGATGTATTGCAATCTGACTTCCGTGTTCCGCGATGTACCCTATCTGACCAAACCTCTCACCCTGTCAGAAGCCCAAGCGCCCAAAACGGAACGTAGTCAGATTATCTCTTCTTTACTGGAAGACCTGAAATTATGGATTCCTAAAATCCCCGTGATAGGAAAAGCACAGACAGGACGTCTGACTCAAGAAGCGGCTTACGCCATTATGGGACGAATAGCCCTCTTCAATCAACATTGGGACGAAGCGATAACTGCCTATAACAATGTGATTGGCAAGGTTCAACTTTTCAAATCAGGTGACGGCAGTGACTATGCAGCCAACTTTGCAGACTTATTCAAGGAAGCCAATGAAACAGCCAGTGAAGTATTACTAAGTGTTCACTATAAAGGTCCGGGCCTGGGCGAAGGCAATTCCTTTGGAATTTGCTGGTCTGCTCCGATGAATGCCATCGAAGGTTCGATGAATTTATGCGATGATTTTTATTGCACGGATGGATTACCTATTGACGAGTCCCCTTTATTCAAGGGTAGTCTTGCCAAAGGAGCCCATACAAAAGAGAATCCGGATATGGGACGTTATGAAAACCGCGACCCTCGCATGAAGGCAACATTGATGCTTCCGGGAATGGAATGGAACGGAAAGTTGTACACTAATAACTTACCGGCCAGCTCCACATGCTGTATCCGCAAATGGTATACTCCCGAAAATACGGCAAACGAGTATGACGGTAGCCTGGATTTCTACGTCATCCGTTATGCAGAGGTGCTATTGTCACTCTCTGAAGCCATGATTGAAAAAGGCGGTTACTCTCAAGCGGAAGTGACCAAGCACATCAACGAAGTCCGTGCCCGCGTAGGCATGCCTGCCGTAGAACAAGCAGAAGGAGAAAACCTAAAACAAGAAGAGCTACGCGCCATTGTACGCCACGAACGCCGTGTAGAACTTGCCTTTGAAGATTTACGTTTTGCCGACCTTTATCGCTGGAACGATTTTGAGAATGCTCAGAAACGCATGCAGGAAGACAAGTCATTCTATGGCTTCGGAGCCGTAGAACGTGGTAATCTGCGTGGAGCACAAGATCTGGTATGGCCTATCCCGCAAAGTGAGATTGACACCAACCCGATGTTGGAACAGCACAGTGAATGGAAATAATATTGCCTGATTGCAATATATAAGTAAAGAGTAAGCACGAAGCCGAAACAAATTATGGCTTCGTGCTTACTCTTTTTAACGCAACAATCATTCAGTTGTTTCAACAAATACTTTCTGTTACATACATGAAAACGGCACCCCGATTCACATCGCAGCACCGTCACAACACAAACACAAAATAAAACACGACAAAACTACTATACAATCTTCCTGTTATGCCGGAGAGGCATATTCACTGACTCGTATATATTCGCATCCCTACAAGCAGCTATCAGGCGATTTGCATATATAAAACATTCTGATTTCGGTTTTGTTCACGAAAAGGATGTCTTAATGTCTATTTTTTCTCTTTATAATCTTTCAGAAAGCCTTCCATCAGCCACTTAGCCAATGCCTGACGGTTGGAGTTTATCACCAGACGACGCTGGTCGAAGGTATTCTGGATATTGCCCAGCTCTACGAAAACGGAAGCGGGAGTAGTATGTGAAAGCACATATAAATTACGTCCGCTCACTGTTCCGGAGAATCCCCGGTTCGGCTGATGCTTTCCGTACTTCGATTCGAATGTATCTTTCATGTTATTCGCCAAGCGTTTGCTATCGGCTTTCCTGTTCGAATAATAGAAAAAGACATCAGTCTGCTTTCCTTTGCTACGGCTGTCTATATGGATGAAGATTGCCCGGCAGTAGGAGTAATTCTTACGGTCTTTCTGATAAAAGGCATTTATCTTGTTGCAACGTTGCTGAAGGCGCTGCACCTGGTTCAACGGAATCGCATCGCCCATGCAAGTCTCACGTTTGCTGTTTGGCAGGTACGAGTCGTCACGGATACCGTCTTTGGCATCCTGGATGATGATATGGACTTCCGCCCCTTCCTGCATTAGGTTGCGTGCCAGACGAAGGGCGATGTCATAAGCATATTCGTCTTCGTGAAGTTCGTGCTTCCCTACCCGTCCGATAGCTCCGGGGTCGGGTCCGCCATGCCCACTGACGACATAAAAGCAAGCACCTGCAAGACGGTTGGAAGTGACCTTGACATTTGCCAGTTCTTTTCCGAACAAAGGTTCTTTGATAGTGGTTCCTATTTTAGTCGCTTTGGCTTTGGAAGATCTCTGTTGGATTCCTGCACTTTTAGCTGTTGCATTCTTAGCCTCTGTATTCCCGGCAGGAATCCCCGATGATTTCTTTGCCGGGGGAATGACATAAGTAACGCCTACTTTCAACACATTATTCTTTCCCAGTTTCTTCTTGTTCAGTTCGATAAAGTCATCGTAATACTTCTTCGGAGAGCGGTTGTGCCTCAACAGGAAAGAAGATATCCCCTCACCTGACTTCGGAGTTGCTTTCTGCTGCGCCCAAAGAGCCGTACCCGAAAAAAGAAAAGCTAAAAATAAAAGAATACAGAGTTTATTTTTCATATCTACACTAACTATCTCCTTCTCAAGAGTATCATTTCACTCTTAAACGGAGCAAAAATACAATTATTTTCCCTACTTTTGCCCCGTTAAAACTTTTTTTGGCAATAAAAACATAAAACCCGATATCATTATGGCAAAACAATTCAAGCCCGAAACCCTGTGTGTACAAGCAGGCTGGACGCCTAAAAAGGGCGAACCACGCGTGTTGCCCATTTATCAAAGTACAACTTTCAAATACGACACCAGCGAGCAAATGGCACGTCTTTTCGATTTGGAAGACAGCGGTTACTTCTATACCCGCCTGCAAAACCCTACGAATGACGCCGTTGCAGCCAAGATTGCCGCCCTTGAAGGTGGTGTGGCCGCCATACTGACTTCCAGCGGTCAGGCTGCCAACTTCTACGCTATCTTCAATATCTGCCAGGCAGGTGACCATTTCGTTTGCTCTTCCGCTATCTACGGTGGCACTTTCAACCTGTTCGGAGTGACAATGAAGAAACTTGGCATTGACGTAACTTTCGTCAATCCGGATGCCAGCGAAGAAGAAATTTCCGCAGCTTTCCGTCCGAATACGAAGGCATTGTTCGGCGAAACAATCTCCAATCCTTCCCTCGAAGTGCTGGATATTGAGAAGTTTGCCCGTATCGCCCACAGCCACGGTGTCCCCTTGATTGTGGACAATACTTTCCCGACTCCAATCAATTGCCACCCGTTCGAATGGGGAGCGGACATCGCTGTTCACTCCACTACCAAATATATGGACGGACACGCTACCAGCGTAGGCGGCTGTATCGTAGACAGCGGTAACTTCGACTGGGACGCCCATGCCGATAAATTCCCCGGACTTTGCACGCCAGACGAGTCTTATCACGGACTGACATATACAAAAGCATTCGGTAAAGGTGCTTATATCACTAAAGCTACGGCACAGTTGATGCGTGACCTCGGCAGCATCCAAAGCCCGCAAAACGCTTTCTTACTGAATCTGGGACTTGAAACGCTTCACTTACGTATGCCCCAACATTGCGGCAACGCACAGAAAGTGGCCGAATATCTATCCAAAAACGAGAAAGTAGCCTGGGTAAACTACTGCGGACTGCCGGATAATAAATATTACGCTTTAGCACAGAAATATATGCCGAACGGTTCTTGCGGAGTTATCTCCTTCGGTCTGAAAGGCGGACGCGACGTATCTATCAAGTTTATGGATTCACTGGAATTCATCGCCATCGTCACTCACGTAGCGGATGCACGCAGTTGTGTGCTTCATCCGGCAAGCCATACTCACCGCCAGTTGTCGGACGAACAACTTATGGAAGCAGGAGTACGCCCGGACTTGATTCGTCTGTCGGTAGGTATCGAAAATGCGGATGATATTATCGCAGATATCGAACAGGCGCTGAATGCATAAAGACACTGCATTGACATAAAACTAAAAAAGACACGGAATCGAATATCTACCGTGTCTTTTTTTATGCGGCTTTATCACTTATTCTACCGTTCGGATTCCAAAACTACCCGTATATACAACAAATACAAACTTCCTGTTCTTTTATAAAGGAATATTTCTGCATCTATTGATACATTTGTTGCAGTATCTGTTACATTTATGTTCCCCTGTATTCTCTTTCTTATCTATCTTTGTGACGAATCAAATTATCAATAAGAACATGAAAAACATTCTAAAAAGAACTGCCCTGTTTAGCGGTTTGGCAATGGTATTGTCAATAAATGATGTGTATGCCCAGTCCTTCGAATGGATCAGCAGTACGGAAAAGAACATTTGGAAGCAGACCAAAGTCAAGTTACAGACAAATAGCAGACAAGCTCCTTTACTCGAAGTCAATGGCATGGAAGAAGGTACTGTCTTCAAAGCATGGGGAACGTGTTTTAACGAATTAGGTTGGGATGCGCTCAATATGCTTCCGCGTAAACAACAAGAGACTATCCTTCGACAACTATTTGCTCCCGAAGGAGATTTAAAATTCACAATGGGACGTTTCTCCATGAATGCCAATGACTATGCGCGCAACTGGTACAGTTGTGACGAAGTTCCCGGCGATTTTCAGTTGAAACATTTCAATATCAACCGTGACAAAACGGCTCTGATTCCCTTTATCAAGGCAGCACAACAGTACAACCCGGACATGACTTTTTGGGTGTCTCCCTGGTCACCGCCTACATGGATGAAGATTAATCATTATTATTCTGTACGAAGTGACCGGAATCAAAATCAGATGTCACCTTTGTCGGACGTAGCTCTCTTTGAAGAGAGCAAAGAAAAGGACACGAAAGTCTTTCCGCAACAACTGACTGTGAATGACTATTTCATTCAAGACCCTCGCTATCTGCAAACTTACGCCAACTACTTCTGCAAATTCATCGACGCCTATAAAGAACAGGATATCCCTGTGTCAATGGTTATGTTCCAGAATGAATCATGGAGTTACACCAATTATCCCGGTTGCGCCTGGACTGCTGAAGGTATCATCCGTTTTAATACAGAATATCTGGCCCCCACTCTTAAAAAGCAACACCCCGAAGTGAAATTATACTTAGGAACTATCAATACCAACCGTTACGATGTTATCGACCAGATTCTTTCCGACCCTCGCATGCCGGAAACGATACAAGGCATCGGTTTCCAATGGGAAGGTGGACAGATTCTGCCTAAACTCCGTGCCAAGTATCCACAATATAGATATGTACAGACAGAGAGCGAGTGTGGCTGGGGTGCTTTCGACTGGAAAGCTGCCGAACACACTTTCAGTTTGATGAACCATTACCTCGGGAATGGTTGTGAAGAATATACTTTTTGGAATGCCATACTATCCGACGGTGGTTTCAGCGGCTGGGGATGGAAACAAAACTCACTGATTCATGTAGATTCACAGACATGTAACGCTACTTATACTCCCGAATATTATGCTGTTAAGCATTACAGTCATTACGTAACCCCCGGCTCCCGCATACTAGCCTACAAACCTGCGAAAGAAAAGAAAACACCGGTAATGGTAGTTATGACTCCACAAAAGAAACAAGTAGTTATAGTCGGAAACTTCAACGAAGAAACCAAAGAAATAACGCTGAAACTCGGTAGCCGTTATTTGAATGTTAGCCTTCCTGCACATTCTCTTCATACTTTTATAGAGAAATAAATCTCGGCACATTGTCTGATAAGGAGTAATGATGGTTCCAGTATGTGCAGACAAGAGAGTATTCTCACCCCTATGAGAAAAAATAATCATCCCTATGAGAAAAAAAATTCTCATCGCAGTGAGAATACTTTGAGAAAAGTTTCATCTCCTTGGCATATCATTCATAGACATTCTGCCACTGCCCAAAGCCTGATACAAAGTAATCACACCCTGGATTTCGGTGAAGCGATTCGCCACTTGTGAAAGCTGCGCACTCAACAGCGTTTGCTGCGCCGTCAATACTTCCAGATAGGTAGTGCTGCCATGCTTCATCAAGAGACTGGTGCTCCGGGCAGCCGTTTGCAGGAAAGCAACCTGCTTGTCATAGAAAGCTGCTTTCTCACGGGCAGTCTGATACTGCACCAATGCTTCGTTTACTTCCATCCCTGCATTCAGCAACGTCTGTTCAAAGCTGAGACGGGCTTCTTCCTGTTGCGCTTTCGCTATTTTCAACTGAGCGATATTGACGCCCTTATTAAACAAAGGTTGCGTCAATGAAGCCACCGCAGAACAGGACAGACGCATTAATAAGTACTTTTTTCACCTGTAAGTTGTACCTGTTCCTATTAGGTTAAGTACATCATATACAGTATTCATGTACCCGATTACAATGATTCTTGTACATCTTCCCCTCTTTTCTTCTACATGATATCCCCCAAAATGATTCGTTAAAAAACATTATATTTACGCATATACAGGGTCACAACTTAGCTGTTTTTTTTCATAATTTTGCCAATCAAAAATAGAAAAGCAGGTATCAAGATGAAACTAAAGCATTATCAAATAGCCACTCGTTATAAAAACAAAATGGATGACTTCCACGGTTGGGGTGTAGCTGCACAGATTTGATAATTTCCAGAAGAACTACTCGCCATGATGCGAAATGCCACCTCACCGGAAATGGCATGATACAAGAGCGCATATTTATCATTATCAATTAAATTTCTTTTCATTTTATGAGCAAAAAAAAATGGCTCATAGTAGCGCTATGCGTAGTACTATGCAGCCAGGGTTCATTTGCCCAAACGCTTAACAGAAAAGTTTTGGGCATCAACGAAATGTTCCGTCTGGCAGACGAGAACAGCCAGAGTATTCAAACGTATAAAACCGGAAAGGAAGCTGCTGACGAGGCCTTGAAAGCTGCCAAGTCACAACGTCTGCCGGACATCGGCGCGTCGCTTTCTTTCAGTTATCTGGGTGACGGATACTTGTGGAACCGTGACTTCAAGAACGGGCAGAACATTCCGATGCCTCATTTTGGCAATAACTTTGCACTGGAAGCACAGCAAGTCATCTATGCAGGTGGAGCTATCAACAGCAGCATTTCACTGGCAGAACTGGGGCAACAAATGGCTGCTTTGGACTGGCAGAAAAACCGCCAGGAAATACGTTTTCTCCTGACCGGCTACTACCTCGATTTATATAAGTTGAATAATCAAGTACAAGTATTGCAGAAGAACCTTGATTTGACAGAACAAGTGATTCGCAATATGGAAGCGCGGCGTACACAGGGAACAGCTCTGAAAAATGACATCACCCGTTATGAATTACAAAAGGAAACATTGAAACTGCAACTGGCAAAGGTACAGGATGCCTGCAGAATCATGAACCATCAACTGGTAACGACCCTGCATCTCCCTGCCGGAACGGAAATTATCCCCGACTCAACTTTGCTGAACGAAGAGGTAAAGGCACTGGCAGAAAATGACTGGCAACTGCTGGCTTCACAGAGTAATGTAGGTTTGCAACAAGCCCTACTAGCTGTGAGAATGAACGAGCAAAAGGTGAAGTTGGAACGTTCTGAGTTACTTCCTAAAATTGCGCTTGTAGCCGCCGAGCATCTGGACGGCCCTATCACTCTTGAAGTTCCGGTACTCGATAATAACTTTAATTACTGGTATGTAGGAGTAGGAATCAAATACAACCTCTCTTCTTTATTCAAGAGCAACAAGAAAGTGCGCCAGGCCAAACTGAATGTACGCAGGGCACAAGAGGAATATTCTTTAGCACAGGAACAGATAGAGAATGGTGTCCAAGCCAATTACGTCAACTTTCTGACCTCTTTCACAGACCTTCGCACGCAAGAGAAAAGCGTGGAGCTTGCCGACCAAAATTACAGTGTGACCAGCAACCGCTATAAGAACGACCTTGCGCTGCTTACAGACATGCTCGATGCCAGTAATATGAAGCTGAGTGCTGACCTGAACCTGGTCAATGCACGCATCAACGTGATTTACAGTTACTATAAAATGAAATACATTACACATACCCTTTAAAAATATAACAAGATTATGATAGCTAGAAAAACCCAAAAGATTATATACAACATTCTGATTCTTTGTTTTCTCATTGGTGGTGCCACTTATGTTTGTTCCCGGTTCATTCATTTGGGAAATATCGAATATACCGACAATGCACAAGTGAAACAGCATATCACACCTATCAATACCCGTGTACCGGGCTTTATCAAAAAGATATGCTTTGAAGAATACCAGCAGGTACGCAAAGGGGATACGCTCGTTATCATTGAAGATGCTGAATTCCGTCTTCGTGTAGCCCAGGCGGAAGCAGACCTGGCAAATGCCACTGCGGGACGCCAAGCAACCTCTGCCGGCATCGCCACCACCCAAAACAATCTGAGTGTAAGTGATGCAAGCATTGAAGAAGTGCGCGTACAAATGGAGAATGCCAAACGTGAACTGAACCGTTTTGAGAAGTTATTGAAGGAAGATGTTGTGACAAAACAACAGTATGATAATGTACATACAGCTTGTGAAGCAGCCAAAGCCCGTTACGAGCAAGTGTCACGCGCCAGACAATCCACTTCTTTGGTGAAAAATGAACAGACGCACCGCCTAGGACAAAACGAAGCAGGTGTCCGCCTGGCAGAAGCTGCATTGGAACTTACCCGGCTGAATCTTTCGTATACGGTCATCATCGCTCCGTGTGACGGTACAACCGGAAAGAAAGAGATTCTGGAAGGCCAATTGGTACAACCGGGACAGACCATGGTCGATATCGTAGACAACAGCGACCTGTGGGTAATCGCCAATTATCGAGAAACCCAACTTTCCAATATCAGGGAAGGCGCCGAGGTAGATATGGCAGCCGATGCAGTGCCGGATGTTACTTTCAAAGGGACTGTGGAATCCATTTCCGATGCTACCGGAGCTGCGTTCTCAATGATTCCGCAAGACAATGCGACGGGAAACTTCGTAAAAGTGGAACAACGAATCCCCGTCCGTATCAGTCTGAAAGGGAACAAGCCGGAGGATTTAAAACGCTTGCGTGCCGGATTCAACGTAGAATGTGAGGTGAAATATTAACGTATGGGAGCACCTGTTTTAAATGGGCCTTTCGTGATGCCTATGTTCCGTAGCTTTGTGCCGCGGAAGATTCAACCGTGGATTTACCTGTTCATAGCCGTCACTTTCCAGCTTTCGGGTGGCGTGTATTTGGGAGCCCTGAATCAGATGATTGGCGGCATGGCACTGATGCGTGAGGATATATTGATGTGCTTGTACGCCAATCTCGCAGGCATGGCCATCTATTTCCCTTTATTGTTCCGTATGAAGTTCCGGTTCACGAATAAGACGCTGCTTACATCAGCGGCATTGGGAGTGCTGTTTTGCAACCTGATTGCTCCGCATATTACTTTCCTTCCGCTATTGTGGCTGATATGTTTCATCGAAGGTATATGCAAGATTCAGGGAACCTTTGAATGTATGTCCAACATTCAGTTGTGGATGACCCCCAAACGGGATTTTACCGTTTTCTTTCCCTGGCTTCATATCATTGTACTGGGCAGTATCCAGTTGTCGGACTTGATAACGACTTATTTAATGTATCATTACCATTGGACATACATGAATCTTTTCATTGCAGGATTGATGCTGATAGTCCTGCTGATACAATTCACTTGTGTGAAGCATTTCCGGTTCATGCGCAGGTTTCCCCTGTTCGGTATTGACTGGCTGAGAGCGGCACTTTGGGCAGCCTTATTGGCCGAGATAGCTTACCTCTTCAACTACGGCGACTGGTACGACTGGTGGAACAGTCCGGTAATCTGCCAATTGACAATAGCAATCTTTGTCACTTTAGGGTTCTGCATCTGGCGTATGATGACTATCCGCCACCCATTCCTTGAACCTAAAATGTGGAATTATCGTTACTTTTTACCCTTGTTGGGTTTAGTCACATTGGTGGAAGCTTTTCTCGCAACCGAACACGTTTTAGAGGAAGTCTTTTATGAAGAGGTGATGAAATATGAAGAACTGGTAAGCGTACAACTAGACTGGTTTGCTATAATCGGCATAGTAACCGGTTGCTTGTTCTCTTATTGGTGGATGCACATCAGACAGTATAATTATGTACGCCTCATCATAATCGGCCTCATAGGACTGATCGGCTATCTGGTCGGTTTCTATCTGACGCTCTCCACCGATATTCATATATCGCAGCTTTATATGCCGACGATATGCCGCGGTTTTGCCTATGCGGTGTTAAGCGCCACTTTCATGGTCTGCCTGGAAGAGATTATGACCTTTCAGCACTTTTTCCAGAGTTTAAGCGTGTTCAATATGCTTCATATGGTAGTCGGCGGCGTATTAGGTTGTGCAGTCTATGCACAGGGACTGGCTTATTACGTTCCTGACAACCTAGCACGCTACGGGTCGGCAATCGACCATGTATCTTTCAGCAGCAATCCGTTTAATCTCGGTCATTACATGGAAGAGTTTATCAGTCAGATGATGGAAGTGAGCATCAAGCAGATTTATGGCTGGGTGGCTTATGCCTGCATCTTCCTCTTCCTGTTGTTGCTGCTTTATGATTTCCCGGTTCGACGCTCTCTGAAAAGTATGCCGAGTTGGAAAGAGGTGGCAAGGGAGGTGAAAAACACGTTCTGGCGTACGACGCATGTATTGTCAAAGAAAGACAAATAATTAATAAACCCAATGTAATATTTGGAGAGCACTCCGAAAGAGTGCTTCTAAAAGAAAAGATAAGGTGGAATCTTCCCGATTTCCATCTTTCTTTTTTCTTCTTATCAATAAAAACAATAAATGTTTTCCGAACCGGATATAAATGTGGAAACTTTACAAACCGTATTATAGAACCAGTCATTTTGCTATAAAATCAATAGAATTTATCAATTATGGACTACAATTTTAAACTTTTATTCCTACATTTGCAGCCAAATGATAACTTATTAATAAAAATACAGATACCATGGCTAAAATAACCAAAGAAGCCGCTTTGCTCTATCACTCACAGGGCAAACCCGGTAAGATTGAGGTAGTTCCTACCAAACCGTACAGTACACAAACAGATTTAGCACTCGCATATTCTCCCGGCGTAGCAGAACCATGCCTCGAAATAGAGAAAAATCCACAGGACGCATATAAATACACTGCGAAAGGTAACCTTGTTGCCGTTATCTCTAACGGTACAGCCGTACTCGGACTGGGCGATATAGGCGCATTGAGCGGCAAACCGGTAATGGAAGGCAAAGGTCTGCTCTTCAAAATCTATGCGGGTATTGACGTCTTCGATATCGAAGTGGACGAAAAAGACCCTGAAAAATTCATCGCAGCGGTGAAAGCTATCGCTCCTACTTTCGGTGGTATCAATCTGGAGGATATCAAAGCACCGGAATGTTTCGAAATCGAACGCCGTCTGAAAGAAGAACTAGATATCCCAGTGATGCACGACGACCAGCACGGAACGGCTATCATCTCCAGTGCCGGACTGGTAAACGCCCTGCAAGTGGCCGGAAAGAAAATCGAAGATGTGAAAATCGTTGTGAACGGTGCCGGTGCATCCGCCGTATCTTGTACTAAATTGTATGTTTCACTGGGTGCACGTCTCGAAAATATCGTCATGCTGGACAGCAAAGGCGTAATCAGCAAAACACGTACCGACCTGAACGAACAGAAAAGATACTTCGCCACCGACCGCACAGATGTCCACACACTGGAAGAAGCAATCAAAGGCGCAGATGTATTCCTCGGCCTGTCGAAAGGAAATGTGCTGAGCCAGGATATGGTGCGCAGCATGGCTCCGATGCCTATCGTATTTGCACTGGCCAACCCTACGCCGGAAATCTCCTACGAAGACGCCATGTCAGCCCGCCCCGATGTATTGATGGCAACCGGACGTTCCGACTATCCGAACCAGATTAATAATGTAATCGGTTTCCCGTACATCTTCCGTGGCGCATTGGACACGCATGCCAAAGCAATCAACGAGGATATGAAGATTGCCGCTGTACACGCCATCGCCAATCTGGCAAAACAGCCTGTACCTGATGTCGTAAATGAAGCCTATCATGTAAACAACCTCTCTTTCGGCCCGGAATATTTCATCCCGAAACCGGTAGACCCGCGTCTCATCACAGAAGTTTCCTGTGCCGTAGCCAAAGCTGCCATGGAAAGCGGAGTGGCCCGCACCGAAATCAAAGACTGGGACGCTTACTGCGTACATCTGCGCGAATTGATGGGCTACGAATCCAAACTGACCCGCCAACTGTATGATACTGCCCGCCGCTCACCGCAACGTGTCGTATTTGCCGAAGGTATCCACCCGAATATGCTGAAAGCTGCCGTTGAAGCGAAAGCCGAAGGTATCTGTCATCCTATCTTATTAGGAAACGACGAAGCAATCGGCAAACTGGCGGAAGAACTCGACCTCAGCCTCGAAGGTATCGAAATCGTCAATCTCCGCCATCCGGACGAATCGGACCGCCGCGAACGCTACGCCCGCATCCTGGCAGAAAAACGTGCACGCGAAGGATTTACCTACGAAGAAGCCAACGACAAGATGTTCGAACGCAACTACTTCGGCATGATGATGGTGGAAACAGGAGATGCAGACGCATTCATCACCGGACTTTATACAAGATACAGCAACACTATCAAAGTGGCAAAAGAAGTGATCGGCATCCAACCGGGCTTCAAACACTTCGGCACCATGCATATCCTGAATTCCAAGAAAGGTACTTACTTCCTGGCAGACACATTGATCAACCGCCACCCGGATACCGAAACACTGATTGACATCGCCAAACTGTCCGACAAGACTGTGCGCTTCTTCAACCATACTCCGGCAATGGCAATGTTGTCTTACTCGAACTTCGGTGCTGACACTACGGGAAGCCCTATAAAAGTACACGAAGCTGTAAACTACATGCAAAAGGAGTATCCCGAACTGGCTATCGACGGTGAAATGCAGGTCAACTTTGCCATGAACCGCGAACTGCGTGATGCCAAATATCCGTTTACCCGTCTGAAAGGCAAAGATGTGAACACACTGATTTTCCCGAACTTGAGTTCTGCAAATGCCGGATACAAGTTGTTACAGGCGATGGACCCCGATACGGAATTTATCGGTCCTATCCAGATGGGACTGAACAAGCCTATCCACTTCACCGATTTCGAAAGTTCTGTCCGCGACATTGTGAATATCACAGCCGTAGCCGTGATTGACGCCATCGTAGACAAGAAGAAAAAAGAAAGCAAATGAAAAGGCCTTTATCCAAATCACAAATAGTTTGTATCAGCTTGCTTTGGTTGGCGCTTTGCTATTTAGTTCTGGCAAAAGCCGAACGAATTGACGGGATGACAATAGTAATGCTTGTCATTTCGGCAGCATTGGTATTTATTCCTGTTTATAAGTCAATCAAAAAGAGCAAATAAATATCTTTTTTCCTATTTTTAATGCGATAAAATATCAAATTTGATGTTTTATCGCATTTTTCTTTATAAAATGTTTGCTAGTTCAATTTTTATCTTTACTTTTGCAACCGGAAATAAAAATCCGATGTACGCATATACAAGTGTGCAAATTGCCATACGGCAGAAAAGCACATAGTCGAGCGGCACATGAGCTATTTGTCAAATTAGCACATTATTTTATATCAACCAATTAAAGAAAAAAAAGATTATGAATGCAGCAAAGGTATTAGACGATCTGAAAAGAAGATTTCCCAATGAACCGGAATATCATCAAGCAGTAGAAGAAGTGCTTTCTACTATTGAAGAAGAATACAACAAACACCCGGAGTTTGATAAAGTAAACTTGATCGAACGTTTGTGTATTCCTGATAGAGTATATCAGTTCCGCGTGACTTGGATGGATGATAAAGGTAATATTCAAACCAACATGGGTTACCGTGTTCAGCACAACAACGCGATCGGTCCTTACAAAGGCGGTATCCGTTTCCATTCATCTGTAAACCTTTCTATCTTGAAGTTCCTTGCCTTTGAACAAACATTCAAAAACTCACTGACTACGCTGCCGATGGGTGGTGGTAAAGGTGGTTCCGACTTCTCTCCTCGTGGAAAGTCAAATGCTGAAGTTATGCGCTTTGTACAGTCGTTCATGTTGGAACTGTGGCGTCACATCGGTCCTGAAACGGACGTTCCTGCCGGTGACATCGGTGTTGGTGGCCGTGAAGTAGGTTTCATGTTCGGTATGTACAAGAAACTGGCTCACGAATTTACCGGAACATTCACAGGTAAGGGCCGCGAATTCGGTGGTTCGCTGATTCGTCCGGAAGCTACCGGTTATGGTAACATCTACTTCCTGATGGAAATGCTGAAAACAAAAGGCACTGACCTGAAAGGTAAAGTTTGTCTGGTTTCCGGTTCTGGTAACGTTGCTCAATATACAATCGAAAAAGTAATCGAACTGGGTGGTAAAGTAGTTACTTGCTCTGACTCTGACGGTTATATCTACGATCCGGATGGTATCGACCGCGAAAAACTGGATTACATCATGGAACTGAAGAACCTGTACCGTGGCCGTATCCGTGAATACGCAGAAAAATATGGTTGCAAATATGTAGAAGGAGCTAAACCTTGGGGTGAAAAATGTGATATCGCTCTTCCTTCTGCTACTCAAAATGAATTGAATGGCGACCACGCTCGTCAACTGGTAGCAAACGGTTGTATCGCCGTATCTGAAGGAGCTAACATGCCTTCTACTCCGGAAGCAATCAAAGTGTTCCAGGATGCTAAGATCCTTTACGCTCCGGGTAAAGCTGCTAATGCTGGTGGTGTGTCAGTATCAGGTCTTGAAATGACTCAAAACTCTATCAAATTGAGCTGGAGCGCTGAAGAAGTAGACGAAAAACTGAAGAGCATCATGAAGAATATCCACGAAGCTTGCGTTCAGTACGGTACAGAAGCCGACGGATACGTAAACTATGTGAAGGGTGCTAACGTAGCCGGATTCATGAAGGTTGCTAAAGCAATGATGGCACAAGGTATCGTGTAATCAGCGAAAGATATATAAGCTATAGTTTATTTAAAGGCTCCCGCCTTCCGGAAGGAAGTGCGGGAGTTTTTATACCCTAAAGGGTGTAAAACAGAAACAAAATCACACTGTATTATGATTTTATTAATAAAGCAACTACCTCGAAATCGGACCAATAGTTTTCGTAGAGGTACAATAAGTCCGCAATAACAGGTCAGCTCTATTAATCAGAATGCATATCCAAATCCAACATTCAAATAGATGGGATACATAGCAAACGTGATGGTATCGAAGTCTTTCTCAAACATATCATTCAGCCCCCAGGTCAGGTCGGCATAGACATTCAGATGCTTGAAGGCTTTCCATTCACCACCAAGTTGTGCTCCCCACTGAAACTTCCGCAGATTGTCCGAGAAGTCGTAAGTAGCTATGCTTTCACCGGTGAAATCAACACGCTGACCGTTCTCGTTTGGAGTACGCAGATGTCCCTCGTATACATGACCAGAGAAGTTGCCTTCACTCATATAAGAGAAATAAGGACCGAGCGATACTTTCCAACGGCTACTTATTTTGTAATTGGCAAGCAGCGGGATAGTCACATAGGAGTTCTTCACTTTCGTCTTCACTCCACCGGTCCAAAGTCCCTGCAATTCTCCGCCGTTGGTATTGATAATCTTCATTCCATAGTTTTTTACGGTAGCTTCGGTAGTCATGGTTTTGTTTTCCAGTCGTACGCCGGCAGTCATACCCCACTTCTTGTTGTTGCCAAACCATTTGGTAGCATTTCCTTCGATAGCAATGGCAATATTCGGTGAATAGCTGTCGAGGCTGCGTATTTCCTTTGGCAAAGGCAGCGGAGAGGTTCCGCCAATACTCAACCCCGCTTTGATGCTATATTCCCATCCGTGCAGATATGAATAGATAATGGATTTGTTACGTTCGCTTTGTGCGTAAGACAGTTGTCCACCAAGTATCACCAAAAGCAGAAACCCGGCAATTCTATTGTATATTGTTTTCTTCATCTCTTTATTATTGAATGATTTATAATCAGTTTACCATTAGTTGTTTGAATCGGAGAATTTATTCGTTTACAATCTCCACTTGGTCTATATACAACGTACTGCCCACTGCTCCTTCAAACTTAGCTCCGCCGGCACTTGAAGAAAATACGATAGCAAGTTTATAGACACCCTTCTCCAGTTTCTCTGAGTCAATGGTCTTGTTATTCTGAGGTTTAAAATCAAAGTTAAATTCTGTCCATTCATCTGTCTCCTTCAATTGGTCAAGGTCTTGTGCCAAAGCTACAATATTTTTAGAATCAAGCGAGTTGGAACCATCAAGGAACTGCACGTTGTCATCTGTTTCGTACAACACGCCATAAATATCGCATTGGTCTTTTCTATCTGGAGCGATTTCTCCTTTCACGGAGAACTGAGGACCCGCCTTATATTTATAATACCCTTTCAGACTTCTCGGTTTATAGAAATAAGGGAATCCGAAACGAGTTGCCTTCATTGCGTCATTCAATGCTTGTCCTACCTCAAACGAACCGATGAACAGATTACCTGCCGCAATATACATTTTTACCATTGCTCCGAAACTGCCAGTATCCTTAGTCTCCAGCTTTACACATTTAGTACCATTCATACCACCATTGACTTGCACCGTAGGATAATCCAAAGGTGTTTTTGCCTGTGCCGTCAATTGATATCCCGGATTTCCACTTGCCCATTCCAGACGACGCAAAATATGTTCTTCGTCCTTTTCTTCATAAAATACGTGATAAGGAGTAGAAGCGAGAGAACTTAACGTCTCAAATCCATAGGTAGTCGGCATTTCCGTCTGCCAAAGCGTTACTTCATAGGTTGTCGAGAAAGCACCGTCTTCGGATGTCACTTTAAAATTACGTGTTTTGCTTTCTTCAAAACTATATGTATCCGTTCCGTCCGCCTGCAATTTTTGTTCAGGGGCTACAGTAGCTCCGGCAGGAAGTTCAAAAAGAAGATTAATTTTCGATAGGTCTGCCGCTTTCGATACATATAACTGGATAGTAAACTCGTTCGGATCAATCAAACATTGCTGAATATCTTTTCCTCTACAGCCATCTATGGCCGCCTCTAGATTCAAGGCTTCATCCTGAATACAAGAAGCCATTGCCAGACACATCATCATTCCGGCTAATACTTTTTTTATTTTCATTCATTAAAATATTTAGTTGAAAAAAACGATTTGAATGCAAAAATACATAAAAAGTATGAGCTTTTTATACCGGTATCATAAAGAAATCATTTTTTCTTAAGAGGAAAGTTACAGAAAAGTGCTGATATATTTACAACTTATCGATTTCCGAATCGGAAAGCCCCGTCACCTCGCGGATAGCATCAAAGGACATGCCCATCCGTTTCAATTGACCGGCTATGATACGGCGTTCTTCCGCTTTACCTTTCGCCATCCCTTCCGCCAAACCTTCGGCTCTCCCCTTCTGCTCGGCAAACTCCATCGTCACCAGACTATCACGAT
>ERZ777306.1837-NODE-1837-length-30762-cov-8.228287_pt1 | contig 30762 bp, 39 predicted proteins | sample MGYA00374966_ERZ777306 | MGnify/ENA primary metagenome ERZ777306 (study PRJEB29329, sample SAMN06343882) | mouse gut metagenome | isolation source: Mouse cecum | place: Austria: Vienna | collected 2014-11-15 ... | reverse complement strand
CCGCCCGGGCCATGGTCATCAGCACCGGCACCTACAGCGCCCGGCTGAACTACCGGATTCTGTACAAGACCAATTACTCCGGCACCTATCAGGTCCTGGCGTCCAATCTGATTACCACCAGCGCCTATTCTTTCAGCCTGAGCGCCATTCCCATGCAGGCCGGAGAAGTGGTCACGGACGTCTACTTTGACTTCGGAAAGGTTCCCGTAGGCTTCCAGTCTACCAGCAATCCCACTTTGACCGTTGCTGTCAGCGGCACGGCGGCCAATGGCTACCAGCTCGTCAACCGGGCCGATGCCGGAGGCAAGTATCAGGGGACCTGGCAGACGGCACAAGGCACCTGGGTCACGGTGATCCGCAAGCTGACACCCACCGTTACCCCCAAGCTCCCCAAGACCGGCTATTAAGCGAAACGGGGCGGCTCTTCGGAGCCGCCCCACTGAAACGGCAGTTTATTTTCTGCGCTCCATCAAAAAGTGGATATAACGAACCAGATTGTCATGAAAATTTTGGCTTTCGTTTAACGCACGAAAAAGGCGCTCTGCCTGATTGCTGAGCGATTCGTTTGGTTTCATAGGAACTTGTACAGATGTGATAAAACCGCTGGTGACTCCATGAAGTTCCTTGGCCCAAGCCTGTGCTGCCAACATTTCGGGATTTGAGGCGCTCTGTCCGTATTCCGCCACAATCTCTACAATCATGGGATCATCAATTCCCATTGCAGTAACTGGCAGTTTAAACTTGAAGCCGCTGAATATAGAAAGACCGACTTCAACGAAATCGGGGAAAAAAGCATCCATACAGCTCTCCCAGCAATCACATCAACTTTATAACAGTATAGCATAGGCTGGGGCGGTTTTCAATCCGGTTTTGTAACAGCGTAAAATTACACACTACACACTGAAATTCAACTGTCGGTAATAGCCGTCATAGACGCGGGAGATGGGCTTGTCCGCAATCTCCGGCCGGTTCGGACCGTAGAGCAGACGGCCCAGCTTGTAGCTTACGCCGTTGATGCAGACGTTTTCCCCGGCGCTGTGGCTGCCATGCTTTGTCAGCCAGGTCAGGGCCTCCCGCACGGTGCAGCCCCGCCGCAACTCTCCCCGCTCGTCCCATAGGGGATCGTAATTTGATTCCATGTCACAACATCCTCCGTTCATTCTCCGTTCATTTTTCTCAACAGCTAAACATTGTAGCTGGATATTATTGGAAATGCAATGACGGAAAGAGAGAAAAAGAAGCGGACTTTTCGTGACAATTCAGACTTGACAGGAGGAAAAATGTTTTGACTCACACTTCCCACAGTACGCAGTTTCAAAATCTGACCCAACGTCTGCTCCTGCTATTCTCCGGCGCTGGTGCAATTCCCCAGATGCCCGCTCAGGACATAGACCATTATTCCGAGCTGGCGCTTTTCCACGATGTCGGAAAACAGGCCATTCCCCCGGTAATTCTGAACAAACCCGGTTTCCTGACGCCGGAGGAGTTCTCCATCATGAAGTCCCATACCACCGAGGGCTGCCGCCTTCTGGCGGAGGACCCGGCCCTCTCCGCCCGGGAGGACTTCCCCCTGATCTGCGACGTCTGCCGCCACCATCACGAACGCTGGGACGGAGGCGGCTATCCGGACGGATTGGCCGGCTGCCAGATTGCCCCTTGGGTTCAGGTGGTGGGACTGGCGGACGCCTTCGACGCGCTGATTCATCCCCGCTCCTATAAACCGGCGTATCTCTGGACGCAAGCCGCGTCCATGATCTCAGATGGAGCCTGCGGCGCTTTTTCGCCGGATATCCTGATCTGCTTTCGCTATCATATCGGCGGCATTTATGCCGCTGTTTACTGAAACACCTTTGCGGCTGCCGTTAGAAAACAGTGGCGGAAATCAGCAGCATCATGGGACGGCGCAGCTCATCCCGCATTCCCGGAAGCTCCATCATGCTTTCCGGCGGCTGGGGTTCTACCATCCGCTGCAAAGAAAAGCCGCCCCGCAGCAGCGTATCCAGGTAAGTTGTCAGAGTCCGGTGGTATTTCACGACCGGCTCACCCAGGAAAACAGCGTCCCGCTTTCCCTCTATATAGTAGTTATCTACGGGGAAGTGGAGGATGTTTCCATTGGTGTCATAATACCAATCCTGGGAGCCATAGGCAGTAAAAACCGGATGCTCCACAGAAAAGATAAAGGCTCCGCCCGGTTTCAGCCAGCGCTTGACCTGCGCCGCTAAAGAGGGAAAGTCCTCAACATAGTGGAACGCCAGGGAACTCAGCACGACATCAAAAGAAGCGGCGGGGAAGCGCAGGTCCTCCATAGCGGTCTGGCGGTATTCAATCCCATCTCCGCCGTTGAGGACCTTTGCCCGCTCCAGCATTTTGCGGGAGATATCTGTCCCCAGCACAAAAGCCGCTCCATGCTCCGCGGCATTTTTGCAATGCCAGCCGTAGCCGCAGCCGAGATCCAACACCCGCTTGCCGGAGAAGTCCGGAAGGAGCCTCTGAAGCTCATGCCACTCGCCGGCTCCGCTCAGACCTTTTTGAGAGCGGGGCATTTCACTGTACTTTTTGAAAAAAGAATCCTGATCGTATTTATTCTCTTTCATGCAGGTTCCCCCTTTTTCAGGGACAGTATAGCGTGTTTTTTATCCGGTGACAAGACGGAAGCGGCAAGTCAGATTTTATGTCAGGAGGTCTTATTTTGAATAAACACATTTTCCGGGACCGCATTGGTCCCAATCTTCCCAGGTACTACAGCCGCGTCATGATGCTGCTCATCATCTGCGCCTGCCTCACCATCCCCGCATTTGCGGTGCAGGACCTGTTTGCCGTGGCAAAGACCATCATCATTGACCTGTACACACAGATCGCGGGCATCAGCACCGTGCTGGCGGGCCTCATGTCCGCCGTGGCGGTCATTGGCGCAAAGCTCTCCAACAATCAGCACAAGGTAGACCAGGCGTGGGACTGGCTCAAACGCATCTGGATTTGCTGGGCCATCATCAACGGCATTGGAGCTTTTATCGCCTACATCGTTCCTAAATTCTCCGGCCTTGCTACCCTCACGCCCTAATACCGTTTCCATGGCAGACAGGACATTCCTCAATAAAATATTCCAGATGGACTGCATGGAGCTTCTTCCGCAAATACCGGATGATTTTGTATCCTTGATCCTAACGGACCCGCCTTATGGAATCGCCTACCAGAACCAATACACACACCGCAGGCACCCTTTGCTTGCCGGAGATGATGGCATAGATTATGAGCGGTTTGCTCATGAGTGTTACCGTATTCTAAAGAAAAACAGCCACGCCTACTTTTTCACCCGTTTCGACCGCTATCCCTACCACTATCTTTGCTTGAAGCGGGCGGGATTTACAGTGAAAAACTGCCTGGTCGTAGAAAAGGGTACAATTGGCGGCATTGGCGATTTGCGGGGGAGTTTTGCCAATAACGCAGAGTGGATCATATTTTGCCAGAAGGGCCGCCGCGTGTTCAACCGGACGACGCTGCTCCAGAACCGAAAGAAAGAGGGAAGCTGTTTCCAAGCGGGCCGAAAGCCAAGCCAACGGTACAAGACCCGTTTTAATGCCTGCTGGTTTGGGCCGGAGTATCCTAAAGCGACGTATAACTCCACTTGGCAGAAACGGCATCAAATCTATCATCCGACAATCAAAAATGTAGAGTTTCTATCATGGCTGATTCAACTGTCCAGCGAGCCGGGAGAATTGGTTTTTGATGGGTTCATGGGCAGCGGCAGTACGGCGATGGCTGCGGTCCTGTCCGGCAGGAAGTACCTGGGGGCGGAGATTGAACCGGCCTATTTTGAAACGATACACAAAAGACTTCGGGATATCGAGTAGAAGGGCGCGATGTTGAGGCCCCCTGAGTTTCCAGGGGTGGTCGTAGTCAAATAAGGAGGTGATTATCCTGCTGGAACTTATCTTTCAAGGCTTCTTTGAGTGGGTCTACAGCCTGATCCTGGAGTGCTGGAATTTTTTCTTCTCGTCGCTGCTGGACATCATGACGCTGGACTTCGCGTATATCAAAACCCATGTCCCGGTAGTTGAGGACATTATGGAGGTCTTTCTGGCGGTGGGCTGGGCGCTGCTGTTGGGAAATCTGGTGTTCCAGGCCATCCGCAGCATGGTTTCCGGCTTGGGCTTTGAGGGCGAGGACCCGAAACTGCTGTTTGCCCGGACCTTCGTGTTTTCATTCCTGCTTCTGGCCAGCCCGCAGATCTGCGAAATTGGCCTGAACCTCACTTCAAGAATTATGGACCTGCTGGAGGTCCCCGACGCCATCAATGTCCATCTGGTGGACAGCGGCGTTTTCGGGACCCTTACAGCGGCGTGGCTGCTGGTCATTATTTTTGACATTATCATCATGTTCAAGGTGCTGAAGCTGCTGCTGGAAGTGGCGGAGCGCTATGTCATTCTGGCGGTGCTGACGATTACAGCGCCGCTTGCCTTTTCCATGGGCGGCAGCAAAAGCACGGCGGAGATTTTCTCAGGCTGGTGTCGGATGTTCGGCAGTATGTGCCTGCTGATGGTGACCAATGTGATGTTCTTCAAGATGCTGCTGTCCGTGGTATCCACCGTGCCAAGCGGCCTGGATGTGTTTCCGTGGATGGTCCTGATTATTACCATTGTAAAGGTCGCCAGGAAAGCGGATGAAATCATAACCCGCATTGGCCTGAATCCGGCTATCACCGGAGACCGGGGCAAAGGCTTCGGCAGCGTTTTGGCCTATACCGTTTTGCGGAGCGCCACCTCCAAAGTGGTCAAAACAGTCGGGGCGGCGGCAACCGGCGGAGCAAGCACAGCCGCCGGAGCTGTTGCGGGAGGCGTTAAGGCTGCGGCCGGCGCGGCAGGTGCGGCGGGAGCCGCTGGCGCCGCGGGAGCAGCCGGAGCGGCTTTCCGATCAGGAGGGCAGCGCGGCGCGGCCCAGCGGCCCGATTCGCCCCAGGAACAGCAGACGGGGACCGCCCCGCAGGGTGCGGCAAAAGAATCTGCCACAGGTGCTCCCGGCCAGGACAGTCAGAGAAGCGGTACTTCCAGAAAATCCGCTGTACCGCAAGGCGCACGGCGTGGAACATCGAATATTGCCGGCACTGGAACGGATGCCGCGGCAGGAATTTCGGCAGCCACCGGCGCCAAAATCCATGGGGAAGCTCCAGGTGGTACCAGCAGAGCCGGCAGCGGTTTCAGCGGCGGCGCTGGCCGCGATCCCCTGCGGCATTCCGGTAAAACAAGCAGAAGCGGCGGCACTCCCTCCCGGCGCGGAGTCAATGTTTATGTTGGAGATGATTTCGACGACGGGCAAGTTGGTATGGGCGGAGGCTCTTCTGTTTCTGGAACCGCGGCCATGGCCGCACCTGCTGGCGGGGCTGGAAGAAGCGGACTGTCCGGTGTAACAAGGACTACACCGCCCACGGATGATGGTGCGAGGACAGTCAGCGGCAAACAAAAGCCTTCCTCACAGGGACCCCGACAGCAAGGGAGCCCTTCTGCCCAGCAATCCGAAACCCGCTCCACCCGAAAGGACAAAACCTCAACGCCGTTTGAATCGAGGATGCGCCATTCTGGTTCCGCAGGAACAAGAACCGCTGTCACTGCACAGACAGATTCTCCGTCAAGACGGCAGAGTTCCAGTACGGTCCGGCAGGAACAGCATTTGGCATCTTCTACTGTTGAAGCATCCACCAAAAAGGGTGGAGGTTCCGCCGCCCGCTCCGGCGGGAAGCCTGCGGCCGATCCAGCAGGAACCGGAGGCGGCGCGGATAGGAACACGCCTCGCTCAAGGAGGCAGGGGCCTGCCCCGGCCCGGCAGGAAGCGGAGAAGCAATCCACTTCTGCCACGGCCTCACCCAAAAGCGGCGGGTCTGCTGTGCCTCCCACTCCGGCGGGAACTGGCGGCGGAACTGTTTCCGACAAGGCCATGCGGTCACGGGACAGAAGCCCCAGTCCGGCCCGAAGAGAGCAGTTCGGCGGCCCTTCTCCCAGGGGAGTGATTCAAAAAGACGGCGCGCCCAAAATCCACCCCGGTATAGCAGGAACAGGCGGCACGGCCCCGGCACAGACGGTTTCTCCGCCGAAGCAGCGCAGTTCCAGCCCGGTCCGGCAGAAACAGGGCAAGGTTCCTGCGTCCGCCGATCCTCCTATGAAGGGCGGAGGGCCGATTGCCCGTCCCGACGGGAGGCCCGCCGCCAGTCCCACAGGAACGGTGAAGGGAACGCCAAAACGCTCCACTCGCGCAAAGCATGAGCGCTCAGAGCAAGGAGGGACCTATGGGAAACCAAGACCGTAAACCCCCGCAAATCCCTCTCATTATGAAAGTAATCGTTGGCGTTGTGGTTTCGCTGCTGCTGATTCCCCTGCTGATTTTCACTGCCCTGCCCAATATGTTTTTCGGCTATGGCAGCTCCGAGACGGAGGCCGTTACCCATATGACGGAACAAGCTATGACCATCGGCGGCATCTACACCAGCCTGGAGGACTTTGACGGCACACAGGTGGATTCCATTGTCACCAGCATCGCCAGTGAGTACGAAGAAAACGGAACCGCGATTGATAAAATCGAAGTCACCAGTGATTTTGAGGAGGAGGACCTCCTCTGGCTCATTGCCATCAACTCTGTGGCCCACCAACAGGACCTGGATACCATGAGCGCCGAGGATGTCCGCTCCTTCTGTACAGCGCACCTTGTTCTCACGCCCTCCCTGGACATTCTGACCGGGGAGGGCGACGCTGTGACTACGATCTTAAAGATAAAGGTCCAAAAACCAGACCCGAGCCGGCTCATGAACCGACTGGGCTTCGACGAACAGGCAAGGACTTGGGCGGGAGCTATGTTCGAGGTCCTGCGTGACAGCGACGCGCTTCATAAGTATAGTTCCTATTTCGAGGACTACCGCCCCAGCTATGAGGGGGATACCTCTTACGAAGGCGGCGGAAGCGATATCGAACACGGCGGAAGCCACGGAAGCGGGATTGATATGTCCGGCTTTGTCCGCCCCGGTACGAAGAATAACCTGGACCTGGCCGCTTATGCGGTGCAAGCCTGGGAAAACAACTGGGGCTATGTATGGGGAACCTACGGCAACATTCTGACGGAATCCCTGTTCGCCTACAAGATGAAGCAGTACCCGGACGGCGTAGGTAAATACAAGGATTTCATCCGCGCCAACTGGCTGGGCCGCCGGACGGCGGATTGTATCGGGCTCATTAAAGGCTACGGCTGGCTGGACGCTTCCAGCGGCACGATCCGCTACGGCACCAACGGAATGCCGGACTACGGGGCCAATCAGATGTACCAGTCCGCAACAGAAAAGGGGCCGATGTCCTCCATGCCGGAGATCAAGGGCCTGGCTGTCTGGAAACCAGGTCATATCGGCGTTTATATCGGCGGCGGCTATGTTGTTGAAGCCATGGGCACCAAATACGGCGTGGTCAAGACCGAGGTCGAGGGCCGGGGCTGGCAGGGCTGGTGTAAACTGCCGTCCATCGACTACATAGAGGAGTAGGGCATGGGAAGCAAAACCAACCTGCGGACGCTGCGGTACCGACACCATATCACCCTTGCCCAGATGGCATCCTGCGCCGGCCTTTCCGGGCAATACATCAGCCGGGCGGAGCTTGGTGAGATCGCCGCAACCCCTCGGCTGGAAGTACAAATGAGCGCCGCGCTGGAAGCGGTTATCTCTAAGCGGAGAACGGAACTGCAAGCACTGGAAACTGACTATATGACATATAAGGGAAGCCTGCTCAAAAAGGGGGAACATCCACATGAGCAATGAGACCTACTATATTCCCACCAATTTCACCGACGCGGGACGGGTGATGGGTTTGTTTGAGATTCGAAATTTGATTGAGGCAATTCTTCTGACCCTGCCCATTCTGTACCTGTGCCTTGTCTTTGTCCCGCTGGCGCTGACGCCGAAGATCATCGTCAGCCTCACGGCGCTGGTGCCTGTGGGCGGCTTTGGGCTGATTGGCATCAGCGACGACAGCCTGACCCGGTGGCTGGGCTGCTGGTGGCGCTGGCGAAAGGGACGGAGAATTATTACCTATCGAGGGGAGTGTAAGAAGAAATGAGCATCAAGGAATTGATTTTTGGCGGAGGAGTCAAGGCCGCCGGCGGAGGCGGGGCCTACAGGGACAGCATCCAGGCGTGGCTTCCCATCAAGAACATCCGCAGCGGCGTGGTGGTGACCCGGGATAACCGCTTCATTAAAATCTTGGAAGTCCTTCCGGTGAACATCTATCTGAAATCCGCCAATGACCGTCAGAATATTATCGCCAGCTATGCAGCCTGGCTGAAGATTGCCCCGGACAATATCCAACTGGAGGCCCGCACCCTCCCGGCGGACACCGCCGACTATGTGGAGCGGATGAAGCAGTATGCGGAACAGGAGGAAAACGAGTCCTGCCGGGAGATGATCGAGGACAATATCGCGGAAATTGGTCAGGGCGTGGCCAGCGACGCCATCCGGCACCGCTTCTTCCTGATCTTCCAATACGAGGCGCACATGAAGTCGAAGGGCCACAGCGTTGCCGCCATCATTCAGCGGTTGAACGAGGAGGCGGACACCGCCCGGCGGTATCTGGACGTCTGCGAATTGGAGGTGCTGGAGCCGCGGTACACGGATGATTTCATCCTGAAGCTGCTGTATGAGATCATCAACAAGCGTACCAGCCGCCGGGTGAAACTGCCGGAGGGCGTGTTTGATATGACCACGGCGGTACACGGGATTTACGAGGAATAAAAGGATGCCGCCAATGGCAGCATCCTTTGAAAACCTATGCAATTTCCTCTGCCGGGTCGGCGTTGTCATATAAGAATTTCGGAGAAATGTCGATGTTCCCATCGTTCCATACGGTCACGCCGTAATCAATGTAGACCCCGTTGAAAACAGCCCTGTCCGCCAGCGGCGCAAAGGCGGGCTTTTCCAGCAGGGGTCTAAAATCAAAAACCTTCGCTTCACCTGTGCTGAACCGAAGCCACAGCTTGAAGTCCTCCATTGGCCGTACTCCGCTGATCTTGATGACCGGCTCCTTCTCACCGGCATACGCGATACCATCTACGATATACATTCCTGTCCTCCTTATCTCAGCGGGTCGATCTTACCAAACGGCACATTCTGAACCGCCTTGTTCCACGCCATGTACAATTCTTCCTCATGAATAAGCGCCCACGCCTGAACCAGCTTCAGCTGTTTCACCGGCAAACTTCCGGCCAGCAGTTCTCCATCCACGCTGACCGACGCTTCATACTCGTTGTAATACACATGGAAGTGGGGGCGGTGGTGCTGCGCGTCATCGCTGTAAAGCATTTTTATGACAATGTTGTAAAACCTGCAAAGTTCCGGCATAGAGCACGCCCTCTTTTCACCCCTTGATTCTAATTCCATTATACGCATTTTTCACACAAATTCAAGCCAAGGATGTGAGTCTATGAGTACCCTTTTGAAAAAGAAACCCGCGAAAGCGCCGGCCAGAACCAAGAAGAAAAAGCCCGCCGTCAAAAAGGAGGGCCGGGAGAAGTTCTCTCTCAAGCGCCTGCTGATGGGCGAGGAAAAGCCGGACCTGACGGAGTTGGAATCCGGCTCCACTACCATCCTGGACATCCTGTCTCCCACAGCCGTAGACACCAAGAGCCGGGACTATATCGTGGTGGACGGCGTTTTTCATGCTTATCTCTATGTCACCGGCTACGGATATGCCACCACCGTCGGCTCCTGCTGGCTGGCCCCCTTGGTGGAGGCCGGCGAAGGCGTCAATCTGAGCTTTATCTTCAAGCGTCAGCCGAAAGACAAAATTCTCTCCAAAATCGCCCAGACCACCATGGTCAACCGCTCCCGGATGCGGGATGTGGAAGATACCCGGTCGGACTTTGAGGAGTTGGACAGCGCTATCAGCTCCGGCCTCTACCTGAAGGATGTGATGAACCGCCAGGGAGAGGACTTCTATTATATGCACACACTGATTGAAGTTGTTGCAGATGACCCGGAAACTCTGGAGCAGCGGGTGACGGCGGTGGAAAAGCTCTGCATTTCCATCGACATGATCGCCCGGCGCTGCGACTACAAGAACGAGCAGGCGTTCCTCTCCGCCCTGCCTCTGCTGGCCCTGGACCCGGACGTGGAACGGAAGTCCCGGCGAAACGCCTTGACCTCCGGCGTGGCGGCCGCCTTTCCCTTTGCCTCCTACGAGCTCAGCGACCGCAACGGCATCTTCCTGGGCCTGAACCTCTACAACCGCTCCCCGGTGTTCCTGGACCCTTACGACGATTATAAATACACCAACGGCAACTGCTGGATCGGCGGCTCCTCCGGCGCGGGGAAGACCTTTACCCTCCAATGTTTGGGCGGACGGCTCCGGCAGCAGGGGCGGCGGGTCATCTTCATTGTGCCGAAAAAGGGCCATGAGTTCCGTCCTCTTTGCGAGCTGCTGGGCGGGCTGTACCTGCGGATGTCCCCGTCCTCCAAAGACTGCCCCAACATCATGGCCATCCGGCGGCGCTCCCTGGACTCCTACGCTGGCCTCCGGGATATGGCGGCGCGGGATGATTCCGTGCTTGCCGACAAAATCTCCCGGCTTATCATCTGGTACTCCCTCCAGAAGCGGGACCTCAGCGACGAGGATAAAAACTATCTGGATTCTTCATTGGTGGAGTGCTACCGCCAGTATGGCATCACCTTTGACAACGCCACCATCACCGACGAAGCCGGGGACTTTGTGGAAATGCCCATCATTGCAGACTGGTACAAGGTCCTGGCGGAGAATCCAGAGACAAAGCACCTTTCGGTGGTCCTGGCCCGGTACGTTACCGGCTCCGCCTCCGCCATGGGCGCACGAAACGACATCGACCTGGATAACAAGTACATCGTCCTGGACACTTCTGGGATGCCGGATGACCTGCTGCTCCCCGGTATCTTCTGGGCGACGGACATCGCCAACGACCTGATCATGGATTCCCGGGAGGACCTCTCCGCCCTGATTGCGGACGAGCTGTGGAGCTTGGTGGGGGCCAACTCAAACCCGCTGGCGGCGGGCTTCGTCCAGGAGATGGTCAAGACCATCCGTGGCCTGGGCGGGATTGCCGTTACTTCCACCCAGGGGATGCAGGACCTGTTTGGACTGGACGGCGGCAAATACGGCAAGGGGATTCTGGATTCCAGCCGCATCAAGCTGGTGATGCAGATGGAGGAACAGGAGGCCCGGCTGATCCAGGGCGTTCTGAATCTCTCGGAGGATGAAGTGCGGCAGATCACCCGCTTCCGACGGGGAGAGGGACTGCTCTGTATCGGGTATAACCATGTCCCCATCCAGTTCCACGCCACGGCGAAGGAGTACGACGCCATCACTACTTCCCCCACGGACCTGCGGGCCAGAAGAAAGGCGGCAGAGGAATGAACGGTATGAAACAGGATATTGCCCGGATACAGGAGCTTGCAGGGAAGGCGTTCAGCGCCACCGGCGGTCTCGCCGCTCTGGCAGACAGCACATCCCCGGGGAGACTGCAAAAGGCTTTGGAGGAAACCTCCGGGGTTTTCGAGCGCTCTGCTCTGGAGCTGCGGCGGCTGTGCGAAAAGCACTCTCCCGGTGTAGGCGGCTATGGAAACAGGCCAATACTTCCCCGTATGGAAACCTCCGGTTTTGTGGAGCAGTTCGGCTACGGGTGGCTGCATATCCAGCTGAACACCCTGCTGCCTCATTGCCGCTATCAGCCTTCCGAATGGCTCAGCGACACCATCCGCCGTCTGCTGGACGACTATGAGGCGGGCGGAAGCCAACTGCCTTTTTTCCAAAAGGCCATGCTGGTGATTGACGAACACTGCGGCGTGGACGGGCGGCACATTTTCGATCAGGACAATAAGGGGTTCAAGGTGGTGTCCAACGCCATCAAGGGCAGGCTGGTCCCGGACGACGATCAGTTCACTTTGGCTGTGGCTCTGATTTCGGAAAAGAGCGAGCTGAACGTCTGCCACATTACCCTGCTGGACCTCTCGGACGCTGCGGATTTCTTCGCCGCCCGCTCCGGGGATTACGCTGTCCCCGGCTTTTATGAGGGCGGCTGGGAGCATTAGACACCCATCCGATACCCGTCCGATTTGCGGCTTTTTTCAAGACTTGGAGCGCAGTCACCGTCTGATGGGTGTCCAGGGCCGGAAAGCCTTGAAATCAGAGAATATTTTTTGCGGACCCAAGTCTGATCGGACCAATTTACCTGACTACTATGCAGAGTCATCAGAATGGCTCTGCATAGCGGCCCCGAAAGGGGCCGAAACCGTTCTTTCGCCGCCCCGGCGAAAGGGCGGTTTCGGCTCCCCGCAGGAACTATCATAAGAATCTGACGTGTGTACGAAAGGGGCGCCTTATGAAACGTCTGGCAACTATCATTCTGGCAGTCCTGCTCTGCGAAACTGTACTTTTTGCAAGCTCCCATAGCTTTCAGCCCGAATCCGATATAGAACAGGTCAAAACCATCTCCAGCGGCCCTATCTATTGTGTAGAGGCATGGGACATTTTCAAAAACAGAGAGTTCCAAAAGACCTCCTATCTGGCGGGAAGAGTATGAGGGAACCATGCTGTTCAGTGAACGGGATATCGACGCGCTGCGGCTGCTTTGTTGGTGTCAATACGTTTTCCCGGAGGACTTGCATAACCAGTTGAGCAGAACAGAGTATGAAAACCTGATTGCCTTAAAGCTGATCCGCCTGCATGAGACAAGCGGCGCACTGGTTTTGGCAAAAGAAGGGCTGTCGTTGTTGACAGCAATTTATGGCGGCGATGCGATTCCAAAAATCTCTCAGTGCTATCGTCCTCCAATCATTCAGCGGCGCCTCCGTTTAGCCCGGCTGGTCCTTACGGCCTATGGGGGAGGCGTAAATCCCTTCACGCTGACAACAATGGAGCTGGTGAAGCCGCCCGCCCTGTTTCTTTCGGCGTTGACCCGGGACCGGGGAGCGAATCCCTGGGGCAGCACCCGCATTGCGGCCATTGCCCGCCTGGGGGACCTGCTCTGTGCTATGCACTACGTCTGCCCCGGTATTGGCAAGCTGGCCCTGATAGACGAACTGAACGCCTTCACCAATCAGACCGCCCGCTTCAGGGAAATTCCACGGTCGTTTATCTTTGCGGGGCAAAGTTACCGCGATATTCTAACGGAGCTGGATACCTCCGAGCCCAGGACAGACACGAAGCTGATTACCTACGGCACCGCGTACCGCTGCCTTCAGCTCCCGGTACACCTTCTCTCCTGCGATGATACCGGAGCGGTGCAGCTCCAGATTATGGCGGTCCCGGATTATCGCCGCCAGCTCACAAAGGCGGCGTTGAAAGCACAGTATCAGCCGTCGCCCTCTCCCGCCTGGGACGCCCTCTTCCAGGGGATGCCCTTCGTTATGGCGGCGGATATGGACCTTCGGCGGCTGGACGACGCCGTGGAAAAAGCCCGGCAGGAAGGACATTCGCAAATCGCCATCGCTGCCCTGGAGGGCCAAGCCGAGGCTGTCCTATTCTCCCGCTACCGGGACACCGGAAAAGCCCGGGTGTTCATCCTCACCGGCGAGGCGATCTCGGAGGTGACAGGCCGGCCCTCTGTTCCTTATACGCCGCCCCGGACTCAATTTCTCACTGCGGAAGGAGATGTGATTGATGCGCCGTCCTTCAAAGCTCCTGGAAGAGCTGGAAGATAAACTGGTCCAAAAATGCGGCCCCTGGTTTGACCGCAATAAGAAGAAATTCCCCGTTTATGTTCCCCTGGGCCTGACGGCCTGGTATTTCTACGGGATGTTTCTCAATTCCCTGAAGCTTGGGTCCGCCCTTACCTTCTGCCCGCCCGGCGAGACGCCGCCGGAGAGCATTTGGGTGCTGAACCCCTTCAAAAACTGGTTCGTGCTGTTGACCCCCTTCGGGCTAGGCGTCACCACCGTGGTGGTGCTGCTGATCTGCCTGATTATGAAAAAGGGATATATCTGGTTTTCCGGCTATAAGTTCATCCATGATCCCCGCGGCTTTGACATTCTCCCGGACGCCACCCATGGCTCTTCCGGCTTCCTGACGAAAAAGGAGATGACGGAGTTTTTGGAGCTTGGCCCGGCTTCGGAGGTCAAGGGCATGATGCTGGGAAAGCTGAAAGCCCGCCCGGACGACCTGGACAAATATGCCTCTTATGCCGCCCACCGGATGGTCCCCGGCGACAACAACAATCTGCTCTGCATCGGAGCCCCTGGCAGCGGAAAGTCCAGGGGCTTCATCATCCCTTTCATGCTTGGATGTGCCCAGCGGGGAGAGTCCATCTTTATCACGGACCCGAAGGCCGAGCTTTTTGAAAAAATGTCTCCCTACTTCAAGGAACACGGCTACTGCGTCCGGGCGGTGAACTTTCTGGACATGGCCCACTCCGATGGCTGGAACTGCCTGTATTCTTTGGACAAGGAGACGCAGCTGGTCCAGACCGTAGCGAACACCATTATTCAAAATACCTCCGGAGCTAAGGAGGCCGATGACTTCTGGAGCCGGGCGGAGCTGAATTTGCTCATGGCCCTCATCCACTACGTCTGCAACCTGAAGGACGATCAGGGAAACCTGCTGCCCATCGAACAGCGGGGCCTGGGAGATGTGTACCAGCTCCTCGCCAATAAGAGCATCAACGAGATCAACCGCATCCTGGCCGCCCTGCCGCCAGAGCATCCCGCCAAGGGACATCACGGCCTGTTTCTCAAGGCCCGTGAAAACCTGTGGGGCAACATCGCCATTGGCCTGGGCAACCGTCTGGCCATTTTTCAGAATAAGCTGGTGGACGCTATCACCCGGAACCATGACGTGGACCTGCTACTGCCGGGACAAAAACCCTGTGCGTACTTCGTCATCATCTCCGCCCAGGACAGCGCCTATCGCTTCCTCAGTTCCCTGTTCTTCTCCCTGGCCCTGCCCCGCCTTTCCGACTATGCCCGGCTGTATGGCAAAAATGGACGCCTGCCCGTGCTGGTGAACTTCTGCCTGGACGAATATTGCAACATCGGCTACATGGAGGGGATTGCGGACGCCCTGAACAGCATCCGGGGCTTCAACATGAGTTGTCAGATTGTGGTTCAGAGCCTGAGCCAGTGGCAGGAAAAGTACCCCGGCAAGGAGTGGGAGAACCAGCTGGCCACCTTCGACCAGACCCTCTACATGGGCTGCAACGACCTGACCTCGGCGGAGTATATCTCCAAGAAATGCGGCAAGGTGACGATCTCCGTCACCAACAATCAGATGCCCCTTATGCCGCTGTTTTCCCCCGTCTACACCTCCACCCGGCCATATTCCCAGACCCGGAGCAACACCCAGCGGGACCTGATGCTGCCGGATGAAATCCTCCGCTTGGACCGGCGTCAGTGCATCGCCCTGTTCCAGGGCCGTAAGCCCGCTCTGCTCTATAAGCTGGCTCCGGAGGAGCTGCCGGATTACAATGCGCTAAAATCTTGCAAGGTCATCAACTACACCCCCGAGTGGAAGCGGCGGGAGGAGGAAAAAGCGAAACCAGCCCCCGCTCCAGCGCCGCCGCCAAAGGCATCCCCTGAGCCGCCTCCAGCACCGGGCGCAACGGGAAAAGAACCGTCCCTCCAAAAAGCTCCACCGCAATCCGCTCCTCAGCCGGAGGCAGTTCCCGTTTACGACTGTCCTGACATGAAAACGGAGGCCGCGGGCGGTCTTGGTATGGTGGAAGCTAAGGCTGTCCGCGACTGCGACGATGATGAAGACGATCTCCCGCCAGGACGATAGAGCCTGGCGGGATAAAACATCCATTTTTATGAGGAGGTGGTCCCATGAGGGCCGCGGAAATGAAGAAACGACCAGACTTCCCGCTGATGCGGCAGACGGACGTACAGAGCATTTACCATATGCAGATGCCCCGCTGGCTGTTCTCGGACCCCAGGTATGCGGACATGAGCCTGGATGCCAAAGTAGCCTACACCTTTTTGCTGAACCGCTTCCAGCTCTCCCGCCGGAACGGCTGGACCAATGACCAGGGAGAGGTATTCGTGATCTTCCCCCGGAAGGAGCTGGCGAAGGAACTTCGCATCTGCGAGAAGCGGGTGACGGCCTCATTCCGGGAACTGGCGGAGCGGAATCTCATTTGGGAGAAACGCTGTGGCCGGGGCGACGCCAATCAGATCTACCTTGCCCATGTCCAGCCCCAGGACGATCCCGAGTACACCAGCGCGCCCTTCGTTCCGGGAGAACATACTGATGATTCAAGAACCGCCGAATCTGCGGGTCTTGAAGGAAAGGAATCCAGCACTGGGGGCGCTTTGCCTCCGCAAGAACCGCAAAATCCGCCGTTCAAGAACCGCCAATTCTGCGGTTCCAGAACAGCAGAATCCGCGGCTCCAGAACCGCCAAATCCGCCGCCAAGTTATAAAGAAACAAGTAAGAAAGAAGAGAGTGATATTTACGTCAGTCTGTCCGTAGGCCCTGCGGGCACGAACAGACAGGCGGACGGAGCCCGTCTGGCAGACGATGAACAAGAGCTCCAGGACATTCTGGACGCCTGTGAACTGGATATCTTCGAACCGGAAGTCGCCAGGGTGTTTGAAAACGCCATTGAGCGGCTTTTTTATTCGGACAGCTTTCGGATCGGCAACGCCACCTTGCCCCAAAGCCGGGTCCGTTCCCGGCTGCATCTGCTGGACTGGATGATCCTGGACGCCGCAAGGGGAAAACTCCGGTCGAACTTGGAGCGCCCGGTGAAGAACTCCACGGCCTACACCATGGTCACAATCTTCAACTGCATCGCGGAGAGTGAGAGCGATTTGTTGGTGGACCCGTATCTCAACAGCATCGGCAGGCCGTCAAACCAGCCCGCTCCGCCCGGAAGGAGGTGACGGCTATGCTTTTGACCGTTCAACAGAAATACATCCTGGAAGTCCTTCGAAAGCTGCACTTAATCCGCCGCCGGCAACTGGCTGTGCTGCTGGGAAAGAAGTTTCAGCACCCTGATTCAAAGATTTCCGAGGTCCGTCTCGATGCCATGCTGCGCCAGCTCCGGGCGGGGAACAGCGGCATTTTTCTGGACGGAGAACTGGTCCGGCTGTCCGGCGCGCGGCCCGACACCCTTTGTCTGGAGGCTGTGGACGTGATGCTGGAGCTTGCGGAAGGAGTACCGGAGGACTTCACAACCAAGGTGGAGCGTCCGGGAATCCTGCGGTTCTCCTGGGGAGACAATCTCCGCCTGTTTACCGTGGCGGAACTGTCTGCGCCGATCCGTTCCACGGTGGAACTGCTGGCTCAGAAAAAGCGCGTTGTCTGGATCGCAGGCGCCGGTGCGCCCTGCCAGACGGGCGCTGTCCCGGAGGGCCTGACTCTGCCGGCTGGACATTTTTTTGCCGCCCGCTTGGAGGACGGCTCCCATCGGTTTTATGGCTCCAATGGGCCATGAAATATAAATTCTACATAGGAGGTACACATTATGGCGAGAAAGAAAGCGGTCCCTGTGGAGGAGCAGGAAGCCAACATGGAGGCCCTTGGCCTGCCGGAGGCGGAAACCATCGAGGGCTCAGGCGAAAACCCGGAGGGTTCGCCTGAAACTCCCTATGAGGCGGGCGCATTTCCGGAAGAGCTGCCTGAGCACGCTGAAGAGGTGACGGAAGTCCCGGATGCTGGAGGTGCAGACCTGCTCCAGGGTAATGCTGCGGGTGAGGGAGAGGCTGAGCCGCCCGGTACTCTGCCTGAGACTGAAGAGACCCACAAACTGGCTGATGAAATGCCGGCGGCTCCGCCGGATGGGGAGTCCCCGCCTGGCACTGACATCTTTCCAGAGTCTCTGGAACCCACTGGCGGCACGGGGTCTCTGGAAGAAACTGCCCTCCCCACGGAAACTCCGGAGATTCCGGCGGAGGAGGCCGGCCCCGCTGACACCGGCGGCATTCCCGCTCCGGCTCCGCTGCCGAAGAGTGACCGTCAGAGCTTTTTTGACCTGGACTTCAACGACCTGGATCGGGACCTGACCTCCGAAGAGCGGCAGGAATGGAACTCCATCTACGCCTCCTACCGGGGCCGCAGCGCCCTCTCCGGCACAATCATCGGCGTGGACCCCCATTCTATCAGCGTCCGTAACGGGGAGAGCGGGCGGATGGAGCGCCAGACCATGTACTGCGCCATTGTCATTCCCTATCGGGTCCGGGTGGTCATTCCTGCCACGGAGATGTGGGAGGCAGGCCATGAGCGGCCGGACTTCGTACTCCAGAACATGGTAGGCGCGACGATTGACTTCATCATCATCAAGGTGGACCGCGAGAGCGGCTTTGCCATCGGTTCCCGGCGGCTGGCGGCCCGGTCCCAGCGGTACTTCTTCGCCCACCGGCCCGCCCTCTGCCGGGAGGGCGCCCGGCTGAAATGCCGGCTTCTCTCCGTAGGCCCCCGTCGGTGTCTGGTGGAGTGCTACGGCCACGACATCAACATGACCCAGCGGGACCTCCGCTACACCGCCATCCCGGACCTGCGGAATGAGTATCGCCCTGGCCAGGAATTGGACTGCGTGGTAAAGAGCTATGACCCGGAGAAGGAGGCTCTGCGGATCTCCGTCAAGGAGACAGAATCCAACCCCTTCGAGGGTGCGGAGTTCCGTCACCCGGCGGGCAGCCGGAGGCAGGCGGTGATTGCCGGGAAGTACGGCGGCGGCGTGTTCTGCAATCTGCCTGACGGCACCGTCTGCATGTGCAACTACTCCTACCAGTACGAGGATTCGGACTTCCTGGTGGGAGATACCGTGATCCTGGTGGTACAGCGGCACGAGCGGGAGAAGCGGCAGATGTACGGGAAGATTTTGAGCAAGTGGTGACAGAAAGGCTCCGGAGAAATCACTTTTTGTACTTCAGCTGCTTTTTAATGTGAACGCCATCTTTCCCTATTCCCAAAATGCCATTCCTGTGATATGATGAATGCACCTGTTAAAAATGTTGTTTTTGGGTATCATTTCCTGCATAGGATTCCTCCGAAAACAATACATGGAAAAGGAGCAGTTGTCATGGATGAGCAAAGCACAAAACGCACCCGCCGCACCCCTCAGCAGATGGCCGGGGATATCGACGGCAAGATTCAAAAGCTGAATCAGGATCTGGATTCCCTTGCCGAAAAAAGAGCCGCCGCCAACGAGGAGTTTGATAAAAAAGCGGCGGCTGTCAAGGAAAAGATTGCGGTTTTGGAGCAGAAGAAAAAGGATATTCTTGCCCCTAAGCCGCCGCGCAAGCCCCGCAAGACCAAGAAGCAAAAGATTCAGGAGTTGATCAAGCGCGCCAGCAAATCCGGCCTCAAACCGGAGGAGATCGCCCAGCGGCTTGACCTGGAGCAGCCGGAGGATTGAGCGCTTTGGTTTTTCCGGGCGCCCGATAGAAAAGACCTCCCGTGTCCATGTGACATGGGAGGTCTTTTGCTGTCTGAAATCACGGTATATACTCGGCGATATCATCAAGTTTGCAGTCCAGCGCCGCACATAGTTTATCCAAGGTCTTTGTCTCAATATTATCGTTGACACGAAGCCGGCGAACTGTTTTGCTGTCAATGCCGCCACGCTCCCGAAGCTGATAAGTGGAAACGCCCTTTTGCTCCATCGTTATCCACAGCTTATCAAATACGATCATAGAATCACCCCCATTGACAGTTAATAGTATGGGGGTTATAATCCTCTTTATTAAGGGGATATAATCCCCATACTTTGGAGGGTTGAGGACTCATGCCGACAAAATGCTGTGCCTTCACTGGCCATCGTCCCCGCAAACTCCCGTGGAAGTATGACGAAGCGGACAGCCGGTGCGTAGATCTGAAAGCAACGCTGGCCGAGCAAATCTCTGAATTGGTAGGAGCGGGATTCACACAGTTCCTGTCCGGGATGGCGGAAGGGACAGACTGCTACTGCGCCCAAATTGTACTTGACCTGAGAGAGAAGAATCCCACGATCAAGCTCCATTGCGTCCTTCCCTGTAAAGAGCAGGCGGACAAATGGCCGGTTTCATCGCGGGAACTTTATGATTCCATTTTGGAACAGGCGGATTCTATTATCTATGTCAACAGGGTCTTCCACAAAAACTGTATGGTGGAACGCAACCGCTTTCTGGTAGACCACGCCGCCGTGCTGTTGGCCGTTTACAGCGGAGCGGGCCGCAGCGGCACCGGCGCCACAGTGAACTACGCCCGGAAGCTGGGCCGGGAGATGTTCGTCATTGATCCCCTCACCCTGGCCGTGACCCATGAGGGCGGCACGGTATGAAGAAAGCTTCATGGACCCTGGCTCTATTGCTGCTGCTCACCCTGTCAGGATGTGGGCGGATGCAAAATACCGCCGGCGGTGAGGATGTCCTTTATCACTCCGACACAGCGAAAGAGGACTGCTATTTATGCGGAGGTAAGATCGAAACATTGGAACCATTTTATTGGGGACAGGAAAACATCGCACTGATTAGTCTCAACACGTTTGAGGTCATACCAATAGAGATCAACCGCTATGACAGGCTGAACCGACGGATGATTGAAGAATACGCCGGTGTTGTATCCTTTGGCGGAGGTAAAAGTGAGAGCGGCGGCTTTTCCGCAGACATAATGCTGGACTATGACAGAGGGTATGCCACAGGCTCTCTGCGTTTTTATGAGGATGAAACCCTGGACACGGACAAGGTGGCCGTTTTTCTATGCGCGGACTGCCTGGACAAAATCCTTCCGCAGAATCCGGACCAATGTATTGGCGTTGGAATAATCCACCTTGCCACAAAGGAGGTCCGCATATTTGAGGAATTCGTCGCCGGCTTTTGCCTGGGAGACTTCTATGTAGATTGTAATTTCATGGAGGACCCAGGCCGCAATTCACGCTGGCTGGATCTCCTGGTATTTTACTGCCCGGAACGATATGGGAACAATGGTTGATAAAACTCCACCTATACAGCCCCCCGTCGGGATGGTAAAATGAGATCGTATTCTAGGGCGGAGCAAATTAGGGCGGAGCAGTTAGGGAGGAACGGCGAAGAGAAGGGGCGTAGTGCGCCCTGCGCAGCTCTTGGCGGCTTTGCCGCTTACTGGATAGCCGTTGGCAGCTTGCTGCCTTACGGATATCACGTCCCCTTGGGGGAGAGCTACGGCGTACCCCTTGCGGGTGCGTTTGCCGCACCGCAACGGCCTGGAAGGAAATATGAGGACAAGAAACCGTAATTGCCTGTATAGGCGGTTACGGTCTTTTTTTGTCTGAACAAGGAAAGGAGAAAGCACATGAATGTCAAGCAGTAAACTGATCGAACTGACCTATTTTGACCCCAAGTCCGAAGTGCGGCTCACCGCCTACGCGGACACAATTATCCTGGACCATGACGGAAAGGACCAAGTGATCAGCGCCATCCGTTTCGGCGGATACCCAGAGATGGTAAAGGCCATGTCCGACGCTATTTACGGCGGTGTGTCCGTTGACATTATCCAGGGCGGAACCCAACGGGTGCTGAAAAGCAGGCCCAAGGGTTATGAGCGGCAGCTCTCCCATGACGGCGCCTATGCCGTCGCCACTCTTATGGCCAGCGACGGCGTGCGGACCGAGGACGCCCCAGAGGATTCCGAGGATAAGGACAGCGGCGGTTCTGGCAAAGCGCAGGAAGCCGCAAACACGCCGCCCCAGCCCCGCAAATGCTACATCTTCTGCCCCGCCGGGGACCGGGACCGCCTCTTTGAAGAGCTGGACCGGAAGACCGCCGCGCCGCTGATCCCGGAGTTTCGGGACTGCCTGCTGGAGGCCCTGAATGATCGGGGCGAGCTGCGCCCCCTGGAGGTCATCTCCATCAAGGAGCGCCTGGACGCCTGGGTTCTGGACCTTCTGCCGGAGGACAAGAATGTAGTGGAAATTCTGGAGCGGGGGCTGGAAAACGGCAGCTTCGCCATTCCCGGCGGGGACCCGAACCAGCCGGATGGCTTTGAAGATGTGGAGAACATCACCGGCTACCTCAATACCTTCGGCATCACGGTGGCGGACCGCATCCGCCATCAGTTCCAGCCGCTGTTTGACCCGGCGTCGGAACCATTGTCGGAGGAAGTGCTGGCGGTCAACGACTATATCCAATCGAAGGCCGGGTACTCCCTCTATGACGCCCAGCTGGCCGTGGCGGAGGCCGTTAAGCGCCAGCTGGACCGCAAGGACACCGCACTGATTATCGCGGAATGCGGAAGCGGCAAGACGAAGATCGGCTCTACCGCCCTGGGGGCGCTCTACGGCATGAGGTCTGCCCAACACGGCAAAGGCCTCGAAAAAACCTTTAATGTGGTCATGTCTCCCTCCCACGTCACAAAGAAGTGGGTACGGGAGATCGCTGAGACTTTGCCCGATGCATACGCCTATGTTGTACGGAGCATCAATGATTTAGACCGGCTGTACGCCATGTATGAAGCTGGGGACAAGAGCGTCTACGCGGTCCTCAGCAAGGAGAAGGCCCGGGACGGCTATATGCGCTACCCGGCCGTCACTTGGAACCGCCGTCAAAAAGCGTTCCTCTGCCCGGATTGCGGAAAACCTCTGGAGATGGAGATCAGCGACGACGGCAGCCGGTACATGGTCAACGCCGACCAGTTCTTTTTCCAGACGGAACATAAGAAGAACCACAAGTGTCCGAACTGCGGTTCCCTGCTTTGGGCACCCGTAGTTCCAGGCCGACAGATTCCATGGGTCAAGATTGGCGGCTACGGCTGGGTGTACCGGGAGCAGGCGTTCCGGCATACGGACCGGACAAAAAACGCGGCGGTCCTGGATCAGCTCCATAAGATTGCTGAAAACCCGGACGGCTATTTTCCTGTGAAGGGGGCCGTGCGCCGCTATCCTCTCAGCACCTATATCAAAAAGAAGCTGCGGGGACGGATCGACGGTTTTCTGGCGGATGAGCTCCATGAGTACAACAACGCCAGCGGCCAGGGCGACGCCATGGCGGAGATCTACGGCGCGGCGAAGCAGTTTGTGGGTATGACGGCCACGCTCATCAATGGGTACAGCTCCGGCATCTTCCATCTGCTGTACCGGATTGTCCCGGGTCTGATGCTGAAGGACGGCAAGAGCTACCGCAGACCCAGCGACTTCGACGCGGAATACGGCGTGGTGGAAAACACCTATGAGGTCAAAGACGGGGACTACAACTCCAACCGCCGGACCACCAAGCGAAAGACGAAATCCAAAAAGCTCCCCGGCGTGTCGCCGCTGGTATTCTCCCGCTTCCTGCTGGAGTACACCGCCTTCCTCTCTCTGTCGGATATGGGGAAGGACCTGCCGGACTACGAGGAAATTCCTGTTCCGCTGGAGATGCCGGAAGAAGTGTCCAAGGCTTACAAGCAGGCCGAGAGCATTCTTCAAACCTTCCTGAAAGGCAACCGAAAGGCGGCAAACAAGCTGCTTTCGGCCTACCTGAACCTGCTGACAGTCTACCCGGATCAGCCCTATGACCAGCCGGACATCATTGACCCCATGTGCGAAAGCGGAAAGGTCGTGCTGGTCCATCCACAAAATGCAGCAAATTTTGAGACCATTCTCCCAAAGGAGGAAAAAACGCTGGAAATTGTGCGGCGGAAAATCGCCGCCGGGGAGCGGGTGCTGATTTATACCAGCTGGACCCGGACGGATTCTCAGCAGAAACTCCTGAACCTTCTCACCCGGGAGGGGTTCCGCACAGAGATTCTGACCCCAACCATTCCCCCCGAAAAACGGGAGGCATGGGTGGAAAAACGGGTGGCGTCCGGCCTGCAAGTGCTGATCACCAATCCCCGTTGTGTGGAAACGGGCTTGGACCTCAATGCCTTTACCACGCTGATTTTCTACAGTATGGGCTACAATCTGTTTACGCTGCGGCAGGCGTCCCGCCGGTCCTGGCGGATCAACCAGACGGCTCCCCGGGTAGAGGTTTATATGCTCTACTACGCTGGCACCATGCAGGCCAAGGCTATGAAGCTGATGGCGTCGAAGCTGGCGGTGGCGGGCATCATTGAGGGCAGCTTCTCCGAGGAGGGGCTGGCCGCCATGAGCGATGTGCAGGACATGACTTCCCAAATGGCAAAGGAGCTGGCCCTGGGCATCAAGGACAATGTGGAGGATATTGCCGCCGCGTTCAAAAAGATGGCGGTTATCAACCCTCAGCGCAAGCGCGTTGTACCTGCCGCAGTACAGGCTCCGGAAGTTATGGATATTGTAGAAGTTCTGCAAGCCGTCCCGGTGGAAGAAACCGCACCGGCAAGCAGTACGCGCTCCGCCGACGCACAGAGAAAACAGGCGCTTTACGAGGGCCTGCTGCAAAAATCTATGGAAGAACAGAAGAAACGGAAACCGAAGAAGCGGGTGGAAGTGGAGAATCAGATTTCTCTCTTCGAGATTCCCGCGGCGTAAAGGAGGCTGTTTTGAAAGTAACATTGAATCGCGCCGAGCTTCTCAGTTCGGCCAAACGTGGGGAGAGCATCGCTCCCCACGATTCCGCTTTGGATGTGTTGAAGGGACTGCTTTTGGAGTTTGACTCCGCGGGCGGTATCCTCACCATGACTGCGACAAATCTGGAGATCACACTGGAGCAGAAGATTTCCTGCGCGGTTCCGGCAGACGACGCCTTTGTCTTGAACGCCCGTTTCGCCGTCTCCATGCTGGAAAAGCTGTCCGGCGATACCGTGGAGTTGGAACGGATTTCCGGCAAACCGCTGCTGCATCTTCGCAGCGGCGACGCGGAATATCTGGTTCCGATCTATGAACGCAGCAGTTATCCCAAGCTGGAAATGCCCTTCCCGGAGGACACAGTGAAGGTCAGCGGCATCCCTGGTATGGCGAAACGGACCGTGTTCGCCGCCGCTCAGGACGACAGCAAGCCTCTGATGAAATGTATCAATCTGAAGTTCACCAAAGACGGCCTCCGGGCCGCCGTGGGCAATGGAAGCTGCATCGTCACCGCCAAGGGCGACGACAAGAGTACCGGCGACGTCAGCCTGCTGATCCCTGCCTTCTCCCTGGAAAAGCTGGCCCGGTTATGCGGCGACAAGGATGAATTCCGTGTCGGCACTACCGGAAAGGCCATCGTCTTTCTGAAGGAGAACTTCGCGTTCAGCGCCCGCCTCCTGGAGGGGGACTACATCAACGTGGAGGGGCTGATCGGAAGCATCCGAAACCAGTTTACGGTCCTCTCTGGCGTGGAGGAGCTGCGGAAAGCTCTGGACACCGCCAGCTGTGTGGACTCGGGCGGAAAGGTGTGCCTGCGCTTTGAGGGCCAGCGGCTCACCTTCCGCTGCGAGAGTGAACACGGAAACACCGCAGTTCCCCTGGATGTGATCCCGCTGACCGGGATGCCTCAGGGAGAGTATTGGTATATTTCCAAGCAGCTTATGTCGTGCCTGAGATCCCTGACCGGCACGGTAAAGCTGGGAATCGCCCAGAGCGGGATGCTGACGCTGGAGGCGGACGATGCCTATTATTTGCAAATTGGCATCCGGGCGCCATCCACAGAGGAAAAACCGGCTGCGGCCAAAAAGAAAAAAGCGTCCGCCCCAAAGGCGGCATAGAGGGGAGGAATGTCCTTGAAAACTCCAACGATCTGCCGTTACTGCGGCGGCGTCATTCGCCTGGTTTCCGCTGAGACCGTTTACGGTGCGTCTACGGCGCGGCTGGGAAATGAAAATGAGAAAATTTACCAGTGCCAGAATTGCGGAGCAAGGGTCGGCTGCCACAAGGGGACGGACCGTCCCCTTGGTAATGTCGCCAATGAGATCCTGCGGCTGAAACGGATCGAGGCCCACCAGGTCTTTGACGGCCTGTGGAAACGCCGGAAGATGAGCAGGACCGCCGCCTACCGCTGGCTGGCGAAAGAAATGGGCCTGCCCATGAGAACCGCCCACATCGGCGGCTTCGAGATGGACCAGTGCCAGAAGGTCATTGACCTTTGTAGAAATGAGAAGGAGGCAGCCTGAATGAGCCGGAAACAGGAATGCCCACACAAGGGCGAAAAAATGTGTTCTTGCGCGGCAATTCAATCCGAGGACCCGTTGGCGCGAATCACCTACTTATTTGGCAGTATCCAGGAGCCAAAAGCGGAACTGGCCTACACAACCCTGGCGTCTCCGCACCCCTATCGGCTTTGTCTGTCAGGCACCTGTGGAAAATGCGGCGGACGCTTGTGCATCAACCTGGATAAGCCCGGAGATATCTCCAGCGATGATTTTCTGGCGGCGGTGTACCGGCATCTGCACCAGGTGTTCGGCCCCCATTGGGGGATGAACCCGGATGCTTTGCACCGAATATTCGCAGAGCTGTTTCACAACGAGGACCAGCCCGCTGTCCGATGCTGGCTAGAGGGAGCGGAGACTTCCAATGGCACGAGGGCCTCTGATGTGGTCCCCGGTCCGGAAGGAGGAGCGCGCGATGCGTAACGGACCCAGAAAGCCGGTGTGTGGCGGCTGCCCCCATAATCTCTATTACAGCGATCCCATTCCTCAAAGGGCCATGGGCGTCATGATGCACCTGGGTGAGCGGTTCTGCACCGGCGGGAAGAAAGCCCGAAGGTTTAAGCGGGGCGATCCCAAAATCTATGTGCCGGGCTGGTGCCCGAAGCGGAAAACTCCCTGCGAACTGCGAGTCTACGCATTCAAAAGTGTAAATGAATGGTGGCTGCACATGTCGCTGGAGAAGGGCCTTGGCCGTTCCCTCCTGCCAGAGGGGCACAATTACGCACTCGTGAAAAGCCTGACCACAAAGCTGTCGCCTCAGGATTTTTGGAAGCATTTGGAGTTTGAGCCTTACCAGGATATTCTGGACGTCCAACTGGAGTCGTATAGCGTGTTGGAGATTGATGACGGGCTGAAGCCGGTTTTTTTCTACTATGTGGACGGGGGCTTTACGCTGACTCCTCTTTTCAATGCGGAAATGGCACGGCAGAACAAAAAGGAGGGCTGAGCTTGCGGGAAAACGAGAAAAGCTGTGGCACCTGCGCCCATTCGTACATAGAGCGTGAGAACTTTCGGCTGCGGCAGAAATGTCACAGTCCGGAGTACAATGCATCAACTTATACCCATGAGATGTTCATGGAGGACCGGGGTCAGGGGCATTGCCGCTTCTGGGCCCCCCAAAACACGGAGCAGGTAATCTTATGAAAGATTATTTCATTGGTCAGGGAACCGGAATTACGGCTCAGTTTGATACACTGGAGGAAATGCTCGCGTATCACGCCGCAATGCCCGCATTGGAGCGGCATTTCTGCAAGCTGTATGACCGGCGGACACACAAATACGCGCCGGGCTGGGCGGTTACCTGGTCATGGCATGACAAAAGAGATCCTTGGCAGGACTGGAACTGACAACCCGTTCTATTCGCCAGACGGACAGGCCATAGTGCCGGAAAGGAAATTTCGATGAAAAACAATTACTCTCTTGCCGAGCGCAACCGCATTGTGGAGGAAAACCTCTACCGCATTGATGCTGCCATCCGACGGAACCGTGGGCTGATGAAGGCGGCGCGTCTGGAGTATGACGACGTGTACCAGCAGCTGGCTATCCGGCTGATCCGCTGCGTGGCGGGCTTTGACCCGGAGAAGGGCGAACTGGGGGCACACATCAATGCCCAGCTCCAGTATGAGCTGCTGAACTGCAAAGACAGCCGGAGCCGGTACGGCTTCATCGGCGCTCCCCGTGATCTGCGGGGCGCGGTGATTTCCCTGAACGAATGCCCGGAACTGGCGGCGGCGTGATGGGAATAAGGTTTTCCTGGCTCCGCCGGTGGGCGCGATCGCGCAAAGTCCGTTTTTTCCCTGACGGCGAAACCTATGACCTTCAGGAGAGGCTGGAGGAAAAGCAGAGGAACATCCGATACCTGGAGCTCCAGCTTGCCAAAACAAGAGCGGACAAGTTTGAGCTGGAGCAGCGGCCCATGGAACTGCGGGATACCATCGCCGCAATTCTGAATGAGCCTGTCAATCAACTCAGAAGCGCCGTGCGGTTTCATGTTCGGGAGGCAGAGACCGGCCCCGGCTGGGAGGTTGTGACCGATTACTGCTGTCTTGGCGGCTGTGATTTGAATGTCTACGAATTTCCATCAGAGCGGGATGCGCTGCTGTTCGCCCGTTTGCTGGGCGCGGTGGGCTATCGGTCCCCGCACAACATCGCCTGTCCGGCTTGCTATGAGGAACACATGAAAGACTGCGTTTGCAATGGAGGAGTAGAAATTGAGCCTGTTGTTTTCAGAAGTTACGCTTTATCGGAGGGACGGCATGAACATGCTTCTCTATGAAAGCGGGCACCCGGATGAGTATGACATGCGGGAGCTGCTGAAAACCGAGGAGCGTTACGCCGAAGTTCGCTCGTTTGGCCTGAACGGCCTCTCTGTTTAGGTGCAGCACTACCGCTTTCTGGGGGGCAGCTCCCGGGACTGGCTGGCGGAGCGTGAGCATATCGCTTTGATCGAAGCCTATAACGAAATGACGCCGGGAGAATTATTTCCTGAGCGGGACGATGTAGAACATCTGGAATGCTTTGTGTTCCAAATTGATGAATGAAAGGAAATTGCTATGTCTACGAACCAAACCCCCTTGCGGGACAAAATGCTGGCCGTCATGGCCGACGTCAACGCCCAGGTGGCGGAGCGTGAGGAGCTGGTGGAGCTGATCGCCATTGCCCTGCTGACCCGGAAAAACCTGTTTCTGCTTGGCGCGCCGGGCCAGGCCAAGAGCTATGCCATCAACGCCTTCCGCAGCCGGATTACTGGTGCGAGGCAGTTTGAGCGCCTGCTCTCCAAGCAGACGGATGAGGAGCAGCTTTTTGGCCGCATCGACCTCTCCAGTCTGATCCCCGGGTCTGTGCCCCGAGATGTGCTGGAGAAGAATCCTCAGTATCAGGAGATGTGCGGCAGGCTGAAAGCGCGGCTTGCCAGCGGGCAGAGTGCCGGCGACCTTCCTGAGCAGATTGAGCGCCAGCGGAAGGCACTGGGTGAGCTTTACGGCGGTGAGCCCAAGGTCAACACCGCCGGGAAAATTCCCGAGGCGGATATTTGCTTCCTGGATGAGTGCTTCAAGGCCAATGACGGTGTGCTGAACTCCCTCCTGACGGCGCTGAACGAGCGCAAGTACACCAACGAGGGCCGTACATACCACATCCCCACGATCTCTTTCTTCGCGGCGTCCAATGAGATCCCGAATTTCGCGGACCCCCAGGAGAAGATTCTGGAGGCCCTGTACGACCGCCTGGAGCTGAAGGTGGTGACGGAGAACATCTCCGACCGGGTCAAACGTCTTGCGGTCCTGCGGGACAAGCAGGCTGGGAGCAGCCGGCAGATTGCCGCCTCCTTCACCCTAGAGGAGCTGAAGGAGATGCAGGGACAGGTGTCGGGCATTCCGGTGCCGGATTCCGTTAATGAACTGGCGGACGATATCCTCTGCGAACTTCGCAAGAGCGGTATCCCGGTGTCTGATCGAAAGTATCTGAACTACTACCCTATCGCCCAGGCCAAAGCGTGGCTCTCCGGCCATGCTGCCGTGGAGTCCAAGGACCTCCTGACGCTGAAAAACTACCTTTGGCAGAAGCCGGGGGACCGGGCCGTGGTGGAATCCACGCTGAACCGCATGTGCGTCAATCCCATGTCGGACAAGGTAAACGGTATCCGCGCCATGGCAGTGGAAGCCCAGGAGGAATTTGACGCCGCAAGGCAGGACGCCTCCAAACCGAAAGCGGGCAGCCGCGCCCTTATCAAACTGCGCGGCGAGTTGATCCGGCTCTATGGGATGCAGCAGGATTTGGCGAATGCCGCCCAGTCTGACAGCGAACGGGCTTTGACAGACGGACTGCTGACGGGCCTGGAGCAGATCAACAAGCAGGCTCATGAAGCCGTCAACTTTACGCATGTGCCGTTAGAGCAGATGGCGGCTATGCAATAAGAAGAGATCAGGAGGAAAAACATATGTTGAACAAGATCATCCTCATGGGCCGCCTGACCCACGATCCGGAGCTTCGCCGCACCCAGAGCGGCACCGCCGTCACGTCTTTCTCCGTCGCCTGTGACCGGGACTTCAAGTCCCAGGACGGCGAGAGGGAAACGGATTTCATCGACGTGGTGGCCTGGCGCTCCACGGCGGAGTTTGTAAGCAAGTATTTCGCCAAGGGCCGCATGGCGGTTGTAGAGGGGCGATTGCAAATCCGGAATTGGACTGACCGGGAGGGCGGCAAGCGCCGCAGCGCGGAGATCGTTGCGGACAACGTGTATTTTGGTGATTCCAGGCCCAAGGAGGAGCAGGATGCTTCGGCTCCGCCCAGCGGCGGCTTCGGAAATTTTCCGGAAGGCTTCCAGCCTAACTTTGGAAACCTGGAAGAAGAGGACGGCAATTTGCCGTTCTAAAGAACAGCGCGGCGGGGGGATTTTTCCTCCCGCCGCCGATAACAGGGAGGCTCTGAGTTTGAAAAACGATATCTTTATGAACCTGCGCTTTGCGCCGCTCTCCTGCGGCCGCTCTCAGGTAAGAGGTTGATCCGTGTTGAGAAATGCGGATTGCAGATTAGATTTAAAGAAGGAGACCATGTAAATGAAGCAGCTTGGTAATTTGGCGATGGTCTGCGCCCGGCGGCGTTCCATCCTGTTTATGTCGGAGAACGGCGAGGTGCGTGTCACCATCCGCAACGCCCCAGGGAGCCCCAGCTACTACCTGCGTTGGGATGATGATAAGAAAATCGAGGGAGTTATCCATGAATTGAACTTTGGGAAATACAGAAATTATTAAGGCAATACCGCATAATGCGAAATCCGCAAAAATGTGATATAATATAAATA
>ERZ777306.1835-NODE-1835-length-30821-cov-17.994604_pt1 | contig 30821 bp, 21 predicted proteins | sample MGYA00374966_ERZ777306 | MGnify/ENA primary metagenome ERZ777306 (study PRJEB29329, sample SAMN06343882) | mouse gut metagenome | isolation source: Mouse cecum | place: Austria: Vienna | collected 2014-11-15 ... | reverse complement strand
TGCACCGGGACCGGTCATTTATGTTCGTTTCGGCGTTCTGCGCATTGCGTGTATGATTCGTGAAGGTGAATGCGCCGATAGGTCGGGATGTTTCGACTTCGCTATCGCTCCGCTCAAGGTGACAGAGTGCTGTCATTCCGAGCGAAGCCGCAGGCGCAGTCGAGGAATCCCGACGGTCGGACGGGCGTGAACCCGTGCGGGTCGCAATGGTGAATGTTCCGTTATGTCGGGATGTTTCGACTTCGGGGCCGAGGCCCCTCCGCTCAACATGACAGCGGAAGCTGTCATCCCGAGTGGAGCGCAGCGGAATCGAGGGATCCCGAGGGTCGGGAGTCGTATAGGCTGTGCAAGTCGTATGGAATATGTTTTCTCGATGCCGGCGCATAACGGTTGGGGTTAGTGGTTGGTAGTGCGCCCGTAGAAAAAAAGAGGGGTGCGGTGTCAGCCCCTAACGACAGGTCTTGGGAACCTTTAACGTGAAGCTGTCCTGCGCCCTTGCCGTCCTGCTTGCAGAAAACAAGCAGGACATAACAAGGACTGACAACCATTATACCACGTTAAACAACCTCTTTCGAGGGGCCCAAGTTCGTCGTTAGGTATAAAGAGTTGTTTACCCTTTATAGTTGTGTCGATCGGCTATGCCGAGTTGTTCAGTTGCAAAGTTAGCATAATTTCCGGTTCCATTAAAATTCATATCGCAAATATAGGTATAATTTTTGAAACTCAAACATGTATTAGTGTAAATATTTTGTTTTGCTATTTTATTTGCGTCGATGGTACGGAAAAAGCAACGGCGCGACGAACTGCTATTACAAAAAATAGTGCTACGGATTAAAGAGCTCCGGAGTATACACGGCCATACCCAAGAAAAGTTGAAAGAGGCTACCGGTTTGAATATTCCTAACTTGGAAACCGGTGAAAATTTTCCGAATCTTACGACACTCTCTATTATTTGTAGCTATTATAAATTGTCTCTCGATGAGTTTTTCGCTCCGATGAACTATCAATAGACAATAAAAGAGCCGGCGGAAAGATTGCTTTCCGCCGTTTTTTTTGTCATTCCGAGCGAAGCCGCAGGCATAGTCGAGGAATCTCGACGGTCGGACGAGCGTGAACCATTGCGATCCGCACTGGCGGAAGTTCGGCACCGTCGAGATGTTTCGACTTCGGGCCTGCGGCCCTCCGCTCGACATGACAGCTATCTATTGCTAATTATCGTTTTATCTTCGAGAAATTTCCGGACAATTCTGTTTTATTGCCGGAATCTTGCTATATTTGTAGACAAACTGCTGTCCCCATGAACGAAATCTCTGTAATTCAAAACAAAATCTACGAAATCCGCGGCCAGCGCGTCATGCTCGACCGCGACCTCGCAGAGCTGTACCGGGTCACTACGAGCGCCCTGAATCAGGCCGTAAAACGAAATATCAGACGGTTTCCCGCCGATTTCATGTTTCAGCTTACGAATCAGGAGTTTGCCAACTTGAAATCACATTTTGTGACATCAAGTTGGGGCGGAGTCCGGAAAATGCCCTATGCCTTTACCGAGCAGGGAGTAGCCATGCTTTCCGGCTTGTTGAACAGCGACGTAGCCATCGATGCCAATATCGTCATCATGCGCGCCTTCGTGGCGATGCGGAACTACATAGCCACGACGACGACCGTGACAGCCGAACTGGCGGAGATTCGTGCCAAGCTGGCTCTGATGGAGCACAGCGACGAGGACAATGCCGAAGCGATCAACGACCTCTCGGAGGACATGCGCAGGGAGCTGGACAATATCTATGAAGCAATCGCAGCGCTTTCGGTCAAGATTCCGCAGGCTCAGCCGCCCCGCAGACCGATCGGCTACAAACAATCCGAATAAGGACCGCCCGAACCGCCGCGACGAACTCGTAGGAAGAATTCTTGCGAGATAAAAAATAAATGCGTACTTTTGCGATACTTTTCAAGTCCCTGCCCGGATGGTGGAATCGGTAGACACGCCGGACTTAAAATCCTGTGACCAGAAATGGTCGTGCCGGTTCGATCCCGGCTCCGGGTACCACAAGAAGATCTTAAATGATTGTTTATAAATCATTTAAGATCTTTATTTTGTATTTTGTGTCCGCATTTTGTCCACATTTTCGATAAGGACGCCAAAATTATTATTGCGTAAACACAATAAATTATTCCAAAAACACTACTTCAGACGTCTCACCCAAATTGTTATTTTAGCGGATAAATTGTCTTTTTCGCTATCAAAGTATCATATTTTCCCCATGAAATACGATCGTTTACGTATCGAAAATGAATTGATTTTTGGGGAGCGATATTGTGGCCGTCGAAATAAAATTCTGCCATTAGGCTTTCCTGTTCTGAATATACACGAACAATCAACTTATCTTGCTTCGACACTTTTTCTGTACTAATCTTATATGATATGGAGGTTGACAATCGAGTGGATAATCTCAGAACTCTGTTTCGCACGATTATAGCCATAACTATTCTTCTTTTTTGATATTAAAACGCACCTCTATGGGTGTTGTAACCTCTTCTTTCGTAAGGGATCGGATAAAGGCCTCCATAGATAATTCCGGATTATACCATGTATCATAATAAATTTGAGATTTCTTATATTTGGTATCCTGTGCAATAGGCTTCATCGCATAGTTCTCCATATATGAAGTAAAAACATAATCGTCAGTTATAGAGATCCGAGTTCCTTTTGCAAGATACCCGTTTGTCCCCAGTCGTAGTTCGTTATAAAAATGCTGTAGATACAGATCTGCTTGGTGTAAATCGCCTCCTTTGTTTGCTCCGTTATGATAATATATAATGATAGCGTCAGAAACAGCCCATTGTTCGTTGTTTAATACCAACGCAATGGGAATAATAAGTACGGAGAAATCTTTCAATCCCTTGTGATTAGTTATATTATATGTTTGGGAAATGAATTTGCAGTTATAACTATCCATATCCCCCATCGAATATTTGAAATTTAACGAGACTATCGAGGAATCTTGCGATTTATTCGCTAGATTAATAGGGCGCGATGCCAACCGATATTGACTTAAATAAGTACGTATATAATCATGCTTAGCCTGCTCAAACAAGTTGTCTGATTTTTCCGCATAAGGTTTAAGGTAATTGATTAATTTCCCATATTCTGTTTGGTTAAACTCTGCTGTTTGTTTTGCTATTGCATCGGTGTAATTTTTCTCTTTTCTCTCTTTATTTGCTTTTTCTTTTTCTATTCGTTCTTTTTCCGCTTTCATTCTGATCTCATCTTCTTTCATCATGAGGCAGAGCGTATAATCATTATCTAAGACTTCACCTCTCCATAACGAAGATCCAAAACATGCCATATGAAAATTGTATATAAAAAAATATGCGATTTCATTGAACCAGTAAGGCTCAGTGGAGAAGATGTCACCATTTTGAGTAAGTTGTTCATAAAATTTATTTTCTTTCTGAGGTTGAAGACAATAATATTGGCCTGCATACTGATAGTTATATTTGGCAAGCGAATCAGTAAATTTGGCAACTTCTCTAATATCGTCTATCGTAGTCTCTCCCCAATCACCCGTAGAATAGTCATAATCTGTATATCCTACGTAGATTCCTTTGTAGAAGTATTGTGTACGGATGTATTTACCATCAATTCCTCGAAGCCAAGTGTCAATTGTTCCCTGTGAATTATATTGGCTACCCCCTATGACTCGTCCATCTGGAGTTTGCATCCAGAAACTCAAAGAATCCAACTCTCCTTGTGTAAAATGAGCATCGATCTTCATTTCATTATTAGAATTTTTATATCGTACTTTGTAAATTCCATGCTTCAACCCTTGTTTATAGTTTGTTTCTTCATGAAATCCATACCAATCGGTTTTCCATAATCCAGTTTTCATATCATCAGTATATCTGCCGGACATAGACTTTTTTCCGTCTGCTGATTTATATGAAAAATTCCCTTCGAAAATTCGGGTCAATCCATCTTCTTTATAAGTATAATTAGCAGAACCATCTTCAAAAGAACCATTGTACGTTTTTAATTGGGCTGATGCGACCCCAATATTGAACAAGGTGAAAATTAACAGTAATCGTTTCATAGTAACATTATTAATTGGTTTATAAATTCCAACCTTTAGTTACCATTCAACTCCTAAATGGCGTTTGATATAACTGCAAAAAGAAAGTGTGGGGCTGATTTCGTTTATCTACATGAAAGTTGTGGAATGACCTAAGAGAAAATAAACGACGCAATACCCCACACTTGAATAGATATGGGGTACGGGTACGCAAAACGCGTCCCTGCCATAATCTAAGCAAGAAATGAGTGCCGTTCGTCCATCCTTTCTCTTTAGAAAACTTCCACATTTTCATGTAAGGACAGTGCGAAAACACTTTCAGTATGTCTGCCGAACGCATTATTACGCTCGACGTTACAAAAATAGAAAATAATTCGCAGACGAACAAGCACTCATTCGGGGTATTGCCCATATAAGCTATACGCAGAAATAGATTTTACTCTATCTCATCCGCATTCCCCGGTCCTGTTCACGGTCTTTAATCTCTATTCCTAAGCGCTCCAAAAACTCTTTCGCCTTTTGCCGGAACCATTGCAAAATGGGTATTAGGTCGATGAACAGTTGAAACCCTCCGGGGCCTTTTTCATCCCGCAGGAGCCGGGCTTCCGAGTGTTCGGTTTCAAAATGCCGGGAGTGTTCGCTCGAATATAGTTTACCGGAGAAATGGACGGGTCGCATATTTACAAGGTCGCGGGCCATCTTGTCCGTGAATCCGAGCGAACGGCAATATTCACCCCACTTGACAAGCTGGGGCGTGTCGGGAAACCAACCGTAAATGCGGTCTATCTCGCCTTGCATTCTTTTGGCGGTCTGTTCATGCTTCCGCCTCTCCCGGTCTATCGTCTTGTTCTGCCTTTTTATTTCGGAGTGCAGGCGTTCGTTCTCTTTGGCAAGGTCGTCTATCTGCTGTTGCTGCCGCTTGACTTTCGACGTGCCGATCATTGAGCCGATACCGTCGAGGATGGTCGTGCCGACCTCGGCGGCGGAATTCTTCAGTTTCTCGGTCTTCAGTTCGCTCTTTACCGCTTTCAGTTCCGCTTCGGTTCGTTCCTTGGCAGCACGGGCTTTCTCAGCCTCCCGCTTCTGCTTGGCGATGATGTAGTCCGTTCGCTCCAGATGCTCGCGTCCTGTCAACTCTTTCGCCGTGCCGCGCTCCATATCGAGTGCTTCAGCAAGTATGGTCTGCATTTCGCTCATGTCCTGCGGTGTGAGCTTGCAGGACTTTCCCGTATCGTGGTTCATCCAATCCCATACGATATGGGCATGGTAGTTCGGCTTCCATGTGGTTTTGTCGCCCGGTATTTCGTAATGTCCCTCGTCGCGATGGATGAATATCTGCAAAGGCGTAATGCCCCAATGCTCATAGCACAACTGCCCGTAACGTTGCAACTGTTCCATAGTAGTATCTGCCTTGCATACGACAACACCCTCCTTGATGGGCGTACTTCCGCGCACGGTGGTCGTCTTTCCTGTCTTCTTGTTCAGGCGCGTACGGTCTTTGGTCTGCATTGCCCGCCCTGTCTTCGTCTTAACCATCTCGCCGAGGGATTTGTAATACTCCCTAAGTGAAACGCCCTCGATACGCGGCGACACCCACGCTTCGTTGCCGTCCATCAGGTCGGTGCGCAGGTAAATATTATCCTTGTTGATGTGGGCGAGGTATTGGGGTGTCCGCCTGTTATGCGCCTCGCTCTGCCCGATGTTGCACGGGCGTATGTTGTCCGATGTCTTTGCCATAATTTTTGATTGCTATAAGTGGGTTGGAGGTCTTGGGGCGATGCCCTGAGCGGAGTTTCCAAAGAGAGGGTCACTCTTTGGTCGGGTTGCATAGAGCTGAAAGTCCTTGCCGGGTCGAGGGCGGAGCCTTCGTGGGACGGGGCGAGGCCCAGCCCCTCGGGAGAGCCCACAACTACGAAAGCGAAGCGTGTAGTTATAGTGGGCTATAACAAGGCAAGCCTTGTGGCTCGTGCGGCTACCTCTGGGTTACAGCTGTTTTTATTCTTCCCTCTGTTCGTTTGATGTCTGCGACGTTACAACTTACAGCCGTGTGACTGCTTGTGTTCTTTCACGGGACGACGACTGCGCAGGTAGTCGTTCAAATCGTTGTGCGGCCGATAGTGAACGGATTGGTCTGATAGGTTGCGGCACGCCTCTTTCAATTCAGCGGTCGTCTTTCGCCCCGCCTCGTCGTTGTCGAGGTAGGTATAGACCCGTTCGTGCGGCGCGATGAACGGAACGGCTTTGGCAATATTCGTTACCGAGTTCAGCACCACCGTGTCGTGTGGTGGGTTCGAGTCACGCTTGAGCGTCAGATACGAGAGATAGTCCATAAACCCCTCGAAGACGAGACACGTCGGATAATCGCCACGTCGGGTTGTCGGGGCTTTCGATGTGCAGCCCTTGAAATAGCGGTTGCGCAGCTCCCAACCTCCCGCATCGTTACGGAATCCGACGGCAAAATAGGATTTGCCGGCCACACGATAATGCACCTCCGAACAATGTGCACGAGCTGCGGCAAGGTCGATGCCCCGCTCCGTGAGGTAAGCGAGCAAGGCGGGATTATCCAGCGGACGGACTTGCACGACTACAATTGAGGGCGGACGTTGCGGGGCTGGATTCTTTCCGATGAACCGACGCTGCGGAGCAAGAGCAGAGCAATTTTGAATTGCTTCGCCGAGCCGCGAGGAGGAAAAGCCCGAAGGGCTTAAAGGAGAAGTCTGCATCCCGTCGATGTGTCGTTCCAGCCGCCGCATGGCCTCTCCGGCATTGCACCGCTCCATGCGCATCACGAGGTCGATAATCGAGCCGCCCTCACCCAGTCCGAAGTCATACCATAGATTCTGCATGTAATCTACCTTGAAGCTCGGCGAATGTTCCTCACGAAGCGGTGAAAGATAAAGACCGTATCGCGGATTGTTTTTAACCGGGTGCAAGCCTTGTTCGGCGAGGTATGCCCGAATCGAAATCTGTTTTATCTGTTGAATGTTGCTCATTTTTTTGTAAGTTTGTTGAAAAGTCATCGCAATATTCAGTGAAAGAGAAAGTTATACGTCTTACACCATTCTTACACTCGATTTAAGTCGTTAGAGTGTAAGTATTTGTTGGACGTTGTAAGAGTTTTTGTAAGATATGTAAGTCACTAAGAATAAAAGATCTATATTTCTATCCTTACATTCTTACATACTACATGATCGAATCGCACCGCAACAGTTCATCGAGCAGTTCGCGTGCGACCGTATAGACCCTTGCCGTTTTGCTTTCCTGCCTTGTTATCTCACCGTTGTAAGTAATCGTGTAACGCTGGTAATAGGTCGGCGGCGCGGGCGACAGCCGCCAATTTTCCGAAAGAATCCGCCGCACGGTCGGATGATCCGAGCGGATACCGCGTACCTCCAGCATATTCACCATGTCGCTCACGTCGAAGCGATACTCCACAAGAGTCTCGGCTTCCATAATATCGCGGACAATCGACAACATCTCCGCCTCGGTTTTACTGCGGTTGTAGTGGATGATCCGGCGTAACGCATCGGTCGCCAGCAAGCGCGGAGAGAACCACATGCGGCTCTCTTCGCGGGTAGACAATTTATGATGAAGCAGAAAGAACAGGAACCCCGGCAACTCGCGCCGCATATCGGCAAGCAGGTTTTGATTGTCATGCGTCAGCGGCGGCACACGCCGCACCCAATAACGAGTCTCTCCGGCTTCGATCAGGACGGGGTTGCGCTCGTTGTTGGAGCAAAGAACGAATTTGCCGAAGAACTCCACCTCACGGCGGTCGCGGCCTTTGGCCTCGGCCTTGTAGCTGCGGGCGGTCGAAAGGTTCTTGATCCGTTCGGAATCCTCGCGACGGTTAAGCAATACCTCGTCCACGCAGACCAGCAGTTTACCCGTCCAGTCGTCGTTGAACTGAGATCGGAAATCTTCGTTTGTATTGAACGTCACGTTGCCCTCGAAGATCAGCTTCAGAAAATTGAGAAAGGTGGTCTTGCCTGTATTCCGCTCGCTGGACACCAGCAATACGATCGGCAGACGTTGCAACGGACGCAGGTAGAGCAGTTGGAGATAATCCAATCCCATTTCGATCTGCTCACCGAAAATATGACCGAGAAAATCCCGGATATGCGGAAACTCACCCTTGGCAGGCACGGTCGAAATCGGTTCGTAACGGTTCAGAAAGCCGTGAATCTCCCGGCGGTAATCGGTATGGCTCGGAATGGTACAGAATCCGTCGTACTTCGGCACTTGTGCTATGTAATCCTTGCCATAGTCCTGCCGCAAGGTTTCCACGTTCCACGGAATCAATGTTTCGAGGCTCCGCCCGTTGCTCAACGGCATCAATACCCGTTTGAAGATGGTCGTGCCAACACGCAAATATGGAATCAGCTCCTTTTCATCGACCTTCATCGTGACCTCCTTTCTTTCCGGTACGTATCGCTTCGACATCTTCGCGCTTGTAACGCTTTCGTCCTCCGAACGGATAGGATTTAATATATCCTGTCTTCTCCCAGCACCAAAGTGTCGAAGAGTCGATTTTCAAAAGAGCCAAAACATCCTTGCGCGTCAGGAACTCTTCCGCAGGCTGCTCTTGTACGGCTGACCTTGCTCCTTTGGCCGCTTCGTGGAAAATCGTTCTCAAATCGTCGAGTGTCACCGTCACGCTGACGTTCGCCCCCGACTCCAATAAATCCCTTAAACTCATAATCAAAATTTTTAGGTTAAACATGGATTCGTTCGGTTCATTCAATTGGAACCGGGGCAAATAAAACGGGAGATTTCTCGGAGAACAAAAACACTTGTTATCTCCTTGAAATCTCCCGTAAATATCTTCTCGAGGTGATTTTCAGCCGTCGTGTTCGGCTATGTATTTCGGAATATCAGCTATATTGGGAATCGTGAACTGGCGGGTTTGTGGAGAGTAAAGTTTCCCCTTGATGTAAGAATCCTCCAACTCGGCAAGAGGTGCGAATACGGATTTCAGCCACGATACGACCTCCTGTTTTGGTCGGCAGAAATAGTGAGCCATGTTCCATCCGAAATGAAACAAATCGGCATTTTTTAGCTTTTGCGGACGGATAGGAGCAAATTCCATAGAACCGCATTCCTGCAAAGCATAATACTCAATGTAGCGGTCGAGCCAGACAAGTTCATCTGAACTTATGCAGGGACCTATCTCTCTGTGCGCATAGCATTGGAATAGGTCGATCTGCTCTCTCTGTCGTTCGATATATCGTTTGTCCGCATCCTGCTTGATCTGCTCAACGTCGGGATCGGGTGTGCGGGCAATTTCCGCGACAACAACAGGTGGCTTCTTCCGAGTTACTTTGGGCAGAATCTTATCGGTAAAGAAGTCCGCAATACTGGAGAATGTCGCCATAATGGTCAAATAGACTATTGCGCAAATCCCCAACATAATTAAAAAGACAAGATTTGCCGTCCCGGTATCTACTCCTTTCGCCAATATCACGAACCGGGCAGCCATAGAGACGAGCAGTCCGACGACAACGACTATCGTCAGCAGAATCACATAGCTATTGATCTTGCGGAAATCCATCGTTTATTTCAGCAGTTTCCGTTCTTCATTGCTCTCCAATACCTGCATCTGCTGAATGGCGATTCGGTTGAGCTTTACAAGTCGTTCATTCTGCGGTATTTGCTGGTCGATGAATACGGCATTGAGATTCTCCATATTGGACAGACAGATCAGCTCGTTGATGGTAGCATAATCTCGGATATTGCCTTTCAGATCAGGATTCTGTTCGCGCCACATCTTCGCAGTCATGCCGAACATGGCAACGTTCAGCACATCGGCTTCGTTGGCATAGATGATACTCGCCTGTTTCGCGGTCACTTCGGCTGGAATCAGGTTCTGTTTGATCGCATCGGTATGGATGCGGTAATTGATTTTGGACAGTTCGCGTTTGGCACTCCAGCCGAGCTGCTTCTGTTCTTCTTCCTTTAACCGCTGGAATTCTTTTACGATATATAATTCGAATTCGACAGAAATCCAGCTCGCAAATTTGAATGCGATATCCTTGTGCGCATACGTTCCACCGTAACGACCCGATTTGGAGACGATACCGATTGCATTCGTAGTGTTTATCCACTTCTGCGGCGACAAAGTAAAGGCATTCAGACCTGCCTCCTTTCTAAACCCCTCGAATTCGAGGGGTTTGAAATTCGGATTGTACAGACTTTCCCAAATTCCGAGATACTCGATTGTGTTCCGGTTGCGCAACCAGTTGCCGATCACTGCATTCGGGTCATCGCTCTTGTATCGCGCTATGTCCGTCAGGCAGATATAATCGTTCTCTTTGACTGATATAATCGTAACGTTCGTGTCTTTTACCGTAATCTTTGCCATATTCGTATTGTCTTAATTGCAAATATACATTAACATTTTGATTTTTAGAAATTATTGAGTACTCATCTCTATTCCAAAAATCCGATCATCTCGCGCTTCATATCGTCGTCGATATTTCGGTAACGAGCGAACGCTCGGCTTCCCTCCTTATGACCGCTTAATGCACCTACCATGTTCGGGTCCTTGACCTTTTTATAAATGTTGCCGATAAACGTGCGGCGCGCCATGTGCGACGATGCCACCTCGTATATCGGTTTTTGCACCTCCTCCCGTGTCCGCTGGTCCGGTACGGTAATGATCCGGTTCAGTCCGGCAAGCCGAAAAGCCTCTTTGATCTTGCGATTGTAATGTTGTTCTGTCGAAAACGGGAAAAGGCTTTCGCGCCCTTCCTCGCGGTATTTGTCGATCAGTGCAATAGCCGTTTGGCTTAACGGGACACGAAGGGTTATCGGGCGATCTTCTTTCGTCTTTCTTTGGATATATTCGATCGAATCGCCAATGATATTCCGATAGGTCATTTTGAACAAATCGCTGACGCGACACCCGATGAAGCAGTGAAAGATGAAAATATCCCGCTGTATCTCGACCTCTTTATTGGCGGATAAGTCTGTCTCGAATAGTTTGGTTCTCTCTTCATTGGTTATGTAGATCGGGGTCCCGTAAACGATTTCGCCGATGGTGAAATGTTTGAATGGATTGTTCGTCGTATGTCCGTTGTCGATAGCCCATAGGACAAACGCCCGGAACCGGGTCAGCATATCGGCAACCGTATTCAGCCCTCGCAATTTGGGCATACCTTTCGGAATCTCGTTGCCATCATCGTCCAATACAGGAGGATGTTTTCGTGTCGGGGTTTTGACTGCGACTTTCGCGGAATAGGGATATTGTTCGTATATCTCCGGATGGCTCCGAAATACAGATTGTTCATCGAACAGGAATGTCTCAATTTGCCCTAACAACTCCGATGTAAGGGTTGTGAACGAAAGCGAGAATCCCCGGCTCACCTCTGCTCGCTTGTATAGCTCGAAACGATGCAGGCAGCGTACCAGCACCCGAAAGTTCTTTAATCGGTTTTCAGACAACTTGTGTGTGGCGAGGTAAATATCTATTACGTCGAAAAAGGACTTTTCGTGTTCTTTTTTCGCCTTGGTCGGTTTGTGGAATCGCTTGACGATACCTTGCATATACTCACGTGTGATGGCGGCCTTGTCGGGTGTGGTGTTAATTTCTTGCTCCAACAGGTCGGTCAAGGCTTTAAGACGGGACCGCTTTCCCAAAAGCTGTTCGCGCTCCTCGCCCTGAATCAGCGGAATATTGATATCATTCTTTTTGCCCCAGCGTTTACGGTTGATCCAGATTCCGGAGCCGATACGCAAGCGGACATCACGCGAAATATAGAGCCGCAGGCTGATTTCCGATTCTCCCGCGCTGTTGGTCGTCCTGCCAATGTAGTAGTTCGTCTGTGCCATACCTCGATTTCTTTGTTTCAAAGGTATGTAAATTTATGGATTCTCACAACCTTTCGTGTCCGCAATTTGTCCGCATTTTCAGAAAGCTGCGAAAATTCCATTCTTGCTGGCTCAAACAAATACAATTGTTATTTATTGATATATAAACTATTATGGTTTATTTCCGATTTATAGTATTTGCGTAGTTTTTGACTTTTCAATACCGGCTCCGGGTACACAGCCAAAACCTTCGAGGTTTTGGCTTTTTTATTTGCGGGAACCTCGGTTACCTCCCTCTCGAAAACCCGAACCGTCCTGCGGACGACGACGGCGATCGGTCGGTGACGACGGCCATTCGGCCGACGTTCGATCCACGGCTCCGGGTACGTAACCGAAACCTTTGCGGGTTTCGGTTTTTTATTTGCAGGAACCTCGGTTACCTCCCTCTCGAAAACCCAATGGGTTACGGTTTTTTTCATACAAAGAGAGCATTCACAAAAAAACCGACTGCTTTGGCAGTCGGTTCAGCGGGTCGGGCTTCTACTCCTCCGGTTCGAAATCCTCCTTCGTTGCGCCGCACAAGGGGCATGCCCAGTCGTCGGGCAGATCTTCGAAGGCCGTGCCGGCCGGTACGCCGTTTTCGGGGTCGCCCACCTCCGGATCATAGATCCAGCCGCAGGGCTTGCATCTGTACTTTTTCATCGTCATTCGAAATTTTAAGAACTCTTCGGACCCGGTGCAAATTCCGGACCGAAACGCGGCTACCCGTTCAGCCTGTCGGCAATCGACCGGGCCAGCTCGGCGCAGGCTTCGTGGCACACCGAGCTGTATCCCTGCCGGATCTCGATCGCGGGGGCGCAGAGCGACCACTTCGAACGCTCGCAGAACTCCGCCCAGCGGCGAGGCGTAGCTCCCGCCCAGGTCATGCCGCCGAAGCCGGCGAAGATTCGGGGCGCCACCCCGCGCGACGAAAGCCGGTCGAGCAGGGCATCCATCTCGGGAAACAGTTCACCGTTGTAGGTCGGCGAACCGACGATCAGCGCCCGGTATTTGTGGATGTCGCGCAGCACCATCGAGGGGTCGGCGAACGAGAGGTTGTGCATGACGATGGGTTTCACGCCCCGTTCGGCCAGCTCGCGAGCGATATGTTCGGCGACGCGGGCCGTGTGTCCGTACATCGAGCCGTAGGCGATCACCACGCCGTACTCCCCCTCGTGTCGGCTCATCTTGTCGTAGAGCGCCACGACGTCGGCGACACGGTCGTGCCACACGGGGCCGTGAGTGGAGCAGATCCACTCGATATCCACTCCGGCGAGCTTGCGCAGCGCCATCTGCACGGGCTTGCCGTACTTGCTGACGATGCAGGCGTAGTAGCGGCGCATCTCGTCCCAGAAACCTTCGAGGCAGAGCTGGCTGTCGACGATGCCGCCGTTCAGGGCGCCGAACGTACCGAAGGCGTCACCCGAGAAGAGCGCCTTCAGCTCGACGCAGTAGGTCATCATCGTCTCGGGCCAATGGATCATCGGCGTGAGGTGGAACCGCAGGGTGCGGCCGCCCAGCGAGAGGGTGTCGCCCTCCTTCACCTCCAGGCAGTTATCCCGGATGCCGTAGTAGCCCCCGATCATGTCGAGGGTCTTGGCGTTGCCCACGATCTTCAGATCGGGATAGCGCTCCCTCAACCGGGTGATGGAACCCGAGTGGTCGGGCTCCATGTGGTTGACGATCAGGTAGTCCACCGGGCGGTCGCCCAGCACCCCGGCGATATGGTCGAAGTAGATGTCGGCGAAGCCCGCCTCGATGCTGTCGATCAGGGCGACCTGCTCGTCGACGAGCAGATAGGAGTTGTAGGAAACCCCGTAAGGGAGCGACCAGAGCGCCTCGAAGCGCTGGGTCGTGCGGTCGTTGGCTCCCACGTAGTGCAGGCCGGGGGCCAGTTCGGTAATCTTTTTCATGCCTTTCAATTATTTCGGTCCACCATCAGCAGCGAAGAGTCGCCGTAGCTCAGGAAGCGAAAATCGTGCTGAAGTGCATAGTCGTAGATTCGATGCCAGTCGTCGCCCACGTAGGCCGACACGAGCAGCAGCAGGGTCGACTTGGGCTGGTGGAAATTGGTGACGATGTATTTCACGATCCGGAAACGGTAGTTCAGCGGCGTAATCATGATCTGCGTAGCGGCCTTCAGGCGCTCCAGCCCCCGTTCGCGCATGTACCCGATCAGATCGTCCAGCGCATCGGCGCCGGCATAGCCGGCCGGGATGTCGTAGAGCTCCCACTGGCCCACCGCAGCCTCCGCGACCGGCTCGCCGCGTCGGAGGCGCCACCCCAGCGCCGCAAGCGACTCGAGCGTCCGCACCGAGGTGGTTCCCACGGCAACGATCCGACCCAGCCGTTCGCGCAGCCGCTCCAGCGTCCGGAGCGTGATCTCGAAGTGCTCGGTGTGCATCGGATGGCGCGCGGCATCGCTCTCCTTGACCGGGAGGAAGGTGCCCGCCCCGACGTGGAGGGTCACCTCCTCGAAGCCGAACCCCTCGCCGCGCATCCGCCCGATCAGCTCGGGAGTGAAGTGCAGCCCCGCGGTGGGGGCCGCCACCGACCCCTCGAACTTCGAGTAGACAGTTTGGTAGCGGGTATTGTCGATCTCCTCGCTCTCGCGGTTCAGGTAGGGCGGAATGGGAATGCGGCCCAGGTGCTCCAGCAGCTGGCCGAAGGTCATGTCGGCCGCCCACTCGAAGCGGATCAGGTGCTCGCGTCCGCCGTTCTCGACCATACGGGCGAGCAGAAGTTCCTCGCGCCCCCCGTACTCGAAACGGACCTCCAGCGGCCCCTCCTTCCACTTCTTCAGGTTGCCCACGATGCAGCTCCAGACGCACCCGCCCTTCACGGCGAAGGCGCGCTCGTAGTCGGCCGGCGCATGCGGTTCGAGGCAGAACACCTCGATGCGCGCCCCCGAAGGCTTGTGCATGATGATGCGGGCGCGGATCACCTTCGTGTTGTTGAACACGAGCAGCGAACCGGCCGGAAGCGCCTCGTCGAGCCGTCCGAAACGGCTCTCGGCAATCTCTCCATTCCTGTAAACCAGCAGTTTCGAGGCCGAACGTTCGGCCAGCGGAAACTTGGCGATCCGCTCATCGGGGAGCGGATAGTCGTAGTCGTCGATAGCGATCGTGCGATGTTCCATAGCGAATGCAAAGGTAGAAATAATTGTCCATAGCGCGTTGCGCGTACGGCATTATTTTGTATCTTTGTGCCGCATAATACGATTACGGTATGAAAACCGACTTTTTGGTTATCGGCTCGGGCGCGGCCGGACTCTGCTTCGCCCTGAAGGCCGCCGCCCACGGTCACGTCACCGTCGTGACGAAGGGCGAAATGAAGGAAGCGAACACCAACTACGCCCAGGGCGGTATCTGCTCGGTCACCTATGCCCCCGATACATTCGAGAAACACATTCGCGACACGATGGTCTGCGGCGCCGGAAAGTGCGGCGAAGAGGCCGTCGAGCTGGTCGTGAGACGGGCTCCGGAGCTGATCGCCGACCTGATCGAATGGGGAACCCGATTCGACAAGACCGCCGACGGACGCTACGAGCTCAACCGCGAAGGCGGCCACTCGGAGCACCGCATCCTCCACCATGAGGATCTGACGGGGGCCGAAATCGAACGGGCACTGGTCGAGACGGTCAGGAACCATCCGAACATCACCGTGCTGGAGCACCATTTCGCCATCGACCTGCTGACGCAGCACCATCTGGGCGAGTTCGTCACTCGCCACACCCGCGGGCTGGCCTGCTTCGGCGCCTACGTCCTCAACGAGCGGACCAACGAGATCGAGACCATGCTCGCGAAGTTCACCGTCGTGGCGACGGGCGGCTGCGGCAACATCTACTCCTCGACCTCGAACCCCATCGTGGCGACGGGCGACGGGATAGCCATGTGCCACCGTGCGAAGGCGATCACCGAGAACATGGAGTTCATCCAGTTCCACCCCACCACCCTCTACAACCCCGGCGAGAAGCCCAACTTCCTCATCACGGAGGCCATGCGCGGCTTCGGAGCCATCCTGCGCCTCCAGTCGGGCGAGGAGTTCATGGACAAGTACCACCCCATGAAGTCGCTGGCTCCGCGCGACGTGGTGGCCCGCGCCATCTACAGCGAGATGACCCGGCGGGGCGAAGACTTCGTATATCTCGACGTCACCCACAAGGAGGCCGAATCGATCCGCAGCCACTTCCCCAACATCTACGAGAAGTGTCTCACGATCGGCATCGACATCACCAAAGACTGGATACCCGTCACGCCGGCCGCCCACTACTGCTGCGGCGGCGTGAAGGTCGACCGCAACGGCGAGACCTCCATCAAGCGGCTCTATGCGCTGGGCGAAACCTCCTGCACGGGGCTGCACGGGGCCAACCGGCTGGCCTCGAACTCGCTGATCGAGGCGCTGGTCTATGCCGACCAGGCGGCCGCCCACGTCGCCTCGCTGGTCGGCAGGGCCGAGATTCAGGAGGGAATTCCCGACTGGGACTTCGAGGGGACGCAGCACACCGAGGAGATGCTGATGATCATCCAGTCGAAGCGCGAGATGCAGACCATCATGTCCAACTACGTGGGCATCGTCCGCTCGAACCTGGCCCTGAAGCGGGCCATGCGGCGGCTCGAAATCCTCTACGAGGAGACCGAAGAGCTCTACGGCAAGACCAAGCCCAACCGCGAGTTGTGCGAGCTGCGCAACATGATCGCCGTGGCCTATCTGGTTATCAAGCAGGGGCGCGAGCTGAAGGAGTCGGTCGGCTGTCACTACAACAGCGACTACCCGCCGACGAAATAGAGATATACTAATTCCGGGAAGAGGTCCCCATGCCTCCTCCCTTTTCGACCGAAAAACATGACATTACAGGAAGAGATTTCGCGGCGCCGCACCTTTGCGGTGATCGCCCACCCCGATGCCGGCAAGACCACCCTGACCGAGAAACTGCTGCTCTTCGGCGGCGCCATCCACGTGGCCGGGGCCGTGAAGAGCAACAAGATCAAGAAGGGAGCCACCTCCGACTTCATGGAGATCGAACGGCAGCGAGGCATCTCGGTCGCCACCTCCGTGATGGGTTTCGAATACCGGGGACGCAAGATCAACATCCTCGACACCCCGGGACACGAAGATTTCGCCGAGGATACCTACCGCACCCTGACGGCCGTCGATTCGGTCATCATCGTGATCGACGGCGCGAAGGGCGTCGAGTCGCAGACCCGCAAGCTGATGGAGGTGTGCCGCATGCGCAACACTCCGGTGATCGTCTTCATCAACAAGCTCGACCGCCCCTGCAAGGATCCGTTCGACCTGCTGGACGAGGTGGAGAAGGAGCTCAAGATCCGTGTGCGGCCGCTGTCGTTCCCCATTTCGAGCGGCACGACCTTCAAGGGGGTCTACAACATCTACGAGGAGCAGCTGTCGCTCTTCACCTCCGACGAGCGACAGACGGCCGACGCCTCGACCGTGGAGATCAGGGACCTCAAGTCGCCCCTGCTGGCCGAACACATCGGCGAACGCTATGCCGCGCAGCTGCGCGACGATCTGGAGCTGGTTCAGGGGGTTTACGACCCCTTCGACCGCGACGCCTACCTGCGCGGTGAGTCGGCTCCCGTCTTCTTCGGGTCGGCCGTCAACAATTTCGGCGTCCGCGAGCTGCTGGAGTGCTTCATCCGCATCGCCCCGGCGCCGCGCACCGCCACCGCCGAGAGCCGCACCGTGGAGCCCGACGAACCGAAGATGAGCGGCTTCGTCTTCAAGATCCACGCCAACATGGACCCCAACCACCGCGACCGCATCGCCTTCCTGAAGATCTGTTCGGGCACCTTCGAGCGCAACCGGAACTATCTCCACGTGCGGAGCGGCAAGCAGCTGAAGTTCTCCTCGCCCACGGCCTTCATGGCCGAGAAGAAGTCGGTGATCGACTACGCCTACCCGGGCGACATCGTGGGTCTGCACGACACGGGCAATTTCGCCATCGGCGACACCTTCACCGAGGGCGAGAAACTGAAATTCACCGGCATCCCCTCCTTCTCGCCCGAGCAGTTCCGCTACATCGAGAACGCCGACCCGCTGAAGTTCAAGCAGCTGGCAAAGGGCATCGATCAACTGATGGACGAGGGTGTGGCCCAGCTCTTCACCTCCAACCTCAACGGACGCAAGATCATCGGCACGGTGGGCGCCCTGCAATTCGAGGTCATCCAGTACCGGCTGGAGCATGAGTACGGAGCCGCCTGCCGCTGGGAGCCCATCTCGATCCACAAGGCATGCTGGATCCGGAGCGACAACACCGAACAGCTGGCCGACTTCAAGCGCCGCAAGCATACGAACATGGCCGTGGACAAGCACGGACGCGACGTTTTTCTGGCCGATACGAGCTATGCGCTGGCGCTGGCCCAGGAGAATTTCAAGGATATCCGCTTCTACTTCACCTCGGAGTTCTGACGCCGCCCGCCTCCAAACGGCCGCCTGTGCAGCAGGCGGCCGTTTTTATGCTGCCGGGTCTTGCCCGTTCACGCTAATCCGACCTCCGCGCGCTCCGATCGGGGCGACACCGGCGTAAGACGCCGTTTTTGTCCGAGATGCAGCGTCCTGCTGTTTCCGGATGGCGTGCGCCGTGAAACGCCGAGACCCCTCGACAAGCTCGGGATGACAGTTTCCCTGTCACCTTGAGCGAAGCACCGAAGGCGCGTAGTCGAAGGTCTATACCTGGCAGAACATCCATCCTCACCATTCGCAACGGTCCCAAAAAAGAGGCTGCCCTTTTGGGCAGCCTCTTCGGATTGCGATTCGGGAGAGGTTACAGACCCCAGCCCGGGTTCTGCTTCACCTTCGGCATCAGGTCGAGGTCGCGCTGCGGGATGGGCATCAGCTCGTGACGACCCTCGATCGTATAGCGGTTGACCGCATAGTTCGCATTCTCGTACCAGTCCTGAAGTTCCTGGGCTGTCTGACGGATGGTCTTGAAATAGATACCCCAGCGGATCAGGTCCTGCTTGCGGTGCCCCTCGAAGCAGAGCTCGTAGGCGCGCTCCTTGCGGATGGCCTCGCGCAGCTCCTCGCGCGACAGGCCGGCCGACAGATCATGCTCCGAATCGCCGAAACCGCGGCGGCGCACGATGTTGACCGCCTCGATGGCATCGCCCAGAGCCCCTCCGGCCTCGGTCAGAGCCTCGGCATAGAGCAGCAGCACGTCCGAATAGCGGAGCACGTACCAGTTCACATTCGACTTGTCGTTGTTGATCAGGAAATTCGCCGGCGTCACATACTTCTCCGTATCCCACTTGGCGGGGGTGAAGAGCTGACGCTTCTTGTTCTTCTGATCCTCGGACGGATTCGACGTTCCGGCAATCTGGTCGAAATAGGTGATATAGCCGTCCGTATCGATACCGTCCTTATGATAGCCGTAGGAGTAATCGGCAATCGACAGCGGCATGCGGGGGTCGTCGTGCTTCTCCCACTCACCGGTGAAGTTGTAGGTCACCTTCCAGTTGGCGGCGTTGCGGCCGCGCACACCGGCCACGGCGAGCGTCTGTACACCGTTCCACTTGCCGATACGGCCCGTGGCATCGTCGCCGTTCAGACCCGTAGGCGAGTAGAACGACACCTCGATCAGGCTCTCCTGCGGATCCCAGATGCCGTTGCAGGTGTTGCGCCATACGGCCTCGTAGTCGGGATTCAGGCTGTGCTTGCCCGACTCCACCAGCCGCTTGGCGACCTTCACAGCCTCGCCCCACTTCGCCTCATCGCGCACGGGGTAACCGGCCCAGGTGCAGTAGACCTTAGTCAGCAGGCCCAGCACCGAGCCCTTCGAAAGACGGAAAGCGGTGTTCGAACGCAGGTTGTCGTCCACGGCCCAGGGCAGGGCGTCGACCGCGAAGCGCAGGTCCTCCTCGATGAAGGCGTAGACGTCGGCGGGATCGGCCTGCTCGAACTCGGCGACATCCTTCCGCGAATCGGCCGCAGTCTTCATCAGTACCACGTTGCCGTACCAGCGCACCAGTTCGAAATAGTAGAGGGCGCGCAGCGCACGGGCCTCGCCCAGGTAGATGTTGGCGAGCGTCTGATCGGCATACTCCCACTCGCCCATGCGGGCCGACACGGTCTCGATGAAGTCGTTGGCGGCGTAAATGGCGGCATAGAGCGTCTGCCAGGTGGTCTGCACGTCGGGATAGCTGGCCGTGTGCGAGTTGGTGGGGATGGTACGGAACGAGGAGTTGCCGTCACCCTCACACTGGGCGATATCACTCGAAATGGTGAACAGAATCGAAAGGTTGAAAGAGTAGATAGCGTCCGTATTCATATAACGGTACACTCCCAGCAGCACGTTTTGCGCCTCGGCCGCGTTGTTCACGTAGTTGTCCTTGCCCACCTCGGTGAAGGACTCCTCCTTGAGCAGGTCGTCGCACGAAGCGAAGAGCAGGCCGAGAAGCGGAATGATGAATATGAATTTTTTCATGGTTGTAGCAGTTTAGAATGAAAGGTCGATACCGAAAGTATAAACGCGGCTCTTCGGATAGGCACCCCAGTCCAGACCCGGCGTCATGGGGTTCGTGGCGGCGACGCTCACCTCGGGGTCGTAGCCCTCATAGCCGGTCACCACGAAGAGATTCTGTGCCGAGAAATAGAGACGCAGCTTGCTGACATAGAACTTCTGCGTCCAACTCTTGGGGAAGGTGTAGCCGAAGGTCAGGGTCTTCAGACGCAGGAACGAACCGTCCTCGACGAAGCGCGAATAGAGCTCGTTCTTGATGTAGCCGTCCCAGGCGGGCACCGAGTTCGAGGCGTTGGTCGGCGTCCAGCGCTCGGCCACCTCGGACATCATGTTCGAACGCTGGTCCTGCGACTGGCTGGCGAACATGCGGGTTGCGTTGTAGATGTCGTTGCCATAGTTGAACTGGAACATGAAGCTCAAATCGAAACCTTTGTAGGAGAAGGTGTTGGTGATACCACCGAACCACTTGGGCACACCGTTGCCGATGGCGGTGCGGTCGTTGGTCGTAATCACGCCGTCACCGTCCACATCGCGATACTTCACCATACCGGGCACGACCTCGCGGCCGGCATGGTCCGAAATGTCCGGAATGCCGGGCTTGAGGGTCATCTTGCCCGTAGCGGCGTCGACCATGAAGTCCGAATCCTGGTATACGCCGTCGAACTCGTAACCGTAGATCTGACCCAGCGAGCTGCCCACGGCGGCCATGTAGTCGTAACCCTTGTACTCGCTGTTCCAGCCTGCAGTGGCGTACATCACGCCGGCCCCGTCGGCCAGGGCGCGCAGTTCGTTGCGGATGAACGAGATGTTGAAGTTGGTGGTCCATACGAAGCCGCCCGTCGTGTTGAAGTTGGTGGAGTTCAGCGAGAGCTCGATACCGCTGTTGCGGATCTTGCCCACGTTCTGCCACTGCGAGTCGAAGCCCGTGACGTGGGCCTTGCTGGCCGACATCAGCAGGTCCTTCGTATCCTTGATGAAGAAGTCGGCCGTCAGGGTCAGCCGGTTGCGCAGGAAGCCCATGTCGAGACCCAGGTTGGTCGACTGCGAAGCCTCCCACTTCAGGTCGGAGTTAGCCAGCTGCTTGGGCTGGAGAACCGTCACGACGTTGTTGCCCCAACCGTACTTGGTGGGTGCGTAGAGATCCATCGAGAGGTAGTTCTTGATGCGGTCGTTGCCCACCATACCCCAGCTCAGACGAAGCTTCAGGTTCGAGAATACGCGCTGGCTCTTCATGAACGACTCCTCGGTCAGACGCCATGCCGCCGAGAAGGAGGGGAACACGCCCCACTTGTTGCTGTTGGAGAACACGGTCGAGCCGTCGGCGCGCACCGTTGCGGAGAAGAGGTAGCGGTCCTTGTAGGAGTAGTTCGCACGGGCGAAGAACGACACGAGGAACTTCTCATAGTAGTCGGTGGTTACCTTGCTGGGGGTAGCGCCCAGACCGAGGTTGTTGTTGCCCAGGTTATCGAAGGGGAAGTCGGTCGACTGGCCCAGCAGGTACTCCGAACTGCGGAAAGTGGTCTCCTGACCGATCATCACCTCGGCGTTGTGGCCGTTCTTGTTGCGCTTCCAGGTCAGGTAGTTGAAGTTGGTCCAGCTCAGGTCGCGGGTCATCTGGGTCTGGCCGTAGGGGGTCTGGCCGTTGCGGTAGGCCTCCTTCGAGCCCTCCTTCCAGAACTGGTCGCGGCGGGTCTCGGTGGTGCGGTAGCTGCCGGCGGTGCGGAAACTGAAGCCCTTGCCGAAATCGATGTTCAGCGAGAGGTTGGCCGACCACATCTCGCCGCGGCGGCGATCCGTAACGGACTGCGCCTGCGCGATGGGGTTCACCTGCGAGAGCGACTCCGAGGATTCGAGCTCGAGCGGGTCGATGGCCGATCCGAGCAGCTCCTCATCGGTCATCTTCAGACCGCCCGTCGGACGGGCGCGCAGAATCTGACCCAGCATGTTGAAACGGCCGCCGTCGCCCGAGGTGCCCACGCCGCGCTTGTCGGTATTGGCGTAGTTGACCGTGGCATCCATCGTCACGCGCTTCGAGATCTTCTGGTTCACGCGCATCTTGGCCGTGATCTTGTTGAAGGAGCTGTTGGTGAAGATACCGTTCTCCAGGAAGTCGGAGAAGGCGAACGAATACTTGGTCTTGTCCGAACCGCCCGACACCGATACGTTGTGGTCCTGCGACCAGGTGGGACGGAAGGTCTCGCCCTGCCAGTCGATACCCTCGACGCCGTAGTAGTCGGCCAGCGACTGATAGCGGTTCTCGGGACCTACCTTATAATAGGTATCGCCGAACTTGTCGGGCCACGCCTCGGTCTGGAGCGACACGAACTGCTGGGGCGTGAGCAGGTCGAGGTGCTTGGAGATGTTGCGGTAACTGGCCGAGCCGTTGTAGGTAACGACCGGACGGCCTACCTTACCCGACTTGGTGGTTACCATCACGACGCCGTTGGCGGCGCGCGAACCGTAGATAGCGGCCGACGAAGCGTCCTTCAGGACCTCCAGCGACTCGATGTCGGAGTTCGAGAGGTAGTCGATGTTGTCCACCTGGAAACCGTCGACGATGTAGAGCGGGGTCGCCTCGCCGTTGACGGTGCCGACACCGCGGATCTTGATGTCGAAACCGGCACCCGGGGTACCGTCGGCCGAGGTGATCTGCACGCCGGCGATCTGGCCGCCGATGGCATCCAGCACCGAACCCGACTTGAATCCCTCGACATCCTTGGACGACACCGAAGCGACGGCTCCGGTCAGGTCGCTGCGCTTCATCGAACCGTAGCCCACGACGACCACCTCGTCCATGACGTTGGTCTCGGCTTCGAGTTTCACATCGATCTGCGTCTGCGCATTGACGGGAACCTCCTGGTTCTTGTAACCCAGGTAGGAGAACACCAGCACCTGGCCCTTCTTGGCCGAGATCGCATAACGTCCGTCCACGTCGGTCGAAACGCCCTGCGTGGTGCCGGCGATCACGACATTGGCACCGATGGCGGGCTGATCGGTTTCATCGACCACGCGACCCGTAATCTTGTTCTGGGCCGACACCGAGAGGGTCAGCATCAGGGCGAGAAGGGTAAAGACCCCTCTCAGCCCGAAAGCCCGTTTTATGATTGTCTGCATAAGTTTCATTTCAAGTTAGGAGTTAAAATTTCTCGTCGAACCAGATCATCAGCGGCGTCACCACGCTGCCCTTGCTGATGTTGTTGTTGACAGCCTTCGTGATCTCCGTCCAGCTCTGATCGGTCAGATAGGTCATCTCGCCGATGAAGACGCCGTTGGCGCCCTTGCCGCTCTCGTCGATCCACTTGTTCGGATTGACAACGACCGCCTTGGTTTCGGGATCCACGTAGAGCAGGGCCAGACCCAGCGTCTTGCCGTTCCAGCTGTTGTTCTCGTAGGCCGAAACGCAGCCTTTGGCTCCGGTGCCGATCGTCTTGGTGCCGACACCCTCCTGTGCGTTGTAGACCTTCCACATCCAGTTCATGAACGAACCGTTGTCCGCGGGGAAACCGTCCGCCTGACCGTCGAAGCCCCAGAACTGGAAGTCGCGACGGTAGTCCATGCTGAAGAGCGCGGGATCGATCTCGGACGAGATGTTCGGAGCCACCGACATGCCGCCCTTGCGCGGGTTGACGCGGAAGACGAACGGCGCGTAGTGCACGGGGGCATTCTCCGGTGAGAAGATGAAGAAGACCGGGGATTTCACGGTGGTCTCGCCCACCTTGCCCTTACCGGCCGTAGCCGTCACATAGAGCAGGGCGCTCTTGGTCTTGCTGTCGTTGTAGTTGAAGCCGTCGGGGGTGATGACGCCCGTCGCAGGATCGATCGTCGAGCCCTGGCCGCCCTTGTACTTGTTGTCGGCCGTCGTCTCGCGGTAGACCACCTCGAGCGACCACTCCAGCTCCGTGCCGGGCTTGGCGTCGGTCGTCGGCGTCAGGTTCAGCGCCTTGTACTCCTTCTCGTTCTTGCACCAGAATTGGCTGGCGTGCTCCAGAGCGGGCAGATCGAGGTTGTTGCCGTAGGAGATATAGGTGAAGTAGTAGGGATTCTCGACCACGCTCAACTTCAGCACGGCCGTAGCCTCGCTCTTCGCGTTGACCGCCCTGACGGGAATCTCGTAGGCGCCCAGCGGGATGTCGTTGCCGTTGGCGGCCGAAACCGTACCGGTCAGTTCGTCGATGGCGATGCGTCCCTGTAATGCGGCGGGCAGCTCGCCCAGCGAGAAGGTCACCTCAGCGCCCTCGAAGCCGTCGGCCTTCCCGGCCGTGAAGCTCGTGCCCTGGATCATCTCCACGTCGGCATAGGCAAACGAATCCGGATCGATGGGAGCGATGTAGCCGATCACCTCCAGCAGGAAGGCTCCGTCGAAATCCGTCGCTCCGTAGCGGTTCGTCACCGTCACGCCGACCGCATATTTGGTACCCACGGTCAGCTCGACATCCTTAGCCACCGACAGCACGCCCGTCGCGGGATCGATGGCGATGCCGTCGGTCTCGGGCGTGACGGCCTTCACCGAGTAGACCACCTCTTCGGGCGAACCCTTCATCGCGGGAGCCGTGCTCTGGTAGCCCATCATGTACTCCATGCAGCCCTCGGCGGGTGCATAGGTCAGTTCGAGCGCGGGGCTGGTAATCCTCACGGTCACCAGATCCTCGAAGACGGCATCGCCGGCATGGGTCGAACACTTCACGGTCAGCGGATAGACGCCGGGCAGAATTTCGCCCGTGAACTTCGAATTGACCGAGATCACTCCGGCATTCGTCACGGCGAAGTACTCCTTGCCCTCCTCCTGAAGGAGCGAATAGCCGATGATCGACACCGACTCGCCCTCGGGGGTGATTTTCACGGTCGTCTCCGAATCTTTGGACTCCTCGTAGGGGATCTCCACCTCGCGGGCGCTCACGGCCAGCTCGACGGGGACGGCGGGCAGCAGATTGACGACGAAGACATCGACGAAATTACAGGCCCGCGCGCCCACGATGCAGGACACGCTCGCCCGATAGATGCCCGGCTGCAAATCCTCGGTATTCGAGATGGAGATGACACCCGACAACTCGTTGATCGAGAAGCATCCGGATTCGATGGGATCCCCGTCGAACGTAAGGGCGGAGATGGCGAACGCCGAAGGGGTTCCCCCCACGTAGGAGGGGTTGCCCGATACGTAGCTCATCGAAGGGCCGAAGTTGGTGACCTCGGGATAGTAGAGCTGGAAATCGCCCTCGTCCGTGTCGTCGTCGCTGCACGCGCCCAACCCGAAGGTGAGCACGGCTGCGAAGGCCACGGCGAACAGACGCCAGAGAAAATGTTTCTTATTCATATTGTTCGATAGTTTTGGTTCTCGTTAAAACGTCAGGTTGGTATTGGTCAGCACATGCTCCTTACCGTCGATCGTCACCTTGACGGACGAACGGGCATCCGTGAAGGCTCCCGACGAAGCGGCCGTAATGGTGTGGTTGTCGTCCGCAGCGGGATAGAGCACCGTAATGAACCGCACGTTGGTGTCGGCGCTCTTCTCGACGTCGATCGAGTAGGCCTTGCGCGCGGTCGAGGTATCGGTCTGGTAGGAGACGAATCCCTCCTTTTCGGTGAAAGCAGGCGTCGTCGCGTTCGACTTCTCGCCCTCGATGAATGCGAAGGTGCGGGCCATCAGGTTGTTGCCGTCCGACGAGGTGGTGTGGAATCCCATCTGCTCGGGGTCGAGCACCACCGTCACCTTCTCCTTCGCCTCGTCAGCCAGGTGGAAGTTCAGGTTGAGCGTACCGGAAGCGGAGCCCTTGGCCTCGTCGACCAGAACCACGAACTGCTTGTCGATCAGGTAAACCAGGCGACGGTGCGAAAGGTTGCCATAGGAGTTGTTCACCAGCACCAGACGGTCGGCCGACGTGGAGCTGTTGTAGTCCAGACGGAGCATGCGGCCGTCGCACGCCGAGTTCTTGCCGTCCAGCGTCAGCGTGTTGTGAGCAGCCGTAGCGGCGTATTTGTTGCGGTTCGACCCCGTAGTGTAGGTGTAGCAGCCCGAATCGGGGAAGAACTGACGACCCTTCACCATCAACTCGAAGGTCCCGTTATCGTTCTGTACGTGCCACTGACCGGCCATGACTTTACCCGGGTTGTGGAGCACCATCATCGTGGCATTCGCATCCCAGCCCGTGCGCAGCACGTAGTAGCCGCCGTGTTCGAAACCGATGCCGAAGCCCTTCTGCTCGTGGTGGATGCCGTCGGCAGGGGAACCGGTCGTCGGAAAGATCACGGGAGCGGCGCCCTCCTTGCCTTCGGTCGACATGTAGCGCAGCTCCTCGGAGTCGGGGAACAGGCCCACATAGCGCGAGAAATTGCGTTTCAGCACGCTCTTCGACCAGGCGGCATTACGCGTATCGCCCATGTTGACCGACGAGTAGTTGGGGTAGACCATCCACATCACCACGTCGCACATCTTGCGGATCTTCGCGATATTGGCCTCCGTGATGCAGTCGGTGCGGCCGTTGAGCGTAGCCAGCTCCATCGTCGAGCGGAAATCCTCGATACTGCTGATATGGTAGGAGAAGTCGCCGTCCTTGAGCCAGCCGTCGGCGAAGTACTCCGACTCGATCGTGCCGTTCAGCACACCCGTACCGCTGGACACCCACTCCGAGGCGTTCTTCAGCTCGGGCATCAGGACGCCGGCGAAAGCCACGGACTGCGCCTGCGTGATGCGGTGGTTCGAATCGGCCGAATAGAACTTCACGATATGGTCCACCTGCTGTGCAAAATGGTAGAGATATTTCAGCATGAAGGTCGAGGTGAGCTCCGGAGCTTCCTTGTAATACTCCCAGACCGAGCACTCGTCGATCACGCGGGCTGCCACGTCCAGCGGACGCCAGGTCCATCCGGCACGACGATACTCCGGCGACTGGTTGTCGGGATAAACCGAGTAGTCCAGATCGACCTCAGGGCGGGGATTCTGCTCGAACCAGTCGGAGAACACGAACATCCAGTTCCGGATGTAACGGGCATCCTTCGAAAGGTAATAGGCCTTGGCCTGCGGCAGCATCCACTGGTGACGGTTCAGCTGATAGCGGAGCTCCTGCTCGGTCTTGGAGGTGGGCATGTACATCCAGTCGATGCGGCCCGTCTCCGACGAGAGGAACGAGTAGGGAACATTATTGCCGCTGTCCTCCAGGAAATTCTTGATATAGAAGCGGTAGCCGTTCTCCTCCAGCGCCTGGTCGGCCCACGCCTGCTCGGCGACCGTAACGGTCGTATTCGCCAGATCGACATTGGGATTCACCACGCCCGAGCGGGTGCGGTAGTAGTTCAGGATGATCTCGGCCGCAGCGTAATACTCGCCCGCCTCATAGGCGGCACGGGCACCGGCGAAGCCCGCGAAATCGAGATTCACGGCCTCGAACCACTTGGGATCGATGTCCTTGTTCAGCATGTCCGAAGCGCCTTCCGTCCACTCCGAGGCGCGCTTCAGCTCGGGGAACAGCATGCCCATGCGGCGGATGGCGCTCGCCTCCTTCTTGAGCATCGACTCATCCGCCGACGGGTGCTGCTCCAGATACTCCACCTGGTCGACCAGGCTCGTCAGGTAGAGAGCCAGGTACTGCGGCGTGAAGTTCACCGACTGCATCGAGTAGATCATCGCCGAGCAGAGGTCGCCGATGCGGCCGGCCACCTCCTTGTTGCGCCAGGCGTACTCCGAAACGGAGACGGTCTCATCGCCTTCGGCCACTTCTGCAGTCTGAGGACGGATGGCGGCCACCCAGTCGGTGAAGACATCCACCTGACCGGTCACGTAACGCTCGTCGCGGGTGACGCGATAGGCCAGCGCCTGCGGCAGCATCCAGCTCAGACGGTGCACGCCGTAACGCTGCTCGTCCTCCTTCGAGGGGCAGTAGTCCCACTTGATCGGGGTGTCGCCCGACCCCTTATAGGAATAAGGTGCGTTGTCGTTCGCGGAGTCGGCATAGCCCTCCACCTGGAAGCGGTAGGCGTTATCCTTCAAAGCCCAGTCGGCGACCTGCTGCTGCTCCTCCGTGATGGTCGGATTCAGCAGGTCGATCTCGGGATCGTCCACATCCACGCGTGCTCGGTAGTACTCCAGCAGGGCCGCAGCCGCCTGATAGTAGCGGCCGCCCTCGTAGTGGGCCTTCACGCCCGCAAGGGCGGGATCTTCGAGGTTCAGATCCTCGAAGATTCCAGCTTCGATCTCATCGTTTCCGGGGATGGTGACCGACGAGGAACCCGATCCGGAGTTCTTTATTATCCCGGTCTCCTCCTTCAGACAGCCCGCCAGCGGTGCCGCCAGCATGACCAGAGCCGTCCATTTGAGTAAAAATCGTTTCATTCGGTAGTTTTTTTATCGTTGGATTTCAGGTTAAAGCGTCAGGGGGTCGATCCCGCGCAGACCGAGGTAGCGGCGGATAGCCTCCAGATAGTAGTAATCGCCGTAGTTGAGCGGAACGTCGATCTCGCTGTTGGCGGGCAGGTGACCCGTGGCGTGCATCAGGATGAAGCCGCCGTTCTCGCCCTTCTTAGCCAGGTAGGCATCCGACGAAAGCGCCATCAGCAGGGTCTCGCCGTAGTCGAAGTAGCGCTGCGACAGCTCGCCCTCGACCATCGTGCTCAGTTCGAAGAGCGCCGAAGCCATGACGGCAGCGGCCGAAGTGTCGCGCGGAGCGTCGGGGATGTTGGGCGCATTGTAGTCCCAGTAGGGGATGCGGTCCTCGGGGGTGTTGGGGTGGTTCATAATCAGCTCGGCGATCTTCTGCGCATGCTCCAGATAGCGCTCGAGACCGGTCTCGCGATAGCTCATCGTGTAGCCGTAGAGGCCCCAGGCCTGACCGCGCGCCCACGAGGAGTCGTCGGCAAAGCCCTGGAAGGTGCCCTTCGACTCCACCGTACCGTCGTTGTTGTAGCTGATTACGTGGTAGGAGCTGTTGTCCTCGCGGAAATGGTTCGCGAGCGTATTGTCGGCGTGACGCACAGCGATGTCGTAATAGCTCTTGTCGCCCGTGTGGCGGCTGGCCCAGAAGAGCATCTCGAGGTTCATCATGTTGTCGATGATGACGGGATAGTTCCAGGGGCCGAAATCCCACGAACGGATCAGACCCACCGAGTCGCAGAAGCGCGAGCTCAGGCTGTTCGAGGCCTCCACGATAGCAGCCGCTGAAACCTCGTCGTTCTCGATGGCCTGCTGCATGCCGTAGCTGCAGAACACCATGAAGCCCAGGTCGTGCGTGCCCTTGTAGGCGGGAATCTCGTGCAGACGGGCCGTGTATTTCTCGGCCTCCGACTTCAGCGCCTCGTCACCGGTCAGCTGGTAACCGATCCAAAGCGATCCGGGGAAGAAGCCGCTGGTCCAGTCGTATGCGTCTACGGCACGGAACTTGTCCGCTTTCCACGAACGGGGAAAGAGCTGCGTGGTATCGAACTCGGCGGCGCTCTGCTTCAGCTGATACTCCGCCACGTCGATGGCATGCTTCAATGCCTCGACCTTTTTGTCGGAACGGTTGCAGGCGGAAAACGCCATCAGAAGGATTCCGGCCAAAAGGAGAATTTTGTTTTTCATACGATGAATTGGTTTTAAGTAGTTATTTGTAAAATTTTTATAAATATCACTCCGTTTCAAGTACACAAAAATAAATTATCTTCTTCCGCAAGGCCGCCATATTTGGAGAATCAATCCTGAAAACCGTATAAAGGAGTATTGATTTTGTTCACAAACTATCAAATTTGTCCAATCAGACCCGTTTTGCCCCGAAATTTGTCTTTTCAACCCCGTTTCCGGCGCTGTAAAATTTTCCTCTCGTCATACGCAATATTTACAAAATCATTTCGTTATCCGGTTAATTAAACCTTTTCACGCCTCCCTGCATGTCTCATCCGCTCCCGTTCGCTGTCCTGCTTCTGCTGCCGTTTTTCGGAATGGCCCAACCGCTCGCAGAGACCCGTCTCGACACTGAAAGCAGGAGCATCGTCACCTCGATCCGCAATCCGGGGGGGGGCGACTCTTTGCTCATCGCAGCACCTTCGCCGCTCTATCTCGAGGACGAATGCGTCGTCTACCTGCCGGATGAAGAGGAGCAGATTCTGGATAGACGGCGCTTCACTTTTCGAACGATGAAAGCCCGTAAAATATTTCTCGCACCCGACGAATCCATCACGAACCGCATCCCCGTAGGCGACCTGCTTGACCATAGTCCGCAGAAAGACTGTCGGGCGGCCGCGCTCCTGGTCCGTTACAAATCTCAATGGCTGGTCGCAGGCAGCCGCCGGAGCGGCATGTTCTACGAATACAAGCGCGTCCCCTTATAGAATGCAGAAAGCCCCGAAAACCGCAAGTTTTCGGGGCTTTCTGCATGGCAAAGAGATCTACTCCCGCTTCACGCACCTCACGGGCGCACAGATTTTTGAGTTTTTGGTCTCGATTGCGAACTCGGGAAGCG
>ERZ777306.1834-NODE-1834-length-30828-cov-7.475319_pt1 | contig 30828 bp, 27 predicted proteins | sample MGYA00374966_ERZ777306 | MGnify/ENA primary metagenome ERZ777306 (study PRJEB29329, sample SAMN06343882) | mouse gut metagenome | isolation source: Mouse cecum | place: Austria: Vienna | collected 2014-11-15 ... | reverse complement strand
CCACCGAGATCTACACTCTTTCCCTACACGACGCTCTTCCGATCTATATCATGAAATTTGCCTGCCAGGACATTCTGGGGCAGGAGCGGAACACGGAACAGACCCCGGGGGAATGGTATTTCCTCTATTCAGCGGTGGATTCCACGCTTTGCGCACCATTTGTGTATGATGCGAGCGTATATACAGACGAACTGGCGCAGTATACGTTTGACAACCATACCTATGAGCCGCCTGCCAATGAAAAATGGAGCATACTTGGCGCAGGGGAGGACGAGCGCGTCCGCGCGGTGTACGATGCGGTTTCGGAGCGGTATAACGGGAATACCGGCGGCGCGGGGCACAGCACAGTCATTTTCGCGCCGACCATATTCCAAATGGAGGAGGAAAGGAACAGGCTGACTGTATACGCACGGCTGGACTTGGAAAAATATGTCCTTATCCATACGGAAAAAAGCGGCTATGAGTTCCGCCCGTGGGATGGAAGTGTTGAATCTGTCCGGCTGGATTTTGAAAAGCAGGGCGGGAAATGGACGCTGAAGGAATGGGCGCAGGCGGATATAGACCAGGCGTCTGACGGAAAACTTCAGCTGCAAAATGTGGTATATTATATGAAGGCGCATTATGGGGATATGAATATCCCGGTCGTCCCGACAAGTGGGCGGTTTGAAACAGATATTGTGTCAGAAGCGTTGGAGGAGAACTTGAAGGTCGTGCCGTTCCCGCTGATGTAAAAAAGAACATATAAAGCAAAAAACAGGGAATCTTCTTTTTCAGAAGGTTCCCTGTCTGCCATTGCGGGGAATTTTTACAAAAACTTACAATATAATACAGATAAGTCCGCCGCTGCCCTCATTCACGATTTTTTGCAGGGTCTCCTGCAATTTCATCTGCGCGTCCTCCGGCATGCGGTAGATCTTATTCTGCATGCCGTCGCTGACCATGGAGCTGAGCGTCCTGCCGAATATATTCAAATCCCAGATTTTTTCGGGCTCTTCCTCGTAATCCGAAATCAGGTGGTCGATAAACTCGCGGGACTGCTCTTCGTTGCCGATGATGGGCGAAACCTCCGTTTCCACATCTGCCTTTATCAGGTGGATGGATTCGCCCTTTGCGCGCAGTTTGATGCCGTAGCGGCTGCCCTGCTTGAATACTTCGGGTTTTTCCAGCGTGATTTCCTCAAATACGGGAGTGACGACGCCGTAGCCCTTGCGTTTAACGTCGCTGAGGGCGGCGGCGATTTTATCGTATTCCTGCTTTGTTTCCGAAAGCATACGGATTGTAGAAATCAGGGCGTAATCGTTTTCGATGGGAAGGTTTACCGTTTCACTTAAAATACGGTAAAACAGCCCGTCATCGAATGTCAGAGCAATATCTGCCGCGCCTTCCCCGGGGAGGATGTGGTCGGTATAGGCTTTTTTCAAAAATTCCTGTTCTGCAAGCCCTTCCACAGCCTCCGGCACGTCTGCCAGCTTATCTGCCTTTTCCATGACGCCTTTCAATGCTTCTACCATGCCGCTTTTCAGCCAGTGTTCGGGCTCCAGCGTTTCCACCCAGCCGGGGAAGAAGAACCGCAGTTCTCGGATAGGGAACTGGTAAAGCATTTCTTCCAGTATTTTGCGGATGTCCTCCGCTTTCAGCTGCGCGGCGTTTACCGCCATGACAGGTACTTCATATTTTTCCGCTAATTCTCCGCGGAGCGCCTGCGTGCCGTCGCTGTAAGGCGTGGCAGTGTTCAGCAGTATAATGAACGGCTTGCCGATTTCTTTCAGTTCTGCAATGACACGTTCCTCCGCGTCTTCATAGTTTTCCCGTGGGATTTCTGTGACAGAGCCGTCCGTCGTGACGACCATGCCGATGGTGGAATGGTCTGTGATGACTTTTTTTGTCCCCATTTCTGCCGCCTCAAGAAAGGGCATGGGTTCCTCTGACCAAGGGGTATGTACCATACGGGGCGTTTCCCCGTCCATATGGCCTTCCGCTTCGGGTACAAGATAGCCCACGCAGTCAATCATGCGTACGCGGAAATCCGTGTTGTCCCCCAAAGAAATCTCCACTGCTTCATTCGGCACAAACTTCGGCTCGGTCGTCATAATCGTCCGGCCGGAGGCGGACTGCGGAAGTTCGTCTTTCGCGCGTTCGCGGGTGTAGGTATTGGCGATGTTGGGCAGTACAAGCAAATCCATAAACCGCTTGATAAACGTGGATTTGCCAGTCCGCACGGGACCCACAACGCCGATGTAGATATCTCCGCCCGTGCGTTCTGCGATGTCCTTGTAAATATCAAATTTCTCCATTATCATTCCTCCGTTCTCCGTAAAAAATCGTATCCATACAATCTAATGTATGGCATGGGGCGGAGGAATAGAACAAAGCGGGCGGGACAGCCCTGTTTTATCCATGAAGAAGAATAGGGATTTTATGCAAAAATGGCGGAAACAGGCGGTTTTTCAGGGAAAAACAGGGGCTGTGTCGTCTTTTTTTTATTTTAATGGAGAAATCCCTCCGTTTTTTGTTTACGTTATCCAAAAAATGTATTATAATAGAACGACATAAATTATTTCAGAGATATTTCAAAGATGTTTCAGAGATATTTCAAAGCAGCCTGTCCGCACTTCGCTTTTGTATGTGTGGGACTGGGCATGATAAGAAGGTCAGGAGGATTCTTATGAAAAAAGGTTCCTCAAGGAATAGAAGAAAGGCCCCGCCGCGCAGGGAGGCTCAGCCCCGGCGGGAAGCCCGGCCGCCAAGCCGTTACCCTGTGCGGGATAATGTATATAGCTTCGAGCAGGAACGGCAAAGAAAACAGCGGCAGGTACAGACGCGGAAATCTCAGGGCTATCCGCCCCCAGCCGCAACTGCAAAAAAACAGAAAAAGCAGAGGAAAAAGCGTAAACGCGCGTATATGGTAATGCCCCTGCTGATTTTTGCGATGATTGCGCTCTATTTATGCGGGCAGATATTCCTGCTGGCGTCCAAAAAATCGGAAATCAACGTGGAAACAGTGGAATATGGCAGCATTACCGCGCCCCAGCTGCATACTGGGCTGATTGTGCGGGATGAATATGTCGGGACAAGCACCCGTTCCGGACAGCCGTTTTATCAATACTCTCAGGGGGATTATGTGATGAAGGGCGCGGCAGTCTGTACCGTCAAGGATACGGATTCTACGGACGTTCTGGAGGGCAAGCTGGACGCGATTGACCTGGATATTCTGAAATCGCAGAAAGCGCGGACAGACCTTTCCGTTTTTTCGGAGGATATTGCCCGTCTGGAGGATAATATCACCCGTACAGTGGATACATATGCCGGACGTTCCATGAAATCAAATGTTTCTTATATGTATACCATGAAAAGCCAGGTAAGTTCCTTTATGGATCAGCGGAATGAAATCTGGCTGACGGAAAATGTGGACAGCCTTTCCCAGCTGACGCAGGAAAGAAGCTCCTACCAGCAGCAGCTGGCGAAAAGCATGAGTTCTATCAATACACAGGAAAGCGGCATACTTTGCCTGAGCTATGACGGGCTGGAGGAAACACTTACGCCGGATACGCTGGAAAGCATTACGGAAGCGCAGATTGGCGGCACAGATACGGAGTATATCTCCAAAGCCAAGACGGTGGCGGAGGGTGATCCGCTGTTTAAGATTGTTTCCAGCAATAAGTGGTATATCGTTGCCTTTCTGCCTGTACAGGATACGCTGGGCTGGGAAAAGGGCGATACACGTTCGCTGGATATTGTGACGGAGGAAGAAACCCTGCGCGTAAGCGCGTTGGTGGAAACCATTGAGCAGGGTGAGGAAAAAACGAAGGTTGTATTTTCCAGCTATGAATATATGGAGAGCTTTATGGAACGGCGGACGGTTTCCTTCAGCCTGAAAAACAAGGCAGTGGAAGGCCTGAAAATCCCGAATGACGCCATTGTGGAAAAATCCCTGCTGCGTATCCCTCTGAATTGTATCGTAGAGGGCGGCGTGAGCAAGGGCGTAATGCTGGCAAACGGTGAGAAGGGACGTTTCCTTGAAGTGACAGTCGTTGCTTCGGATGAGGAAAACGCCTATGTAGAGCAAAATAACGGCACATTGAAAACAGGGGACGTTATCCTGATTGGCGAAGGCGAAAACGCGGAACGCTATACGGTTTCGGATTTGGCATTGCAGACAGGGGTATACGTTGCCAACAGTTCTATGGCGCGGTTTGTAGTTGTGGAAATTGTAGAGCAGAATCAGGAATATGCCATCGTGAAGGCGGGGCAGAGTACCGGTCTGCAGCCATATGACACGATTGTTTCCGATGCGAAAAACGTAACGGAAGGGCAGAGTATATATTGACGCCGTATCTGTGGAGGGAAGCGGGCGGCAGGTAAGGCAGAATGCTGAAAAATTTGCTTAGAAAGAAGGCAGGGAACCATGAGTATCAGTGAAAATATAAAGGCAGTAGAGGCAAAGGTCGCTGCGGCGGCGGAGCGGAGCGGCAGAAAGCGGGAAGATATCCTGCTGCTGGCGGTGAGCAAGACAAAGCCTGTGGAAACCATACGGGAGGCTGTGGAGAGCGGTTTGCTTGCACTGGGGGAGAATAAAGTGCAGGAGATTATGGAGAAATATGAGCCGATGGCGGCATACGCGCCGGAGGGCGAAAGAATCCACTGGCATCTGATTGGACATTTGCAGACAAATAAGGTAAAATATATCATAGACAAGGTGGATATGATTCATTCTGTGGACAGCCGGAAGCTTGCTGATGAAATCGAAAAGCGGGCGGCGGCTGCCGGAAGGGTCATGGATATCCTGGTCGAGGTCAATATGGCGGATGAGGAAAGCAAGTTCGGCGTGAAGCCGGAGGAAACCGAGGCTTTCCTGCACGAGCTTGCCGGAATGGAGCATATACGGGTGCGCGGGCTGATGACAGTGGCGCCTTTTGTAGAAAATCAGGAGGAAAACAGAGAATATTTCCGGCAAATGAGGGAATTACTGGTTGACATGAACGCGAAAAAAATTGATAATATAGAAATGGATATGTTGTCAATGGGAATGACGGGGGATTATGAGGTCGCGATAGAAGAAGGTGCAACCATTGTCCGTGTAGGAACCGGAATATTTGGCGAAAGGATATATCCGGAACGCGGATAAAACGCATTCGCCGGTAAAACGGCAGGAACGCGTGCGGTTGGGAGAGAAAAACGATTAGGACTTCTGGGAGGAATTAGAACAGTGGCTAAAATATTTGACAGAATGAAAGACTTGATGTTCGGCGAATATGAGGATGATGAGGACGATTTTTATGAAGATGATGATTATATGGATGCGCCGCCAAGATCTTCCAGAGAGAGGGACTCCTATTCCTCCGGATATGGCTTGCGTGATACGGAATATTCCGCGCCTGCGCCGAGAAAATCATCTTCGGCTGGGAACAGGAATAATCCTCAGGTTTATAGCATCAACACGAATGTGCAGATGCAGGTGGTCATAATCAAACCGGAATGTTATGAGGACGCACAGGAAATCTGTGACCAGATTAAAACAAAGCGTCCTGTTGTGGTGAATCTGGAGAAGGTGGAATATCCCATTGCCCAGAGAATTATGGACTTTTTGAGCGGAACCTGCTATTCCCTGGAAGGCTCCATTCAGAGGGTCGCAAATAATATCTTTATCATCGCGCCGGAAAATGTGGATATTTCCGGTGACTTCAAAGAGGAACTGAAAACAAAAGGCGTTCTCCTTCCATGGATGAGCAACGGCAGATAAGGTGGTAATCATTTGAATAATTTACAGGCATTATTGCTCCACGCGGTAGATATATTTTTTTACCTGCTGGAGATGTTGATTTTGGTACGTATTCTGTTGTCATGGATCGTAGGCTATCAGGGCGGCTCTGTCATGCGCCTGCTTTACAACCTGACAGAGCCGATTTTGCAGCCTGTGCGCAACATGGTGGATAAGTCGCCTTTGGGCGGCGGCGTTGGGCTGGATTTTTCCCCTGTTTTCGCGCTGATTCTGCTGCGGCTGGTGAAAGCCCTGCTGATGGCGTTGATACAAATGGTATGATGATATACTGATGGTATGACAATGTACCGATGTGGAATCTATCAATGGTGAATCAATGGATAAAAAAGCGTTATTGAAAAGTATTCCGGAGGGAGAGGAACGGCTGCTGTTCGCGAAAGCGTTGGATCAGGCGTATTTCTGCGTGAAGCGGCGGGAGCCTGCCTTTACGGATTTTATGGACAGGGCAAAATGCGGACGTTTTGCGGAACGCCTGCGGAATGTGGGAGAGTTTCGGACCGTACTTTTTGGAGGCATGGAGGACTGTGAGCGGCTGATGCTGGGTTTCTGTGCGCCGGAGGAAGAACTCCTGCCGGAACAGTTTCCGATTTGTGCAATACGGATTCGGCGGAAAAATAAGAAATTCGGTCAGTCCGGACTGAGCCACAGGGATTACCTCGGCTCTCTGCTGGGGCTGGGTATCGACAGGGGAAAGCTTGGCGATATTCTGGTTTCGGAAGACGAGGCTGTCTGTTTTGCGGCAGCGGAAATTGTTCCATACATATGTACAACGCTGGAACAGGTTTCCAAAACGGCAGTAGTCGCAGAGGAATGTGAAGCGGACGGGGCAGAGTTTGCCAAAAAGACGGAAACAAAGCGTATTACAGTGGCTTCGCTGCGGCTGGATGCTGTGGCCGGAGAGGTGTTCCACCTTTCCCGTGCGAAGGTGCAGGGGCTGATTGGCGCGGAAAAAGCTGCTGTCAACTGGGCAGCTGTGACAAATGCGTCCCATCTGCTGAAAGCGGGAGATACGGTTTCCTTGAGAGGCTTCGGGCGCTTCCGAGTCGGCGAAGCCGGAGGGCGGACAAAGAAGGACAATCTTGTGCTGGAAATAGAACAGTATGTATGATAAAGGAGGTTTTTTCGTGATTACACCGAACGATATTGCAACCAAGGATTTCAAAAAGGTGGCAGTAGGGTATTCCCCGGAGGAGGTTGATACCTTTCTGGACGACATTTATGTAGACTATGAAAGGCTTTACCGGGAGAGCCAGAACCCGAAGGAACAGCCGAAACCGGCAGAGCCGGTCGAAACGGCGGCTGGGGCGGCACAGTATAAAAATCTCGAAAAAACTCTGGAACGGACGATTGTGCTTGCGGAAACAGCCGCGGAGGAAATGAAAACCGCTGCGAAGGCGGAGGCGGAGCAGATTGTGAAAGAGGCAAGGCTTCAGGCGCAGGAGCTGCTGACGGCGGCAAGAATGAAATCCTATGAGCTGGAACAGGATATTGACGCGCTGCAAACACGCTATGAACTGATGAAAACACGCGTGAAGCTGCTGCTTTACGCGGAAATCGAGCTTTTGGATAAAAACGAAATACTGGCGGAGAAGGAAGAAGCCGCCCTGGAAGAGAAATAAAAACAGAAGGGCTGTGGGAATATTCCTGCGGTTGTTTCATCCATGCCTCGTAGCTTGCTGCGGGGTATTTGATTAGATAAAGAAAAGCTGGATTTATTTGGAATGACGAGTAAAGGACGATGGATATGTGGATATGGCCCGCGGCGGCAGCCGCGATTTTGATTTTGCTGGACCAGGGAACAAAACTGCTCGCGCTGGAATGGCTGAAGCCCATCGAGAACGCTGTTGCGGTTCCGGGGCTGCTGGACCTGACATTCGTGGAAAACAGGGGCGTGGCGTTCGGCATGTTTTCCGGTCAGAGATGGCTGATACTGGCTTTGACGGGTGCAATCGTTGGCGTTCTGGTCTACTATTATAAAAAACTACCTGCCGAAAAGGAATACCGCTGGGTGCGGTGTGCATTGGTGATGATTGTTTCCGGCGCGGTGGGGAACATCATTGACCGTATTTTCCGCGGGTATGTGGTGGATTTTTTTGACTTTGCGTTTATGGACTGGTATGTGTTCAATGTTGCGGATATTTATGTTGTGCTGGGTGTAATCTGGCTGATTTTCCTGATGCTTTTTGTAATCAAGGACGAGCCGGCCGCAGACCCTCACGCAGAGCCGGACGGAGAAAAGAAAAAAGGGGACTGAGCGGCTATGGAGTATTTTACATTCGCGGCGGAAAAAGAGGACGCCGGACAGCGGATTGATGTATTCCTTGCGGAAAATCTTGAAAACCTTTCGCGCAGTGGTGTGCAGAAACTGCTGGAGCAGGGGCATATCCGTTTGAACGGCGGCAGCGCGAAAGCAAATACGCGTCTGCGGGAAAAAGACGTAATGGACGTGGAGATTCCGGAGGTCAAAGAAACAGAGATACTGCCGGAAGATATTCCGCTGGATATATTGTATGAGGACGAAGAGGTCATTGTAATCAACAAGCCGCAGGGTATGGTGGTGCATCCTGCGCCGGGGCATACCTCTGGCACACTGGTAAATGCCCTGCTGTTCCATTGCGGGGACGAGCTTTCCGGCATCAATGGGGAAAAACGTCCCGGCATCGTCCACAGGATTGATAAGGATACTTCGGGCGTGCTGGTTGCAGCAAAAACGAATGCCGCGCATCAGTCGCTGGCGGCACAGCTTGCAGAGCACAGCATTACCCGTAAATATAATGCCATCGTGTTCAATGGCTTTACGGAGGATGAGGGCACTGTGGACAGGCCTATTGGACGAAATCCGCAGGACAGAAAGAAAATGGCAATCACCGAAAAAGGCGGACGGCGTGCTGTAACGCATTACAGGGTGCTGGAACGGCTGGAACGGTTTACGCTGGTAGAAGCGCAGCTGGAAACAGGACGGACACACCAGATTCGCGTGCATTTGACAAGCATTGGACATCCGCTTTTGGGAGATTTGGTCTATGGGCCGAAAAAACAGCCCTTTTCACTGGCAGGGCAGACGCTCCATGCCAGAATACTGGGCTTTCAGCACCCCGCTACGGGGGAGTATATGGAGTTTGAGGCGATATTGCCGCCTTATTTTGAAACGCTGCTGGAACGGTTGCGGCAGAAGTAGGAGGGAAAATATGCTGTTAACAAAAAAGGATTTTTTTGGACTGCGGGATATGTCCGCGCAGAATATTCGCTACATATTGAATACTGCGGAAACGATGAAGTATATTTTGAACCAGAAAAATAAAAAATCGCCGCATTTGCAGGGAAAATCGGTCATTATACTGTTTTATGAAGCCAGCGCACGGGCAAAGCTCGCCTACGAACTGGCGGCGCAGCATCTGAGCGCGAATGTGGTGGATATGACAAATTCCATCCATTCTATTGAAAAGGAAAGTTTGCAGGATATGGGACAGCTGGTAGACCAGATGGGCGCGGATTTCATCATACTGCGTCATCCGATGGCAGGCGCGCCAAGACTGCTGGCGGACTGCGTGAACGCTTCTGTCGTTAATGCAGGGGACGGGTTCAACGAAAACCCCGGACAGTCCCTGCTTGACCTGCTGACAATCAAAGAGCAGAAGGGCGGCTTTGAGGGGCTGAAGGTGGCGATTGTGGGCGACTTGCTGCATAGCCGCATCGCGAAAAGCAATATCTGGGGGCTGACGAAAATGGGCGCGGATGTCTGTGTTTCGGGTCCGCCGACGCTCCTTCTGCCGGATATTGAAAAATTCGGTGTAAAGGTGTATTACGATGCACGGGAGGCTGTCAATAATGCTGATGTTATCCTGACGACGCGTATGCGCATGGAAACACAGGACAAATCTTTCCTGCCTTCCCTTGACGAATATAAACGGCTGTTCCGCGTGGACGATTCTCTCCTGCGCTATGCCAAAAAAGACGCCATTGTCATGCATCCGGGACCGATACAGCGGGGCATTGAAATCTCCGCACGTGTAATTGACAGCAAACGCTGCATTATCAATGACCAGATTGCCAACAGCGTGGCGGTGCGCATGGCGATTTTGTATATTCTTTCTCAGATTGGGGGCGGTATGCAATGAAAACACTGCTGAAAAACTGCCGGATTGTCGGCTGCGATTATGAGCGGGATAAACGGATGGATATTTACGTTGCGGACGGCGTAATTGAAAAAATCGGTGAAAACCTGACGATAGAGGGCGTGAAGACGCTTGATGTCGGCGGACATGCGGTTTTGCCGGGGCTAATTGACATGCACTGCAATATCTGTGACCCGGGGCATGAGTACCTCGAGGATATCAATACAGTTTCCCACAGCGCAATACGCGGCGGTTTTACGACGATTACCTGTGAGCCGAACACACAGCCCGCTATCGACAATAAAACGGTAGTGGAATATATCGTATCCAAATCCAAGGAAAACTCCCTTGTAAATATTTATCCATATGGCAGTATGTCTATTGGGTGTAAGGGGGAAATCATGGCAGAGATTGGCGAAATGCACGAAGCTGGCATTGTCGGCATCTCGGACGGCGATGAATTTACGGATTCCGCTGCTTTTCTGCGGAATGTCATGAAATATTCCAAAATGTTCGACCTGCCGGTTATTACCCACTGCGAGGACAGGGGGCTTTCCGGCGTGGGCGTGATGAACGAGGGTTATACCGCTTCCTGCCTTGGCCTTTCGGGAATGCCCAGAGAGGCGGAGGAAATCATCGTAGCGCGGAACCTGATTCTTGCGGAGCATAGCGGTGCAAGGCTGCATATTACGCATGTCAGCACGAAAGGCTCCGTTCAGCTGATACGCGAGGCGAAAAAACGCGGCGTGACTGTGACCTGCGATACCAGCCCGCATTATTTCCTGTTGACGGAAGAAGCCATAGGCGAATATGACGCTTTGGCAAAGGTGAACCCGCCGCTGCGCACCAGAGAGGATGCGGAGGCAATCATAAAAGGTATTGCGGACGGGACGATAGACGTAATTGCGACGGGACACAGCCCCACAAACCTGACAGACAAACATAAAGAGTTTGATAACGCAGTGTACGGCATTTCTTCAATGGAAACGACGTTTGCGCTCTGCTATACGCATCTGGTGGCGACAGGCGTAATTTCGGCGGAAAAGCTGGTAGAAATGATGTCAAAAAAACCTTCTGAGATTCTGCGGCTGTATAATAAAGGCTGTATCGCCGAAGGGAAGGACGCAGACCTTATTGTCGTGGATACTAAGGAATGTTACCGCATTGACCCGGAACATTTTGCGTCAAAGGCAAAATTCTCGCCCTTTGCTGAGCAGGAGGTGCGCGGAAAGGTGCTGTATACTATGGTCAGCGGGAAAATGCTGACATGAAAACAAGGCGGACTGTACGCCTGAATGGCAGGGTTGACAGCCGCTTATTCTGCGTGGTTACGCGCGAAATTTGTATTTTCCTGCGAAAGGGATGGAATTCCTTGCAGGGTGCGGGACAGAGTCCTACAATCTTTAATCTTAAAACGAGGTGGAAGAACGAATGTATTTGAAACGGCTGGAACTACAGGGATTTAAGTCCTTTCCTGAAAAAGTGAAGCTGGAATTTAACCCCGGTGTAACGGCCGTAGTCGGCCCCAACGGCAGTGGCAAGAGCAACGTTTCCGACGCTGTGCGCTGGGTGCTTGGGGAGCAGCGCGTGAAAAGCCTGCGCGGCGATAAAATGGAGGACGTTATTTTCGCCGGAACGGAAAGCAGAAAGCCTCTCGGCTTTGCGGAGGTTTCCATTATCATTGATAATGAGGACGGCCGCCTGCCTGTAGAATATACAGAGGTGCAGGTGACGCGGCGCGTGTACCGCTCCGGTGAAAGCGAATACCGCATCAACGGTACGTCCTGCCGCCTGAAAGACATTCAGGAGCTGTTTATGGATACCGGCGTGGGCAGGGAAGGCTATTCCATCATCGGGCAGGGCAGGATTGACGAAATCCTCAGTGCAAAGGGCGATGAACGCCGCCGTATTTTCGAAGAAGCGGCAGGCATTGTCAAATATAAAACGCGGAAAAATGAAGCTGCCGCAAAGCTGGACAAGGAACAGCAGAACCTTGTGCGCGTGAATGATATTATCCGCGAATTGGAAGGGCAGCTTGCCCCTTTGGAGGAACAAAGCGAGAAAGCGAAGGAATATCTGCGGCTGAAAGAACGGCTGAAACAGGCGGAAACAGCCGCTTTCTGCCGTGAGGCGGAACGGGCGGACATACAGCTGCAAAAGCTGGCGGAGGACGAAGAAAACGCAAGGCAGGAAATGGCGGAGGATTTGGAAAAAAGCGCGCGGGCAAAGGAAACAGCCGCCGCCCTGCGGGAAAAAACGGATCAGCTGGAAATGGTTCTGCAGGAAAAAACGGAACGCATTTCCGCAATCCGTCAGGAAATCGAAAAAAAGGAGGGTGAGATCCGCCTGCGGGAGGAACAGCGGCAGAATGATGCGGCAAATGTGACGCGCCTGCAGGAGGAAATTGCTCTGAAAGAGAAAAAACAGGATGAAAACAAGGCGGAACAGGAGCTTTGCCAGAGCCGCATGACTGCGTTGCGGCTGGAAATGGAGCAGCAGCAGAATGAGCTGACGGCGTTGGAGGAAGAATTTGCCTCCCTGAGCAGTACGCTGACGCAGGAGGAAACACAGGCGGAATCCTTCAAGGACGAGATTTTTGAGCATATTCGTATCAGTACGGAGGCGAAGGGCGAAATTTCAAAGCGTGAGGCTATGCGCGGGCAATTTGAAGCCAGAAATAAACAGCTGCAAACGGAAAAAAGTTATACGGAAAGCCGTTTGGAGCAGTTCCGAGTGCATCTGCTTGCGCTGGAACGGAAGGAAAATGAAAGAAAAAATTCCATCCGCTTCTTGGAACAGGAACTGACTGCTCTGGAGCAGGACAGGACGCACGCGCTGGAACAAAAGCGCAGAGCGGAAAACAGTCTTTCCGGGCAGGAAACACAGATATATGAAACGCGTTCACGCCTTTCCATACTGCTGGAAATGGAACGGGAGCAGGAGGGCTTTTACGGGAGCGTGAAAAGCCTGCTGAAACTGCCGGACAGGGAACAGCGCGGCATCTGCGGTGCTGTCGGGCAGCTTCTGAAGGTCGATGAGGCTTACGAAACCGCGATTGAGGCGGCTCTGGGCGGCGCTCTGCAAAACATTGTGACGCGCACGGAAGAAGATGCGCGCGACGCGATACAATACCTGAAAGCGAACCGCCTTGGCAGGGCGACATTCCTGCCGGTTTCCGCGATTCGCGGCAGGGGGCTGGATGGACGCCCGCCCGTACTGGAGGAAGCGGGAGTCATCGGCACGGCGTCCGATTTGGTTTCGTGTGAAGAAATTTACCGGCAGATTGCGCTGAATCTTCTGGGGCGGATACTCGTTGTAGACGGGCTGGACAGGGCTGTCGCGCTGGCGAAGAAATACCGCCACCAGTATAAGCTGGTGACGCTGGAAGGGGATATTTTGAACCAGGGCGGCGCAATGACTGGCGGCTCGGCACAGAAAAAAACGTCCCATATCTTAGGGCGCGGCAGAGAGATACGAAATCTGCGGGAACAGCTGCAAAATGCGGAAACACAGGCGGAACAGCTGCGCGAAAAGCTCCTGCTTGCTGATGAAGATTTGCAGGAAATTGAGCAGGAAACCCTGGATAAGAAAATGGAATTGCAGGCTGTGCTTGTGACGCAGGACGGCGCGGACGGAGAACGGGAAAAAGCCGAAGCTGACCGTAAAGAGGCGGAAGAAAAGCTTTCGCTCCTGCTTCTGGAGGAACGCCAGCTTGCGGAACAGCTGGATGGCGCGGAACGGGAGATACAGGCATTCCATGAGAAGGTCGAAGCGTCCGAGCAGAGCATGGCAGAGGCAAATGAACAGCTGGCTGCTTTCCAGAGCAGTTTGACAGGCGAAAAGGAAAAGCGGGACACATTGGCTGAGGATATCACGGAGAAGAAAATTGCACTTTCCAATGCGGGTCAGCAGCTTTACAGTATGGAGGAAACATTACTGCGGCTGAAAGAAGAAACGGAACGGCTTGCGTGGGAGCGCAAAGCGGCACTGGAACAGGCGGCGCAGTATGATGAAAGCGGCGGAAAACGAGCGGAACAGCAGGAGGATTTGAAAAGGGAATCCGAAACGCTTGCCCGCGAAAACGAACAGCTGCAAGCGGAATGCGGCGCGCTTGCGGCAGAGAAAAACGATGTTTCTACGGAAAAGGAGCGCGCGGAGGAACAGGCGGCAGAATGGAAGGAAACTGCCGGAAGGCTGGAAAATGAGATTTTCCGCATTGCAACGCGGCGTGAAAAGTTGGAAGAAGAAAAACAGCGCATTGCGGCGGAGATGTGGGAGGAGTACGAAATGACGCTGCGGATGGCACAGGAGTATGCTGCCGCACAGCCTGAAAATGAGGATGACCGTCCGGTACGCGAATGGAAAGCCATGATTCGGGAATTGGGCAGCGTAAACGTTGGCGCGATTGAGCAGTATAAAGAGGTACGGGAACGTTTTACCTTCCTTTCGGCACAACGCGGTGATATTTTGGCGGCAGAGGAAAAACTCTCGCAAATCATAGAGGAACTGCTTGGGCTGATGGAAAAACAGTTCCGTGAGCAGTTCGCGTTGATTTCGGAAAATTTCGGGAAGGTGTTCCGGGAAATGTTCGGCGGAGGCAAGGCATATCTTCGGCTTATGGACACCGCGAACGTGCTGGAATCGCCCATTGAGATTGTGGCACAGCCGCCCGGGAAAAATTTGCAGAACATGCAGCTGCTTTCCGGCGGGGAACGCGCGCTGACAGCGATTGCAATACTGTTTTCCATACTGATTTTGAAGCCGTCGCCTTTCTGCATACTGGACGAAATTGAAGCCGCGTTGGACGATGCGAATGTCAGCCGTTACGCGCAGTATCTGAAACGCTTCTCGAAAGATACGCAGTTTATTGTGATTACACACAGGAAAGGCACGATGGAGTATGCTGACGTAATGTACGGTGTGACGATGCAGGAGAAAGGTATTTCCAAGCTGATTTCTGTGGATTTTACGGAAAACGCGGGATAAATATGGTCTGGATGAAAATTGAGGTGTAAGAATGGGATTATTTGACTTTTTTAAGAAAAAAGAAGAAAACATGCCGAAACCGGAGGAACAGCAGGAAGGCGTGCTGGAGATAGAAGGGCTGGAACTGGAACAGCCCGCAGAGGAGAACGAAGAAGTCGTCCTTGTGCTGGAAGAAGGAGAGAGCGAAACTGCCGCCATCAGCCATGCGGTGCATGAAATGATGGGGGAGAATGACATTGAAATCCACCGCGCAACGCCAGATGTTTTGTATCAGGAAGATGCAACCGAGGCAGAGGAAATGACAGTGGAAGAATCGACTGAGTTGGAGGAAATAACGTCTGAGGAACCGGAAGAAACTGCCGAGCCGGAGGAAATAACAGCAGAGGAACCGGAAGCGCCAGAGGCAGTTAGACCCGATGAGCCGGAAGATCGGGAGAAAGCCGAGCCTGACCCTGAGCCCAAAAAAGGCTTTTTCGCAAGGCTGAAGGAAGGGCTGGACAAGACCCGCCGCAATATTATGGACGGCGTGGACAGTGTTCTGGGAAGCTTTACGAAGATAGATGAGGACTTGTTTGAGGAACTGGAAGAAGCCCTCATTATGGCGGACTTGGGTGTGCAGACGACAATGGAAATCGTGAACCGTCTGCGGAACAGGGTGAAAAAGGAACACGCAACAGACCCTTCCCTGGTAAAAGGCATGCTGATTGAAGAAATTACGGAGATGCTTTCCGAAGGGGCGGAGGAAGAGGAGAATCTGCCCGCTCCGACGGTGATGCTCGTCATTGGCGTAAATGGTGTAGGCAAGACGACGACCATCGGCAAACTGGCGCACAGTTTCAAAAAGGACGGAAAAGCCGTTCTGCTGGCGGCGGCGGATACCTTCCGCGCGGCAGCCATCGACCAGCTGGAAATCTGGGGCGAACGCGCCGGCATTGAGGTAATTAAGCATGAGGAGAACTCTGATCCTGCCGCTGTGGTGTTTGACGCGGTGCATGCGGCGCGGAACAAAAAGGCAGACCTGCTCATCTGCGATACGGCAGGGCGGCTGCATAATAAAAAGAACCTCATGGAGGAACTGCGAAAGATTGCACGTGTAATTGAACGGGAATATCCTGACGCGAACCGCGAGGTCTATCTGGTGCTGGACGCGACAACAGGGCAGAATGCTTTACAACAGGCCAGACTGTTTCAGGAGGTCGCGGATATTACAGGCATTATACTGACAAAGCTGGACGGTACGGCAAAGGGCGGTATTGTTGTGGCAATCAAGAGTGAGCTGAAAATTCCTGTGCGCTACATTGGCGTTGGTGAAGGCATTGACGACTTGCAGAAATTTAATGCGGCAGATTTTGCAAAGGCGTTGTTTGGCGGGGAATAAGGAGGAAAGGAATATGACGGAAAAAAAACGTTTTACCGGAGAAACATCAAAGGGCGGTTCACCGATTTATGAATATGACGCTCTGGAAGAACCGAAGGAATTCCGCGATCCGGCGCATACGCCCTATGAACGGGAAATTTCCGAGCATATGGAAGCGGCGTTTCCGGGCAGGGAAACAAGGGTCTACCATGAAATCGCATCGGAGTTTATCCATGTGGACGTGTATGTCATGAAAGCACCGACAAAGCAGGATTTTCATGTCATTTATACGACAGGCATGAGTGCAATGCCTATGACACTGCCGGAGGAACTTCTGCCGGAATACAAGGATTTGGAACGGGCGGAACTGCTGCTGTTCCTGCCTGCGGAATGGGACATCCTGACGGGCTACGAAACAGATAAGGACGTGCCGGAAAGCCTTTGGTGGCCGGTGCATCTGATGAAATATCTGGCGCGTTTCCCTCATGAATATGGCACATGGCTGGGCTGGGGTCATACAATCCCCAATTCTGCGGAGTATGCGCCATATGACGAAACTACGGAGCTTTGCGGTACGCTGTTGGGTTCTTTGCAGGAGGAAATCAGCGTATTTCATGCAGAGGACGGCACGCAAATCAATATGTATGTCATGATGCCGCTTTACAGGGAGGAAATGGAATACAAGCTGGAGGCGGGAACGGAAGCCTTGCTGGAAAAACTGTTCAAGTTGAACGGCTTTGGCATGGTTGTATTCCCTGACAGACCCAATGTATGCATAGATGCGGAAGAAACGGAAAATACAGAGGACATTGAGGAGGAAAACGAATGATAAACGGAATGATTGACCTGCGCAGTGATACGGTGACACTGCCGACAGAGGAAATGCGTCAGGCAATGTTTGAAGCTGTGGTAGGCGACGATGTTTATGGCGACGATGCAACGATAAACGAGCTGGAACGGCTTGCGGCAGAGAAATTCGGCAAGGAGGCAGGGCTGTTCGTACCCAGCGGCGTTATGAGCAACCAGCTTGCACTTTTTACCCATGTACAGCGGGGGGAGGAAGTCATTCTGCCGGACAACTGCCATATTGTGGTGCATGAGGCAGGCTCTGCGGCGATTATCGCGGGGGCACAGTTGAGAAGTGTGCAGAATGTGGCAGGGGAAATGCCATTGGATATTTTGGAAAAATATATCCGCAAGGACCCAGACGATATCCACCAGCCCAAAACTGCCCTGATTACTTATGAAAACGCGGATTCTGACGGGCAGGTACGTTCTGTGGATTACATGAAAAAGGTTTGGGAGCTGGCGAAAAAATATGGGCTGCCTGTACATGTGGACGGTGCGCGGATATTCAACGCAGCAGCTTACCTGGGCGTGGACGTAAAGGAAATGGCACAATACTGTGACAGTATGTCCGTCTGCCTTTCAAAGGGGCTTTGTGCGCCGGTAGGCTCTGTGCTGGTGGGCAGCAGAGAGTTTATTGCGCTGGCAAGAAGAAAGCGTAAAATACTGGGCGGCGGTATGCGTCAGGCTGGTATTCTGGCGGCGGCTGGCATTGTCGCGCTGACGAAAATGACGGAACGGCTGAAAGAGGACCACGAAAACGCCGCGTACATGACGGAACGGCTTGCGGAAGTGCCGGGCATAGAGGTTTATAAGGAACGTCAGCAGATTAGCATGGTATTTTTCCGGCTGGCAGGTTTCCCGCTGGATTCCGATGGGCTGGTGAAATATATGCTGGATAACGGCGTGCGCATCAATGGCGAGGATAACGGCATCATGCGCTATGTGACGCATCGTTATGTTTCCCGCGAGGAGATTGACAAGGTTGTGGAACTGATGAAAAAGGCATAGGGCTCTGCCTTCGTTTTTTGGAGGAAGATATGGGAAAGATATTTCTTGTTTTGGGTCTGGGCTTTTTGATTGGCTATAAAGGGGTTTTGCAGGAAAAGGGGCTGCGGATGAACGGGCGTTTGCAGACTGCTTTCCTGCTTCTGCTGATATTCTGCATGGGCGTGAGCATTGGCAGGAATGGGGAGATTCTCCGGAATCTGCCGCTTTTGGGCGGGAAAGCCCTCCTTTTTGCGGTATTTGCTATATTGGGCAGTACGCTGGCGGTCTACTTCCTTTCCAGATTGTTTTTGCAGAAGGAGGGGAAGCGATGAGCCTGATACTGCTTGCCGCGCTTGCGTTGGGTGTAGCGGGAGGTGTTCTGCTGCCAGAGGACGCCAGCGCGTTTCTGGACAGCGCGTCTTCGGTGATGCTTCTGGCTCTGCTGTTTTCCGTCGGGATAGATATGGGCCGCAATAAAGAGGTTTTTGCACGTATAAAGGAGTTGGGTCTGAAAATACTGCTCATTCCCGCCGGGGTTGCGGCAGGGTCGCTTTTTGGCGGAGCAGTGACGGCTCTGCTGATACACCTGCCCCTGCGGGAGGGGATGGCGATTTCCTCCGGATTGGGATGGTACAGCCTTTCCGGAATCCTGCTGACAGAGGCAGGCAATTCGACGGGCGGAGCGGTTTCTTTTCTGGCGAACGTGTTTCGCGAAGCCATTACGTTTGTGATTGTACCGTTTTTGGCAGGGCATCTGAATTTTTACTGTGCCATTGCCCCGGCCGGAGCAACAGCGATGGATACAACGCTGGGCGTTATCAGCAAAAATACGGACAGCGAGACAGCTGTGCTGGCGTTTGTCAGCGGCGTTGTCTGTACGCTTCTGGTACCTGTGTTGGTACCGCTGTTCCTTTGAGGGCAGCAAAAAAGATTTGAAAAAAAGAGAAAAAAAGGCTTGACATTTTTCCGCCGGTGCGTTATTATAATCTAGCGCACAGGACGTGCGGATGTGGCGGAACTGGCAGACGCGCTAGATTCAGGTTCTAGTGGGCATTGCGCCCGTGCAGGTTCAAGTCCTGTCATCCGCATAAAGTGAAACGGCGGTATCATTTCGATACTGCCGTTTTTTTATATTTTCCCTGTTGCCTGCCGCGTCCCACTACGCGGACAGCGGGGAATGAACGGATTGAAAAAGAGAATAAAAAATGTTATGATGAAAGCAGATGATACGAAATAAACACAGGTCTGTGGAGGGATTGCCATGAAGCGGAAATCTATTGTAAAAAAACAGATGATGTTGTATTTGGGGACAATTGCGGCGAGTGTGGTGATTTTGAGTGTTGTGCTTTCTATGGTATATACCAGACACTATATGAATGAAAAACGGGACGAGCTGATAGAGCAGGGGCAGAAAATTGCCGCTGCCATTACGAAAGCTTATCGGACGGGCAGCCTGAGCAATTTAAGCTATGAGCTGCAGGTTTTGGAGGATTACATGAGCGCGGGGATATTGATGACGAACGACAGCGGCGTGGTTGTGATGATTTCTCCGGGGTTTGACGAAAATATGATTGGCGAAGTGATGGCGTACGAGGAGCTTGTGCAGGGTGTTCTGGATGGGAACATCGTTTCCATAGAAACAAAGCAGGGCTGGTTTTTTGATACGCCTATGCTTGTGGTGGGCTACCCGCTGACCGTTGGGCAGATGGCTGGGATATTTATGTGCCGCCCGATACCTAAATTGGAGGAATCGCTCCGGGAGATGTATGCGATGGGGCTTGTCAGCCTGTTTTTTGTATTTCTGATTGCTATTGCTGTCAGCTATATGGTGTCAAAGCGTATGACAAAGCCGCTGATGGAAATGAACCGCGCGGCGAAGATTATTGCGGACGGCGATTTTGAGCAGCGCGTGACAATTGGGAGCATGGACGAAATGGGCGAGTTAGCGGAGAGCTTTAACCATATGGCGGAGAGCCTGGAACAGAACGATAAAAAGCGGCGGGATTTCATCGCGAACGTTTCGCACGACCTTCGTTCTCCATTGACATCCATGCAGGGCTTTTTGACGGCTATGCTGGACGGTACCGTTCCGCCGGAAAAACAGGAAAAATATTTGCGTATCGTATTGCAGGAAACCGCCCGCCTTACGCGGCTGACAGAGGGCATCGTGGAGCTGAGCCGCGCGCAGAGCAGCCGCATACTGCTGGATGAAACAGAGTTTGACTTAAATGATTTGATTCGGGAAAATATTGCTGTTTTGGAACCGCAGCTGAATGAAAAACATGTAGGGATAAAAGTAATCTATGCGGAGAAGGAAACGGCTGTGTTTGGCGACAGGGATAAAATCTCCAGAGTGATACAAAACCTGCTGGGGAACGCTGTGAAGTTTTCCCATCCGGAAGGTGTTGTTGAGGTAGAAACGACACTGACTGATAAGAAAAAAGTGCTGGTGTCCATAAAGGACGAGGGCATTGGAATCAGCGAGGAAGACCAGAAGTATATTTTTGACCGCTTCTATAAGGCTGATGCAACGCGCAATGAGGATAAACAGGGCAGCGGCATAGGGCTGGCGATTGTGCGGGAGTTTTTGCTTGCGCATGGGGAAAGCATTACGGTGAAAAGCGAGGAAGGGAAGGGGAGCACGTTTGTTTTCTCATTGAAGCTGGCAGAATAGGAAACTAAGAACCTATCCGTAAATTATCTGCGCACATCCTGCTTCATCTTTTCCGGCAGCCTTTGTCGCTTTTCCCTGCCGTACCACCCGGTACGCCTGCAAAAAAGCTCCCTGCCTGCCCGAAAACCTGACTGTGCAATCTGCACGTATCTTATTTACGGATAAGTTCTAAGAAATTTGAAAGTGAAACAGAATATTGCAAGACACTTGACAGTGCCATGAAATTTATGCTAATTTAATCTCAGTAAATTTTATTTATAAAGAGATAGTGTAGATGGAAAGGTTTTTACAGGAGGTGCGGCATGACTTATAATTTTGACGAAGTGATTGACAGAAAGAACAGCAACAGTATGAACGTGGACGGTTGGAGGGAATACATTTTCCACGCGCCCAGGGACCGGAAATTCCCGTTTCCCGATGACGAATACGTCAGAATGTGGATTGCGGATATGGAGTTCGGAACGCCGGACTGCATCATTGACGCGATGAAAGAACGCCTGGATAAGCGTATTTTCGGCTATACAAAGGTCTTTGACCCGCAGTATTACGAAGCCTTTCTGCATTGGTCAAAAAGCCGCTATGGCTGGGAGTTCCCCAAAGAACAGCTGGTGACTTCTCCGGGCATCATTCCCGCGCTGTTTGAACTGGTGGAATATATCTGCAAGCCGGACGAAAAGGTGCTGATTCTGACACCCTCCTATGCATATTTCAAGCATGCGGCAGACCATAGCCACATTGAACTGGTCTGCTCGGATTTGCTGAATGACAACGGATATTATACAATGGATTATGCGGATATTGAAGCGAAAGCAAAAGACCCGAAGGTGAAGCTGTGTATTTTCTGCAACCCGCATAACCCCAGCGGCAGAATCTGGGCAGAGGAAGAGCTGAAACGGTTTGGAGATATTTGTCTGGAGAATAACGTGCTTATCATTTCGGACGAAATCCACTGCGACCTGATTCGGACAGGGCTGCGCCATACGCCTTTGGCAAAGCTGTATCCGGAAAGCGACCAGATTATTACCTGCATGGCACCCAGCAAGACGTTTAATATGGCGGGGCTGATGTTTTCCAATGTAATTATCCCTAATGCGGAAATAATGGAAATCTGGAAAGACAGGCATTATGATTTTGACAATCCGCTGTCCATCACTGCGGCACAGGCAGCATATGAGCAGGGCGGCCAATGGCTGGCGGAACTGAAACTTTATTTGGACGAAAATTTCCGCTTTGCGAAAGAATACCTGGGCGAACATCTGCCGAAGGCGGTATTCCGTATTCCGGAAGCAACATATCTGGGCTGGGTGGATATTGGCGCATATGTGGAGCAGGGTGAAGACCTGCCGCTCCTGTTTGCCAATGAAGCGGCTGTTCTGCTGGAAGGCGGGAATATGTTTGTACAAAATTCGGATACATATATCCGGCTGAACCTTGCCTGCCCCAGAGCGATGCTGGCGGAAGGGCTGCGGCGTATCTGTGAGCTGCTGAATAAGCGGGCGAAGTAGGAAATCTTTGAGATGTATCGAAATTTGGGGAAGAGTCCCCGCGAAAAAAGGGCAGGAACCGGAAAACCGGAACCAGCCCTTTTTTCATGTCATATCAATACCTCCGTTTGACAAGGGCATATCCCCTCGTCAAGAGAAGATTACGCCTGTTCATCAAGCGGCAAGAGATCCTCCTCAAAAATGAAGTCGATCATTCCCATCATACGGTCAACCTTTGCCACTGTGACAAGTACGCGGTCACCAAGGCGGTAAATTTTTTTCGTCCGTCTGCCGAACACGAGCATGTTTTTCTCGTCAAATTCGTAGTAGTCATCGTCCATCTGTGCCAGAGGCACCATGCCCTCGATGGTATTTGGCAGTTCCACATACAGCCCCCAGCCCGTTACGCCGGAAACGATGCCCTCGTATACATTCCCGATTTTATCCTCCATATATTCCACTTTTTTCAAAGCGTCCGTATCGCGTTCGGCTTCATCGGCAATGCGTTCCCGCTGGGAGCAGTGTTTTGCGATATCCGGCATTTTTGCGTTGTATGCCGCCGCGTTTTTTTCGTCCATTTCGCCGTGCAGCGTCTTTTTAATCAGACGGTGTATCTCCAAATCGGGATAACGACGTATGGGCGAGGTGAAATGGCAGTAATATTTTGCGGCAAGCCCGAAATGTCCGGTATTTTCAGCGGTATAGCGCGCCTGCATCATGCTCCGCAGTACCATGCGTGTGATGATGCGTTCCTCGTCTGTGCCTTCCGCCGCCTGTAAAACCTTCTGGATTTCACGGGGGTGGATTTCCCCGTCCTTTTTGCGCAGATGGTAGCCAAAGCCGCGCAGGAACTGCTCCATTTTTTCCAGCTTTTCTTCGTCCGGCTCTGTGTGGCTGCGGAACAGGAAAGGGATTTCCTGCCAGAAAAAATCTTCCGCAATGGTTTCGTTGCAGACCAGCATAAATTCCTCTATCATGTTGGTGGAAATGCTGCGCTCGTAGGGGAGGATGTCAGTCGGGTGCCCGTCCTTGTCCAGTATGATTTTGGATTCCGGCAGGTCAAAATTGACTGCGCCGCGCCGTCTGCGTTTTTCGCCCAATATCTGCCGCAGCTCGTCCATATCCCGAAGCATGGGGATAATCTCGGCGTATTCCTCCATAAGTGCGGACGTTCCATCTTCCAGTATTTCGCAGACTGCGTTGTATGTCATGCGGTAATTGGAATGAATGACGGATTCCACAACCCTGTGTCCGGTGACGTTACCTTTTTTGTCAATTTCCATGATGCAGCTCAGTGTCAGCCTGTCTGCATGTGGGTTCAGGGAGCAGATGCCGTTGCTCAGCTTGTGCGGCAGCATGGGAATGACCCTGTCTACAAGGTAAACACTTGTGCCGCGCGCATAAGCTTCCCTGTCAAGCTCCGTATGTTCGCGCACATAATGCGAAACGTCCGCGATATGCACGCCCAGCAGAAAGCTGCCGTTTTCCAGACGCCTGAGGGAAACGGCATCATCTAAATCCTTCGCATCTTCTCCGTCGATGGTGATGGTGAGTATGTCCCGCAAATCCTCCCTGTTTTCCAGTTCTTCCGGCGAAGGTTCTGCTTCTGTATGCTCAATTTCGCGGTATACCTCGTCGGGAAATTCCACCGCAAGGTCATGCTGGCGGATAACGGAAAGGATATCCACGCCGGGGTCGTTGATATGCCCCAGTATTTCTATAACACGCCCTTCAGGGTTGCGCCTGTCCTCACCGTAATCTGTAATTTCCACTACAACCTTATGCCCTGTGACTGCGCCTGCGCTATTTTCTTTGGGGATAAAAATATCGCGCGAAATTTTTCTGTCATCCGCTGTCACAAAGCCAAAGCTGCGCCCGTGCCGATGGCTTTCCTCATAAATGCCGACAATGCGCGTTGTGCCGCGTTCCAATATGCGTATGATTACGCCGTCCGCCTTTTTTCCCGGCTCTGCTTTGTGCAGGACCTTAAAAAGCACACGGTCCTTCTGCATCGCGCCGTTTGTTTCGCTTGCGGGGATAAAGATATCCTCGTCGCCTTCATCGGGCGTGACAAAACCAAAGCCGCGGTTGTGGCCGCTGAATGTGCCGGTTGCCATTTGCAGTTCCCTGGCTGCCGCAAGTCTGCCTTTTTTTGTTTCAAAAATGTGCCCCTCTGCGAGAAGCTCGTTCAGCAGTGCGTCAAATTTTTCTTTATCTTCGGCTGGTACGGAAAGCATCGTCCGCATTTCCTTGCGCTTCATTGGGCGGTATTCTTCGCTTTCCATATAAGCCAGTATTCGTTTTTTTCGTTCCTGCATCAGTGTTGTTTCTTCCATAGCTTTCTGTTCTCCTTATTCTTGTAGGGGTTATTATGCAAAACAGCCGTTTTTTGTGCGGGTTATATGCGGGAAAAAGATGTCAAATCTAACAGGTCTGGTTTTGGCTGTACAGACAGTCTTTTCCTATCATATACCATACTGTGCCGCAAAGCAATCAGAAAATGCAAATGAGACGAAAAATATCGACTTATTTTTTACAGAAAGGAACGAAGTGAAAAAGCATCTGCGGATTAGACGCTCCTGCTTGTATTTCACTGCTGTATTTATGGAAAGCGGCGGAAAAAGCCAGTCTGCGGAGCTATGGATAAAGTTTACAAAAAGTTCACAAACCCTACACACCACATTCACAATAATATTTTATGATGAAATTGTCCTTCAGAAAGGGCAGCAAATAACATAGTAATACATACCCTCCCCTTTTAAGAAAGAGCCTGCGAAGGCTCTTTCTGTTTGTACGGGGAATATTTATCAGGTTCCATAAAAAGGACAGTCTGTGTATATCACTGGTTTCGGACTGTACGGCAGTATTTTTACTTTTGTGAAAGCTTTTTTTGATTCTTTCATCGTTTTGTGGTATGATGGTTGCCGGAAAAGCAAATAAGCTGGATAGCGGGAGGAAGAAATGGCAAAGTTATATTTCAGGTTCGGCGTGATGGGGAGTTCAAAATCTGCACAGGCGTTGACGACAAAGTTTAATTATGAAGAACAGGGAATGCGGGTCTGGCTCATCAAGCCTGCGGCAGATACGCGTTATGGTGTGGACAAGGTCCATTCCCGTATTGGGCTGGAGGAGAAGGCTGACGCGATTGCTGACGAAACGGACCTGTTTCAGACGTTCCGTGACAGGGAGCGTGAGTTTTATGACGTGATTATTGCGGACGAGGCGCAGTTTTTCACTCCGGCTCAGATTGAGCAGCTGCGTGACGTGGTAGACCAGTACAACGTGCCGGTGTTCTGCTTTGGTCTGCGGACGGATTTCCAGACGAAGCTGTTCCCGGGAAGTGCAAGGCTTTTTGAGCTGGCGGATTCCATTACGGAGCTGAAAACCGTTTGCACCTGCGGCGGCAAAGCAATGGTAAACGCGCGGCTGGACGGTGACGGGAATGTCGTAACAGAGGGAGAGCAGGTTTTTCTGGGCGGAAACGAAGCATACCGCCCGATGTGTTATAAATGCTGGAAGAAAGCGCAGATGAAGGGGGAAGAAACTGTATGACGGACCGGGAATTTATTGATTTTCTGCATATTGCGGAGCATTTGAAGGACAACACACGCCATTCCGTCACCAGCAAGGGCAGGCCGGAAAGCGTAGCAGAACACAGCTGGCGCGCATCGCTAATGGCGCTGCTTTTGGAAGATGAGATAGAGGGCGTAGATTTCAACAAAATCATTCGCATGTGTATCCTCCATGATTTGGGTGAGGCGATTACGGGGGATATTCCATCTTTCCTGAAAACGGAGGCGGATTCCGCGCATGAGGACGACGTTCTGTTCCAGCTTCTGGATACGTTGCCGGAACCGCAGAGCGGGAAGATAAAGGCGTTATTTGAGGAGATGCTTGCGCTGGAAACGCGGGAAGCGAAGATATACAAGGCGTTGGACAAGCTGGAGGCTGTTGTCCAGCATAACGAAGCACCGCTTTCCAGCTGGCTGCCTTTGGAGTATGAGCTGAACCAGACCTATGGCGCAAAGGAGGCGGAGGCGGAGCCGAAGCTGAAAAGCCTGCGCGCGCTGGCTGTGTTGGACACGAAGGAGAAAATAGAGCGGGGCGAGTAATAAAATGAAAAACACTGGGGCTCTGTCCCAGACCCCGCTTCTTTCTCTAAGAGAAAGAAGCAAAGAGCATTGTGCAAAACTGCGTTTCGCAGGGGGAATTGATTTTTTGCATTAATCGTATGATATAAAATATTATATTCAGGGAATCTGCAAAATAAAGTTTGGAGGCAGGTTTTTTCCAAAGAGGCGGCAGGGGGTCAACGAACAAAGCATCAGGGGCCTGAAAGGCAGAGCCTCACGGTTTTATCCATTGTCTTTAACGGAGGAATGGCGATGCAGGATAGGAGCGGCATGAAATTTTCAAATCTGCAAATCGTAGCGGCGGGATATGCGGCGGTCATACTGGCAGGAACGCTTTTGCTTCTGCTGCCCATTTCTGCGCGGGAAGGTATGACGACGCCTTTACAGGCATTGTTTACATCGGTTTCGGCCTCCTGTGTGACAGGGCTGGCATTGGTGGACACAGCGGTGCATTGGTCCATATTCGGGCAAATGGTAATACTTTGCCTGATTCAAATTGGCGGGCTGGGTTTTATGACAATTTCCCTGCGGCTTTTGCTGCTTTTGCGGCGGAGGGTGCGCCTGCGTTACAGGGAAGTGATGGTGGAAAGCATCAATTCTACGCAGATTGGCGGCGTACTACGGCTGACAAAAGAGATTGTGGCGGGTACGTTTTTCTTTGAACTGGCGGGTGCGGTACTGCTGGCGTTCCGCTTTGTGCCGGAATTTGGCTGGGAGAAAGGGCTGTTTTACAGTGTGTTCCATGCGGTTTCAGCATTTTGTAATGCAGGGTTTGACCTGATGGGAGAAAAAGAGGCGTTTTCTTCGCTCGTCAGCTATCGTGGGGACGTACTCGTCAATCTGACAGTAATGGCATTGATCGTAATTGGCGGGCTGGGTTTTCTGGTCTGGGAGGATCTGCTCCGCAACAGGCACCATTGGAAAAAGTATCGCCTGCAAACGAAAATCGTGTTGTGCATGACGGCAATTTTGCTGCTGGGCGGTATGGCGGGAACGCTGCTTCTGGAGCGGAATAGTGTGCTTGCAGGGCTGCCCGCAGGGGAACGGGCGCTTGCGGCTCTGTTCCAATCCTGCACAGCAAGAACGGCAGGCTTTAATACGGTGGATACTGCCGCTTTGACGGATGGAGGAAAGCTTTTGACGATGCTCCTGATGTTCATTGGCGGCAGCCCCGGCTCTACTGCGGGCGGTGTAAAGACAACAACGCTTACTGTCCTGCTGGTTTATGCCATATCGTCTATCCGGCATGAACAGGACGCGCATATTTTCGGGCGGAGCCTTACGGGGGAGCTTTTGCGCAAGGCTGTCACGGTGTTTATGCTGCATATCCTGCTGGCGGCGGCAGGTACGCTCCTGCTCTGCGGTTTGCAGCCTCTGCCGCTGACAGATGTACTGTTTGAAGTCTTTTCGGCTCTGGGGACAGTCGGCATGACGATAGGGATCACACGAGAGCTTACACCCGCTTCCTGCGGGGTAATCATGTTTCTGATGTATTGCGGCAGGGTTGGCAGTGCGTCGTTTGCTGTTGCACTTTTGGAAAAGAAAGCCAGGCCGCCGGTGCGTTTCCCTGCGGAACGGCTGACTGTTGGGTGAGGTGAGAAAATGAAATCTTTTTTGATAATTGGCATGGGCTCGTTTGGGCATCATTTGTGCCGCAGCCTTTCCAAGCTGAAATGTGAAATCATGGTTGTTGACAGAGAGGAGAGTGCGGTGGAGGATGTTCTGCCGCTTGTCGTCAGCGCGAAAATCGGCGACTGCACGAACCCGGAGGTTTTGCGTTCGTTTTCAGTGAAAAGCTTTGATACATGCTTTGTCTGTATGGGGACAAATTTCCAGAACAGCCTGCAAATCACAAGCCTTTTGCAGGAAATGGGGGCAAACCGCGTGCTGAGCAAGGCGGACGAGGATATTCACGCGAAATTTCTTTTGCGCAATGGTGCGGACGCCATCATTTATCCGGAAAAGGACATTGCCGAACGGATTGCCATAGAGGAAAGTTCAGACAATATTTTTGACTGCATGGAACTGGGAGATGGATATTTCATCATGGAAATCAATCCCCGAAAGGAATGGCTGGGCAAAACGATACGGGAGATGGATTTCCGCAGCCGTTACCGGCTGAACATCATGGGAATCAAGCAGGACGGCGTGTTGAAGCTGATGCCGGATTTGAACTATGCGTTTCGGGAAGGGGAGCATTTGATGGTGATGGGCACGGAAGAAGACATCTTGAAGGTGGCAAAGGAATGAGGACGATTCGGAAATTTGAGCGGGAAAAGAAGCGCTTTTTGCCGCTTTTGCTGTTGGGAGATGAACAGGAGGACATGATAGACCGCTATCTGGAATGCGGGACACTGTATGTGATGGAGATAGACAGGGTTGCTGCCGCGGTGGCTGTTGTCACGCGGGAAACTCCGGAGGTTTATGAACTGAAAAACATTGCTGTCGCGCCAAAATTCCAGAGAACTGGGCTGGGCAGGGCGATGATTGCGCATGTCTGGGCGGACTGCGGAGGGGAAGGAAAGAGCCTGCTTGCAGGGACGGGAGAAGCACCCCGGACGATGGCGTTTTATGAAAACTGTGGATTTGCGCTTTCGCATCGTGTGGAAAACTTTTTCACAGAGCATTATGATCACCCAATCGTGGAGGAAGGTGTGACACTGCGGGATATGGTCTATTGGGTGAAACGGTGATAACATCAGAAGTGATCAAATAGAACAGGCATGGCTGAAATTCATTGCGGGAAAACAGCCATGCCTGATATTTTTGCATTTGTCTGTGCTGGAATCTATGGGAAATTAAAAGGGCAAGAATTTATTCAGGAAGGAGAGCCCCAGCTTTTCGCGTATGGTGTCTGCATTCTGATAGCCCAGCCGTTCCGCCTCTTTCAACAGTTTTGCGGCCTTCTTTTTATCTCCGCCCTGACCGACTGCAAGGGCGTAATTGCCGAGGGTTATGGCATAATCCACATCATTCGGGGAGATAAGGGAAAGCCCCTTTTCGTAGTATTCACAGGCAGTCTGGAACTGCCCGCGGATAAGATAAACCGCGCCGATATTGCCATAGGCTACGCCATCGGAAGGGTTGAGGGAAAGAGCCTTTTCATAGCAGGAAAGAGCTTTTTCATGTGCGCCCAGGCTGCGGTATGCCCTGCCAAGCCGCACCCAGATATCCGGTATATTTTCGTTTGTCTGCAAAGCGTTCAAAAGAGCCTGTATTTCCAGAGAAGTCTGCCCCTGTTGATGGTATTCGCCTGATTTGGCGATATAGGAAAACGCCAGTGCTTCCGCTTCAGGGCCGCTTAATATCTGCTCGTTTTCTTCCCGCGTATATTTCCTGCCGCAGAAGGAACAGACCAGTGCGCCCTGTTCTGTGACCAAGTCGCTGGAGCCGCAGGCCTGACATTTTAATATTTGCATAGAATAACACCTCGTTTCAAGCAGTTTCCGCTTTTTGTGCCATGACATTTCGGGATTTAGAACTTTTCCTGTATGCGTAATATTGTAGCATATCTGGAAAATCCTTACAAGTATCGGAATGAGGAGGATTCGCTGCAAATACGGAAAAACGCGGAGTACTCGCCCAAGCGGGCAATCAGGTCTGCTTGTCCGTTTGGGGGAATACTCCGCGTTTTTTCAGAGAGAGATTTTATTCAGGAAGAACCGCAGAAGCGGTCGTGTTATCCAGAGGGGTGTCCTGCGCCTGCAGCTGTTCCATCGCGGGGGCGTCATGGTTAGCCACATAGAGGGACATTCCTGTGACAAAAGAAAGCGTGAAAGTGACCATTGCGATACTGAATAATTTCATAAGTTGTTTTTTCATAAACGTCTCCTCCTTTGGCGTTTTTGTCTGTACCAGTTATACTGAAATTTTGTTTCTTTTTTGTTTCTGATAAGAGTATAGCACAGAATGGCGCGGCGTAGGTTACAGCAGGTTAACATTACCGTTACAATGTGGTTTCACTTTTATTACGGGAGTGTATCAGAAAAAATACAGAATTATGACAAAATACGACAAACACTTCTGTGGAGGGACTGGTCCGATCTGCCGGATTGTGAAACAGGAAAATATCCCTTTCAGGTTATTCGTGGTGGTGGAGGATGGAGGGTCACAAGGAGATACTTAAATTTTTCTTAAGATTCTTTTTCGCCAGCAACCCTTGAAATTCAAAGGCTTTATGGGGGTTTTAGAAATAAGAAATAGCATTTTGCCACCGCTTTGCCACCGGAAATATTACTGCGGTGGCAAATTACTGTTTACGACCTTTTCAAATTGGGTGACGGCTTCCTGTGCCATGCTGTCCGTATGGTGGACGTATGACATAAGAGTGGTCGAAATCTGCTTATGACCAAGGCGTTTTTGGACAGCCGTTGCATTAACTCCGGTTTCTACCAATTTTGTGGCGTGCGTATGCCGTTACGGTATAATAACGACAAACGGAAAAAGCCTTGATTTTCAAGGGGT
>ERZ777306.1829-NODE-1829-length-30908-cov-5.872816_pt1 | contig 30908 bp, 24 predicted proteins | sample MGYA00374966_ERZ777306 | MGnify/ENA primary metagenome ERZ777306 (study PRJEB29329, sample SAMN06343882) | mouse gut metagenome | isolation source: Mouse cecum | place: Austria: Vienna | collected 2014-11-15 ... | reverse complement strand
AGGCCCCCTCAGGCACTCCCTCGAATGCGAGCCACCCATTATATCGGCTAAAACCCCAGGTAACCCGAGCCGTTGCGAAACTACGAAATCCCCTTTTATCATCGGAGGCCGGGTCGGCCCAACCAGAACGCCATCGCAGGTTGAATTCGTAGGGCAGAGATTCTATCTCTGCCTAAACGGACGGCCCGTGCGGGGCTGCGGCTTTAGGCCGAGATAGAATCTCGGCCCTACGAAAATGGTCCGGTAGGGTGTCATGGGGACGTTCCCATGACACCTGCGGTCGCAGTTGTGCGGGGGAAGGGCGGGGGTGGTCCAACAAAGCGAGTTCCGCACGACGCGAAAGTGCCAGTGGCACTTTCGCCAAAGCAGGACTGTTTGAGCGACTTGGGCTGCCCCTGCCCTTCCCCCTGCCCCGTAAAAGAACGGGCCAACGGATGTGGCAAAAGTGAACGTCCCCGTGACACCTGCGAATGGTGGGTGTCGAAGACGGGGGTTAGAACCAGGATTGGATTATGGGGAGCCAGCCCATCACCAGGATGACGGCCACCAGCACCGGCACGCCGTAATGCATCCAACCGTACAGCCAGGCAGGGTACTTCGCTCCCTTGCCGGCGTTGGCTTCGGCCAGGAAGTTCTTCCAGCCCCACCCGCGACGGCTGGTGCAGAACAGCACGAACACCAGCGACCCCAGCGGCATGATGTTGCTGGAAACCAGGAAGTCCTCGATGGTTTGGATATCGCCCACACCGGGCATAACCACACCGGAAAGCAGGTTGAACCCCAGCGCGCAGGGCAGCGACAAAAGCGGGATAGCGATGAGGTTCACCACCACCGCCTTCTTGCGGCTCCACCCCCATTCGTCCATGGCGAAGCGCAGAATGCCCTCGAACACGGCGATGACGGTGGAAAGCGCCGCGAAGCTCATAAACACGAAGAACAGCGTGCCCCACAGCTGGCCGCCCCACATCTGCTGGAATACGCTGGGCAGTGTGATGAACACCAGGCCGGGGCCGGAATCGGGAGCCACGCCGAAAGCAAAGCAAGCGGGAAAGATGATAAGGCCCGTGGCCAGGGCCACCGAGGTGTCCAGCACGCCGATGGTAGCCGCCTCCCCCAGAAGCGAGCGATCCTTCCCGATGTAGCTGCCGAAGATGGTCATGGACCCCATGCCGATGGACAGGGTAAAGAAAGCCTGGCCCATGGCGGCGTAGGCGGCTTCGCAGAAGGTGTCGAAGCTGCCGAAGATTTTGGAGAAGTCGGGCAGCAGGTAGAAGGCCGCCCCCGCCTCGGCGCCGGGCAGGGTGAGAGAACGCACCACCAGCACGCCCAGAATGGCCAGCAGCGCCACCATCATCACCTTGGTGATGCGCTCCACGCCCTTCTGCACCCCCAGCGAGCACACCAGGATGGAAACCGCGCACACCACCACCATCCAAAACACCAGCTCAACCGGGCTGGCCAGCATATTATTGAACGCCTCCGCCGTTTGAGCAGTATCGGCACCGGCGAAGGTGCCGGAGGCGAACTTGGGCACGTAGGCCAGCATCCAGCCGGCCACAGTGGTGTAGAACATCATCAGCAGGTAGCAGCCGCCGATGCCCAACCATTTGTACTTGTGCCAGTGAGTGGCGGGCGGCTCAAGCCGGTTGAAGGCGCGGGCGATGGAGCTTTGGGAACCGCGCCCCACCGCAAATTCCATCACCATGATGGGCAGCCCCAGGATGAATAAGAACACCAGGTACATGAGCACGAAGGCGGCGCCGCCGTACTGGCCGGTGATGTAAGGGAAGCGCCATACGTTGCCAAGGCCGATGGCGCAGCCGGCGCTGATCAGAATGAACCCCAAACGGGAGTCGAACTTTTCTCGTTGCATCGAAATCCTCTCAACCAGTGGCGAAACGCAGCGCCCAACCAGTATAGGGCTTGCGCTGCGGCGCACAGGGCACTTGCCACCGGCGCGTAACTACAGGCGCAAATCCAGCCGCGAGGTGGCCAAGTCCACCCGCGAAAGTACCACTTGCAGGGGCTGCCCCAGCCTGAACACCTGGTCGGTATCGGCGCCGGTGAGGGTGTAGCGGTCGGGGTCGAACATGAAGTACTCGGGGCCCAGGTAGCGCAGGGGCAGAAAGCCCTCGATGGCGCCCCCCAGCTGCAACTCTGTGGTGACGCCCCGCTCAAGCCGCACGAACAGCCCTTGGGAAGACACCCCCGACACCACGCCGGCAAAGGTCTCCCCCACCCGCGGCTCCAAATACTCCGCTAGCTTCAGGGTTTGGGATTCCCGCGCCGCCGTTTCCGCCACCCGCTCCATGTAGGAGGAATGCTCGCCGATCCAGGCCAGCGCTGCCACCTCTTGGTCGAACAGCTGCGGCCGCTTGAACAGGGCCGCCTTCAGCATGCGGTGCACCACCAAGTCGGGGTAGCGGCGAATGGGGCTGGTGAAATGGCAGTAGGCCTTGCTGGCCAGCCCGTAGTGGCCGTCGTTCACTGGACGGTACACCGCCCGCTTCATGGCCCGCAGCAGCAGGTTCGACACCAACTCCTCCTCGGCGCGGCCGTGGCTTTCCTCCAGCACGCTTTGGATGACGAACGGGCTGCCATGGCCCAAAAGCGCCGCCCCGGAACGGGAGAACCAGCTGAACTCCCGAAACACCGGCACCAAAGCCGCCAAGGCCTCGCCGGCCGGCGCATCGTGCACACGGTACAAGCAGGGGAAGTCCTTGCCGAACAGATGGCGGGCCACCGCCTCGTTGGCGGCGATCATGGCCTCCTCCACCAGCATGGTGGCGTCCGTCTTCTGGCGAAGCTCCACCCCCACAGGCGCCCCTTCCCCGTCCAGGCGCACCTTCGCCTCCACGGTGGAGAAATCGATGCCGCCGGCCGTCGCGCGCCGCCGGCCCATCGCCTGGGCCAGGACGCTGGCCACCTTCAGCTTGCGCACCATGGTCTCCCCCACGCCCGTCCCCTCCAAAGAAACGGGCCCTTCCCCTTCGGTGTCCAGCAACTGCTGCACCTGGCCATAGGTAAAGCGCGTCTTCGAGCAGATGAGGCTGGGATAGAACTGGGCCTGCAGCACCTGCCCCTGGTCGGTGACCAGCATGTCGCAGGTGAAGGCGCGGCGCACCTGGCCCGGCTTCAGCGAGCACACCTCTTCGGAGAGGGCCGGCGGCAGCATGGGGATAACCCGGTCGGCCAGGTAAACGCTGGTGGCGCGGCGGCGCGCCTCGATGTCCAGCGCGCTGTTCCAGGGCACGTAGGCGGAAACGTCGGCGATATGCACCCCCAGCCGCCACAGCAGGCGGCCCGACGCATCCCGCACCCGCTCAAGCGAAAGGGCGTCGTCGAAGTCCTTGGCATCGGCCGGGTCGATGGTGAACACCACTCTCTGGCGCAGGTCCGCATAACCCTCTGCCAGCGCCTCCGCCTCGTCCACCGCAACCTGGGCCGCTTCCGCCAGCGCCGATTCTGAGAACACAGTTTCCAGCTTGTGACGGGCCACAATCATGTCGATGCCGCCGCTGCCGCCGCCCTCTTCGGACAGCACTGCCTCGATCACGCCGGTGCAGGCGCTGTGGCGGGTGGGAAACTGGGTGATGCGCACCTGTACGAAGGCCCCCTCCGGCACATCGGGGGCATCAGCGCGCAAGGTGAAGATGTCGAAGGGGATACCCGGGTTGTCCGGCACCACCACGGCGAACGGGTCGGCCAGCTCCACCCGGCCGCACACTACTTCGCTGGCCCGCTCTATCACCCGCACCACGCGCCCCTGGGGCCGTTCGGAGCCGCGGCCGCGTCCGCCGCCCTTGCGGCCGCCAACGGAGGCCACTTCCACCAAATCGCCGTCGGAAGCGCCGCCGCGGGCGGAATCGGGAATGAAGAAATCGCCCTCGGCGGTGGTGACGAAAGAGTTTTTCCCGTCGCGGGAGTCCAGCACTCCACGCAGCAGCGCCCGGGGCTTGTGCCGCACCGATGAACGTTTGCGCGCCATGGCGCCCCTAGGAGGAAAGCTGGGAGCGAACGGAGTCCACAGCTACGATGATCTGGTTGTCCACGCCTTCGTTGGCGCTCACCCGAATGTCGGGCACCACGCCCACGCCGGAAATCTCGTGGCCCAAGGGGGTAAGGTAATAAGCGGCCGTGTAGCGCACCGCACCGCCCCAGGTAAGCTCGCGAGTCACCTGCACCGATCCCTTGCCGGCGCTGGTTTGCCCCACTACCGTGGCCCGCTGGTTGTCCTGCAGCGCCGCCGCCAGCACTTCCGCTGCCGCCGAAGTGAATTCGTCCACCATAACGCACACCGGCGCATCGGTCACGGTAACCCCGGAAACCTTCTTGGTAGAAGACCCTTCATTGGTCTGCACCTCCACCACCACGCCACTGCGCAACAGCAAACCCGCAAGGTCCACCGCCTGGGACAGGTAACCACCGGGGTTGCTGCGCAGGTCCAACACGAAGCCGGCCGCCCCTTCGGCGGTAAGCTGCTCGATGGCCTGGCGCACAAGATCGGTAGAGTTAGCAGTAATCTGCCGCAGTCGAATAACCCCCACGTTCTCTCGTAGCTCGGTGGAAACGTTTTCTTCCACGTACTCCTTGCACAGAAGCGTAGTGGAATACTCCAGCCCGGTTTCGGCATCAAGGCTGGTGGGGCGCATCCACGACACCACTACCGACGTGCCATCGTGATCCGAGAGGAAGTTCACCACTTCCGTCATGGTCCAGACATGGGATTCATCGCCATCCAGCCCCACCACGAAATCGCCGGGCACTACGCCGCGCGCCTCCGCTTCCGAGCCCTCGAACACGTCCGCCGCGTAGGCGCGGCCGTTGTACTCGGAAAATACCACGCCGATGCCGGCATAGCTGCGCTCGCTGGTTTCCTTGATGTAGCTGTTGTAGCGATCGGGGTCATAGTACATTGCGTACGGGTCGTCAGTGGAAGCCATCATGGCGCCCAGCACCCCCACCGTAGCCTCGTCCAGGTTCACCGAGTCGAGGCTGAACTCCGCCAGCAGGTTCTCCACATCGGACACCCGCATGCTCACCGAATCAAAAGTGGTTTTGCCGGAACTGGAGTCGTTGGCGGCGCTCTGCCCCTCAAGGGCGGGGAACCCCAGCGAATCCATGAGAGCCGGCTGGCTGCGCAGAAAGAAGCCCGCCATGAAGGCGGCGCACAGCAGCAAAAAAACAAGCAGGGCAGCCGCGATGCGCCGCATGTGACCCCGCTGGCGCTTCATGGCCAGCGACACCTTCCGCGCCCGCTTCTGCTGCTCTGCTTGTCCCATAATCGCCCGTCAGCCCCTCGGCCGCGCCTAAACCTTCAGGTAGCGGCGCATGGCGAACGCCGAGCCCAGAAGGCCGATCACCAGGCCGGCCCCCAGAAGGGCCAGGTAAATCATCACGTAGGTGTGGCCGGACACGTCCAGCGACAAGAACGAGATGGCGTCCTGCAAGCGGGGCAGCGCATAGGCCCGCAGCACCTGCAGCACCACAATGGCCAAACCGGCGCCGATTACCGCGTGCAGCGCGCCCTCCATGAGGAAGGGCCCGCGAATGAAGCCGTTGGAGGCGCCCACCAGACGCATGATGGCAATCTCCTTGCGACGCGCCATGATGGCAAGACGGATGGTGTTGTTGATGAACACCAGCGCGATGAACACCAGCAGCAGGATGAGGGCCGCGCCGATGTAGCGCAGGTACCCGGTTACCGTGAACAGCTTGTCCACAGTGCGCTGGCCGTAGCGGATGGCCTCGTGGGGATCATCGGGGTTGTCGGTGATGGACTTGTAGTCGGTGTTATCCAGAATCTGCTGCACCACCGTCTCCACCTGCGAGGGGTCGGAAAGCTCCACCTCGATGGAAGCGGGCAGCGGATTCTGGCCGTCCAGCTGGTCGATGATGTCGGGGTTGATGGTGGTTTCTCGGAAGTCCTCCAGCGCCTGGTCCTTCGTGGTGAAGCTGACCGACGACACATCGGCAAGGGCGGTGATCTGGTTCATCACCTCATCGATGGTTTCCTGCGAGGCATTGTCGCCCACATGGGCGGTGATGGTAACTTCGTTCTCGATGTTGCGCACCAAGTGCTCCACAATCACGCCGCCCACCAGAAACACGCCGATGATCAGCAACGACAGGAAAATGGTGATGATCGAGCCCAGCGTAGTGGACAGATTGCGGGTGAGCCCCTGGAAGGACTCCTTCAAAAAATAGAACAAACTAGACATCGGAACCGTACACCCCCCGTTCCTGGTCGCGGGTGAGATGGCCGCGGTCCAACACAATCACGCGCCGGCGCATGTTGTCCACCATCTCGCGGTCGTGAGTGGCGATGACCACCGTGGTGCCGGTGCGGTTGATGCGCTCCAGCAGATCCATGATGCCGCGGGACGTTTGCGGGTCAAGGTTGCCGGTAGGCTCGTCGCAAATCAAGAGCGGCGGGCGGTTCACGATGGCTCGGGCGATGGACACGCGCTGCTGCTCGCCGCCGGACAGCTGATCGGGATACTTGTTCAGCTTATCGGCCAGGCCCACCAGCCGCAGCACTTCGGGCACCTGTGTCTTGATCACGTGGCGGCTCTTGCCAATTACCTCAAGGGCGAAGGCCACGTTTTCGAACACGGTTTTGTTGGGCAGCAGCTTGAAGTCCTGGAACACACAGCCGATGTTGCGGCGCAGGTAGGGCACGCGCCAGTTGCGCATGGTGGTGAGGTCCTCGTCGGCCACGTAGATTTTGCCCGACGTGGGCTTGATCTCGCGGGTGAGCAGCTTGATGAAGGTGGACTTACCGGATCCGGAATGGCCCACCAGGAAGATAAACTCGCCGGCGAACACTTCCAAGGTGATGTTGTCCAGCGCCGGTTTCTTGGGCTGGGCAGCGTAAACTTTCGTCACATGGTCGAACGTGATAACCGGCATGCCCATGCGGGTGGGCACATCGTTCACATCAAGTTCGGGCAAAGACTGGGACAGCTGGGAGGTAGCGGAAAGCTGACCGGCGCCGGCGGCGCTTCGGTGCCTTCCGTGGGCCCCGCGGCCTCCTTGGCTCATTTCATTGGCCACAGCATGCTCCTTTTCGGGTTGGGTAGCTGTTTCGGCAGATGCGGTTTCGGGCTGAGAGCTTTCTGGAGGATAGGCGGTCGCGACAGAGCTGCGCTCGACGCGTCGGGGTGCTTGAGCCTGTAGTCTCAAGCACCCCTTTGGCTTTACCGGACCTCGCTCCGCTCCGCCACGACCGCCTTTGCCATAATTCTTAGCCAGAAACACAACCGTTAATCTTAACAGAGGGGCTTGCGGGCTATGGCTTTCTTCACCGCATCTTCAATGGCAGCGGCGTCAATGGAGAAGTAAGAGAGCAGCTCCTCGAACTCGCCGGACTTGCCAAAGCAGTCATCCACGGCCACCATCTCCAGCGGCGCCAGACACTGGCGGGAAAGCACGTCGGCCACCGCCGCCCCCAGGCCGCCGATGCGGGAGTGCTCTTCGGCGGTAACCACGCAGCCGGTTTTGCACGCCGAGGCCACAATGGTGTCCTCATCCAAGGGCTTCACGCAGAACGCGTCCACCACTTCAACGGAAATGCCCTGCTCGGCTAGCGATTCCGCCGCCATCAGCGCTTCGCGGATCTCCACCCCGTTGGCCACGATGGTGCAGTCGGAGCCCTCGCGCACCACATAGGCGCGGCCGCATTCCAGCTGCACGCCGTCCTCGTACACGCAGGGCACCGCGGCGCGCCCCATGCGCACGTACACCGGGCCCGGGGTTTCCGCCGCCAAGCGAATGGCTGCCACCGCCGACGGGTAGTCGGCGGGCACGAACACCCGCATGCGCGGCAGCGCCCGCATCAGCGCCACGTCCTCTAGCATCTGATGGCTGCCCCCGTCGGGGCCCACCGAAACGCCGGCATGGGTGGGGGTAATCTTCACGTTCAGGTTGGAATAGCACACCGTGTTGCGAATCTGGTCGTAGGCGCGCCCGGTGCCGAACACCGCAAACGACCCGGTGAAGGCCACGTTGCCCGTGAGCGACAGGCCCGCCGCCACATCTATCATGTTCTGTTCGGCAATGCCGCAGTTGAAGAACCGCTGGCCGTATTCCGGCTTCGCGGCGGCGAATTTTCCCATCGTGGTGGAACCGCTCAAGTCAGCGTCCACCGCCACTACCGGCACACCCTCTTCCGCCAGCGCCGCAAGGGTTGCCCCCAGGGCGGCGCGGGTGGCCTTCTTCACCGAACGCTGCTCGGCGGATGCAAGTTTAACCATGGAAATCGTCCCCCTTAGCTATTCGTCGCCTAGTTCGGCCAGAGCCACCGCGCATTGCTCGGCATTGGGGGCCTTCCCGTGCCAACCGGCCTGGTTTTCCATGAAGGAAACGCCCTTGCCCTTCACCGTTTCGGCAATGACCGCCCACGGCGCGCCGTCCGGCTGGGCCTTGCAGCTGTTAAGCACCTCGGTGATGGCGTTGATATCGTGGCCGTCCACTTCCGCCACGCGCCAGCCGAAGGAGGCGAACTTCTCCTTCAGGCTTTCGGGGCTGCACACCTCGGTCACAGGGCCGTCGATTTGCAAACCGTTGTGGTCCACGATGGCAATCAGGCGCCCCAGCTGCTGGTGGGCGGCGAACATAGCTGCTTCCCACACCTGCCCCTCTTCGCACTCGCCGTCGCCCATCAGGGCGAAAACGGTGCTCTGGCTGCCGGCCAGGCGCAAGCCGCAGGCGGTGCCGGCGGCGATGGAAAGGCCCTGCCCCAGCGAGCCGGTGCCCACTTCCACGCCGGGCACCATGCTGGAATCGGGGTGCCCCTGCAGCCGCGACCCCAGCTTGCGCAGGGTTTTCAGCTCTTCGACGGGGAAATAGCCGGCACGGGCCAACGTGGCGTACAGAGCCGGCGCCGCGTGCCCCTTGGTGAGGAAGAACCAGTCCCTCCCCTCCCACCGGGGGTCTTCGGGGTTGTGGGCCAGCACGCCGTTCAGGTACAGGGCCACCAGAATGTCGGTGGCCGAAAGGGAACCGCCGGGATGGCCGCTGCCGGCTTCGCACACCATCTGCACGATGTCCCGGCGGATTTGACGCGCCAGCGCCTGGTTGTCTTGCATAGTTACCTCTACCCCTTCTGCGAGACGTTCCACTTGTGATAGCCAATCACGAAATTGTCCAAATCGCCGCCCAAAACAGAATCGACGTTGCCGGTTTCCACGCCCGAGCGGAGGTCCTTCACCATCTGGTACGGGTACAGCACGTAGTTGCGAATCTGCGAGCCGAAGGAGTTTTCCATCCGCTCCCCCCGTAACTGATCCAGCTCCTCCTGCCGCTTGCGCTGCTCCAACTCGTAGAGCCGGGCCCTCAGCACCCGAAACGCCGCTTCCTTGTTCTGAATCTGCGATTTCTCATTTTGGCAGGTTACCACGATACCGGTGGGGATATGGGTGAGGCGCACGGCGGAATCGGTGGTATTAACGCATTGGCCGCCGGGGCCGCTGGAGCGGTACACATCCACCCGCACGTCGGCCGGGTTCAGATCCACCTCGATGTCGTCGGGCATCACCGGCAGCACCTCCACGCTGGCGAAGGTAGTTTGGCGCCGCTTCTTGGCGTCGGTGGGGGAAATGCGCACCAGCCGGTGCACCCCCGCCTCGCTGGACAGCATGCCGTAGGCGTTGCGCCCCTCCACCTGGATGGTAGCGCGGTCGAGTCCGATGCCCTCGCCGGGCACGATGTCCAGCCCGGTCACTTTCCAGCCCTTCGATTCGGCGTAGCGCACGTACATCTTGTACAGCATGTCGGTCCAGTCCTGAGCCTCCAGGCCCCCCTGCCCCGGGTTCACCGACAAGATGGCGTCTCCCCCGTCGAAGGGGCCGGTGAACCAGCTTTCCAGCTCCAGCGCGTCCAGTGCCTCGCAAAGGGCCTTGAACTGGGAGTCCGCCTCTTCGGCGAAGGATTCGTCCTCGTCCGCCAGTTCCAGGGCCGCCCGCACCTCCTCCAGCGTGGCGGCGGCGGACCGATGGCCCTCTATCACCGAGCGCAAATCGGCCGCCTCCTTCGACAGGCGGCTAGCGGCGGCGGGGTCGTCCCACACGCCGGAGTCGGACAGCTGCCGTTCCAGCTCTTGCAGCAGCTGCTGCTTCTCGTCGATCTTCAAAAATCCGCGGGCCTCTTCCACCCGCTTGGCCGCCGCTTCCAGCTCCCGTGCCTCTACCACGAACCTCTCTCCTTAAAACGCGCTTTCCGTCTCACTTGCCGTTTGCGGAAAGCCGTCAAAGGTCGCGGCCGTGGCACTTCTTGAACTTCTTGCCGCTGCCGCAGGGGCAGGGATCGTTGCGGCCCACGTTGGCGTAGGGGTCGTCGGCGTCTTTCTGATAGGTTTGGGGCTTCGCCGGCGCCGGCTTCGGCGGCGCGCCGGCAGCGCCGGCAGGGGCCGGGCGCGCAGCACGGCTGGCGGCGGAACCCTCCAGCGCCTGCTCAGGGGCGGAGTAGCTCACCTTGCGGGCCAGCGGGTCCGGATGCTCGGGGATGGCGCCGCCCGGGGTCCCCTGGGGCTTTGCGGCAATTTCCAGCCGCAGCAGGGTGCGCAGGAAGTCGTCGTACATGGTGGCGGTGAGCCCCTGGAAGGCTTCATAGGCCTCGTTCTTGTACTCCACCAGCGGGTCGCGCTGACCGAAGGCGCGCAACCCGATGCCGGTTTTCAGGTAGTCCATCTCTTGCAGGTGGGCCATCCAGCGGGTGTCGATGATGCGCAACATCACCTGGGCCGCCAGGTTCTTGGTCATCTCGGGCCCCAGCTGCTGCTCCTTCTGGTTGTACAGCTCTTGCAGATAACCGCTCACGGCGTTGGTCATGGCCTCGGGGGAATCTTCCTTCGCCGCCACCTCGCGGGAGGAGAAGTCGGTGCGGCCGGTCATGTTGGCCACCCACAGGTCCAGCGCCTTCAGATCCCAGTCCTGGGCGTCCTCCTCGGCACAGTCGTCGGCCACCACGTCGTAGGCGGCGTCGCCGATCAGCTCGGGGATGCGGGCCGAGATGTCCTTGCCGTCCAAAATGGCGTTGCGCTCCTCGTAAATGGCCTTGCGCTGCAGGTTCATCACGTCGTCGTACTCCAGCACGTTCTTACGGGCGGCGAAGTGCATCTGCTCCACCGTGCGCTGGGCGTTCTCGATGGACTTGGAAACCATGGAGGCCTGGATGGGCATGTCATCGGGCATGTTGGTCTTCTGCATCATGGCGCCGATGGACTCCATCTTGTTGCCGCCGAACAGGCGCATGAGGTCGTCTTCCAAAGAAAGGTAGAACTGAGAGCGGCCCGGATCGCCTTGACGGCCGGAACGGCCGCGCAGCTGGTTGTCGATGCGGCGCGACTCGTGGCGCTCGGTGCCGATGACGCACAGGCCGCCGGCGGCAATCACCTGGTCGTGCTCGATGGCGCAGCTCTCCCGCGCCTCCGCCAGCGCCCGCGCCCGCTCCTCTTTGGGCGCGAACAGCGGGTTGGGGTTGCCCTCTTCGTCCAGCGACGCTGCGGCCGGGTCGAAGCCGCGCACCCGCAGAATCTCATCCGCCATCACCTCGGGGTTGCCCCCCAGCAAGATGTCGGTACCGCGGCCGGCCATGTTGGTGGCGATGGTGACGGCGCCGCTGCGGCCCGCCTGTGCCACGATGAGGGCTTCGCGCTCGTGGTTCTTGGCGTTCAGGGTTTCGTGCTTGATGCCCCGCTTGTTCAGCAGGCGCGACAGCCGCTCGCTGCTCTCGATGGAAACGGTACCGATGAGGCAGGGCTGCCCCGCCGCGTGGCGCTCGGCCACGAAGTCGGCCACGGCGTTGAACTTAGCGTCGATGGTGCGGTAGATGAGATCGTTCTCGTCCACGCGGATCACCGGCTTGTTCGGCGGAATGGCCACCACCGGCAGCTTGTAAATTTGACGGAACTCAGCGTCTTCGGTCATGGCGGTACCAGTCATGCCCGACAGCTTGTCATAAAGGCGGAAGTAGTTTTGCAGGGTGATGGTGGCCAGCGTCTGGTTCTCCTCGCGCACCAGCACGTGCTCTTTGGCCTCCACCGCCTGGTGCAGGCCCTCCGACCAGCGGCGCCCCTCCATGATGCGGCCGGTGAACTCGTCCACGATCTTCACTTCGCCGTCCACCACCACGTAGTCCACGTCGCGGTGGAACAGGAACTGCGCCTTCAGCGCCTGCTGCAGGTGGTTGGCCAGCTGGCCGGAAGGGTCGGCGTAAATATTGTCTATGCCCAGCATGGCCTCGATCTTCTCCAGGCCGCTCTCGGTGGCGTTGATGGTTTTCTTGGCCTCGTCCATGTCGAAGTCCTTGCCCTCTTTCAGGCCGGGCATCACGCGGGCGAAGCGCTTGTAGGTATCGGCCGCCTGGGTGCCGGCGCCTGAGATGATGAGGGGGGTGCGGGCCTCGTCGATGAGGATGGAGTCCACCTCGTCCACCACGCAGAAACTGTGGCCCCGCTGCACCCGGTTGCCGGCGCGGGTGACCATGTTGTCGCGCAGGTAGTCGAAACCGAACTCGGAGTTGGTGCCGTAGGTGACGTCGGCCCTATAGGCGGGGATCTTGTCCTTGGGGTTCATGCCGTTTTGGATGAGGCCGGTGGTCATGCCGAGGAAGCGGTAGATGCGCCCCATCGATTCGCAGTCGCGCCGGGCCAAGTAATCGTTCACCGTCACAATGTGCACGTTGTTGCCGGGAATGGCGTTCAGGTAGCCGGCCAAGGTGGACACCAGCGTTTTGCCTTCGCCGGTTTTCATCTCGGCGATCTGCCCTTCGTGCAGCGCCATGCCGCCGATGAGCTGCACGTCGAAGTGGCGCAGACCGGTGGTGCGCACACTGGCCTCCCGTACCACGGCGAAGGCCTCCGGCAACAGGTCGTCGAGGGTTTCGCCATTGGCGTAGCGCTGGCGGAACTCTTCGGTCTTCGCGGCCAGCTCGGCATCGGAAAGGGCCGAAATCTGCGGCTCCAACCCGTTAATCTTTTCCACGATGGCCTGGTAGCGCTTGAGCTGCTTGCCCTCGCCCACCGTGAGCAGCTTTGAAAGGAAACCCATAGGTGTCAACCGTTTCTCTCGAAAAGGCCCCGCGCTAAAGGTGCGTGGGCCGCGTTGTGCGAACCTTCGGTATTCTAGCAGGAACCGGCCAATGGGACGCCGCTTTTCATCGTCTCCACAGCGAAAAGCCCCCAGCACCAGTCTAAAGCGCCACCTCCTCCTCGATGATGGAGTGGTACAGTTCCACCAACCGGGGCGAAGGGTCAATGCCCAGCTGCTCGGTAAGGTATGAACGGCAGGCGAAAAAAGTGTCCAGGGCCGCCGCTCGCTGGTCCGAGGCGATTTGGGCCCGCATCTGAGCCAAGTACACGTCTTCCCGCGACTGGTCGCGCCGCAGCGCCTCGCGGGCGAACCACAGCGCCCCCTGCGGCTCACCGCCGGTGAGCAGCCGTCCCGAGGCGGCCACCAGCGCATCGGTCATGTTGGTATGCAGTCGGTGACGGCTCTCCTGAATCACCGCGTTTTCCCGCTCGGCTGGCAGCAGCACCCCGCCGAAACGGCCGCTGGCCAGGGACAGCAGCTCTTCCCAGTTGGTTTCGGTACGACCGCTGAACAATAGCTGGCGGCACAGTTCCTCGAAGGGATCTAAATCGCTTTCCACCAGATCGTAGTTCACCCGCACGCTCATCTCGGTACGGATGAGGTAGGGGCACTGGCCGTCCACTGACAGCACCCGACGCAGCAGCGACCACAGGGCGTAGAAATTCTTGCGGGCCGCCGCCGGAGCAGTTTGGGGCCAGAAGGTGGTGCTGAGGTAATCCACCGACACCTCTCGGCCGTGGTTGAGCACCAGGAGCGCCAGCAGCGTGCGGCTCTTGCGGCGGGTGAGCAGCCGGTCGTCCACCCGCGTGTCACCCACGTGCACCACAAATGACCCGAATAAGCTCACTCGCAACTTGGGAAACACCGCCGCCCGTGCCGCGGAGGATTTCTGACGGCGGGCGGAATCGGAGCGGAACTCGTCTTGGCGAGCAGCCTCGCGGGAGGCGCGCTCGGCGTCCATCTGGCGGCAACTGCGCCGGTAGGCCCCCTGCTCGGCCGCCAGCTCCTCCCGGGCCCTCTTCAAGGCAACCGTTGTCAGGGGCCGCAGCCGCAAGCTGACACTGAAGCGGCGCGATTCTACCAGCTCCTGCAGCAAATCGCCCACGCGCACCTGGGCCCAGCCAAACTCCTCCCCGTTAGCGGCCAGGGCGTCCAGCGCCAGCATGCACTCCTGGATGAAATCCTCCGCCATCTCCTCCGCCTCAAAGGCCGGGGGCTCTTCCTCCAACTGCCAGCGCGCCAAATGCGCCAGTATCAGGGCAGCTGAGAAAAACAGCTGGCGGCTCCACGAGCGCCGACCGCCACCGGACCGGCGGCACTGCTCGTGAAACACGCTCACCGCCAGAGCAGTGCCGTCCTGCAGGGCTGCCTGCACCGCCATGGAATCCAGCACCTCTGCCGATACCGGCAATGGCTGACCGTTGGCTTTTTGGATTCGCATCTTGCGCAGCAGAGGCTCTACCGCTTCATCGGCCCGATCCAGGGCCTCCCCTTCCCCCACCATGGCCAGAAGCAGCGCTGCCATCGAGCGGGAGGCGTCGTCGCTGCCGGAAGACGCCACTACGGCCCGCGCCAGCCGCCGCGCCTCCTTCGCGTCGCCCATTTCGGCAAAACCCCAGGCGGCCGCCGAGCTGGCATGGGGCGGTACCGAACTGTGGCTGCGGCTAGCCTGCAGGAACGCCACGCAATACTCGCGGGAGTAACCGCCACCTACCAGGTCCCATCCGTGGTGGCCCAGCCAACGCATCGCCGCTCCGCGGGAAGCGAGACAGCCCACGGTCTCAAAAGCCCGAACGCTCTCGCCGCGCCCAAGCATGAGGTCGGCCGCCAGCATGGCCATCCCATCGCGGTTGCGGCAGGGCAGCTGGACGCAGTGGGCGCCGATGACGGCCCCCACTGCCCGCCCCAGCTCTTCGACCCCCACTTGCGTCGCCTCGAAGCGACCTTCTTCCAAGCTGATACCAGCATAGGGATAGCAGGCCGCCAGCAGCTCCAACGTCTCCCCCAGCCGCTCGGCGCCGATAAACCCCTCCAAATCCTCCAACCGCCCGCGCCCCATCAGCAACATGGCGACCAGAGCCAGGAACATCTCTTTGGGCAGCGCCTCTTTCCGCAATCCCTCTAGCAGCTGCGCCGTTCCCCGCTCATCCCACAGAAGGCAGGGCACACAGGCACTGGGGGCAAGCCCGTCAGCCACCACGGCATCCTCTTCCGCCAGCCGGGGCACGCGCTCTTCGACGTTCACCAGCAGTCGATGGCCGTCAATGAGCACGCGGCCGGGCACCAGCTCCCCGTACAAGTCGGCCGAGGGTGCCAACGAGCACAGCACCTCCACCTCGGCGGCCACCAAGGCATTCACCAAACGCCCAAAGGCCTCGGCCCGTTGCTCGTCCATAACCGGCACATCCTGAAACACTGCCAGTCGCAGGCCACCGTCGAAGCGGCGCAAATCGGAATCGATGGTACCGGCGTCCAAATCCCGCAGAAAGCAGGGCGAGCCGCCGTTGACCCAGGAAACATGCTCGAAAGAAAACACCACATCGGCGTATTCGGCCATGAGGGTTTTCTTGCCGAAGCCGGCCGGAGCCACCAAAAACCGCGGGAGGTGCCGTTCTGCCAGAAGTTGGTTCACCAAATGCGGCCGCGGATTGTGCCGCAACGGTATGGCTCCCTGTGGCTGATGGCCCTTGCATGCGGCATCGCGGATGAAACTAGTCATATTCGTACCCCTTCCATACCCATCCTCGTTTGCGGGAGGGCCATGGTAGAGCTAAGGGAAGAGCGACGGCAACGGGCACCTTCCCTTCTCACCGGCTGTGCCATATATGTCTCAATCGATGCCAGTCGTCACGGCGGGATTCGCAACCGCAAAGCATCGCGGGGGAGCTCACAGGACCACAGGCAAAAAAACGGCGCCGCAAGGTGCGGCGCCACATCGGGCAGAACTTATGCCAAGCCCGAAGGCTACAGGGCCGGAGCCAGCAGGGCCAAAAGCGGCACCAGCAGAAGCGCCACGATGTTGAACACCTTGATCATGGAGTTCAAAGCCGGGCCGGCAGTGTCTTTGTAGGGGTCGCCCACGGTGTCGCCGGTAACGGCCGCCTGATGGGCAAACGAGCCCTTGCCGCCGTACTTGCCCTCCTCGATCAGCTTCTTGGCGTTGTCCCAAGCGCCGCCACCGGAGGTCATGGAGATGGCCACGAACAGGCCGGTGATGATGGTGCCCACCAGCGCACCGCCCAGCACCTGGGTAGTGAACTCGAAGGCCAGTGGGTAGCCGCAGGCGTTCAGGATGAAGCCGATGACGATGATGACCACCGGCGTGCCGATAGGCAGGCAGGCGGGCAGCACCATCTCGCGCAGGGCCGCCTGGGTAACCAGGTCAACGCAGGTGGCGTAATCGGGCTTGCCCTCGCCTTCCATGATGCCGGGAATCTCCTTGAACTGACGGCGCACTTCCTTCACCACGTCGCCGGCGGCGCGGCCCACGCTGGTCATGGCGCGGGAGGCGAACAGGTACGGCAGAAGGCCGCCCACGAACAGGCCGATCAGCACGAACGGGTTGGACAGGTCGAACAGCACCGTGAAGCCGGTTTCCTCGGTTACGGTGTGGGTGAAGTCGGCGAACAGCACCACGGCCGCCAGCGCGGCGCTGGCGATGGCGTAGCCCTTGGTAACCGCCTTGGTGGTATTGCCCACCGCGTCCAGCGCGTCGGTGTTCTCGCGCACGCTCTCAGGCAGGCCGCTCATCTCGGCGATGCCGCCGGCGTTGTCGGTCACGGGGCCGAAGGAGTCGATGGCCACCACGATGCCGGCCATCGACAGCATGGCCAGCGCCGCCACGGCGATGCCGAACACGCCGCCCAGGAAGAAGCTGACCAGCGTGGCGATGACAATCACCAGAATGGGCAGGCCCGTGGCTTCCATGCCCACGGCCAGGCCCTGGATGACGTTGGTGCCGTGGCCAGTGACGGAGGCCTCGGCAATGGAGTCCACCGGCTTTTTAGTGGACGAAGTGTAGTAGTCGGTGATGTACACCATGGCAGCGGTGAGGGCCACGCCGATGACGGCGCAGATCCACACGGACAAGGGCGTGATGCCCTCGGGGGCCAGCACCGGGTTGGCCACCGTCACATCGCCCAGCATCCAGAAAGTGATGGGCAAGAACGCCACCACGGCGATGCCGGCGGCAATCCAGAGGCCCTTGTACAGGGCGCCCATGATGGTGCCGCCCGGGCTCATCTTCACGAACACGGTGCCGATGATGGAGGCGATGATGGAGGCGGCGCCAATGACCAGCGGGAAGCCCAGCGACATGGCGATGGAAGATTCGCCGAAGGCCAGGTTGCCGATGAGCATGGCGGCCACCGTGGTAACCACGTAGGTCTCGAACAGGTCGGCGGCCATGCCGGCGCAGTCGCCCACGTTGTCGCCCACGTTGTCGGCGATCACGGCGGGGTTGCGGGGGTCGTCCTCAGGGATGCCGGCTTCCACCTTGCCCACCAGGTCGGCGCCCACGTCGGCCGCCTTGGTGAAGATGCCGCCGCCCAAGCGGGCGAACACGGAAATCAGGGAACCGCCGAAGCCCAGGCCCACCAGCGCGCTCCAGGAAGCGGTGCCGGAGTACACCAGGAAAGAGAAAAGGGAGACCGACAGAATGCCCAGGCCGATGACGAACATGCCGGTAACGGTACCCGACTGGAACGCCACGCGCAGGGCGGCGCCCAGGCCGGTGCGGGCCGCTTCAGCGGTGCGCACGTTGGCGGCCACTGAGATGCGCATGCCAATGTAGCCAGCGGCGGCAGAAGCAGCGCCGCCCAGCAAAAAGCCGAGAGCGGTCCAGATGCCGAATCCGGAAACCCCCATGAAACCGGGAATCACCAAAATGACCGCAATCACCACGGCAGCAATGGCGACGGTTTTGTACTGGCGAGCCAGATATGCCATCGCGCCTTCCTGGATTGCGGAGGCGATGCTGCGCATCTTCTCGTTGCCGGCAGGCAACCCGTTGATGCGCTTGATCAAGACGCCCGCGTACACGGCGGCCAAGATACCCGCCAGCAAGCCCAAGATCAAGGGAATAGAAGCTTCCATGAGTCTCCCTTCCAATGTCGAAAACGCTGCGCCCGAGGCAAGGCCCCAAACGAAACGCGGCGCCCACTTCGGGCACCGCGTGCTTTTATACCATCAAATGGGTTGTTTTCCTGCGCGAATTTCTCCATCGCGCGGCGCCGCCCGACTTCGGGTGGCGCTGGCAACGGGACGGCAACAGAGGAGTTTTTAAGCCTCGCGTCCCAGCAACTTGGCGATGCGCTCGCTGTACACCAAGTCGGCGATGCCGGCCTCGGACTCCAGGTCCACCACTGGCGCATCGTTCCACAAAGCTTCCAGGCGGTAGTGCTCACGGGTTTCCGGTTGGAACACATGCACTACCACCGAGCCATAATCCAAAAGTTCCCACGAGCCGTCGGAAGTTGTCTCCCGGTGCAGCGGCTTTAAGTGCCCCTCTACCCGCAGTTTCTCCTCTATCTCATCTATGATGGCCTCTACCTGGCGGTTATTGGAGGCGGTGGCGATGACGAAGTAATCGGTGACACCGATGAGCTCCTTCACCTCCTGCACCATGATGTCGGTGGCCTTCTTGTCATCAGCGGCGCGGGCCGCAATCAGGGCCGCGGTGCGAGAGCTGGCCGGCTGCGATTCGGCGGCCTGGTTCTCAGTTGTGTTTTCCATCATTGTCCTTTCGCTTCGGAAGGCCCTTGGCATAGGCGTTCCACACTTCAATGGTAGCAGGATGCAGCGGCTTTTGCCGGGACATCAGCAGGTAAACCCAGTATTCGTACACTTGCAAGAACAGCTGGGGCAGGCCCACTTCGCCCACCAGCTGCCGCAGCTTGTCCACCTCGCCGAAGCGGCGATGGGGCTCCAGGCAATCGGCCACGTAGATAATCATGTCCAGCGGCGTCATGTCGGGGGCAGCGGTGGTATGGCGGTCGATGGCCTGCGCCACATCGGGCGGCAGGGCGGGAAACTCCCGCGCCAGGGCAGCAGCAGCAGTGTGGGCGTGCAAAACCTGCGGCATCTTCTCCACCACTTCCGGCGCAATGGCCCCTTCAAGCCCCAGCTCCCTCACGCGGGCGCGGATACCATCGTCATCGAAGCCCTTGTCCCAGTCGTGGATGAGCCCTGCCAGCCGCGCCTTGCGGCGGTCTACCCCGTAGATGGCTGCCAACTGATCAGCCGTGGCGGCCACCCCCAGGCTGTGAGCGAAGCGCTTTTTGCTCACCCGCTTCTCCAGTTCGGCCTTGCGGGCCTCCCAGAATTCCTCGCTCAGCACCTCTTCCAGCGACAGCCCCCGATGGGGGGCGTTATCGGGGGGCACATCCATGAATTGCGAACGACGGATTTCCTCCAATTGCCGCGAGCTCAAGGGAGTATCGGCCGGACGCGGCTGCTTGCCCATCTGGGCTTCCTTGGCCCCCAGGCTGCATGGCTCGCCCCCTTCCCGCGCCGCCTCCAGCGCCGGCTGCAGGCACCCCTGCCCCGTAGTTTTCAGAACGGTGGAGGGGGTGCGGTACAGGCCGTTGCGGAAAATGTAGTCGCACACCGACAGCGTGGTGAGGTAGCGCAGCGAATAGCCCTCGGCCACCATGGCCCGCAGCTCGCTGGAGGAAATCGCTAGCGACGTTACCTCGAAGTAGCTCACGCGAAAATCCCCCAGCTGGGCCAACTCCTCCTTGAAGGCGGTGCCCACCTCGTAACCGGGACGGGTAGCGGCCACGAACTGCACCATGCGGGCAATCTCGCGGCTGTCCTTCCAACGGGCGATGGAGAGAATGGAATCGGCACCGGTGATGTAGCACAGCTCCACATTTTCCGGAAAGTGCTGCCGCAACGCCCGCACCGTGTCCACTGCGTAAGTGAGCCCTGCCCGTTCCACCTCAATGGCACTCACATCGAAGTGGGGGTTGGGGAGGCAGGCCAGGCGGCACATCTCCAGACGCATCTCCGCTGGCGTCACCGTTTTGCCCTGCTTATGGGCGGGGTTACCAGTGGGAATGAATATCACCGCATCAAGCCCGAAGGCCTCCCGCGCCTGCTCAGCGCAGGCCAAGTGCCCAATATGGATGGGGTCGAAAGTGCCCCCCATAATGCCCAGCCGCGCCGGCGCGCCGCCTTGCCCCAGCCCATCGAAGCGGGCGGAAATCGCGGCGGCCATTTAGGCCCTCACCTGGCCTGACCCTCGCAACTGGTATTTGGTGGAGGTAAGGCCCTCCAACGCGAAGGGGCCGCGCACGTGGGTTTTCTGGGTGGAGATGCCAATCTCGGCCCCCAGCCCGAACTGACCACCGTCGGTGAAGGCAGTGGAAGCGTTGGCATACACCGCCGCGGCGTCCACCTGGTTCAGGAACGCCTCGATTGCCGCCGCCCCCGCCCCGTCCGTCGGGTTTGCCACGATAGCCTCGGAGTGCATGGTGCCGTAGCGGTTGACGTGGGCAATGGCCTCTTCGGGGCCCGCCACCACCTTCACGGCGATGTCGGGGGAAAGATACTCGGTTTCCCAGTCCTCGTCGGTGGCGGCAACCGCGATTAGGCCAGGGGTTGCGGCGGCGATGGCCAGCGCTTCCCCGTCGCCGTGCACAGCGACACCCCGGGCGGCCAGCCGCGCCAGCACCTCCGGCAACAACCGGGGGGCGGCAGCGCGGTCCACCAGCAGGGTTTCCGCAGCGTTGCACACCCCGTAGCGGCGGCATTTGGCGTTTTCCACGATAGCGGCCGCCATCTCCGTCGGCGCGGTGGCGTGCAGGTACACGTGGCAGTTGCCGGTGCCGGTTTCAATCACGGGCACCTTGGCGCACTCCACACAATGGCGGATGAGGCCGGCTCCTCCGCGGGGAATCAGCACGTCCACCAGCCCATGCAGCCCCATCAGCACATCGGTGGCGCTGCGGTCGGCGGTGGTGAGGGCCACGATGCAGCCCTTCGGCATGCCTGCCCCCTCGGCGGCGGCCGCCAGCACGTCGGCGATGGCGCGGTTGGAGCGCAGGGCCAGGCTGCCGCCGCGCAAGATGCAGCTGTTGCCTGACTTCAGGCAGATGCCGGCAGCGTCGGCAGTCACGTTGGGGCGCGCCTCGTACACCACCGCCACTACCCCCAAAGGCACGCTCACCTGGGTCAGCTGGATGCCGTTGTAGAGGGTTTCCTGCTTCAGCACCCGCCCCAGCGGGTCGGGCAGCGCCGCCAGCTCCTCCAGCGCATCGGCCATGGTGCCCACGCGCCCTTCGTCCAGCATCAAACGGTCCAGCAGCGATTCTTTGGTGCCCGCCCGCCGGGCCGCCTCCATGTCGTGGCGGTTGGCGGTCACTATGGCGCCGCTGTGGGCGCGCAGAGCCGCCGCCATGGCCCCAAGCGCAGCGTTGCGCTCGTCGGCGCTCGTTTGCGCCAGCGCGGCGCTGGCCGCCTTCGCCGCCTTCGCCAGTTCGATTACCTCTTGCTCCACGAAGTCACTCCTATTCAAAAAGCACCAGCTCGTCGCGGTGGATTACCGGCCGCTCCGCCAGCGGCGCCAGAATGCGGCTCTCGGCCACTTCCTCGCGGCTGCGCCCCACCGCCAGCTGCAGAAGGTCGCTGCCGGCAGCGGCTCGCCCCCGGCCGAACACGTGGCCGGTGCCGTCGGCCACGTCCACGATGTCGTCGCAGTCGAAACGGCCCTCCACCGCCCGCAGCCCCACGGAAAGCAGCGAGCTGCCGTGCTTCACCAGGGCTTCCTTCGCCCCGTTGTCCACGGTCACAGTGCCGCGGGAGGCGTCCCCCAGGGCTATCCACAGCTTTTTGGCGCTTATCTCATGGGGGCGATGGGGCGCCACGAACCGGGTGCCCACGTCCTCACCGGCCGCCGCCTCCTCGATGCACCGGGGGCGGCGCCCGTGACACACCACCATGGGAATGCCCGCCGCCATCAGCACCCGGGCCGCCTTTATCTTTGTCGCCATACCTCCGCTGCCCACGCTGGAACCCACACCGCCGGCCGCGTCCAAAATGGAACGATCGATGCGGCTTATCTCCCTAATCAGCGTGGCCGATGGGTCCACCTGGGGGTTGGCCGTGTACATGCCGTCGATGTCGGAGAGGATCACCATGAGGTCAGCGTCAATGAGGCAAGCCACCAAAGCGGCCAATGTGTCGTTGTCGCCAAAGCGAATCTGCTCCACTGACACCGTGTCATTCTCGTTCACGATGGGCACCACCGAAAGCTCCAGCAGCCGGTTCAAGGTGTCGCGGGCGTGCAGGTAGGCGTTGCGGTCGGCGGTGTCGCGGCGAGTGAGAAGCACCACCGAGGTGAGCATGCCCAGCGCGCCGAACGCGTTGGAGTAAGCGGTGGAAAGGGCACTTTGCCCCACCGAAGCGGCCGCTTGCAAGCTGGGCATGTCGGTGGGCCGCTTCGCGATGCCCAGCGCCTCCAGCCCGCAGGCGATGGCGGCGGAGGTGACCACCACCACGTCCCATCCGGCCGCCCGAACGGCGGCCAGTTGCCGGGCCAGGCTGTCCAAAAACCCGTAGTCGATGGAACTCTCGGAGGTGGTGAGAGTGGAAGAGCCTATCTTCACCACCAAACGGCGCCGCGCGCCGGCGGCCTCGTGGCTGTTCATTAGATGTCCAATTCCTGGTAGATGTCCACTGCCCCTTCGGGGGATTCGTAATCGAAAGAATACCCCACGATGCGAATCTCGTCGCCGTCCCGGGCGCCAGCGCGGCGCAGGGCGTCGTCAACGCCCACCCGCTTCAGGCGATGCTGCAGGAAGGTGATGGCCTCTTCGTTGTCCCAGTCGGTCTGCACCACCATGCGCTCCACCTGCGGGCCGCTGACGCGGAACACCCCTTCTTCCTCCTCGGTGACGGTAAAGCGCTTGTCCCGCTCGGCCCGCTTGTGCTCCCAGATGCAGTCGTACTGCACCTCGGCCGCCGCTTGCTCGCGGGCCGCCTCGCGCAGCTGATGCACCTTGTGGGCGATGGCCGCCTTCAGCTGTTCCACCCCCGCGCCGGTAAGGGCGCTGATGCGGTACAGCTTGGGGTCGATGGGGCTTTCCACAAACTCGTTGCCGCCAGCGGCCGCCAGCGAATCCGCCTTCACGCGAGCCGCCAGCTGCTCGCACACCTCCTCGATGCCGGGCACGTCGGTTTTGTTGGCCACCACAATGCGGGGCCGCTCCGCCAGTTCTTTGGCATACAGCGCCAGCTCGCGGCTAATCACCTCGTAGTCCTCCAGTGGGTCGCGCCCTTCCCAATCGCCGGTGAGGTCCACCACCTGCACGATGAGGGCGGTGCGCTCGATATGGCGCAGAAACTCGTGCCCCAAGCCGCGCCCCTCGTGGGCCCCCTCGATGAGGCCGGGAATGTCAGCCACCACGAACGACAGGTCACCGCTAGTAGCCACGCCCAGGTTGGGCACCAGCGTGGTGAAGGGGTAGTCTGCGATCTTCGGCCGCGCGGCGCTCATCTTGGCGATGAGCGACGACTTGCCCGCCGAGGGCATGCCCACCAGGGCAGCGTCGGCCATCAGCTTCATTTCCAACTCTATCCAGCCCTCGATGGCCGGCTCCCCCAGCTCCGCGAAGGCAGGCGCGCGGCGGGTGGAAGTGACGAAGTGGATGTTGCCCCGGCCGCCGCAGCCGCCGCGGGCCACCACCACCGACTCCCCGTCGTGGGTAAGATCGGCTATAAGTTCGCCGGTTTCCTTGGTTTCTTCGAAGTATTCCCGCACAACAGTGCCCACCGGCACCTTCAGCACCAGGTCCTCCCCAGTGGCACCGTGCATGCGGCTGCCCTTGCCATGGGTGCCCCGCTGGGCCTTGAAATGGTGCTTGAAACGGTACTCTATCAGCGACGAAAGGCTGGCGTCCGCCTGCACCACCACGTTGCCGCCGTGGCCGCCGTCGCCGCCATCAGGGCCGCCCTTGGGCACGTGGGCCTCGCGGCGAAACGACATACAGCCGGCGCCGCCGTCGCCGCCCTTCACATGAATGCGCACCTTGTCGATGAACATGCTATCCTCCGCATCTGGGGAAACGCCCGCTTCCCCGATATAGAAAAAGTGCTCCCGGAAACCCGTGGAGCACTGAAAAGGCAAAAATGTAACGCAGTCGTGTTGGGGAGCGTTTACTCAGCAGGACGAACGTGCACGCGGCGCTTCTGGCCGCGGGTGAACTCCAGAGTGCCGTCGCACAGGGCGAACAGGGTGTCGTCCCCGCCACGACCCACATTCTCACCGGGATGGAAGTGGGTGCCATGCTGACGCACGATAACCATGCCAGTCTTTACCTTCTCGCCAGCGAATTTCTTAACGCCCAGACGCTGTGCGCGGGAATCGCGGCCGTTGCGAGTAGAGCCGAGACCTTTCTTATGAGCCATGAGATTGCCTCCTTCTTGCTTTACTCAGCCACGGCAGCGCCGACGGCATCAATCTTGACGCGGGTCAGGTTCTGACGATGACCCTGCATCTTCTTGTAGTTCTTGCGCTTCTTGAACTTGAACACCAGCTGCTTCTCGCCGCGGAACTGCTCCAGAACGGTAGCGGTCACCTTGGTCTTAGCAGCCTTGGCCGGATCGGCCTCCACCTTGCCATCGTCAACGATGCAGATGGCCTGAAGCTCAACCTGATCGCCGGGCTGGGCATCCAGTTTCTCGATGTTGATCTTGTCGCCAGGGGCAACTTTGTACTGCTTGCCGCCCGTTTTTACGATTGCGTACATGGTATGTTCTCCTTATAGGTCAGTAAACGCAAGGGAATATGCTAGCAGCGGGATTTCCCGCCGTCAACAAATTTTTTGCTGCTTTCACGCAAGCGGCACACCAGCGCCGCCGCTCCCCCGCCCTGTAGCAAAAGCGGGGGGCTTTTGGGGCGGAACGCCCTATACCAGCACGCCGTTGCAGTGGTCGATCATGTGCTGCACCGCCTGGGCTCCGTAGCCTTCCAGCTTCTTCTTGGCGGGCACCAGCCGGCCGTCCTCCAGGCGGTCGTAGGCGACGCGGATCCAGCTGTAGCGCTGCACCGCCGCCGGTTCTTCGCGGGACAGGCAGCTCTCCACCGCCGCGAAGGGCTTCAGCTTCTGGGTGATGCGGGGGTTGAACAGCACCACCGGCTTCTCCGCCTCGTTCAAATAGGCCACGATGCACTTGGTGACGCCAATCTGGTTAGCGGCCAGGCAGGCAGCGTCGTCGTTGGCCAGCAGGGTGTCCACCAGATCCTGCGCAACGGGGGCGTCTTCGGCCACCGCCGGCTCGCACTTCTTCGAAAGGATCTCTTCGTCCGTGATTACTTCTTTGATCATGGGGCCACCTTCTAGCTAAAGAGTTAAATTGTTCGCGAAACTATAGCACAACCGCACGACGGGGAGCCAACGGGGGGGTGTCAGGGGGACGTTCACTTTTTTTGCCTTAAGCGAAGTGGGTCTTGATGCGCTCCATGGCCTCGGCGGTGGCTTCGGGGGAGTTGAAAGCGGTGAGGCGGATGTAGCCCTCCCCCGCCGGGCCGAAGCCGGCGCCGGGCGTGGTGACGATGGACAGCCGGTTCAACAGCAAGTCGAAAAACTCCCAAGACCCCATGCCCTCGGGGGTCTTGCACCAAATGTAGGGGCTGTTCACGCCGCCGTACACGGCGAAACCGGCCGCCTCAAGGCCAGCGCGGATAGTGGCGGCGTTGGCGCGGTAGATGTCCAGCGTTGCCTCCACCTGGGCCTCCCCTTCCGCCGTGTACACCGCCGCCGCGCCCCGTTGGATAACGTAAGAGGCGCCGTTGAACTTGGTGCACTGGCGGCGGTTCCACAAACCGTGCAGACTCTGGCCGTCGCGCACCAGCGCCTTGGGCACCACCGTGTAACCGCAGCGGGCACCGGTGAAGCCGGCGGTTTTGGAGAAGGAGCGAAACTCGATGGCGCAGGTTTCGGCGCCGTCAATCTCGTAAATGGAGCGGGGCACCCCCTCTTCCACCACGAAGCGCTCGTAAGCGGCGTCGAAGAGAATCACCGCGTCGTGCTTGTTGGCCCACCGCACCCAGCGCTCCAGGGCCTCCCGCCCCAGCACCGTGCCGGTGGGATTGTTGGGGCTGCAGAGGTACACCAGATCCACCGGCTGATCGGGCAGCGCGGGCACGAAGCCGTTTTCCGCCGTTGTGGGCATATAGTATATGTTGGTCCAGCATTCGGCGGCCGGGTCCCAGTCGCCGGCGCGGCCGGCCATGGCGTTGCTGTCCACGTACACCGGGTACACCGGATCGCACACCGCCACCTTGCAATCCAGCGAGAAGATGTCGCCGATGTTGCCGCAATCGGATTTCGCCCCGTCGGAAATGAAAATCTCATCTGCCCCGATGGCGATGTTGCGGGCGGCGAAGTCGTGCTGGGCGATGGTCTCGCGCAGAAAGCCGTAGCCCTGCTCGGGGCCGTAGCCGTGGAAGGATTCGGCGGCCGCCAAATCGTCCACCGCGGCGTGCATGGCCTCCACCACCGCCGGCGCCAAGGGCTGGGTGACATCCCCGATGCCCATGCGGATGAGCGCAGCCTGCGGGTTGGCCTCCTGGTAGGCGGCGGTGCGGCGGGCTATTTCGGAGAACAAGTAGCTGCCGGGCAGCTGCTGGAAATGAGGGTTCACATGAGCCATGGGGGCCTCCTTGGGACGTGGGCGCGAATTTCCTTCAATGGGGCCACTGTAGCCATCCAAGGTTTCCGTTCTGTGAAATGAGCCGAAGCGGTGGGCGAAACGCACTCGGCCGCCGCTTCGACATGAAAAAGGCCGGACCTATTGGCCCGGCCTTTCGCACGGATGGAACTTAGTTGCCCTCGCCGCCGGCACCGGCCGGTTTGTTGGCCTCACCGGAGCCGCCCGCGTCGCCGCTGCCTGCATCGCCGCCGGTAGAGGGGCCCGGGTCGGGGGTGGTGTCGCCGCCGGTAGAGGGGCCCGGGTCGGGGGCGGTGGTGCCGCCGGAGCTGCCGCCGGTGGAACCGGAATCGCCACCGCTGTTGCCGCCGGAAGAGGTGCCGCCGTTGGAGCCGCCAGCGGAGCCTGAATTGCCGGAGTCGCCGGGGTCGGGGGTGGTGGCACCGCCGTTGCCGCCGGAAGAGGTGCCGCCGGAATTGCCGCCGTTGCCGCCGGAAGACACGCTGCCCCCCGAAGCCGTGCCGCCGGTGGAGGGCCCAGTGGAGCCGGAGCCGCTGCCGGAGTTGCCGGAGTTGCCGGAGTTGCCGCCGTTGCCGCCGTTGCCGCCCGATGCAGTGCCCTTGTTGCCGGAGCCGGAATTATTGCCGCCAGAGGTGCCCTTATTGCCGGAAGAGGACGAGGACTTGTTGCCCGAAGAGCTGGAATTCGCCGAACTGTCAGTGTTCTTCTTCACGGAAGGATCCTGGGCGATGGCCTCTTGGGTGGAAAGCTTCGACACAATCTCACCGGGGTTTTGCCCCTTCTCCACCAGGGCCATCATTTCCTTGGTGGCCTCGGCGTCGTTGATCACGTAGGAAATGCCGCTGATGTTCGCAGTGGTGGAGGGAATCATGGCCGAGTACACCTTCAGCTGCGAAGGGTCGTCGAAGCGTTGGGCCAAATCCAGCAGCTCGGCGATGGTGAGATCGGTGGTCACGCACTTGGCGCCCTTCTCGATAACGCCGGGCAGGTCGGTGAGGGGCAGGCTCATCACCTTCTGCACGATGGCCGCCACCAGCTGCCGCTGATGGGAGGTGCGGGTGAAGTCGCCGTCCACGAACTTGCGGCTGCGGGCGTAGGAAAGCGCCTGGGTGCCGTTCAAATGCTGCGGCCCCTCCTCCAGCACCACATGGGCGCTGTCACTGTCGAGGTCGGCCTTGGTGTCGTTGATGCGGGTATCCACGTCGATGTCCACGCCACCCACGGCGTCCACCAGCCCCACCAGCTCGCTGAAGTTCACTTCCGCGTAATGGGAAATCTCGATGCCCAGCAGCTCGTTGGCGGCCTCGATGGCACCGGCCGTGCCCTTGAAGGCGTAAGCGGCGTTGAACTTGTTGGTGCCGTAGCCTTCTATCTGGATTTTGGTGTCGCGGGGAATGGACAGCAGGATGACGGTGTTGTTGGCGGGGTCAATGCGCGCCACGATGTTGGTGTCGGAACGCTGGCCCATGGAGGGGTCGCCCTCGCGCCGGTCGGAGCCGATGAGCAGCATGTAGAAAGGCTCGCCGGGTTCTTTCTTCTTCTCCGGCAGCGCCCTTTCGATATCCTTGATTTCTTGCTCGGTTTTAGTGCCCTGGTTGAGCTCTTGGGACACGTTGTTGAGGAAGGCGGAGGCCACACCGCAACCGATGGCCACCAGCGCCAGGGCCGCCGCAACAATGGCGATGGCGATGTTGCGCTTCTTCATGGGGGTTTTCGGGAGCGCGTCAGCGGCGGGGGGCGCATCGGGTGCGGGCCCGGAGGCACTGGGCGCGGCATGGGCGCCGGCGGCGCTCGCCTTGCTGAGAGCTTCTGTTTCGGAGGCGGACTTCTGAGAATCGTTCTTCATGGGCACACTTCCTGTTGAAAAACCACAGACCAACTGCTTCATTTTACTCTCGCGCGGCCTATAGCAACCACTTACGAAGCCCCCGTGGATTAAAAATGTAGATAAACGAAAGGTTTTCCTAAAGATTGGCAACAAAGCGGATAGGGATGCCCACCGCTGCGGGCGGCACCGACATCCGTGGCGCTACCGCAGCTTGGCGCGACGGGCTTTCCAGTCGGGCATCACGGAATCCATGAGGGCGTGGAAGCGGGGGCCGTGGCCGCGCTCCAGCAGATGGCACAGCTCGTGCACCACCACGTACTCCAGGCACTCCGGCGGGTAGAGGGCCAGCCGCACGTTGATGCAAATGCGCCCCGTTGACGGCTGGCAGCTGCCCCAGCGGCTGGTCATATTGCGGTAGGCGATTTTGCCCGCCTTCACCCCCAAGACGGGCTCCCATGCCTGGATGAGCGGCGGCACGCAGGCGGCCACCACCGCCTTCCACTGGGCAACTTCCTCCGGGCTGGCCTGGGCCGCCTCCGCCCGCGGCGATGCGGCGATGGCCCGCTGTTGGGCCGCGATCCAGTCCCACTTCTCCCGCACGAACCCCTCGATCATCCGCAACGGCATGCGCAGCGGGGCCGAAACCTCCACGCGCCCATCCGGCGGCTTCACCCGCAGGTGCAGGTTCTTGATGGGCTTGCGAGTGAGCCAGACTTCAAACTCGCCGATGAACACCAGCTCAGCTGGCTGTTTTGCACGGGGCCGCGCCATTGGCCGAGAACACCTACCCGCGAGATGCGCGGTACTCGGCCTTCACGCGGTCGATGGTTTTACCGCCAATGCCGAAATTCTTATCGGGAAGCTCCTTAATGGTGACCGAGAAAAACTCGGGGGGCACGGACATGACCTCAGACGCAACTTCGGTTAAACGCCCGATCAGCTGCTCCTTTTGCTCATCTGTCAGGGCACCACTCTCTACGGAAATGTAGGGCATGGTTACTTTTCTCCTTGGACTCTCATCGCAATCTCGTAAGCATCATTGCGGGGAATGCCGAACTCGGCGGCCAAGCGGCGGGCGATTTCCTTGGTGCGCAAGCCCTCGGTAGCCAGGTCGGCCGCGCGCACCTGGGCGCTCGCGGCGGCGCTTTCGGCCGCCGCTTCGCCTTCGGCCACGTTCGGCGCGTCGATGACGAGGGCAATTTCGCCGCGGATGCCGCCCGGCTGCGCAGCGCGGGCAGCGAAACGCTCGGCCAGCTCGGCCGCTGCGCCGCGGGCCACTTCCTCGTGCAGTTTCGTGAGCTCGCGGCACACCGCCACCTGTCGCAAGGGCAGCGCCTCGGCAACGGATTCCAGCGCCGTCACCAGGCGATTCGGGCTCTCATAGAACACCAGTGCCGCATCCAGGCCGCGCAGCTGCTCCAAAACGGCCCGCTGCTCTACGCCCTTGCGCGGGAAGAAGCCGCCAAAGTAGAAGCGCGGGCACACCGTACCCGAGGCCACGTAGGCGCAGGACGCCGCCGAGGCACCAGGCAGCACCTCCACCGCCACGCCCGCTTCCCGCGCCGCCGCCACCAGGCGCAACCCGGGGTCAGACACGCCGGGCATGCCGGCATCGGAGCAGTAGGCAACAACCTCCCCCGCCGCCACGCGCTCCATCACCGCTGCTGCCTTCGCGCTGATCATGGCCTCGTCCAGCCGCTCCAACGGCTTGCGAATCTCGAAATGCGCCAGCAGCTTCCCCGTTACCCGGGTGTCCTCCGCGCACACCGCATCGGCGGCCCGCAGCGCCTCAAGCGAGCGCAGCGTCATATCCCCCAAGTTCCCGATGGGGGTGGGCACGATTACCAGTTTTCCGTTTTCGCTCATAGGGAGATTATACCCCTCGCCCCGCCAGGCACCCCGCCCACAGCAAGGGCAGCGGCAAAGGGTAAAACGCGGGGGCAAAGCGCGAGGCGAAACGAGGCGCCAGCTACGGGTGCGGACGGATTGGCGGCCGGGGCGAAATGCGGGCGGATTGGCGGCGGCAAAAGCGGGGGCGGCCAGCGAAGGCCGCCCCCACGCGCTGCGCTAGTTCTGAATTTCCGCCTCGAACTGGCCCACTTCCTGGGCGCGGGCCCGCTTGTCCACGTCGCCCACAAAAGCATCGCGGGCCGCCTTGGCCTGGGCCTCCTTCTCGGCGAGGTTGGCCTTGGCCACCGCAATCATCAGCTTGATGCGATTCAGTTGGTTCACCTCGGAAGCGCCGGGGTCGTAGTCCACTGCCACGATGTTGCTCTCGGGGTAGCGGCGGCGCAGCTCCTTGATGGTGGCCTTGC
>ERZ777306.1825-NODE-1825-length-30959-cov-13.988998_pt1 | contig 30959 bp, 26 predicted proteins | sample MGYA00374966_ERZ777306 | MGnify/ENA primary metagenome ERZ777306 (study PRJEB29329, sample SAMN06343882) | mouse gut metagenome | isolation source: Mouse cecum | place: Austria: Vienna | collected 2014-11-15 ... | reverse complement strand
CTGGTCAAAATTTTCTCGGAACTTTCCAGCTTCATCTGCTGTTCCATGACCATACGGAAGTGGGCCTCGTACCGCAGAATGTAACCCGTCACCAGTTGGATATGCTTCAAAACCATGCGTTCCAGAACCTTGACACGAATGAAGTGCCCGCCGCATTTCTCTCGGTTCTTCTTGTGAAGGGAACAGTCGAAGAAATCCTGGGAGAAGTCACCATTGTTAGACGAGCCATACTGCATCTTAGAGCCGCAGTCGGCACAGTAGACCAGCCCGGAAAAGATACTGCTCCTGCCAGTGCGGGTCATGCGGTGTCTCTGCTGACGGATCACCTGGACCTTCTCAAACACGTCATCTTCGATGATACGCTCATGAGTGCCGGGGAAGATCGCCTGCTTTTCAATTGGATTCTCCCTTTGCTTCTTGTCCCAAATGGAGTTGGAATAGGTCTTGAAATTGACAGTACAGCCCGTGTACTCCCGGCGTTCCAGGATTTTGACAACCGAACTGTCACCCCAGCCATAGGGGTTCTCCGGGGTGGGATTCGGGGTGCTGCGTCCCTGCTGCTTCTTGTAGGCGGTGGGGGTCAGCACCTTATCGGCCCGAAGTTGGTTAGCAATCTGCTGTGGACCTCGTCCCTCCATACACATCCGGAAAATACGCTGTACTACCTGGGCAGCCTCCGGGTCAATCAGCCAGCGTCTCGGATTCTCCGGGTCCTTCACGTAGCCATAGGGGACATTGACCGTCAGCGGTACCCCCCGTTCCCCCTTCGCTTTCTGAACGGCCCGGATTTTGCGGCTGGTATCCCTGGCATAAAATTCGTTGAACCAGTTCTTTATCCCGGCAAAATCATTGTTCACGCTGTTGGGGTCGATGGTATCATAGTTGTCGTTGATGGCGATAAACCGGACGCCGTTCTGCGGGAAGGTGAAGTTAGTGTAGAGCCCGGTCAATGCGGAGTTCCGGCCCAGCCGGGAGAGGTCCTTGGTGATAGCGACAGCCACATTCCCCGCTTCAATCTCCGCCAGCATTGCCTGGAAGCCAGGGCGGTCATAGGTCACACCACTTACACCGTCATCCACAAAAAACACCGGGTTTGGAAAATGGTGGTCTTTAACGTATTGGAGTAAGATAGCCTTTTGATTCTCAATCGACAAGGATTCCCCTGACCGCTCATCCTCCTGAGACAACCGGCAGTAGAGGGCAGTAATTTTATTCGTTGCTCCTGACATTTCTGTATCCTCCTTCAAGGGAGCAACTGTCAGTACAGGATTGGTTGACTTCATTATAGCAGAGGCAGGGGCGTTTGTCATTCAGAACCCTCCAGTTTTTCGGCAAAATTTTTGGCGGTAATGCGCTCCAGTTTACGTAGAAAGCTCTCGGTCCCCTCATAGCTACCCGTGACCGTATAGAGCGTTCCGGCGATGACCTCTGCGGCGGTTAGTTCAGGAATCCAATAGGCTGAAAGGTTTTTCACATGGATATGTCCGTTTTTATTGATTTTCAAAGCGTCATTGCTCATAGGCTCTCCTTTCAAATCTTCAAAATTGTTGTGAAATCAAAAGTGCATTTTGCACTTTTGATTTCATGGATACAAACGTGGGGTGCAAAATGCACTTGGCGTTAAAATCAGAATTGCAAAGTGCAAGTCTGATTGAAATTTTGGCGGTGACGTTAATGCGGCCCGGTGGCCGACGGCATTCTGACACAGACCAGAACGAAAAGTTTTCGTTCTGGTTTCAAGATTGCAAAATGCAATCTTGAAATTGACTGTATCAGCATACGCAAAATCAAAGGCGCATTTCGCCTTTGATTTCTCGGGGAGGTGGCGGACCTTTTGACCACCACCAGAGCTGCTAAAATCAAATTGCGCCCAGCGCAGTTTGATTTGGTGAGCCGCAAAATGCGGTTTACCTACTGTGCTAACGTGGCGGAAAATTTTTCCGCCACGTTAAAAAGGATGATGTCAGCGGTCATGCTCTGTCTCCCGCCGTTTCTGCCGGGTCTGCTCCTGCTGACGCATGGCGGTGTCTACGCAGCTTTTTACCTGCCGTAGCTTCTTCAGATCGTCACGTAGAGGCTTGTACCGCTCATACTCAGCGGGGTACTTCTGCTGTATCTCCGCCAACTCCTGCCGCCACGCCTGGACGGGGATTTTATCCTCTGGGGAACGGTGCTTGTCCAGCTTCCGGCGGGCCATGTGGAATGTCCGCAGCTCGCCCTCATGCTCCAACTCGAATTTCTCCCGCTGGCCCTTCCACTTGATGGCTTTCCACTTGTCGTAGATGGGTTTGGTTTCCCGGTAGAGGTCAACCAAGTGAAGCAAATCCGCTACCTCCTTCTTCCGGGCCGACATAGCTTTCAGAGAATCGTTGACGGCCTCCGTCTGCTCATTACGGAGAGCGAGGCAGGCCTCCAAATCTTCCAGCGTAAGCAAATCATTCTCTGTCAGATAATTGACCACCTCGGCAAAACTTTTGAGATTTCCAATCCTGGCATTGCGGCTCCACGCTCCGGCGTTCCTGCCCTCATAGTAGCCAGTCAGCAGGGCGGCAAGAGTCGGGGCCTGGGGCTTGCTCAATTCGTCCTTCACGGCTTTAATCCAGTCGGTCAGTCCAGCGATTTTCTTCCGAAGATCGCTCAGCATTTTCCGGGCCGCTTTCACCCAGCGGTTCCAATCGCCCTTATCGGTGGAAATGCCCCTGGCCTCCATCTGGCGGACGGCCACGCCCTCATGAACAGTGGGCAATATGTCAAGCCCCTGCCGCTCATAGGAGCGGTAGTCAATGCGGCACGCCAGACCCTTTTCCTCGAACTTGGCGTTGACCATAGCGGCCCACACCTCCCGCCAATGCTCCAGCGTTTCCGGGCTTCCCCAGTCGGTGGTGGGAACAGCGTCAAAGAGGGGCTTGCCGTCCTCGCCCATAATGCGGTTTCCGTCCTCGTCCAGACGGTAGACACGCCGCTGCTTAAAGCCCCATTTGCCGCTTTCCTCGATAGGCCGGATAGGGCAGAGAACATGAAAGTGCGGGTTAGGAATACCGCCGTCCTCCTTGTCCGGCTGGTGGATGGCAAAGTCGGCAATCATGCCCCGGCCCACAAGCTGCTCCGAAACAAATTGCCTTGCAAGAGCGATGTTTTCCTCCAAAGAAAATTCGTTCTGCAAGGCAATGTCAAAGCTATATGCAAGCTGGGCTTTCTTGCCGCGCTCGGCCTTCTCTACGGCGTTCCAGAGGGTGGTGCGGTCACGATACTCGGCGGGAGCCTGGGGTGGCAGGAGAATGTCTGTGCAGACCACGTCGCCCTTGTTGGTGAAGTCGTTGACTTCGCCGTAATACTCACTATACAATTTCTCTCCGGCACGATAGGCCGCAGAAGCAACAACGGATTGTCCCTCGCTCCGCCGGACCTGGGTGACGTGGAGATGGAACAGGGCCAATTATCCGCCCTCCTGCTGGTCAATCATGCGCCTGACCAGAGCAGAAACTTCCGGCAGGGAAAAGATTTGCTCCGCCAGCTTTCGGAAAGCTGCTTGGCTCATGCCGCGCACCTCCGGGGCAACGCTTTCCACGTCGGCCCCACGGACGATAAGCCTGTGGTTTCGCTTCTTCCGCTCGCCCTCGGTGTAGTAGCGGACACGGTTCTCCAAACGATGGCATTTGTGCCGGTACTGCTCCCGTTTGGCAATGGCCTCGTCCCGTTCTTTCTCCAACTGCTCTCGTGATTTTTTTATGATGTTGACCTCCTATCAGTTTTGAATTTTGGAAATAAAAAGACCGCTTACCGGGGGTGTCCGGTAAACGGTCAGAGGGCACAATATTGGGTTTTAGCCTCTCTGAAAAGGTACAGCCGGGTCGCGGATGTACCTTTCCAGAGAGGACGCAGGGATAGCCGCGAAGCGGCGCAAGGGGTGCAGCCCCTTGTACGGAGCGCAGCGACGCAAACGGCCCGGACTTTCGGAAGTCCGGGCCGTAGCCTCGCAGAGCGCACGATACATGGTCGCAGACCATGTATAGAAGTGCGCCCTTCCGTTCCGTCAGGGATTTTATCGAGCCTCGCTGTGCCGAACCCGCTTGATGGTTCCCCAGGTTCCCTTGTTCTTCTGATAGCCGATAAGAGCACAGAGGCGGATGAAATCAAAGACAAATCGGAAGAAAATATTCTCAATAAGACACATGATACAGGCTCGAAATACATCCCCTCGGCTAATGTGGATACTTTGTGTGTAGATTCGCTGAAAAAATGCGGTGATTGTCAGAATGGCGCTATAAATTGCAAACAGCAAATAGAACTGGAGCATGAACTTCACATTGAGCAGCCCTACAAGAGCAGCTGCAACAGTTACGGCCAACCCGATCACTTCAATGATGGGAGAATACAACTCATAGAGCAGATAGTAGAGATAGGAGGCGGTGCCCACCATTCCAAAGCGAGATTTCATAAACATAAAGCGGTAGCGCGTGATACATTGAAACAAGCCAATATGCCAGCGGCGGCGCTGCTTAAAAAGGTCCGGCAGTGTGGAAGGTGCCTGACTCCAGCAGACTGCGTTGGGCTCGTAACGGATGGAATACCGCTCCATATTGTTCCGGCAATAGGCGTGGAGTTTAGCTACTAGCTCCATATCCTCCCCCAGCACGTCGGTGGCATAGCCTCCGGCAGCGATAACCACGCTCTTTTTGAACAGGCCGAACGCACCTGAGATGATGAGGTTTCCATTGAATCCGTCCAGCAGAATCCGCGAGGCCAGGAAGGAGCGGTCGTACTCCATGACCTGCATACTGGTCAGGAAGTTCCAAGGCAAGTGATAACTCAACTTCCGATGTGCGCCCTCCTCGCCTTCCGGGTCAAACTGGATGCACTGAGCCACACGAATCAATCCCCCTACGGCGACCACGTCGTCATCCTCCATAACCGGCTGAACAATGCGCTCCAAAGAATCCCATTGAAGCACGGAATCTGCATCGATACATAGGAAGTAAGGATATTCCGATGCGTTAATGCCTGCGTTTAGCGCATCGCCCTTCCCCCCGTTTTCTTTTTTTAGCAGTGTCAACTGGACATGGGAATCTGGAGCTTCATAGACGGCTTGAATCTGTTTGCAGGGAATACTCAGCCGGATAGGGCGGTTGACCTCCTTCATATGAAAGTAGTCAATCAGGACTTGGCTGGTATCGTCGCTGGAACCATCGTCTATAACAATTATTTCATAAAGCTGGTAGTCCAGCTCCAGCAGGGATTTTACGTTGTCCAGAATCGTAACGCCCTCATTATGGGCGGGCACCAAGATAGAGACCGGAAAATAAAAATCGTGTTTCAGCTCATTTTTAATGGTGCGCATCCGATCCAAACAGTAAAGCCGCCAAGCTCCTATTGCCACAGATAGAAACAGGTAGGATGCATAGAAAAGCAGATACAGCAGGAAGAACACTCCCACTACGCGCAGAATTTGAAAAACCAAATGGCTCATACCGCCGTCAGCACCTCGCCTTCTTTCTCAATCGCAGGCTGCACCCCAAGGATATATTCCAGCATTTCCGCTGCATAGCGGTCTGTGCTGTTTTCGATCCCGCTTTCCTCCCATGTAACACCCAACACTTTTAAGGCGCGGGCCGCGTTTTGCCGGACGTACCAGTTGGGGTTGTGGAGGGCCTCCTTCAGAGCTTGACGCACCATTTCGTCTGGGTAAGACGCAAGAGATGCCGCCGCCGCGATGGAAAGGTCCCGTTTCCCCTCCGCATCTCCCCTCAGCAGCCGCAAAAGCACAGGCTTCGCGTGTGGGACGGCGTGTCGGCGAAAATAGCGCACCAGCGCGAACCGCGTCTCCGCAGGAAGCTGTTCCGTTTCCAGCGTTTTCAAGAAATCCTCCGCGAAGCTGTCATCACTCAGGGTATCGGCAAAGCGGATCAATCCCACCTGGAAGCATTCGCTCAGTTGTCTCCGGTCCTTCCAAAGGCGGTGCGCCAGAGCGTCCTGATCCCCCTGGAACCGGGTCAATCCATCGGACAGAAGCCGGGGATCGTGATACCATCCCCTCTGGCTCATCAGGACAAAGGCGTGTTCTACCGACTGGGCGCCCCCCAGCGCGTACAGAGCGTTGAGTACATTTTCCCGGCTGTATACGGTAGAACCCTCCAGATAGCTTAGAAGCTGTTCCGCCAACGGGTCTCCCTTATCCCCAACCGAGGGATAAAAGGAGGCGATTACATAGGCGTAAAACGCCTGCTCCATAGCATCCTTTTTCTGATACACCCCCGCAAGCTCCAAAACCAGCGGACGGTTTTCCAGGAAGAACCGCGCCGCCGCCTCCGGTTGCGTGTCCTTCCGGCTCTCCATCGCCGCATAAAAGGCAATCAGCTCTTCGGTGTCTTTCAGCCGGCGGAGCAGCTCGCCGGAATCCCACACGGGGCTGCCCTCCAGAAAGCTGTCCAAATAGGTTTTCCAGCGGTGAACTCTCCGTTTCTGCCGCCGTTTGACACTGCCGGAGCGAAAGATATACAGCAGATTAAACAGCAGCAGGACAACACAGATAAATATGTAAAAGTAAATAACCGCCCTGACCGGCAACCGCACCTTAATTTCCTCCCTTCCAATACGCCTGCATAATATAATAACTCTCCTTCAGACGCTCCCGATACTCCAGGCTCTTCCAGCTCTTGAGACGAAACGACTCCATCGGGATCCCGTTTTCCTCGCCGTCCCGGGCCGCCCCGATCCAGATATCCCGAATCTGCTTGAACTCCACGCCGTAGTGCTGGTAATAGTCCCGGTGAGCCAGCAAGGAGGCGGGGGCGCCCACGTTCAGCAGCAGCCAGGGGATGCGTATCTCCACACATCCCGTTCCAAAGCAGAAATCGGTCAGGGAATTGTAGTTCTCCGCCTCGCTGTTTCCGTTTCCGTGTGTCAGTTTTCCGGTTTCCCATACGCCCAGCCGCTGGAGGGCCCGTGTCTCCGGGGTCAGCGTTTCCACCAGCAGGGGGTTCTGCACCGCCATGCCCAGGGAGACAAAGTGGCCGCTGTCCGCCTCCGGGAAATCCAGGAAGGGGTCATCTCCCGCTGTCTCGTACAAAAACCGCTCCCGCAGGGGGTCCCACCGCTCCTGCACCAGCAGGCGGCTGTTATCCGTTCCATCCACGCAGAGGAGAAAATCCACATCCCGAGAAAAGGCCAGATTTGGGTGGTCACAGAAACGGCTCCCCATCTCGGGGGAGATATCCAGCGGCAGGTAGGCCGGCTCCTCCCGGCTCACTCCCTCCAGCAGCAGATAAAGACCCTCTGCGTCATAGCGGGCCGACAGCCGCAGGCCGTCCCGCTCCAGCAGGAGGTCCTCCGTCTTCCACTCGGAGGGGTCGCCGTCCAAGACGCAGACGGCCTCCTCTCCCGGAGCAAAGGCCATCAGGCCGTAGTTCTGGCTGTCCGTCTGCAGATCGTGCCACAGGAAATGCTCCGTGGGCACTGCGGCGAAGGCAGTGTTCCAGCTTCTCCGCTCCCACTCGTCCTGCCAGGTGGAGACGAAGCCTCCCGCCCAGCCGTCGGCCTCCAGAGTCCGGCTGACCTCCACCAGGCGCTCCCCCTGTTCCTCCTCGGTCAAGGGCGCCCGGTCCAGCACCACGGCGCCCCGGCCGGAGGAAAATCCATATCCTGCGGCCAGCACCGGCATGGTATGGTACCGGGCCAGCAGCTCCAGATAACCGCCGTAGGGCTGACTGGTGTCCAGCCCCGCCAGAAGCGGGGAGATGGACTGCTTTTGGGCGGCGGAGAGATATTCCGTAAAGCTGTCGCAAAAGTCATAGAGACGGTAGGCGGCAAAGCGCCCCGCCTCCATGGACGGCAGGGGCGTTACATGCTCCGGGTCCGTCTGGGCGTGCTTTTCCAGCTGGCGGGCATAGACCTCCTCGTATTCCAAAAAGTCGCAGGAGGGGTCGCAGAGAAATCCGACAGGCCGCTGCGCGTTATATTTATCCGTCTCATAGGCGGTGATCTCGTCCATGACCCGGGCCATCGCCGCCTCAAAGGGAGTGGCGTCCGCCGTTGTCCGGAAGTAGCCGCCCTGATATTCGCCGGAACGGATGGTGCTGTGGTCCGTATAGGAGATGGTGTCCGGCTGCCATTCTGTGCCCACCAGGAAGCCCGCCACCCAAGGGGAAATGTCCCGTCGGTAGACGCCGCCGCTCCGGATTCCCGCAGCGGGAAGGTCCTTTCGCCCGTGGATGATGTCCACCAGGGATTTTCCGTCCTCCAGCAGCGTATCCAGGAAATCCGCGTGATACGCGTCCTTGGACCGGTCATTCGCATAGTCGCTGATATCGGTGCCCTGGAGCAGGTACAGGGGCTGGTCATGGCTGGTATTGTAGGTATAGAGGGCGTTGTAGAAATCATCGTCCATGATGCTGACCACCCGGACGGCGTTGGCCCCCATGTCCTCAACGGCCTCAAACCAGCGGAGATAGTCCTCCTCCCCGGCGTCATAGGCGGTGGCGTAGTGCCCCGGCAGACTGGAGGTCACATCCACTCCCCGCAGGGAGAGCGCCGTGTATTTCTCTCCGTCCCAGTGCTGAAGCTCCGTCCCCTCCGCCCGGAAGGGGACAAACAGCTCAGGCCGCTCCCCAAAGGGAAGATAAAAGCCGCCGTAAAATATGGCCCAATACCCGCCCAGCACAAGCGCCAGAAGCAGCACGGCGGCCGACATAAATCGCTTCATGTTCCTTCCCTCCTAACCCAGCATCTGGTTGGCGAAGCGGGAGGGATGGCAGTACTGCCGCAGGGAGTCGATATGCTCGTCCATCCACTCGCCCCGGTCTACAATATACTCCATCATCCACTCCACCGCCTCCTCATAGCTGGAAGGGTTTGCTTCCCGCAGGGTCTCGCCGGTAATCGGATCAGGGCGCTGGCGCTCCCGTGTGCTCAGCTGCTCCGGGTCAAAGGTATAGCCCCAGACCTCAAAATTCCGGTCCACCGCGCTGCCCAGCCACTCCTCAATCTCCTTTTCATAGGACAGCAGCCGCTCTTCGGAGAGAATACTCCGGCGCAGCTGCCGGTAGCGGGAGATGACCCGCTCCACAAAATCCTCGTCCTGCATCAGCTCAGCGAACCAGCCCCGCTGGGAAAGCAGAAATTCCCGGCTGTCAATGGGCCGGAGGAAGTTGTCGAAGGCGTTGTTGTAGTCCCACACCGGACCAATCGACAGCTTGCCCCGGACATCCCGGTAAAAATAGGTGGAGGCGCCAAAGGTATCGTTGATTCCAAAGAACTCCATCAGAATGTAGTAGTTGACAAAGGCGTCCATATCCAGTTCCTGCCTCCAGGAATCGGAGCCATCCAGCATTTCCACCGAGTAAAGCAGTCGTTCCGCCTCGTTAAAATCCGCCTGCACATAGCGCTTCACCTGTTCGGTTTGGTTAGCGGTTCCGGGATACAAAAGCTCCAAATGCCGCCCGGGCTCCATCCGGTAAGAGTAGAGGGTGAAATTATCCAGGACCTTCACCGGGTTGGTAAAGGGCTCAATGCGGACCAGATAACTCAGCACCGGGTCCCCCGGTGTATACTCCCGCAGATCCAGCCGGTTCTCGTCCACATCGATGGTCTCCATCAGCAGGTAGACGCCCTGGTACTCCCCATCCAGCACCACCTCACAGAAGCGGGTGTCCGGCACCCAGGTGCCCATCACCTCCGCCGAGAGGTTCATGCACATGTAGTTTCGCATCAGGGTCTTGTCCAGAAAGGGCCCGTGGAGGGCCCACTCCTCGCCGCTCTTCATCCCCAGCAGCCCCAGCCGCCGGGCTGTCAGTGGATCCTCCTCCACCGTTTTCAGGCGGAAGCTGCCCTTGGCGAACCACCGGGAGCTGTTGCCCCGATAGCGAAAGAGGGCGGTTCCCTCGTCGGCGGAAGCATCGTCCCCGTGGTGCCAGATACCTTCCCCGTCCACAGTGGAAAACTGGACCAGGATCTCCTCCTCGCCGAAATCTCCCGTGTAGTAACCCGCCGTCACGCCATCCGGACCCTCGTAGGGACGGCCCGGGATGGTCTGCCCTCCGGTTTCAATGCGGATAATGGGCAGATGGGTGCATAAGTCCGATTTCCCGCCGCAGACGGAGCAGGGGCCCAGCGCCTCTTCGGAGGGCTGCTCCCGGTGCTGCTGGTACCGCAGCACGCCGGTCCGGCCCTCCAGGTCCTGAAAAAAGATGGCCAGCAGCAGCACGCATACCGCCGTGCCCGCCATCGCAATTATGCCGCGCCGCATGGCCGTCACCCGCTGATCTCATCGCTCTGGGTCACGGTGTTTACATATTCCGTGCCGCCCAGGGCATACAGGGCGTCGGAGATGTCTATGTCCTTCTGATAGTTGATCTGCCAGACCTTCCGGGGCATTTCATAGATCAGCTCCACGTGGTCCGCCGTGGTGTTGCGCACCCGAAGAAGGGCGCGCTTGTCAAAATAGGAAAACACGGTCCGCTCCATCTCCGCGCTCTTTTCCTTCGCTCCCCGGATAATCAGCAGAATGCGGTTCTCATTCCGCACCCGTCCCAGAACCAGCAGCACCGCGAACACCATGGCCGTGCCCGCGCCGGCCACCAGATAGTCGCCTACGCCGCAGCAGATGCCCACGATGATGGTCCAGAAGATGTAAGCGGTATCCCGGGAGTCCTTGATCGCCGTGCGGAACCGCACGATGGACAAGGCGCCCACCATACCGAGAGACAGCGCAATGTTGTTTCCGATGACCGTCATAACGGTAGCCGTGAGAATGGTGAGGGTCACCAGGGACACGTTGAATTTTTTGCTGTAGGCCGTTCCCGCGTGGGTATACCAGTAGGAAATGTAGATGGCCACGCTCAGAACGGCTGCGGCAATAATATGCAGCACGATTTCCTGGGCGGTGAGGGTCCCGCTCTCCGCAATTAGCTGGGCAAGATACTCTCTCATAATGTTTCTCTCCTTAAAAATTGAAGTGTTTGCCGACGGTACGGCTCAGGCAGTATTTGCTGACGGATATTTCCCCGGCGGCGCAGTTAGTGAGCATATCCTTGATATAGCTGAGCAAAAAGCCGTTGTATTTGACCTCCAGCACCACCAGTGACGTGTCCTGAAGGGGATACTGGGTCAGTTGGCTGTCAAAGATGTCAAAATTGCTCTCCGTACCCACAATATGGTGATCGAAGGTCACTCGAATCTTGTTTTCCCTGGCGATAAATGCTCTCCGGCGGTATTCCACCACCGAGCAGGGCTGGTAACTGTGGATGTTCATAACGGCGTAGCACTCCTGGGCCAGCGGCTCCGGGCAGGCCAGCAGGACGCTGTAATCCCTCCGGGTCAAGCGGGCCGCCGCGTCCCGGGAGAGGCGAAGGGAGCGTTTTTTCTGCAAATTGGCCTGCTTCTGCTTCACCTCCAGCAGAGCAAAATCGCTGTCAGGGCCATAGCAGCGGAGCCTGATCTTCCGCCGAATCTCCACCCCGTCCACCTTCTCCTGAAAATCCCGGTCTTCCAGGGAATCGAAGTAGAGGGAGCGGATGGGGTATCCGTCGCCCCGGTTATGAGGGTCCTCCAGCATAAATTTTGCTAAGTTGCCGCTGTGATAGTAATAATCAGGAAGGCCAATGAGAAATTTTCTCTCCTGCCGCAGGACTTCGTTCACTTTTTCAGCACCTCCTTCAGCGCCTTGTAATCGTGGTAGGCAATGGAGATGGTCTGGTTCGGGTATGCCTCAAGCACACTCTGGTAGCTCCTCTCCAAGGCGGCAAGGCCAGAGTTGTAATAGGTGTTGATCTCCTTCACACTGCTGCCATCCGCTTTCTGCAATTCATATATGGTAATAAGCCCCTTGCCGTATTTACTCGCGAGCTCCACTTCCGTGGCAATGTTTTTAACTTCCGCACCGCGATAGTAGTTCATTACCGCAATACTGTCACAGCCGTTTTTGATCAGTTCCTCCAGCCCCTTCTGCTGTCCTTTGTTATCGTAGTGAAAGGGGATACAGACAATGACCTCCAAGCCGTAATCCTGCGCCAGAGCATATGCTTCCTTCATACCGGAGACAAAGCTGTCCATCACCTTGCTGGGATTCTCATCCCACTCCTTTAACGTGTAGGGTTCTACATCAAACACAATCCCTGCCAGTTGGGGAATGGTACTCCATTGCTTCCCATCCGCTTCCCGCCGGGCGAGGAATTTCCGCTTGATTCGGCGATTGTAGGCGGCGGCTTCCTCCACGGCCTCGCAGAGCCGGGTCCCTTCCGGGTCCAGCCCCCAAGAGGGGGCTCCCGTCAGATAATAAACGGTGATGCCCTCCTCCATAGCAGTTTCCGCAAAGACAGACATCTGCTCCTGGCGGCTGTTTTTGCTGGAGATGTTCTGGTACAAGACCGTCAATCCCTGTTCCTTCATCAGCCTGAACAGTTCTCCGTCTGTCTTGTTGACGGTCTCCGCACTCCAGGAAAAAAGCCCTGCGGATTCCGGAACAGGGGGAGGCATTTCTGCAGGATTCGCCGCATAGACGGGAACCCCCATCAGGAGCGCCGCGCATAAAAGCACGGAAATATACCGGATGCACCTTGGCAAGACTCTAGGGTGAGTTCGGATGCTGGCGCAAAATTGACCGTATATATTGGCATGGCTTTTCAAGATACACACAGATACACCTCCTTTATGGTCTATACTTCTTCATTAGAGCGGTTCCCAATCCGTTTTTGCTTTGGACCCGGCTGAAATGTGTACCTTCCTGCAAATGTGCTAAGTTTTCAGATGATGGTAGAATACCACACAAACCGCCAATTTTCAATACTCCAGCAGAAATTTTTTAGAGCAATACTCGTTTACAGGAAGGTACACGTTTCTGTAAAAATCCCCGCTTACAACAACTTGGCCTTTTCGTAAATCTCCGCCCGGTAACGGAAGGTGGACAGCGGCATTCCGCACTCCTTCGCCGCCGCTGTGCCGGTGATCGCTCCGGCTTTCCACCGCTGGTAGGCGCTGTGATAGTTCTCCGGGAGCGGCCTGGGCGGCCGGCCGAACCTTACGCCTCTGGCCTTTGCCGCCGCGATGCCCTCGGCCTGCCGTTGGCGTATGTTGGTGCGCTCGTTCTCCGCCACAAAGGACAGCACTTGCAGGACAATATCGCTGAGAAAGGTCCCCATCAGGTCCTTGCCCCTGCGGGTGTCCAGCAGCGGCATATCCAGCACCACAATGTCAATGCCCTTCTCCTTGGTCAGAATCCGCCATTGTTCCAGAATCTCGCCATAGTTACGCCCCAGCCGGTCAATGCTTTTGATGTAGAGCAAATCGTCTGGCTTCAGTTTTTTGACCAGCTTCTTGTATTGGGGCCGCTCAAAGTCCTTGCCGGACTGCTTGTCCAGAAAGACATTCTTCTCCGGGATGGACAGCTCCCGCATGGCGATTAACTGCCGGTCCTCGTTCTGGTCACGGGTGCTCACCCGGATATAGCCGTATGTATTGGGAATGGTTATCGTCCCTCCCTCCGGCGCTGCCAGATAATGTCATATCCCAGCGCGTCAGCCAATTCCACGGCCTCCCGGTAGCGCAGGGAATCCCGGCGCAGCTTGCCGGAGAGGTTGGGGACGCTGGCGCTCCACCCATACTGCTCGGCCAGCTTCTCCACAAGGTCGGCCATGGTCATGCCCTCCCGGACAATGTACGATTTGATTTGGTTCCTGGTGTCCATGTTCATCCTCCTCAAATTGAAATATTTTTGGTATTCGCCTGTCAGCGTATCCCATTCCCGCAACAGCGGATATGGTGCGCTGGCGGGTGTGCCTGATTGATGTGCGTCCATCCGACAGAGCCGCCGCCCGTGAAGCCCTGTCCACGGGGACGCACTTTGCATTTCACGGTTTGGCGTGACTTCATGCCGAACCGTGAAAACCCAAACGGGGCGGCGCACTGTATTCGCTGTTGGGCGCGTCGCTGTTCCGCGTGGATTGCAGTACAAAAAGTTCCGTTTGTTCGCTGTTTTCACATGGATTGAAAACAGGTCTTGATTTTAAGGCTGATTCTTCTGCCGTTCTCCCCGAAAGCCGTTCCTGCCCCCATTTCCGGCGGCGTGTAGTCCCCTCTGGTGCGCTCGTGCCTTGCGGCAGTCGCGGCGCACTTCACCGGGGGACATATCCCATTCGGACGGTCATGCACTTGTCAATGTTCATGTCTCTACCAGACGCTTAAAATTATAGCGGTTTTATGCCCCTTTTCCCGTATATCCAAGAGGTAGGAAATCGGCCCCAAAACGGGCAAATTTCCACGCTCTTGGAAACGCCGCCTTTCTTCGACAGAATATTGCCGGAAACTGTTGTAAAATGACGAAAGAGACGGTATGATTGCAGGGGAGGGAATGATATGGATGACGCAAAGCGGATTATGCACGAGCGTTTTTGGGAATTGCGGAAGGATTGGAAGCTGACGCTGGAACAGCTTGAGAAGCAGACCGGCATTTCAAAATCCGCGCTGGGCAGCTATGAAGCAGAGGGCACAAAAGACATCAGCCACTGGGCTGTTGTCAGACTGGCGGAGTTCTACGGTGTGACTACGGACTACCTGCTGGGCTTGTCCGTTATGAAAAATCACCCAACCGCAGATTTGAATGATCTGCGGTTGAGTGATGAAATGATCGAGCTATTAAAAAGCGGCAGGATTAACAACCGGCTGCTCTGTGAGCTTGCCGCCCACGGTGACTTCCGGCGGTTTATGCTTGACCTGGAAATATATGTTGACCGGATTGCCAGTATGCACATCCGCAATAACAACACCGCGCTCAAAACCGAGCGCAAAGTATTGATGGAACGTGCGGGCCTGGATGACAATGATTTGAATATGCGCACGTTGGAGCTGGCGCAGATAGATGAGGATGATTACTTCGCCCATGTGATTTTTGAGGATTTGCGGCCTATCATTCGGGATATTCGGGAGGCGCACAAATCCGATGCCACTACCGCTGACGCTGATACAGAGTCAGCGTCAGAGAAAGCAGTACGTCAACTGGAGGCGGCTCTCAACTGTGAAGGGAGTAAGGAGGAAAAAATAGTGAGAGCACTCCTGTCGCAGCTTGAGATTGACTATGATACATTGACAAAAGAAGAATTTGTGACTTTGATAGGAATTCTGAACAAGTCCGAGCACATGAAGAAGCATATCAGCAGGCGGGGCAAGGTTCCTGCCCCGCAGAGGCAGAAGCGAAAAAAGAGGTAAACAGGCGGTTAAATGTAAAAAGAGGGCGGAGAATGGAAATTCATCCATTCTCCGCCCTTTTTTGTTTGCCCAATCCTGCCTGACAGATGCCGTAATTGTAATTTTCTCAGATTACTGTTTTACGGACACCTACCTAAGCGGGGGAGGGGCGCTTTGCGTATCATTCTTACTCGATGCCGCTCAAATCGAACTGGTCCAGCCAGGCGCTGGCGGTCTCGCACACGCCCCGCAGGCACGCCTCGCCGAAGGGACTCTCCAGCCCGGCGTTTTCCAGCAGGCCGGTGAAGGTGCGGCTGCCGCCCTGCTTCGTGTAAGCCATGTACTTCTCCCAGGCCAGCCCGCGGTCCTTCTGGAGCAGGGCCCAGAACTGAAGGGACACGGTCTGGGCCAGGCAGTAGTCGATATAGTAGAAGGGGCTGGAATAGATGTGGTGCTGGCGCTGCCAGCCCTCCCCCTGGGCGTAGAAGGGGATGTCCCCGTCCAGCTTCACCCAGGGCATATACACCCCCAGCAGCTCCTTCCAGACAGCGTGGCGCTGGGCCGGGGTCATATCCGGGTTGGCGTAAACCTCGTGCTGGAAGTGGTCCACCATGGTGCCGTAGGGGATGAAGGTGAGGGCGCCGGACAGGTGGCTGTACAGGAACTTGCGGGTGTCCTTGCCGAAGAAGCCCTCCGCCCAGGGCCAGGCCATGAACTCCATGGACATGGAGTGGACCTCGCAGGCCTCCATGCCGGGCCAGACGTACTCCATGGGCACCCGGTCCCGGTTCATCCAGGCGGCGAAGGCGTGGCCCGCCTCGTGGGTGACCACCTCCACATCCCCCTGGGTGCCGTTGAAGTTGGCGAAGATGAAGGGCACCCGGTAGTCCGCGATGGAGGTGCAGTAGCCGCCGGAGCGCTTGCCCTCGGTGGACAGCACATCCAGCAGTTCATTGTCCAGCATGGTCTGGAAGAACTCGCTGGTCTCGGGGGACAGCTCATCATAGAACTTCTTTCCCTGGGCCAGGATATCGTCGGGAGTCCCCTGTGGCCGGGGGTTGCCGGAGCGGAACTCCAGGGCGTTGTCGGCAAAGCTCATGGGGTACTGCTTGCCCAGACGCTTGGCCTGCTCCCGGTAGATACGGTCGGCCACCGGCACCAGGTACTTCACCACGGCGGCGCGGAACTTCTCCACGTCCTCCTTGGTGTAGCAGTTGCGGCCCATGCGGTAGTAGCCCAGGGTGGTGTACCCCTCGTAGCCCAGCTTTTTGCCCATGGCGTCCCGCAGGTGGGTGAGCTGGTCGTAGATGCGGTCCAGGTCGCCCTGGTGGTCCTTGTACCACTGGCCCTCCGCCTTCCAGGCCGCCAGGCGGCGCTCGTCGTCCGCATCCGTCTTGAAGGGGGTGAGCTGGGACAGGGTGTAGGTTTTGCCCTCAAAGGGGATCTGGGCGGAGGCCAGCAGCTTCTCATACTCGGTGGTCAGGTCGTTCTCCTGCTGGAGCTGGGGGATGATCTCCGGGGAGAAGGTCTTGAGCTGGATCTCCGCATTGACAAACAGCAGATCGCCGTACTCCGCCTCAAAATCCTTGCGGAAGGGGGAGGCCAGCATAGCCGCGGTCCACGCCTGCATGTACTCCTGGAGCTGGGGGAAAGCGCTGTTCCAGAAGGTCTCCTCCCCGTCGTAGAACTGGTCCCGGGTGTCGATGGAGTGGCGCACGCTGGCCAGGGTGGCCTGGGTGTCGATGTGCTTCAGCTCCTGCTCCTTCTCCAGGAACACGGCCTTGGCCTCCTCGTAGCTGGCGGCGCCCTTCAGCCGCTCCACCAAGCCGGACAGGGTTTGCTTCATCCCCTCCAGGTCGGGGCGCTCATAGGGCATCTGGGAAAACTTCATGATGATTCCTCCTTGATGTATTTAGAACGAATGTTTCACGTGAAACGGTTTAAACGACGCGCTCTCCATCCAGCACTGCCCGGACCAGCCGCTCGTCCCCGCTCCTGTAGTCCAGGGTGAGCAGGAAGGGCGGGCGGTCCTCCGCCAGCAGCTTGAGGAAGATCTCGTCCCCCTCCCAGATGGGCAGCTGCGTGACCTTCTCCTTGGGCACCCAGGCCAGCTCGCCCTCGTCGCAGTCCATGCGCAGCTCCCCCGTCCACCCCCCGGCGGTGAACAGGTACATAAACTGGTCGGAGCCGCTGTCGTTACACAGGAAGGTGACCACCCCCCGGAAACGCCAATGGGTGAGGGTGAGGCCGGTCTCCTCCCGCACCTCCCGGCGCAGGCATTCGTCGGGGCTCTCCCCCTCCTCAAACTTGCCGCCCACGCCGATCCACTTGCCCTTGTTGATGTCCGCCTTTTTCTTGACCCGGTGGAGCATCAGGTACTCCCCCCGGGGGGTTTCCAGGTAGCACAACGTGCTGTTGTACATAATTTGTTTCCTCCCGTCATCACGCCCCGCCTCGCCGGCACAAGCAGCGCCCACTCGCTTTCCCCCTCGGGAAAGACTCCTCCGCTGTGCCTCCTCCCCCCACAAAGCCAAGGGACGGCTTTGCGGGGGCCCCATTGGGGCCGCTGCCAACGGCTTGGACGCTAGGCGCCGTTTGAAAATTGGCAATATGCCCAGCGGCAAGGAATTTTTTCGCCAGGCAAGGCGATTTGGCGCAGAAATACTTTGTGTATTTCAAGGCAAAGCAACGCAGCTCGGCGGAAAAAGGCCCGCCGATTGGGCGTGTTGACAATTTTCAAGCAAGCCCTAGAAGGGCAGGTTCAAACCGCCCGTCAGCTTGGACATCTGCCCGGCGGCGTCCTCTGCGGCCTTGCGCAGCGCCTCGTTGACGGCGGCCACGATCAGGTCCTGGAGCATCTCCACGTCCTCCGGGTCCACTGCCTCTGGGTCGATGGCCACGCTCACCAGCTCCTTTTTGCCGGACACGGTGGCGGTGACTACGCCGCCCCCCGCCCCGGCCTCGTAGGTCTTGGCCTCCAGTTCCTCCTGGGCCTTGAGCATGTCCTGCTGCATCTTCTGTGCCTGGCGGATCATGCTGTTCATGTTCCCGCCGCCCATGCCGCCCATGCCGCGGCTGTTGAATCCCTTTGCCATATGTCTGCCTCCTTCATCGGCGCAAAGTCCGCGCCACTCCGTTTCCGCCTGTGGCGAAAACTGCGTTTGCTCCCTTGCTTCTCCTCTCCCCACAAAGCCCAAGGGCGGCTTTGCGGGGGCCCCGTTTTTACTCCACTGTAATATTCGGCCCGCCCTGGGCCAGAAACGCGTCCAGCGCGTCAACAGGGGCGGCCTGGGGGGCGGGGGCGGCCTCCGGCGGGGCCTGCCCCACCTTCACCGCCACGGTATGGGCTGCGCCTGTGAGGGCCTGGCACAGCTCCGCCATGGGCCGGGTGATGGCGGGGCGGTCCAGCATGTCCCGCAGAAAGTCGTTGGCCGTCCACAAGGTCACCTGCCGCCCGTCGAAGCGTCCCTCCGCCATGGCGGGGTTGCTGATAAAGCTGTAGTCGCTCACCGCCAGCTTTGCCTTTAGCCGCTCCCGGAAGGCGGGCCAGCCCGGCCAGCCCTCCATGGCCCCCTGGGGCGGGGACGGCTGCGCCGCCGCGGGGGCGGGCCCGTCCTCCCGCGGGGGGACGCGGGGCGGCGCTCCGGGCGCGCGCCCTTTCACCGGGGCGGGGCGGGGCTCCGGCTCCACATCCCAGGGGGGGGCGTCCTCCTCCCGGGGCGGAGGCTCATCGGGCAGGGGCGGTTCCTCCCAGGTGGGCTCTTCCCGGGCCGGTTCCGCCTGCCGGGGGGCGGAAGAGGGCTCCCTGGGGGTCGCGGGGGCCAGGGACTGCCGGGAGGGCGTCCCGCACCCCTGCTCCAGCCGGGCAATCCGGGCGGACAGCCCCGATGGCGAGGGGTCCAGCGCCGGGTCGCACAGGGCGGCCAGGCACAGCTCCATATCGGTGCGGCGGTTGGCCGACCGGGCCAGTTCCGCCGCCGTTTTTTGCAGAAGGGTGAGCATCTGCACCAGCCGGGGCACGTCGAACCGGGCGGACAGCCGTTTCAGCGTCTCCCCGTCGAAGCCCCCGGTCATCAGGGCCGCGCCCGCCTTGGGAGCGGTTTTGCGCACCAGCAGGTCCCGCACCAGGGCGGACAGTTCCCCCGCCAGGGCGGCCATCTCCTTCCCCCCGGCGTACAGCCTGTCCAGCCGCTCCAGGGCGGCGGCGGTGTCGCCGGCGGCGGCGCAGTCCAGCAGGGCGGCGGCCTCCAGATTGCCCGCCAGCCCCAGGGTGGACAGCACCCGCTCCCCATCCACCCCGTCCCCGCCGCCGGAGCACTGGTCCAGCAGGGACAGCGCGTCCCGCATGCCGCCGTCGGCCAGCCGGGCGATGAGGGCGGCGGCGCTCTGGGACAGGGGGAAGCCCTCCTCCTGCGCCACATGGAGCAGATGGGCGGCGATGTCCTCCGCCCGGATGCGCTTGAAGGCGAACTGCTGGCAGCGGCTCTTGATGGTGGCGGGCACCTTGTTCACCTCGGTGGTGGCCAGGATGAACATCAGATGCGCCGGAGGCTCCTCCAGAATCTGGAGCAGGGCGTTGAACGCCTGGGCGGAGAGCATGTGCACCTCGTCCACGATGTACACCCGCTTTTTCACCGCCGCGGGGGTGTACACCGCCTCGTCCAGGATGGCGCGGATATCGTCCACGCGGTTGTTGGAGGCGGCGTCCAGCTCCAGCACATCCAGGATGGAGCCGTTCTCAATGCCCAGGCAGGCGGGGCAGGCATTGCAGGGGTTGCCGTCCTGGGGGCGCTCACAGTTCACCGCCCGGGCCAGCAGCTTGGCGCAGGAGGTTTTGCCCGTCCCCCGGGTGCCGGTGAACAGGTAGGCGTGGGACAGCCGCCCGGACTCCACCTGGCGCTTGAGGGTCTGGGTGACGTGGCCCTGGCCCACCACCTCGTCAAAGGTGCGGGAGCGCCACTTGCGGTACAGGGCCTGGTACATTGAAATCACCTCTCCAACATAAAAGAAACGCGCAGCGCTGTTGCAACGCTGCGCTTTGAGCGCTTGGACGCTTCATAAAACCGGCCTGCGCTCGCGCTTCGGCGCAAAACAAGACCGCGCACCGGCCTTTGAAGGACAGGATATGCCCGTTACCCATACAGCCGGCTCAGGACCGGCGCGCCCGCGGCACACGCCCAGGTCCGCTTAGTGCTGCTCGGTTCCCCGCCTGACACGGTTCACGGGTGAGCGTTGCGCGGGACCGGTCCATCATCGCTGCTTATATGGGGCAGACGGCACAGTCTGCCTCCGGGGGCCGGGATTCATCCCTGCTGTAGCGGATTGCAGGTACAGGGCACCGCTATCTCCCCGACTAGCGCGGCCTTGCCTCACGCCGGAGGCGCTTGCAAGCCGCAGTTATTTTATCACGGCCGGGCGGATTTATCAACTCTATTTTTAAAAAAAGCAAAACAGCCGGCCTCAGCGCAGGATGTGCCACACGTCGTCCCCTTCAAAGCCGCAGGCGCGGTACACCCGCTCGGGCCGGGTGGGGTTTTCCCGTGCGCCGGACACCGTGGCAAACCCCGCAAAGCCGCCCATGGTTTCCAGCGCCCGGGCCGTCAGCGCGGCGGCTATCCCCCGCCCCCGGCACTCCGGCAGCACCTGGAGCCACTCGATAACGCCCTCCCCCGCCTCCGGGTCAAACTCCCCGATCACCGAGCCGATAAGCGCCCCCTCCGCAAAAGCCCCCACCCACAGCTCCGGGCGGCAGGCGGGGGAACCGGCCCAGCCCCGCACCTCCTCCTGCGTCACCCGGATGCCGGAGTGGCGGTAGCAGCGGTTGATGAGCGCGGCAATCTCCCCCGCCTGTTCCGGGGAGATCTGGGCCAGGGCCAGGCCGGGCGGGGGCTCAAAGCGGGGCACGGCCCCCAGGCGGTGGATCAGCCGGAAAAAGCTGCTGTGGCTGCGGCCCTGCGCCATCTGCGGGGAAAACCGGCTGTGGTGTACGATATCCATCCCAGGGGGCACGGAAATCCGCTTTGCCTTCCAATAGGGGATGGACAGCGTGCCGCAGGGGTCGGCGAGATAATCCTGGAGGGAAACCATAGGGCCCTTGCTCCTTTCGCTGGATATTCCGCCCTTATTATACGCCGTCCGGGCCGGGCTGTCAAAGCCCGCACGGCCCTTGCAATCTCCCCGCCGCTTTGATATAATGTTTGCCAATCCACTCGAAAAGGAGGGGTGTTATGGGCACTGTGGTCATCACCGACGGGAAATACCGCTCCTCCATCGCCGCCGCCCGGATGCTGGGTAGGGCGGGTTGGCGGGTTGCCGCCGTCCAGAGCCGGGGGGACTGCCCTTTGGAGCCGCCGGTATTTACCTCCCGCTATGTGTCCGAAGCCCGCTGGCTGGACGGCTCCGCCGCCGATTCGGACTACCCGGACCGGCTGTACGCCCTGCTGGAGGGATACGGCCATCCTGTGCTGTTCTGCGCGGGGGCAGCCACCCTCAACGCCGTGTCAGGGCAGCGGGAGCGGTTTTCCCAGGCGTGCGATTTCCTCATCGCCTCCCCGGACGTGCTGGACGCCCTGAACGACAAGGGGGCGGTGCACCGCCGCTGCCGGGAACTTGGCATACCCGTCCCCCGCTCGTTTGACGGGGAGCCGGATTGCTATCCCGTGATTATCAAGCCACACTGCGGGGAAAAATTCGGGCTGAAGGCCCAGGACCGCTACGCCCAGGTAAACAACGCCCAGGATTATGAGGTTTACCGGCTGCTCATGTCCCGGTACGACCCCAGCCCCATCGTCCAGGAGAAGGTGGAGGGGACGGGCGCGGGGGCCAGCCTGCTGCTGGACCGGGAGGGGCGGCTCATTTCCGCCATCTGCCACCGCCGCATCCGGGAGTACCCCGCCTCCGGCGGGCCGTCCACCTGCTGCGAGAGCTTTTATGACGAAAAAATGATTGACCATGCCTACCGCCTGCTGTCCTCCTTCGGCTTTGTGGGCATGGCCATGGTGGAGTTCAAGGGGCCGTTTGTGCTGGAGGTCAACCCCCGGGTCTGGGGCAGCTTCCCCATGACCGAGCGGGCGGACAGCCCCTTTGCCGTCCGTTACGCCCGGGCCGCAGTGGGGGAGCGGCTGGACTATGCGCCCCGGGACTACCAAACCGGGGTGCGGATGCGTTTCACCCTCAACGACGGGGCGGCCATGCTGGACTACCTGCGCCGCGGGCGGCCCGGCCCCTTTTTCCAGGGGATGGCTGACTGGTTCCGGGCCCGGGAAGCCCTGTCCGCCGGGGACGACCCTGCGCCGTGGCGGCGCTACCTGCGAAATATACTGCTGAGAAGGTAAGTATGGAACTGAAATTGGATCTGCACATACACTCGGAGCGCTCCCCGGACGGGGTGATGGCGCTGGAGGAAATCGTGTCCCTGGCAAAAGCGCGGGGACTGGACGGCGCTGCCGTATGCGACCACGATCTGGCGTTGGCCGACCCGCCGGAGTTTGGGGACTTCCTCCTCATACCCGGCATAGAGGTATCCACCCAGCTGGGCCATCTTCTGGGGCTGTTCGTCACCGGGCCGGTGGACACCCGCGACTTTTTTCAGGCCGTGGAGATCATCCACAGCCAGGGCGGGCTGGCGGTACTGGCCCACCCCTTCGAGCACTCCCGGGACGGGGCCCGGCTGGCCCCCGCCGTCCCCCTGCTGGACGGCATCGAGGTGTGGAACAGCCGGGCGGACCGGAAGCTCCACGACGCCAACCGCCTGGCCGCCAGCTTTGCCCAGGTGTGCCGCCTGCCCGCCTTTGGGGGGAGCGACGCCCACCGCCCCCAGGAGGTGGGAAACGGCTATACCTGTGTGGAGGCGGACGCGCTGACGGCGCAGGCGGTAAAAACGGCCCTGCTGTCCGGGCGCGCCCGGGCCCAGGGGATGCGGAGCCGGGCTTGGTACGCCGCCCGCAGCCAGCTCACCAAGCGCCGCAAGACCGGGGCAAAGCCCTTGAGCTATGTGAAATGGGCGGCTTTTGCCGCCAAGTGCTGCGCCCAGGATATTTTTTGGAGGGGAGACTGAGCCATGTCGCTCATCGTAAAAATCGGAAAAAAGGGGAAGCGGCTGGTAAAAAAGCTGCTGCCCGAGGAGAAGCGCCAGCTGAGCTACACCCGCCGGATCGAGCGGGTCAAGACACCGCGGCGCGTGTGCGCCATGACCTTCGACGACGGGCCCATGGACCTGCCCGCCGCCCCGGACCGCTTTGAGGGCCGGGCGCTCACCGATGTGCTGCTGGACGCCCTGGCCGAATTTGGGGCCAAAGGGACCTTCGACGTCATCGGCGACACCAGCGAGAACTATCCCGACCAGGCGGGCAAGGTGGGCAGCGCCGCCTGGGGCGGCGTCAAATACGACCATTATCCCGACATCGGCAAGGACGGAAAAGGAGGGGCGGCCCACTGCGAACGGCTGGTCCGGCGTATTCTGGACGAGGGCCACCAGATCACCAACCACGGCTACCGCCATATCATTTTCGGCAAAAAGCCCTTTGTCTACGGGCAGCGGGAGTACCTGGGCGGCGTGGACAGGGCGGTGGACGACCTGAACCGGCTGGATCTGCTGCTGCGGGAGAAATACGGCTATCAGATGACCATGACCCGCCCGCCCCACTATGTAGACCAAATGCAGGACGGCTTCACCAGCTACGATGTGTGCGACCGGATGGGCTACCAGTACATGGCCGCCTCCTTCGACGGGGCCGGCTGGCTGCCCTCCGTCTTGGCCGACCCCGACGCCGCTTTGGAGGCGGAGGTGAACGCCATGGTGGAGCCCATGAAAAAGGCCCTGGAGCAGGACCCGGATTTTTTCTGCGGCCAGATCATCTTCCAGAAGGACGGCTATAACATGGCCAAGCGCACCCCGGTGGCCTTCGGGCTGCCCAGGCAGCTGGAGCTTTTGAGCAAATACGGCTACCAGGTGGTGACGGTGGCGGAGCTGATGGCGGAGAGCCCCTTTGCCGACCTGGGCCGGGACGACCCGCTGTTTGACAAGCTGTGCCGCCTCCAGGCGGACCGGGCGGTGGCCTACTCGGACAACCGGGTGCGGCTGGACCAGCCCATGACCTGGGGGGAGCTGGCCATGCTCATGGCTCCCAGGAAGGAGGCCATGAACCTGCGCTGGGCCAGGATCCGCGCCACCGGCAGGCGGGAGGACGCCTGCTGCGGCGCGCTGGAGTGGTGCATGGACCACGGCCTTCTCCCCCGGGGGATCAAGTCCGGCGGACTGGTCACCGCCCTGCCCGGCGGGCTGTTCACCCCTGCCCGGGGCTTCACCCGGCGGGAGGTCTACGGCGCATACGTGGAGTAAAAAACGATCCCGGCGCCCAACGGGCGCCGGGATCGTCTATGAAAGCCCTGGAGGGCGGGGGCGCAGCCAAGCCGCTGCCCGGAAAGGGCGGGGCTCAGTCGCACTCGATAACCGCCCGCTTGACGGCGGGGATGGAGGCGGGGGAGACGGAGAGCTCGTCGATGCCCACGCTCATATAGAAGCCGGTGAGCGCGGTGTTGGCGGCGGACTCCCCGCAGATGCCCACCCAGATGCCCGCGTCGTGGGCGGCCTTGGCGGTGCGCTCAATGAGGCGCAGGACGGCCGGGTGGCCGGAGTCGAAGAGGTGGCTGATGTTGGCGTTCATCCGGTCGGCGGCCAGGGTGTACTGGGTCAGGTCGTTGGTGCCGATGGAGAAGAAGTCCACCTCCTTGGCCAGCACGTCGGCCATGACGGCGGCGGCGGGGGTCTCGATCATGACGCCGTACTCCACGTCCTGGCTGTAGGGCACGCCCTCCTTGTCCAGCTCCTGGCGCACCTGGGCCAGGATGGTTTTAATCTCCAGCACCTGCTCCAGGTGGGTGATCATGGGGAACATGATGTTCAGCTTGCCGTATACCGACGCGCGCAGCAGCGCCCGCAGCTGGGTGCGGAAGATATCCGGCTGCTTGAGGCAGATGCGGATGGCCCGGTAGCCCATGGCGGGGTTCTCCTCCCCCTTGATGCCGAAGTAGGGGGCCTGCTTGTCGCTGCCCAGATCCAGGGTACGCACCACCACCGGCCGGGGAGCCAGCCGGGCCAGCACCTCCTTATAGATCTCAAACTGAGCCTCCTCGGTGGGGAAATCGGGGCTGTCCAGGTAGATGAACTCGCTGCGGAACAGCCCAACGCCGCCGCCCCCCCGGGCAATCACCGCGTCGATGTCCCCCAGACCGCCGATGTTGGCGCACACCAGAACCTTGTGGCCGCTCTTGGTCACCGCCTTGCGGTCCTTATACGCCTCCAGCGCGGCCTGGTCGGACAAAAACGCCTCCCTGCGCCGGGTGAAGTCCGCCCGGGCGGCCTCGTCGGGATGGGGGAGCACCTCGCCGGTGGAGCCGTCGATGGCCACAAGGCCGGACTGGGGCAGCTTGGCGTAGTCGTCCCCCATGCCCACGATGCAGGGGATGCCCAGGGTGCGGGCCAGGATGACGGAGTGGGAGGTGGACGAGCCCAGCTTGGTGACAAAGCCCGCCACCCGGTTTTTATCCAGCCGGACGGTCTGGCTGGGCAGCAGGTCCTCCGCCGCCACAATCACCGGCTCCTCGGGGAACTCGGCGGTATCCGGGATGCCCTTGAGCACCCGGATCAGCCGGTTGCCCACGTCCGTAATATCGGCGGAGCGGGCCTGCATATACTCGTCCTCCATGGCCTTGAACATGGCGGCCAGGCCGTCGGCGGTCTCCCGCACGGCGTATTCGGCGTTAAAGCCCTGGTCCAGCAGCCCGTCGATGCCGTCGATGAGGTCGGGGTCCTCCAGCATCATGCGGTGGATATCAAACACCTGGGCCACGTTCTCGTCGGTGGCCCGGGCCTTTTCGTACAGGCCGTCCAGCTCCCGGATGGCCTGGGCGGCGGCCTGCTCATAGCGCTGGTGCTGCTGGACAGGGTCCAGTCCGGTCTCCTTGGTAACGGATAGGTCGGGCTCCTCCAGATAAAACAGCTGGGCCACAGCCGCCCCCGCCGAGGCGGCGATTCCTTTCAACATACAAAGGACCTCCATTCATTTGGCAAGTTTACATAGGCGCGTCAAAGCCGCGCAGCTCTCATTTGTGTATATCATATAATCAGCTTTCCCGCAATGGGTACGGGCAAATTTTTTTAAAAATTTTTGCCAGCCTGCCCTTAGGGCTTGTTTGAAGATTGTCAACACGCCCAAACGGAGGCTCTTTTTCCGCCATACTTTGCCAATTTTCCTTGGAATACACAAAGTATTCCTGCGTCAAACTGGCTTCGCCTGGCGAAAAAAATTTCTCCCGCTGGGCATATTTCCAATTTTCAAACAGCGCCTAGAACCTGTATTCACAACCTCAATTCACCGTCTGGCCGGTTTTTTTCACGCCCCCCTTGAAAAATGCGGCGGGGCCTGCTATAATACGTTAAAACGTTTGTTTGTGCGGAGGGATGGCCATGCAGCCGGATATCGCCGGGGCGGCGCAGCGCAACCAGGTGGAGGGCACGGTATCCGCCGTGCTGTTCCGCAATGAGGAAAATGGATACACCGTGCTCAAGCTGGACTGCGGGGAGCGGGGGGAGATCACGGCGGTGGGCTGTATGCCCGGCGCCGCCCCCGGCGAGGCGCTGGAGCTGGAGGGCAGCTGGGGCCGCCACCCCAGCTACGGCGAGCAGTTCAAGGCGGAGGTGGTCACCCGGCGTATGCCGGTGGGGGAGAAGGCCATCTTTGAGTACCTGGCCTCCGGGGTGGTGAAGGGCGTGCGCATGGGGCTGGCCCGGCAGATTGTGGACCGCTTCGGCGAAGACGCCCTGGCCGTCATTGAAAACGAGCCGGATAAGCTGTGCGAGATCCGGGGGGTGTCCCCCAAGCGGGCCCGCGCCATCAGCGAGGATTTCCGGCAGAAAATGGGGATGCGCCGGCTGGCGGAATTCCTCTCCGAGCACCGCCTGCCCCTGGCCGCCGCCATGCCGCTGTACCAGCGCTTTGGCGACTACGCGGTGGAGGTGGTGCGGGACAACCCCTATCTGCTGGCCGACCGCACCCTGGAGATCCCCTTCGCCCAGGTGGACGAGCTGGCCATCGGGCTGGGGGTGGCCGGGGACGACCCCCAGCGGGTGGAGGCCGCGCTGATTTTCGAGCTGGACCACAACGCCGACAACGGACACGTGTTCCTGCCGGAAAACAAGCTGCTCACCGCCACCGCCGCCCTCATCGGGGTGGAGGGGGACTGTCTGGCCCAGGGGCTGGACGGGCTCATTGAGCGGGGGGAGGTGGTGCGCGAGGACATCGCCGGGGTGACCGCCTGCTACCCTGCGGGCCTGTACGGCGCGGAGTGCTACGTGGCCATGCGGCTGGGGGAGATGTGCCGCACCGAGATCGCCCCGCCGGAGGGGCTGGGCAGGCTCATCGACGCCATCCAAAAGGAGCAGGGCATCCGCTACGCCAAGCAGCAGCGGACGGCGGTGGAGCTGTGTGCCTCCCGGCAGGTGATGCTGCTCACCGGCGGGCCGGGCACCGGCAAGACCACCTCCCTGCGGGGGGTGCTGGCCCTGTTTGAGACACTGGGGCTGGAGACCGCCCTCACCGCCCCCACGGGGCGGGCGGCCAAGCGGATGGGGGAGACCTGCGGGACAGACGCCCTGACCATCCACCGGCTGCTGGAGACCAAGCTGGACCCCTTCACCGGCCAGCTGGCCTTCACCAAAAACCAGGACGACCCCCTGGAGGTGGACGCGGTGATCGTGGACGAGACCTCCATGGTGGACGTGTCCCTCATGGCGGCGCTGCTGGCGGCGCTGCGGGGGGACTGCCGCCTGGTGTTGGTGGGCGACCCAGACCAGCTGCCCTCGGTGGGCCCGGGCAACGTGCTGGACCACCTGATCCGCTCCGGGGCGGTGCCCGCGGTGTCGCTCACCGAGATTTTCCGCCAGGCCCGGGAGAGCGCCATCGTCATGAACGCCCACGGGGTAAACCGGGGGGACGTGCCTGAGCTGAAAAACAAGGCCAGGGACTTTTTTTACCTGGGCCGCCGCGACCCGGCCAAGACGGTGGAAACCGTGGTGGAGCTTTGCAAAACCCGCCTGCCCCAGAACATGGGCATTCCCCCGGAGCAAATTCAGGTGCTCACCCCTACCCGGAAGCGGGGGGCGGGGACGGCGGCGCTGAACCGGGCCCTCCAAGAGGCGCTCAACCCCGCCCAGGAGGGCCGGGGAGAGCGGGCCTTCGGCCCCTACATCTTCCGGGAGGGGGACCGGGTGATGCAGGTGAAAAATAACTACGACCTGTTCTGGGAAAACCCCGACACCGGGGAAAAGGATCTGGGAGTATTCAACGGCGACATCGGCACCATTGTGGAGGTGGACGTGGGTGGGATCACCGTGTCCTTCGAGGGGCGGCTGGCCGCCTATCCCCCGGAGCTGCTGGGGGAGCTGGAGCCCGCCTACGCCGTCACCGTCCACAAGGCCCAGGGCAGCGAGTACCGGGCGGTGATTTTGGCCCTGAGCGACGTGCCGCCCTCCCTGCTGGCCCGGGGGGTGCTGTACACCGCCATCACAAGGGCCAGGGAGCTGTTCATCCTGGTGGGGGACGGCGAGCTGATGGCCCGGATGGTGGCCAACGACCGGCAGATGAGGCGGTATTCCGCCCTGCGCACCAGATTGCTGCGGGAGACGGGACAGGAGGTTTGATATGGATAAGCGGGAGCAGACGATACGGGCCTGGTTTGAGATGTGGCTTCAGGGCTCTGATGCGGGCGTAGAGGAGCTTTTTGACCCCGATGCGGTCTACATTGAGAGCTGGGGGCCTGAATACCACGGCCTGCCGAAAATCCGCCACTGGTTTCGGGAGTGGAACACCCGGGGCGTGGTTCTGCGTTGGGAGGTCAGGCAGTTTTTCCACAGGGGGGACCAGACCGTGGCGGAGTGGGCTTTTGAGTGCCGAATGGACGGCGGAAAGGCGGATGCCTTTGAGGGAATAAGCCTCATCCGCTGGACAGCCGGGGGAAAAATCTGCTTCCTCCAGGAATTTGGCTGCAATCAGGACCGTTATGACCCTTATGAGAAAGGCCCAGAACCGCAATTCCGGGACGAACAGATCATGTGGTTTTGATATTCGCGGTCTGCGGGAAGGGGTTCTCACGCCGGCTCTGCTATGCGGCCCCCAAAGGAATACGGCAATCCAAAACCGTTGTCCGGCGGTTGACAAGCGGGCTAAAATCGGGTATGATAGCGGGGCAAATCCACCCAAGGAGATATACCGATGAAAAAGCCCTTCCTCACCCTGGCCCAGGCCAAGGAGATCGCCAGCACCCACCCCACCCCCTTCCACATCTACGACGAGCGGGGCATCCGGGAAAACGCCCGGGCACTGCGGGCCGCCTTCGCCTGGAATCCGGGGTTTAAGGAATACTTTGCCGTTAAGGCCACCCCCACCCCCGGCATCCTCAAGCTGCTGCGGGAGGAGGGCTGCGGTGTGGACTGTTCCTCCCTCACCGAGCTGATGATGTCGGAGAAATGCGGGTTTTCCGGCAGCGAGATCATGTTCTCCTCCAACGAGACCCCGGCGGAGGAGTTTGAGCTGGCCGCCCGGCTGGGCGCCTATATCAACCTGGACGACCTGACCCACGTGGATTTCCTGTACCGCACCCTGGGCCGCGTGCCCGAGACGGTGTGCTGTCGCTTCAACCCCGGCGGGGTGTTCACCCTGGGGGAGAGCAAGGAGGGCTTCCAGGTGATGGACAAGCCGGGCGACGCCAAATACGGCATGACCCGGCCCCAGCTGGCCCAGGCATTCACCCGGCTGCGGGAGCTGGGGGCCAAGCGGTTCGGCATCCACGCCTTTCTGGCCTCCAACACCATCTCCAACGAGTATTATCCCGCCCTGGCCCGGCTGCTGTTCCAGACCGCTGCGGATGTGGCCAAGGAAACAGGCTGCCATATCGCGTTCATCAACCTGTCCGGCGGCGTGGGGGTGCCCTACCGCCCGGATCAGAGCGCCAACGACATCGCCGTGATCGGCGAGGGGGTGCGCCGGGCCTATGAGGAGATCCTAGTCCCCGCCGGAATGGGGGATGTGGCCATCTTCACAGAGCTGGGGCGGTTCATGCTGGCCCCCTTCGGCCATCTGGTCACCACCGCCGTCCACGAAAAGCACATCTACAAGGAGTATATCGGGGTGGACGCCTGCGCCGCTAACCTGATGCGTCCCGCCGTCTACGGGGCGTATCACCACATCACTGTGCTGGGCAAGGAGGACGTCCCTTGCCAGCGCGTATACGATGTGGTGGGCTCCTTGTGCGAGAACAGCGACAAGTTCGCCATTGACCGGGCGCTGCCCGAGATTGAGGTTGGCGACATGCTGGTCATCCATGACACCGGGGCCCATGGATTTTCCATGGGGTACAATTACAACGGCAAGCTGCGCTCAGCGGAGCTTCTGCTGCGGGAGGACGGCTCGGTGGAGCTGATGCGCCGGGCAGAGGCGCCGGAAGATTATTTCGCCACCCTGATTTGGTAAAAACAGCGGCGGGCTGAGCCCGTCGCTCCATATGCGCCTGTGATGGAATTGGTAGACATGCGAGATTTAGGTTCTCGTGCGGCAACGCGTGTGGGTTCGAGTCCCTTCAGGCGCACCAAGTTCATGTGGTGAAAATGCTATCTTGCCCGTCAAGCCAGTGTTTTCAACCCATTCAAGGCCCTCGGAAAGTGAATTCCGAGGGCCTTGAAATTTTGCTATCGGTAAGCGTCAAATAGGGCTGAACCTACACCCCCTATGGTA
>ERZ777306.1808-NODE-1808-length-31165-cov-6.821601_pt1 | contig 31165 bp, 26 predicted proteins | sample MGYA00374966_ERZ777306 | MGnify/ENA primary metagenome ERZ777306 (study PRJEB29329, sample SAMN06343882) | mouse gut metagenome | isolation source: Mouse cecum | place: Austria: Vienna | collected 2014-11-15 ... | reverse complement strand
TTCCGCCAAATATCTGCAGCCCTACGAGCTGATCACCGGCAAACCGCTGGCGTAGAGAAGGAACGCACCCATGAGCCAACGCAACCCCATGAACGAGCGCTACACCGCCGAGGACCGCACTGGCAAAACGCGCAAGAGCGCCGCCAGCGCCAAGCCCAAGGCGAAGGCCGCCGCCAGTGTGCGCATCGAGTCGGCGAAGAAAACGCCGCAGCAGAAGAAGGCCGAGGAGAAGGCCCGCCGCAAGGAAGAGGCGGCCAAGCAGCGCGAGCTGGACGCCAAATACTACAAGCCCGACACCGAGCGCTACAAAAAGCTGCGCCGCAGTTGGTGGCTGTGCCTCATCGGCGCGGCGGTGTGCACCATCGTGTCGTTCGTGTTCCAAAGCTACATGCCGGTTTGGCTGGCCTTCGGCATTCTGATTGGCGCCTACGCCCTCATCATCCTGGCCTTCTACATCGACTTCTCCAAGATTAAGAAGGAGCGCGCCGCTTACCAGGCGCGCATGGTGGCGCTGGAGGAGAAGCAGAAGAAAAAGGCGAAGGCGGAAGCCGGCAAGGCGGCCGCGCAAGGCAAGAAGGCCGAGGCCCCCAAGGGGCAGGAGGCGGCTGAGGAAGCTGCCGAAGCCGAGAAACCAGCGAAGAAGACCCTGTTCAGCGGCTTGCGCAAGGCCAAGCCCGCCGACGAAGCCGCAAAAGAAGAGGGCGCCGAATCGTAGGGCCCCGGCGCATGACGTTATCCCCGTCCCCTGTCATGACCTAAAAGGCTCCCCTATCGGTGAGATAGGGGAGCCTTTTTTCAAGAAGGATTGCGGGCGGAACGCAATCGCTCGACAGCCTTCGAGGGCAGGGCTTGGTGAAGTCGCTCAGGGGTCTTGGCCTCGTGCCGCATTTGCGAGTTTCCGTGGGCGCTTCCGTCGTGCTCTCGTCCGCCGCTGTTAGTCGGGCGGCTGCTTGCTGGCCACCCTGTGCGGCACCTTCTGGTGGGAAGGCGCTTTTACTATAGCGGCCCTGGCTTTCGTCAAACGCCGCAACAGCCAGCAGAAACCCATTCGCGAATCCCCCGTAAGCCCCCCGTCACGCCCGATACGTGGGGTATCGCCTCCTCGCCCTCGCTCCTGGCGCGGGACTTTCCCGTTCCCTTTGTCACGTTTTAGCGCTTCTGAACGTTATATGAGATGAACGTTCACGCAGCTGCAAGAAGTTAAACTGACAGAAAAGGAGGTGAGTCCTTGTCTGATTACAATCCGCTGAACGCCATAGAGCGCCTGTTTGCCCTGTACGAGCAGCAGATGTATCGCATTGCCTTCGCGGTGCTGAAAGACGAAGGGCAAGCCGAAGATGCGGTAATGACCGCGTTCGAGCGGGTGGTGCGGCGCCAAGGGGTGCCCTGCGACCCCGACTCCGCCCACGCCAAAAACCTTATGACCACCATGGCGCGCCAATGCGCCATCGACATTTACCGGAAAAACGCCTGGGAGCGCGAGCGCTTTGTGCAGGTTGCTGGCGATGCGGTTGGGTTGGCCGCCGGGGTTGGCATTAGCGCGGATGGCCCGGAAGAACAGGCGTTCGCGGCGTGCGCCGCCGCTTCCCAGGAAGGTGCTGCCTCAGGGATGAGCGCCCCCGAAGAGGGCGTTGATGCCAGTGCGGATGAGATGTTGGCCGCCCTTCCCGCCCCGTATCGCGAAGTGCTGAGAGACCGCTTTGTGGAAGAACGCTCCACGCGGGAGACCGCCGAGCATCTGGGGATCAGCGAGGCCAATGTGCGCAAACGCCAACAGCGAGGGCTTGATTTGCTCCGTCGAAAGAGGAATGGAGGGGAGTTCAATGAACCCCTGTACTGCCGATAACAATGATTGCAGAAACGAAGGCGGCGAGCTGCATCAGTTCTCCGCCAAATACGAAATGCGCAAACGGGCGCTGATTGCCGAGGTGGCCCGCGGCGAACAGGCGGCTCCTGTCGCTCGACCTGCTGTGGTGACGGCGCACAGCCAGGATCGAGGCCACTGGCGCCGCCGCTCCGCCAGCCCCCAGGCCGCGCGCAACCTGTCGTGGAAGATTGCCGCTGCGGTGGCGGCGGTGTGCGTGGCCCTGCCGGTGGGAGCCTATGCGGCGGCCAACCACGAGGAGTTGTTCGGGCAGCTGTTCGGCACCGATGCGCGCACCAGCACTCCGATGCAGACTTACGAGTACGAGAAAGGCGACGGCGTTTCCCACACCGCTACGATTCCCGCCCATGAATATGTGGATACTGATCCTCAGGTTGCCGAAGCTCTGCTGGGCAACTATCTGATGGATTCGCCGCAGGTGGTGCAGGCGGGGCCGCGCACGCTGACCATCAACTCGGTGGTGCGTTCGGAAAACGCCATGATCGTAGCCTATACCCTGCAGGATGACCCAGAGCATCCCACGCTGGTATGGGATGAGAGGAGCAACGTAACGAAGGGGGCGCAATTCGCCGAAGGAGCCTGCATGCGCTGGCGGTATATGACCGCGGCCGAAGCGCCGGAGTGGTTGAAGAACGCGGCGGCCGGCAGTGGCGAAGAGCCAGGCGAGATGCCGACGGAGTCGGCTTCATCCGATGCTGAGGCCTCTGATGTGTTTGCTCCCATTTACGGCAGCATCTACGTGGATCCGCAGCGCAGCACGGCCGACATGCTGTACTGCTACGAGTACCTGCTGTTCCCCGATGGCGTTCCCGAGAACACCGAGTTGAAGCTGGAAGTTGGTTGGAACGATGGCGCAATGAGGGAAATGGCGGACGCGGCGGAAACAGAAACCGTTGACCTGACGGCCATCCCGATGGTTCCGAGTACAACCCTGAAGGCGCAAAACGGCACTGAAGCAAGCCTATCGCCTCTGGGCCTGACCTTCGACATCGCCGATGTGTTTGGCGTTGATGAAGAGTACGCAGAGCTGGGACTGGTGAGTTCCATCGAGGTGAGGTATACGGACGGGTCCAGCTATGTGGTGCTCGATGGCGGCCAGAACCTAGAAAACATCATGTACATGCTGGGGAGCGGCACTAAGTGCGGCATGACGTTTAATCGTTTGGTTGATCCTGGGACGGTAGCTTCAGTGGAAGTGACCTTGCATGATGGCAAAACCGCAGTGCTGCAGTAGCAGATAGTTTAACGAGGTAAAACGTGGAAGGCTCCGGGCACCAAACCCGGAGCCTTGAGGTGACAGGGGGACGTACGCTTTTGGCACATCGGCTGAAGCCGATGTGCCAAAAGCGTACGTCCCCCTGTCACCCGGAAAAGGGCGGGCGCGGGCGTCTTTTGTTGGGAAAGAGGGCGCCCACCCTGGAGGGAGGATGCAAGCACCAATGGGTAATGGGGGAGTCGGGGGCTTGCATCCTGCCTTCAGGGCGCTCCCGCCGGGAGGAGGGGTTCGGCGGGAGCGAGGAATTGGCGAAGGAGCGCTGCTATTCCTCGGCGCTTGCGGCCATCTCCTCCAGCATCGCCTGGTCTTCGGCCAGGAAGCCTTCGGTGATGCGGCTGAGGCCCCGGTAGAAATCGGTTTTCGCGAACTTCAGCATTTCCGTGGTGAACAGCGGCGCCCAGGCCATCAGGTGCTCGTCCAGGAAAGTGGCCTGGCTGCGCACCAGCGCCAGGGCGTCGTCGCCGTTGCCGGCCCGCAGCGCCTCGGCGCACCGGAGCGCCAGCAGCTGCATGAATTCCAGCTCCAGGGCAATGTGGTCTTCGGCGTCTTTGAAAGACGGGTCCTTCTCCAGGCCGTTGGCGCGGAACAGGGCCAGGATTTCGGTGCGGGCGTCTTGCATCAGCAGGCGTCGCTCGGAGGTGTATACCGACTCGTAGGGGTAGGCGGCGGAGTGGCCGTCGATGCCGTGGCCCAGGAAGGTGCGCAGGTAGTCGGCCGCCAGCTCGGTGAGGGTGTTTTCCCAGGTCTTCGACAGGTAGCCCACCATCAGGCGGTAACCGCTGTCCACCTGGCCGTTGCCGGTGTTCAGGGGGAAGTGCACGGTTTTCAGCTCGTCCAGCAGGGGCTGATCCACCTCGCGGCGGTATAGGCGCGCCAGCAGGCCGTAGGTGGCGGCGCGGCTTTCCATGGCGCGGGCGATCTCATCGTAATTGGCGATGGCCTCAGGGGCAGTGTTGGTGGTCATGTTCGCTCCTTTCTACCAGACGGCGCCCATGGTGGACTCGGCGGCGATGGCGCGAATGCGCGCCTGCTCGGCCGCTTCGCTGGGGCTGTAGGAATCGTCCACGTCGGCCATCTCTTCCAGCAGCTGGTGGCCCAGCGGGGTAGTGTGCCAGCGGTTGCCCTGCCAGGCCACCGCTTCGTGCCGTTCCAGATTCTTCAGGAAGTGCTGGCTGAAGTAGCGGGGCTCTTGGATAAGGGGGTCGTCGTCGATGGCGCCGGAGAGCTGGGCCATGGATACGCCTTCATCGGCAGCGGCCAGGCGCAGGATGCGTTTGAAGATGGGCAGGTAGGCGGCCTCTTTCGCGAACAGCTGCTGGATGCGCTGCTGGGGGTTGTTGGCCTCAACCATCGCAAGGCCGGCTTCCGCTGCCACCCACAGCATAGTGGGCGCCTCGCCGGGGGCCAGGTACTCCACGCCGTTCTCATCAGTTTTCACCACCGGCTCCACCTCTACCTGGGCATAGGGGGTGCCGTCCTCGGCGATGCAGTCGATGGCGCCGGCCGCCTCTAGCATCGATAGCAGGTTGGCGCCCGAGTAGGTGGACTTGAAGTTGGCGTGCAGTTGCCGGAACTGCTGCAGCATCTCCTCGGTGGTGCGCGGTTGCTGGCAGGTGCGGATGAGCTGCAGCAGCATCAGCCGGTAGGGCTTCATTTGCGTGAACAGCTCGGCGGTGCGCTCTTCGGCGGGCCGCTGGCGATAGCCGTCGGATTGACGGCTGGGGGTACCCTCTACCGCTTCAATGCGGGTGGGGTCGGGCATTAAAAACTCGGTTACCGCTTCGTCGTCTTCCTCGATGCCATCGAAGATGCTGCTGTCGAAGTCGTCGGCCAGGGGGTCGTAGTCTTCTTCGAAGCTATCGAAGGCGGCGTTGTCACGTTCGGTCATGACGTCTCCTCTCTCTTTCCCAACGGCCTGCAGTTTAGGGAACGGAGGAGGGCGTCTGGTCATAGTGCCTCTATGATTTGCCAGTATGATTCCCAAGTATGATGTTCTGAGCAGGGGTTATGGGATGGGAGGACAGGGGACGGGGAGGCCGGGTGACAGGGGGACGTACACTTTCGACGCGTGCCAACGCGTGTCGAAAGTGTACGTCCCCCTGTCATGTCGTTGCTTGTTGTTGTACATTATATGTTGTACAATGACGGGAAAGATGGGAGGCGTTATGGCTGACGTGATGGTGACTGGCCGCATGGACGAGGCGAAAAAGAATGCCGGCTTGCAAGTTTTAGCACGTGAAGGGCTCAACGCGTCCCAGGCGGTGAACCTGCTGTTTGAGCGTTTGGCGGAAACGGGCAATGCGGATTTTCTCACGGGGAAGCGCGCGACCGATGAGGAGCGCTGGCACAGCGCGGCCCGGTACGTGGATGGCATTTCCCGGAAGCGGGTCAGCCGTTTCGACACCATGACGAAAGCGGAAATCAAGCGAGAGCGCCTGGCGGCTCGGGGGCTGATGGGCCGTGACTAAGCCGCGCCTGCTGTTGGATACGAACATCGTCATCGATTTTCTCAATCAGCGAGAACCCTTCTACGAGGATGCCCGGCTTCTCATGATTCTGGGGCGATTGGGCGAGTTCGAGCTGTGGGTTTCATCGTCGCAGGTGACCGACCTTGTATACATCCTTTCAGACGGCGGTCGCGCGCAACTGATTCCCGAGGTGCTGGAGCAGCTGCGTGATTTGCGCGGGTTCGTGAATGTGTACGCGGCGGGCGAGCGGGAGGTGGATGCCATGCTGGCGAAGGCGTGGCGCGACCCGGAGGACAGCCTGCTGTACGAGGTGGCCATTGCGCTGCGGGCAACCGCGCTGCTGTCGCGCAACCAGCGGGATTTCCCAGAGGGGCTTATTCCGGTGCTGGATTGCGGTGAGTTCTTCGCTTGGTGGAAAGAGCGAGAAGGCGTCGTCTACGGCGAAGTGGATTTTTAGGCGCCGGCCTGGCCGGATGAAGTGGGGAAGCGCCTCCACGGCGCCCGCATGGGGCTGTTGGTCTTCGTAGGGCAGAGATTCTATCTCTGCCTAAACGGACGGCCCTCCCACGGTCGCGGCCCAGGCAGACATAGAATGTCTGCCCTACGAAAATCGGGCCGAATACAGCGGTGTATGACGTTATCCCCGTCCCCTGTCATGCTTCGGTTTGTTCTTGCTCTACCAGGTCCATCAGTTCTTTCTGGGAGTGGACGTTCAGCTTGGCGTAGATGTGCCGCATGTGGGTGCGGGCGGTGCCTTCGGAGATGAACAGCTTTTCCTGGATGAAGGCGGCGTTGCGCCCCTTGGCCAGCAGGAACAGCACCTCGGCTTCGCGACGCGACAGCAGGTAGCGGTCGGCCACGATCTCGCACTGGCGGCGGAAGCGGCCTTGTTGTCGCCGCCCCTCCTCGTCCGGGACGGAGGTGCGATCTTGGACAATTGCGACAGCTGGAGATGATTTTGTCGGAGCCTCATCGGAAACGCAAAGCTCCTCTGCAGCAACGCTTGTGGTGGTTTCTTGTGAAACAGGGGACGCAGCCATCGCCGCTGGTTTGTTGTCTTTGGCGGATGCAGAGTCGTCCGGGGAAGTTTCAACTGTTGCTGGAGAACATGCAGGACCGTTGTAGTCGGCAGGCGCATTGCTGGTGGTGGTAGCGAAGAGGAAGTCCTCGTCAAATGTTAAAGCAGGACAAGGGGTTCCTCGCTTTAAGAGCTTCAGCATTTCCTTGTTGGTGGGTAATAAGGCGAACCCTATGCAGAGCCAGGTAAGAACTGCTACTAAATTTTGCGAAGCCATTTCGGCAGTAATTATAGAAATGTCTGCAGGGGGATTGAACAGGGCCTGCACCAAAATGCCTAAGGCCAGAGCGCCGCGCCCCAAACCGAAGGTCTGGAATGCACTGATGCGGTAGCGCTGGGAGATGTCGGCGTAAAACATCCAACAGCAGCTCTCTATGAGCAGGTAGCCTGTAAGTTGTAACCCGCTGTTAAAAAGACTTGCGTATTGATTATCGAATAGGGCGACTGCAAGGCAGGTGGCTGAAACTGGCAATAAGGTACGGAACATGTAGTTTACCGTGGAATGCTGGAGTATGGCAGCCCCCAGAACAAGAAGCCCTGCCATCAGACAGGCTGCCATGAGCACGACCGCGTTGGTCACCTCCGAGGTGGGGAGCCAGATTGTACCGATTAGCACATAGTGACGAATGCCGCCGATAGCCAAGCCGAAGAGGAAGCTTGGAGCAATGATGTGTAGGGCGAAAGAGGCTTTTTGTACGGAGATAGTGTAGGAGGCAAAGGAGAGCCGATCAACCAGCTGACGGCTGCAGCTTTGTAGACAGAAAAACTCGGCAAGAGGAATGAGCACGGCGACGATTGCTGAGAAGGCGGGGCTTATGGAGCCAATAACAGAAATTGCCAAATAGGCAAGGGAGGCCACAGGAAGAGAGAACGCCGCACCGAGAGAAATGGTGGGAGTCTCGAGGACGCTAAAGGAGACCCCATAGCTCATCAGAAGCACGGCTGAACCGACGCCGGTAAGGAAGCCCGATGCAATAATGCAACTCCAGCCCAAGAGAGAGGCAGTTGTGCAGCCGAATAGAAGAAACCCTCCTAGAACGGTGGCTAATGCCGCGATGAGTCGATTGCGGTTGCGGTGATCGGGAGTGTCAAAGATGCGACACATCTGGGGAAAAAAGACGACATAGACAAAAAATGTGGTTAGGAAAAAACCAAGTGAGGCAATCTGACTTATCGATGATGTTTCAGCGGTGGCGGTGGCAAAAAAGAGCCGGTTGGCAGAAAACTGCATCGAAAACATCCAAGTAAAGCGGATGCCAAAGCCTATGACGAGTGCAGGGGAAATCTCGCCAAAGGCAAAACCGTCGTCTTTATCGACCGCAATGGTTATTTTTGGCAACCGCACGTCTCGTCCCCCTTTGCTGCAATCGCGAGCAATCCCCTTCTCTATCTTAAATCATACCTTTTAGCGCTTTCCCAAAAACTTCTCGTTAGCTGGGCTTGCTGGCAAAAATCAGCGAGTTGGTATTACGAACATAAGTTCGATGTTTGAATAAAATCAGCGTATCCCTGTGAGGTCATTGGTTTCCGGGGTCCTACTATGAGCCGGTCGGTCCGGCGGTTTATGCGCCGGGCTACCCCGAAGACGAGAGAGAGGAAAGGTGGGGTTTATGACTCAGCTCACGATGTCGCGTCGCAGCTTCATGAAGACGATGGCGATAACCGGAGCCGCCGCCGCGCTGGCAACCACCGCCGCCGCGCCTAAGCAGGCGTTGGCTGTGGAGGAGAATGCGAGCACGGGCGAGGTGAAGCGTGTGCGCAGCTGCTGCCGCGCATGTGGCAAGGTGGAGTGCGGTGTGTGGGTGACCGTGCAAGACAACAAGGTGTTGAAGGTGGAGGGCGACGAATCGGCACCCCAGTCGCGTGGTCATTGCTGCGCGAAAAGCCAGTCGTCCATGCAGGCGCTGTACCATCCCGATCGCGTGCGCTACCCTGTGAAGCGCACCAATCCCAAGGGCAGCGACGATCCCGGTTGGGTGCGTGTCTCCCTCGATGAGGCCTTTTTGTTGGCGGGCCAAAAGTTGGGTGAGATTAAGGACAAGTTTGGCGGCCAGTCCATTTTCGTAATGTGTGGCACCTCTCGCGTATGGTCAATGGGTCCCTATTTCAGCATGAAGCAACTGTTTGGTACTCCCAACGCCCATTTGGCCTACCAGGTGTGCAAGGGCCCACGTCACTTCGCTGGAATCATGACCGATGAGATGGGCTCTCCGTGGATGGAAGTGGAAGCCGAGCCAAAGGTATATGTGCAGTGGGGCACGGCGCCGGAATACTCCAATTACGATTGTACCAACCGCACGATTTCTGATGTGGCCCCCCATGCGGAAAGCCATATCATCGTGGACCCGCGTGTTACACCGTTGGGGAAGGAAGCCGATGTGTGGTTGCCGCTGCGCCCTGGCAGCGATGGCGCCATTGTGCTGGGTTGGACTAACTGGGTAATCGAAAACGAGGCCTACGATGACACCATGGTGCGCCGCTGGTCCAACGCCCCGTTTTTGTTTATCGAAGACAAACCGTGGCTTACCGAAGGCTGGTTGCCGGAGGCTAATGGCGGGATTGATATGAAGACCAAGCTGCTGACTGAGGCTGACCTGGTGGAAGGCGGCAAGTACCAGCGCTTCATGGTGTGGGACGAGAACAACAACCGCCTTACCTATTGGGATGCCGAAGAAGGCAAGTGGGAAGGGGAAGAGCACCGTGTTCCCACTGATGGTCGCTTCATCAAGCATCCGCTCACCGGACTGGTGGCCGACGTATGGTTGCCCACCCCGTCGTCTTTTGCCGACCCTGCAACTGAGCCAGATCGTTTTCCTGAGGGCGCTGATGCCTGCAATCCTCTGGGATTGCCGAAGTCCCCGGCGCTATTCCCGGGAGAGGTGGAAGTGACGCTAAAGGACGGAAAGTCCTATAAGGCTCGCACCGTATGGGACGCCTTCCATGATTTGACCAGCCAGTATGACTTCGCTACCGTGGAGCAGATTACCGGCGTGCCGGCCGATAAGCTGGAAGAAGGCGTGCGCATCTGGACCACCCGCATCGATCCCGACTACGGCAACGGCGGCCTGCACTTCCAGCTGGCCTGCGACCAAAACGGTAACTCCATTCAGAACAACCGTGGCCTGCAGATTCTCTCCTGCATTACCGGCAACTCTGACGAACCGGCTGGGAACAGGGGCTCTACGAAGACCCAGTTTAACGGCAGCCCTGGATTCTTCGGCATGCAGGCGTCCGCTCCCTTTGGGCCGGCGGCAAAAGTGTGGCCCGGTCGCGATTACAGTCTGGAGGATATGGCGAAGTACGTACAGGATTTTGTGCAGTATCTGCTGGACAATAATTCACCCTTGGCGGAGCGCTATGGTAACAAGGTGCCCAGCCATGACGAGGCCGTCATTATTGCAAAGCGTATGGGCGGTGCTATGCTGAGCTCACAGAGCTGGCCCATTCCCAAGACTCCGTTTGAGCGTGGGGCGGCTCAGGTAGATGCTGAGCGCTTCCCCTTGAACCGCTATTGGGCGCGTTGGGCCGACTCCAACACCATTTGGGACGCTTGCTTGCAGAACGCCGATGTGGCCTACAGCGTGCATGAAACCCCTTACGAGATTCATGGCGGCGTGTGCCAATCTGGCGACATCATGAACATGGGGAACATTACTCGCTCGTGGGACGCCACCAAGGAGCTGGATTTTTTTGCTGACATTAACCTGTGGTTCTGCCCCAACAACGGCAACGCCGACGTCATCTTCCCCTGTGATCACTGGCTGGAGATTGACACCACCCGCGTGTCCCAGGGTGCCGGCGGCATGTTCGGCTGCGGCTGCAAGGCGGTGGAGCCCACCGGCGAAACCATCTACGACCCCGACTGGAATGTGGGTATGTACAAGGCGCTCGGTGTGCCGTGGAACACTAAAGATCCCGATGCTGCACCGGCTCAGAACTTGAATTTCGCGCCGCAGTGTGCTTCGGTTATCGCCGAATGGACGGAGAAGCTGGGTGACGACTACGATGCTTCCGGAGCCCCCAGCTACTTATGGCCCGACCATGACCGGGTGCTGAAGGACAATGTGGACGCCTGGAAGACCGCCGAGTTCCCCGACGGCCCCACCTGGGCGCAGGCGAAGGAGCACTTCCAGAAGAACGGCTGGATGGACTGCCGCGAGTGGCATCCTGAGCGCTGGGGCACTTATCGCCGTCATGAAATGGGATGGCGGCGTCAACAGGCTGGCTTCAATTTGTTCCCCCTGGTTGACTTGCATCCTGGCTTTATGACGCCTTGCGGATTGGTGGAAATCTGGTCCCTAATCTGCGAAGCCTATGTGGGAGACGAAGCCAAGTTCCCCGCCTATGTGGAGCCCCCCACCTCACCAATCTCCACCCCCGAGTTGTTCGACGCATCGCTGGCCGACCAAATTGATACCACCGACTTTATGCTGCCGGAGTATGTTGACGACCTGAAGGCCATGCCGGAGAACTCGTTCCTCATGACTACGGGCTCGCGTCAGCCGGTGTACTTCCACAGCGAGCATCGCCAGCTGCCCTGGTGCCGCGAGCTGTGGCCCAGCCCCCGCGTGGAGATGAACCCCAACGACGCCGAGCGCCTGGGGCTGAAGCAGGGCGACTGGGTGTGGATTGAGAGCCCCTGGGGCAAGGTGCGCGAGGTGCTGGATGTGTATTACGGCATCAAGCAGGGCGTGGTGAACGCCAACCATGCCTGGTGGTTCCCTGAATTTGACACCGCGAGCCATGGCTTTGAGACCGTATCTATCAATTGTGTGATGAATCCCTACGGCCAGTGCTCTGTTGCCGGTTGCGCCAACATGCGCTCCACCCCGGTGCTGGTGTACAAGGCCACGGCGGAGAATTCGCCGTTCGGCAACCCGGTGCCCTGTGACCCCAATGGCAACGAGTGCATCCATGATGCTTCCGACCCGCGCCTGAAGGAATGGGTGCAGGCCGGCAAGGGCAACCGCGCGCGCTTCGAGGGCGAGCCGGATTGGACAGGAGATGTGATCTAAATGACCCAATTTGCAATTGTCACCGACCTCAACCGCTGCGTTGGGTGCCTGGCTTGCTCTACCGCGTGCAAGGCCGTGAACGGCGTAAACGTGGGCGACTTCTGGATTAAAACGCTGCGCATCGGCCCCACCCCCATCGAGGGCGGCAGCGGCGACTGGCCCGATGTGGAGATGTACTTCCTGCCCATCCAGTGCCAGCACTGCGCCGAGCCGGAGTGCGTGAAGGTGTGTCCCACCGAGGCTTCTCGCAAGCTGGAGGACGGCACCGTGCAGGTGGACAAGGAGAAGTGCATCGGCTGCCAGTTCTGCGCCATGGCCTGCCCCTACGGCGTGCGCTACTTAAACGAAGAGGAGCGCGTGGTGGAGAAGTGCACCCTCTGCGAGCAGCGCACTTCCCAGGGGGAGCTGCCCCAGTGCGTTTCCCAGTGCGGCTCGCGCGCCCGCTTCTTCGGCGATTTGGAGAAGGGCATCGCCACCTTCGAGGCGCCGGCCCCCACGCAGGACCTGTCCACCGACTACGACACCATGACCGGCATCCGCACCACGCTGGCGGATTGGGTGGAGCCTTGGAGCGACTCCGACGTGTACACCCTCACCGACGTGGGCAACGGCCCGCAGATCCAGTACATTCTGCGCAATCGCAAGTGGCAAGGCTAGCGGACGGTTCTAGCGCTTACAGCTGCAAGGGAGCTTGTCCCACGTGAGGCAAGCAGCCAAGGGATACTAGACAAGGGCGCTCCTTCGGGGGTGCCCTTTCGCATCTAGAAGCCTATTTCGGAGTAAGCGAGGCCGCGGGTTTCTTCCATCCAGGAGAAAACTCATCGCAATCCATTACCGGAATGAGGCCCTCGGGAAAATCGGACTGGTTCCGGGAGATTACGGCGTCTGCATTTAGCGCAAGGGCAATTTCGTGCAGGGGAAAATCCTCCGGGTCTTTCCAGGTATTTCCAAGCATTGCGTCTATTTCCCGTTCGCTTGTGGCTAAAACGTTCACGAATGTGCGAAGGCTTTGCAGCTGCTGCAGCACTTCTGGAAGCTCTTGTCTTCTTCCCCCGTTGGAAAGCATGTACACAAGACCGGTCACCTGCGAAGAGGAGATCCACAGATCAAATTCCCCGAACTTTCCGAGGGCCATCAGTGGATGGGCGCTTTCGAAAAAACGGTTCCCTCATATTGAGAAAATCGATCACGATGTTGGTATCTAGCAGCAGCTGCGGCTTATTCATGGTCGGTCAATCCGTGTGTTGCCAGGCGACTCAATTTCGCTTCCGTCTTGGACATGGAGTCGAATTGGCTGGCGCGCTTTCGGGGGATGGAGTCCACGAAACGCAGTGCTTCTTCCCATCGGTCTTCTGCGGAACTTGTCTGACCAGTTAGGAAATCGGCGTTGCCGGTTTCTGCCAAACGATCGAACAGAAGGTTGATTGCCTGAGACGCATTAAGCCCCGCGGCTTTCAAAACGCGTATACCAGCAGCTTTTTCCCTTCGGGCATGCGCCCAGTAACCATTACGTCTGCCATGATGGCTCCTTCCGTTAACAGGAGCGTACAACATGATATGTACAACATACAAGTCGCGGAGGAACTGTTTCGATTCCGGATAAATAGCTTTCCGAACTAATCACCTTGCAGCTAAATCCATCTAGGCCGTGGCGCTCTGTCCAAGCCATCGGCTTTCCGGCATTGATCCTCTTCACCTATAGGCCGTGATAATCTTGTAGTCATACTCAGGATAATCTGGTAGTCAAATGTTGGATAATCTTGTATTCATACTCAGGATAATCTGGTATTCTCGACCTAACGCACAATTTCAATGCATACAGCCTGCATCTTGAAAGGCCAGATGAAACCATGATAAAGCGCTCTATCGCCGATACGCTAAGACATAACTTGGCGCATTTTCCCCTTGTGTCTTTGACGGGACCCCGCCAAAGCGGGAAGACTACCCTGTTGCGAAATGAGTTCCCTGAGTTCTCCTATGTATCCCTGGAAGATCCTGATGTACGTGCGATGGCTCAGGATGACCCGCGATCCTTCCTCTCTCTTCATGGGAAGCATACTATTTTCGATGAGGCCCAGCGAGTTCCAGAGCTCTTTGCGTATCTCCAAGGCGAAGTAGATAAAACAGGAGAGCCTGGGCAATATCTTGTCTCGGGGTCGCAGAATTTCCTTCTTATGGAGGCAATTTCGCAATCGCTTGCGGGGCGAGTTGCCGTGCGGTACCTTCCCCCTCTGTCTTATAGCGAGATGAAAAAGGCTGATCGGCTTCCGGCAACCGTAGGGGAATGGGTCGTGCGGGGCGGCTATCCCCGGCTATATGATGTGCCGATAAGTCCCGATGAGTATTTCCCCAGTTACATCCAGACGTATCTCGACCGCGATGTGCGCCGCGAGCTTGGTGTTGTCAAAATTGCAGAGTTCAACCGCTTCGTCTCTTTGTGCGCATTGCGCATAGGGAATTTAGTCAATGTTCAGGCTCTTGCAACAGAATGCGGGATCAACGTGCGTACCGCGAAAGAGTGGCTCTCATTGCTCGAGCAGAGCTTCATCGTCCATTTGTTGTATCCATATCATTGCAATTATGGTAAGCGTCTTGTCAAAACCCCAAAGCTCTACTTCACTGATACCGGACTTGCCTGCACGTTGCTGGGAATCGAAACCCCCGAAGATTATTTAACGAGCGACTTCAAGGGAGCACTATTCGAGAATGCCGTTTACACCGAGCTACTGAAAGAGGCATACGCTCAAGGACAGGTACCGAAATTTTACTTCTGGAGGGATTCCTCTGGCCGCGAAATTGACCTGCTCACAGAAAAGGGCGGATCGATTCAGCGGGCTATTGAAATAAAGGCTTCTGCCACCTACAACCCGAAATTCTTCGGCACGCTTGATGTGCTTGGTGAGAGCTTAGGCATACCTCCAGAAGCTCGCGAAGTTGTTTACTCGGGCGATGACAGCATGGAAACTCGACATGGACTAGTGCACGCTTTCGCGAATTTGCCTTAAAGGGCTATCGCGCTACAACGAACGGAGAAACCGATAGTTGCGTCAATTTAGCCAAAATGACCACAGAATTTGGTGGGCAAAGGTACACGGATCCGGTAGCTTAATTGACAGCACCGAAAGACCGCCATTGCTCATGGACAAGCAAGCCAAGCGAATTGAAAGTGCGCGTCTGCCGGAGAAAAGGGCGAGCAGTTTTTGATGCAAAGACATTCGTCCGCGATAAGAAGAGGTACACCATGAACCAAGAAATTGCTGCCCGTTTGGTGGAGTACCGGCTTGATGCAGGGTTAAGCTAGGAGAAGTTAGCGCAAAGGCTGAGCGTATCTCGGCAGGCCGTCTCCAAATGGGAGCGGGCGGAATCGCTGCCGGATATTGGCAACGTTTTGGCCTTGGAGGATCTTTATGACGTGACGGTGGATGAACTGTTGCGGGGGAAGGGGCCAGGAAGCCTGGAATGCAACAGCGACAACGCCGAACATTCCAATACGCTCGTATCGGCCGATCAAAGGATTTCGAATTAAACAGGGGAGGGCGAACTCATTCGCACGTTCGCGGTTGCGACAGTCATCGTTGTCGTTGTGCTGCTGCTGGAGGTGGTGGCCTTTACCCTCGCTTTCATGCCAGGTGGCTTTGCCGTGCAATCCGAGGATGATTCTTATGAGGTGTCCGCGACGTATCCGATGAAGGACCTTGTGGATAAGGATTTCTTTGCTGTAGCGCGAAGGTTGAAAATCTTTCTCTAATGAATCTAGCCCTCCACCAGTATTCCGGCAGTGCGTTTTTCGAAGGCGATACTGTCATGAATGGGCGTGCGGAACTTGCCCAGGGGCTATTGAATATGGAGGGCAGTTTCTCGCAAGCAATGGATCTGGTTCAAAATAACGGTGATTCCACCATCATTTGTCAGGGAGATGCTTCGGATACGATGCAGGTTGAGGTAAATGGCGGCCTTGCCTCTGAGGGCTGTCTGTTGCATTACGAACGCAGCGGAGGAGGGTTGATACCCTACTTTCCCGATGCGGACGCTTTCCCGGATCTTTCTCAGCCAGCGGGATCCTTCAGCGTTGGAGACGAGAAGACCGTAATCAATGTGAAGATCACCGGAGGAGCCCTGGCAGTAGGGAATAGGCTGAGAATCAAACCGGGAGAAGCGTATAAAGAGTCCAACTAACGGTGAAGCGTAGACCCATGCTGATTGGACAGCATAACCCCATCTCAAAGTAGGAGAATTAGCCAATTCAGCTAAGGAAAAATAGGTCATTCCAACTAATTCTTACCGGGGGAATCTAGCCACGGAGATGAATTTCCGTGGCTTTTCTTTTTCATACAGTAGCAGCGCAGTTTGACGGAGAAGACTGCAGTGTATGAAGGAGGATTCCAATGAAAGCTACCGGCTGGGAGCAAGAGGAGGAGCTGCGGGGGGCAAGCGCCTTATGCAACCTTTTCGCCAACTTTCTTAACACTAAGATTTCTGTGGGAGACGCCGAATATGCAACGGGGCTCATGGAGGCGCTCGAGGGCCTTTGGGCTTCAAGTGCCCGTCAAGAGGATTCCGCTCTCGGAGCGGCAGAGGCCTCGACGGATGAAAGCCTTCTTGCGGCCGCAAAAGCCGCTATGGCAGCTGATGCAGTGGCCGCCCAAGAACGACTGGCGGTGGAGCGCACTCGCTATGTGCGTGGGCTTCGCGCCGGCAATTCGGTCAAGCCTCCGTTCGAGTCGCTATATCTGACGGAAAACGATTCTCTGGAGGAAATAGCGTCGGTGGCAGGCGCTTACCGCGTTGCAGGATTTCAGCTGACCGAGGAGTTGTTGAACCGCCCCGATTCCCTTGCCACTGAGTTGTCCTTCCTGGCTCAACTCTTCGGCGAAGCCGCGCAGGCAGTTTCAAGGGACGACATAGAAGCCGCCCATGCTTTGTGCCAGGAGGCGGGTAAATTCACTCGAAATCATCTTGGCAAATGGGGGCCTTCCTACTGCGAGCAAGCGGCAGAGGCGACCGACAGCGAACTATTCCGTCTTGCGATGATTCTAATGGGAGATTTCATCAAAAGCCTAACTGAAGAAGAGGAGGGGAAAGGGAAAACCAACTGCAACTAGCAATAGGGATAGAAAGAAGGAAAAGAGAGAGGATAGGTTATGGAAGGAACGAAAAACAGCGTCAGTCGTCGCAGCTTCTTCAAGGGGAGCATGGCGCTGGCGGCTGCAGGGCTGGCTGCGGGCGGGCTAGCAGAAGCTGCCCCCATCTTCGCCTATGCCGAGAGCAATGAAAGCTCCGGTGAAGTGGTACGCAAGGGCCATTGCGCCGGCTGCTTCTATGCGAAGTGCACGCAACTCTACCATGTGAAGGATGGGGTGCTCACCTACGTTGAGGGCGATCCGGATGGCTTGTACAACAAGGGCAAGTGCTGCGTGCGCGGTGCCGCGGCTCCCATGCGCGTCTACAACCCTTATCGCATTAAGACCCCCATGAAGCGCACCAATCCCGAAAAGGGTCTTGAAGTGGATCCCGGTTGGGTGGAGATAAGCTGGGACGAAGCTCTGGATGAAATTGCCGAGCGGCTCATCGCCGTCAGGCAGGACAATCCCGCGAAGCTGATTTACCTGCCGGGCTTCCCCAGCTGGCATTTCCCCATTGTGGGAGCTGGTTGGCCCTTCGCCACGGTTTTCGGCACCCCCAATGTAAAGAGCGCCACTGGTTCGCTTTGCTCCGTGCATTTGGCGGCGGCTCACGTTCATGGCGAGTTTGTCCAGACCTCCGAGATGAATTACTCCAAATATGTTCTGTGCGTGGGCGCCACAGTGGGCCCGAACCACGGTGTTGCCGACGCCGGCACCGATTTCATCATCGACAAGATTGAAAATGGCACCCGCATGGTGGTGGTTGACCCCCGCTGCGGCATAGAGGCCTCGCTGGGAGAGTGGGTTCCCATCAAGCCGGCCACAGACCTCGCTTTCCTGGAGGCGGTCACCCACAGTATTCTGTTCGAAGTGGGCAAGTACGACGAGTGGTTCGTGAAGAACCGCACCACCGGCCCTTACTTGATGGCGCCCTCTGGCGACGACTACATGCGCGATCCCGCGACGAACAAACCGCTGGTGTGGGATTCTGCCGCCAACGGCGCGAAAACCTTCGACGATCCGACAATTGGCGATTTGGACTTCGCGCTTGAGGGTACCTATGAGGTGCAGGGGCAGGCGGTGCAGCCGGCGTTCCAGTACCTTCTGGACACTGTGCGCGAATACACGCCGGAATGGGCGGAGGAAATAACCACCGTGCCCGCCAGCACCATTCGCCAGATCGCCGCCGACTTGGTGGAAAACGCCCAGATTGGCGCCACAGTGGAAATCAACGGCCAAACGCTGCCGCTGCGCCCGGCCCACGTGAATCCCTCCCGTGGCTGCACCTGCCATCGTGATGGCCAGGCGGCCTTCTGGATGGCCATGGTCATCAACGAGCTGTTGGGAGCCATTGCCGTTCCTGGCGGCAACACTGTCATAAATTACAACGGTCACTGCCTGCAGCCGGACGAGGATGGCGTGGTTATTTCCGAGGCTATTGCCAAGAATAGCCGTAGCCCCTATTACGAGTGGCGGTACCCGTTTGACGCTCTGGACGTGCCGGAGCTCATTCCCTACTCCTACTGCCCGGGTAACCGCTACATTTGGACCCTTCTCGATCCCGAGAAATACCACGTGGACTATATGCCGGACATGTTCATTGGCTTCGGTTGCAGCCTGTTCTCGAAGGGCGGCGACCCGGCGGTCATCGAAGAGGCTCTGAAGAAAATCCCCTTCATGGTGCATTACACCTACGCCGAAGACGAGATGGCCATGCTCTCCGACATCGTTCTGCCGGACTTGACCAACGTCGAAGCCGACGTGTTTTACGAGAATTCCGCCTATCGCCCTGGCAACGGTAACGTGGGCCGCAGCTACGTGGGCCACAAGCGCATCATCGAACCGCTCTACGGCCAGCCGAACCCCGATGACTTCTTCCTCCAGCTTGCGGACAAAGTGGGCTTCTTGACCGGCAACGGCATGAACTGCCTGGAATTCGCCATGAACAAGCGTTGGCAGATGAAGCCGGAGTACGAGTTCGACACCTCGCGCGCCTATACCATCAACGAGATGCAAGAGCTGCGCATGAAGAACGTTTTCGGCCCCGATGCCAGCTGGGACAAGCTGGCCGAGACCGGCTACTACGAAGTGATGCTGCCGGAAAACGAGCAGTACAACTACTCCATGTTCCCGGGCAAGACCACCCGTCATCCCCTCTACAACATTGCGGTGGTGAAGGGCCTGAAGCAGCTGAAGGCCGGCCTGGCGGAAGCTGGAATCGAATACCCCCTTGGCCAGGAATTCATGGACGATTACGAGTTCTACGCGAAGGGATTCCCCAGCTGGAAACCCACCCCGGTAATGACCGCGGGCGACGATTTCGACCTGAACGGCGTTGTATTCAAGATTCCCCAGTTCCTGTTCGACGTTGCCGGCTGCGTGCAGAACCCGATGCTGGTGGAGACGGCGCTCACCGACAGCCTCCAGGGCAAGATTCTCATCAACCCTGTCACGGCGGAGCGGAAGGGCTTGGCCGATGGGGATATGGTGTATGTGCAGAGCCAATACGGCACGGAAATTGGGCCGTACCCGGTGAAGACGACGAATTTGGTGCATCCCGATGCCATGGCTGTGGCGGGCGGCAATGCCAGGTATTCCGCAAACCTTGATCCTCTGGTGAAACAGCATGTGAAGTACAACAAGCTCATGTCCACCGCCTATGAAGCCGTGGATGTGCTGTCGGGCGGTCTGGAAGTAAGCCCCGCCGTCAAGCTGATCAAGGCCTAAGCGGGAGAGGAGGACGATATGAAATTGGGAATGGTCATCAAGCCATCGCGCTGCATCGGTTGCGACGGTTGCACGGTTTCCTGCAAAACCTACAACGCCTTGGGGCCGAATGTGGTTTATCGCAAAGTGCATAAGTTCGAAGTGGGGAAATATCCCAACGCCAAGCGCGCTAGCTTCCCCGCTCTTTGCAACCACTGCGAGAATCCCGCGTGCGAAAAAGTATGCCCCACCGGTGCCACCTACAAGGACGACAAAGGGCGCGTGCAGGTGGATCCCGACAAGTGCATCGGCTGCCGCATGTGCATGGGCGCCTGCCCCTATGGGGCTCGCACCTTCAACTGGGGGCCGCAGCAGAGCTACTTCCCCCACTCTGAAGCAGGCAACGTCATAGACGAAGCGGTGGCGCCCCGCCATCGGGTGGGCGTGGCCGAGAAGTGCACCATGTGCAAGAACCGCACTGACGAGGGGCTGGATCCGCTGTGCGTGCACAACTGCCCGGCGCGGGCATTGGTGTTCGGCGACTTCGACGACCCCACGAGCGAGGTCTCGAAACTGGTGGCCACTGGCAGGACCTACACGCTCCTTCCGGAAAAGGGCACTCTGCCGCAAGTTCACTATATGGACTAGGAGAAAAGCAATGGAAAAGACATCTTCTGGATTCAAGGCGCTCTGCGGCGCACTTGGCTTGATTGCCGCTGCTGGTGTGGCTGTGTGGATTTACCAGCTAATGGGCGGCCTTGCGGTGACCGGCATGAGCGACGGCACTTCGTGGGGCCTGTACATCACCTGTTTCATGTTCTTTGTGGGCCTTTCTGCCGGCGGTCTGATTGTGGCTTCCTCGGCCAGCGTGTTCCACATCGAGGAGTACAAAAAGGTTGCGCTGCCGGCCATCATCCTGTCGACGGTGTGCATCTGCTGCGCCGGCATGTTCATCTTCATCGACTTGGGCGGCATACAGAATGTGTGGCGCATGCTGGTGGGGCTAAACTTCATGTCGCCGCTGGCTTGGGACATGATCGTCATCACGCTGTACCTGATAATCAACATCATCTATCTGGTCATGATGACTTCCAAGAACCTCGAGACTCGGTCCAAGGTGCGCATCGTTTCCCGTTTCGCGCTGCCGGTGGCCATTCTGGTTCACTCGGTGACCGCATGGATCTTCGGCCTGGAGATTGCCCGCGACGGCTGGTACACCGCCATTATGGCGCCGCTGTTCGTGGTTTCCGCTATGGACTCCGGCCTGGCGCTCCTGCTCCTTGCACTGGCGGGGCTTCAGAAGGCCGGTTGGTTCACCGTGGAGAAGAAGCTGTTCTCTAACCTTGCCGGGCTTTTGGCCACCTGCGTTGCCATCGACGGCTACATGGTGGGTTGCGAAGCCCTCACCATGGCCTACCCCGGTGCCGAAGGGGCGGATATGCTGGCCATCATGACCTCCGGTGCCACTGCCCTCTTCTTCTGGATTGAGCTGATAGTGGGCATTTTGGTTCCCTTCTGCATCCTGGTGTTTGCGAAGAACCGTCAGAAGACGGGAATGGTGGTCTTTGCCAGCGCCTGCGTTGTGGTGGGCGTCTTCTGCAAGCGCCTGTGGGTGCTGCTCACTTCTTTCGTCGGGTTCGCCGTCTCCACTCCGTTGGGCGTGATCGGCGGCGCGGAGGTTTGGGAGGCCACCGTGGGTTACTCGCCCACCTGGGCAGAGTATGTGATAGTGGCTGGCGTTTTTGCCCTAGGCACGCTGGCCTTCCTGATCCTTTCCAAGAAAATGCTCGGAGGATCCAAGAAGGCAGCAGCGGCTGGTTCTAAGGATCCTGCTCAGGAGGCTTTGGACGGCTTGGTGACAGAGGGGGCCGCCTCGTAAGCGCCTGCGGGCAAATGACATAACGAAAGCTTGCACCAAGCGCCTCTTCGGGGGCGCTTGGCAATGCTTTTACTGTGGTAGGATTTTTTGAAGCCAGTGTTTCGCAAGAGAATGCGGTAGACCGTCCGAGCCTGCCGTAGGAGGGATGGGAAACCATGGGGGAAACGATTCACGGGGGTGCCATTTGGGGCTCGGTCAAAAAATCGGATCTGCTGGCGGGTGTTGCCCTGGCGCTTCTGTTCGCAGCGTTTTTTCGGGCATTGGTGGGAGCCACGACGTTTCGCTCGATGGGCGAAGTGGGCTTTCTCATTGGGGCCAGCAGCGCTTTGGCGTTAGGCCTGCTAGTGGGAATTACCACCGCATTGCCGGCACGATTGCCGGCGATCCTCGCTGCTTCAATGGCGGCGGGTGCTTTGGTGGATTCGCTTGTGGCTGTTGTCATAGGCCGGGCGAGCACCGTTGCGCTTACGCTGGTGCTCGTATTGCTGGGGCTTGCGGCTCTGGCGGCCTATTTCGCTATGACAAGGAAGGCCGAGGGCTTAGAACAATTCGCTAGCCGTGCTCCATTGTCCTATAAGCTGCTCGCCTTCCCTTTGGGCTATCTTCTTCTGCTGGTGGTGGCAATTGGAACGGTGTTTGGCTGTGTTTTCATGGTTCATGTAGGGGGACTCAATAAGGGGCTGTCGCAGCTGGGGTTTTTCGTGGGCTGCATTTTCGCCGGCGCAGTGGTGCTTGGCCTGCCCTGTCTTACAAAAACGCGGCCGCTTGAAGTTTTGGCGAAGGCAATGCTGGTCTTTCTAGTTGCGGGGCTTTCTTTATTCCTGCTCTTCCAGGCGTCGTTTGTCTCGCTCATGATTTTGGCCATAGGGTTCTGTTGCTTTATGGCGTTGGCGCTTCGCATGGCGTTCGACTTTTACGCCACCTTCTCTTTTCCTCTCCTGCTGCCGGTTTGCTTGGTGGCGCTTTTGTTCGGTTCAATTTTGACAGGGCTTTTCTTGGGTCAGTTGCTAGTGCTCAGCGGATCGATAGAGAACTTAGATGTGTTCACCGTGGCCTCCATGGGATTGGTGAACTTAGTCACCGTGTTGGGTATGGGCACGAACCACAGCTGGGACACCTCTCGCCTTGTTGTCCAAGAAAGTCTTGCACCGCGGGAGACTGCAAGCGCTCGGGCGCTGTGGAAGGAGTCCGTGGAAGAAATGGCTCGGGAGCACGGCCTTACTCGTCGGGAGACCGAAGTGCTGGCGCTTATGGCCCGCGGCAGGAACGCTGCCTACATTGAGGAGCAGTTGGTGGTGTCGAACCATACGGCCCGTGCCCATATTCTCAACATTTATAAGAAGACCGATCTTCATTCCCAGCAGGCGGTAATCGATTCGGTAGAGCAGCGGGTGGAAGCAAAACGCGAAACTTCTGGTTCAGCTGAATCTTGATTTGCAGAGGTACGGATTAATTAGGTGTCGGGATAACGGCAGGTTGCGGAGATGCCCCCTATCCCTCTTCCCATTCGACAAGGGCGAAGTCGTCCATGTCTTGGGTGGTGTGCAGAACGCGCCAGACCGTTAGGGTGTTCGCGGAGAACGAGTAGAACAGGCGGTAGCTCCCCACCAGGAAGCTGCGGCGGTTATGGTGCTTCAGGTAAGTGTCATTGAATTCGCGCCCCAGCATTGGCTGGCCACAGAGCAAATCGAGGGCTTCCAGCAGCTGCGCATACCAGTTCTCAGCTGCTTGCGGAGAGTGAAGGACCATGCTGATGTAGGTGACAATGGATTCGACGTCAAAGGCCGCGCGGGGACGGTAGACCACCTCACGCATGGGAAGCGAGCTTTCGCGCTTGTTCCAATATGGCTTCCACTCGGCTTGTGACCTCCGCTTGCGAGACCGTTTCCGGATGATATTGCTGCTCCAGCTCGGCTTCCCGAAGCTTTATGACATAGCGGTCGTGCTGACGCTGACGTTCGTAGGCTTCGCAATCGATGACCACCAGGGTGGCCTTGCCGTTCTTGGTCATGAAGATGGGCTGCTGGGAATCAGCTGCTTGTTCGCAAATGCCATTGAGATCGGTGCGAAGATCACTGATGGGGCGAATTGCAGGAACTGCGGGAGCCATGGCCTCTCCTTTCAATAGGCTAAAAATATAACATATATTGCACTAATTTTGAACTACATGAAGAGTGTATGTGGGAAGCCTCCTATGGACTATAATGCCCTCAAACATAGCCTGCCGCCGGGTGGGAAAAGCGCTTTCCGCGCGTGCATCGTTAGGCCTTTGAAGATGCTCGCACTGGAGGCGCTTTTTGTTTCCGGCCGAAATGGCGGCCCATGACGAAAGACGCACCGAACGGCGCGTGCCGAGAAAGGAATTGCCATGAAGCAATTTGTGACCGAAGAGTCCTTTTGGGAGCTGTTCCCCGAAGCGCAGATCGGCATCGTGGTGGCGCAGGACATGCGTCCGGCCGACGAGGTGGCCGAGGAAGACGCCGCCGCCATTCGCCGCCGGCTGAGCGAGGCCAATGGCGCGGCCGACCAGCACCTCACTTCCAACACCATTTCCCAGAATGAAGTGGTGGCGGTGTGGCGCGATGCCTATCAGAAGTTCAAGACCAAGAAGGGCGCCCGCTGCTCGGTGGAGAACCTGCTCAAGCGCGTGCTGAAGGGCAACCCGGTGGGGTCGATCAATCCGTCGGTGGACATTTACAACACCATTTCGCTGAAGTACGCGCTACCGATGGGCGGCGAGGACATTGACGCCATGGACGGCGACATCCGTCTGGGCATCACCGAAGGCGGCGACAGCTTCCTGGCGCTGGGGGACGAGGAAGAGGCCCCCACGTTGGAAGGGGAGCTGTGCTATCGCGATAACGCCGGCGCCATCTGCCGCTGTTGGAACTGGCGCGACGGTGTGCGCACCGCGCTTTCCGACGACTCGGAAAAGGCCTTCCTCATCATTGAGTCGGTGGACCCTGCCCGCAGTGCCGACCTGCAAGCCGCCATCGACGAGCTGGCGAAAATGATGAGCGAATACCTGGGCGCTAACATCTTCGCCAAGGAAATCATCACCCGCGAAAACCCCACTATGGTGATTGACGAGTAGCTGCCGCCGCCAAACCGGCGCCGCTTGTCCGCGGCCTTGCGATCCAACCAACCGCCCCCGGTGCTCACTCTCGCGCCGAGGGCGGTTTTGCGAGGTGGTGCTGGTGGCGTGCGATTGCTTTCAAATGGATTGGGCGCCAACAGAACGTTGCCGAGCGCGTTCCCAGTTTCATGACCTAAGATAAGGCGAAGCAAATTCGAGAAAGAGGCAACCATGCTTTTTGCCGACGTTAGTGTGTTGGATGAGAATTTCGATGTGGTGCCGCACCAGTGGGTGGGGGTGTGCGATGGGCGCGTGGCCTACGTGGGCGCGGCCGACCCGCGTGTATCTGGCTCGTACGCGGCTGACCCGCGCGGGGCGACGGCCCCTGCCGCCTTCCAAGCTGACGGGACGCAGGCGGCCGATCCCCACGACGCATCGGCCTACTTCGGCGAGGTGATCGAAGGCGCCGGCCGCTTGCTGATGCCGGCCCTCTACAACTGCCACGCCCATTCCCCCATGGTTCTGCTGCGCGGCTATGCGGAAAACTTGCCCCTGCAGCGATGGCTCAACGAAAAGTGCTTTCCCTTTGAAGCGAAAATGACGGCCGATGACTGCTATTGGGGCACGCTGCTAGCCTGCGCGGAAATGGCCCGCTTCGGCGTGGTGTCTTTCTCGGACATGTACTACAACGCCGAGCGCAGCGCCCAGGCGGTGATGGAAAGCGGCATGAAGGCCAGCCTGGGCAGCGCCCCGGTGCTGCTGGGGGACACCCCCTTCGCCGAGCGCGTCGAATACGCCCAAACCGAAGAGATGATTCGCCAGTGGCACGGCGCCGGAGACGGGCGCATCCACGTGGACTGCGCGCTGCATTCGGAGTACCTCACGACCGAGCCGGTGGTGCGGGACGTAACGGCATTTGCGAAAGAGCGCGGGCTGCGGCTGCACATCCATCTCTCGGAAACCGTCAAAGAGGTGGCGGAGTGCCGCGAGCGCCACGGGGGCCTAAGCCCGGTAGCGTATTTCGAGTCCACTGGGTTGTTTGAGGAACCGGTAACAGCGGCCCATTGCGTGTGGCTAGACGAAGCGGATATGGACACTCTGGCTTATCGCGGAGTGTTTGTGGCCAATAATCCGGCATCGAACATGAAGCTGGGCAGCGGGTTTGCCCCCATTCCGCGCCTACTGGAGAAGGGGGCGAAGGTGTGCCTGGGCTCTGACGGCATGGCCTCCAACAACAATCACAACCTGTTCCACGACATGTACCTGCAGGCCATGATCTACAAGGGGGCCACGCTGGATCCCACGGCGGTCACACCGCAGCAGGCGCTGCAGGCGGCCACGCGCACCGGCGCGCTTTCCCAGGGGCGGGAGGACTGCGGCCTGGTGAAGGAAGGCATGCGGGCCGACCTGTGTCTGCTGGACGTGGCCGGCCCCAGCTGGTGCCCCGCCACCGACATGACTTACAACTTGGTTTACGCCGGAAGCGGGTCGGACGTGGTGATGACCCTGTGCGATGGGCAGGTGGTGTACCGCGACGGCGCCTTCCCCACCATCGACCAGGAGCGAGCAAAGGCCGAATGCGCCGCCCGCACCCAGCGCATTTTGGGGGAGTTGTAGGCGCGGCCAAAGGGCTCAGTGACAAAGGGGCCGGGCTTTTGATGCTTTGTCGCTTTCAGGGGCGAGATTCTGTTTCGTCCTAGTTTTTCCGTAGCGGTCCTATGGCCTATAATCTCGCCTATAACAGATGGGGGGGGCACATGGACATCGAATATTTGCGCGAATTTGTAACATTTTCCCGTTTGATGAACTTCTCGCGGGCTGCGAAGCAGCTGCATATCTCCCAACCAACCTTGAGCAATCATATTGCCGCCATCGAGGCAGAAGTGGGATCGGTGCTGGTGGGTCGCTCCACGCCATTGCGGCTTACCCAAAGTGGTCGGGTGTTTTTGGAAGGTGCGTCTTCGGTGATTGAGGCTTATAACCGCACTCTAGAGCTAACGCGGTCGGCGGCCGAAATAGAGCTATCCCTCACCATCACCTCCAGTAGCGACTCCAATTGCTCCGGTTGCACTTTCGCTCAATCTATCAACTCGTTTCTTGCCGGCCACAGGGGAGTGTTTTTCTCGCAGATGAACTCCGTTGCTGGCACTGCTTATGAGGAGCTGATGCGGGAAGGAGTTGACGCCGTGATGGTGTGCGTGTGCCCGCAAGACGTTGATCGGGAACAGGGAGTTGCCTTCCGCGAAATACGCCCCACGTTTCCCAACCGTTTGGGGGTTTGGATGGACTGCGGGCACCCCTTGGCAGATCGCGAGCACCTGACTTGGGCCGATTTGAACGGCGAGAAGTTCCCTATGGGCATCGATGTTGAGCTGTGGGCCTGCGGTGTCATTCAGCTGCTCAAAGACCACGGACTCTCGTTTGACACCAGTATTGTGAGCCAACCGGGGGTCAGCTTCTTTTCCGCCTATGGCCCCGATGAGCTTATCATCATGGACGAAACGCTGGCATCGCTGCCGTTCATCAATGCGCCGGGCCATTGCTTCCGACTGCTCGACGAACCCGATGCGGTGGCGGGCACTTACATTGCCTATCTGCCCGAGCGGGTTTCTCCGGCGCTTCAGCTGTACCTGGATTTCCTTGAAGCGCTTCAGTTCTAGATTCGAAGCTAAGAGAAGGCACTATGCAATTTCCCAATAGGCTGAAAAAATTTCCTTATAGAGCTTGAGTCAACTTTAATACTTGCAAGAAAAACCCGTATAGCGGGGATTCTTGATGTTTTGTCCTGAAGGATCCACTATCTCCGCAGGGGAAGCGTCGCGTCGTTTGGCATGGCGCTAACGAGAGAAAAGGAGGATCGAATGGGAACTACGTCCAAACAGCCTGTCCAGATTTCGCGTCGGGCGTTTTTGGGGAGCACTGCCGCCTTGGCGGGCGCTGCAGCCATTGGTGCCAGCGTCACGGGTGGTCTTGCGAGGGCGGATCAGCCTCGAGACCAAGCAGCGGAAGAGGTGAAAATCAACTATTGTCGCGGCAACTGCGGAGCCAACATGTGCCATTGGGATGTGCATGTGCGTGAGGGCAAAGTGGTGGCCATGAAACAGCACATCCATCCCGATGCCGACCCGGTGACCAAGGGCAGGAGCAAAGGCTGCTTGCGCGGCATGAGCATGATGGAAACGCTCTACAACGAGCGTCGCGTCAAATACCCCATGCGACGGGTGGAGGGCACCCCTCGCGGCGGCGGCGAATGGGAGCGCGTCAGCTGGGACGATGCTTTGGGAGAGATTGTCCAGAAGTGGGGCGGCTACATTCAGCAATTCGGCGGAAAGTCCATTGTGCGCTGGTCGGTTTACGGCTCAACGGTAACGCTGAACAGCTCCTACGGCTCTTGGCCGAAGCTCTGCACCATTTTGGGCATCAGCTCGTTTTTGCCCGGTGCCGATCAGGCGCAAATGTTCACCTACAACCAAATGGGGGTCAAGAATTTCGGTTGCGACGGCCCTTCCATTGCAAAAAACAGCAAGAATATTATTATCTGGGGCGCGAATCCGGCTGAATGCAGTCCGCAAGAATTCCGCTATATGCAGGAAGCGCGCGACCGCGGAGCCACCCTTACCCTTATCGATCCGAACATTACTGCAACCAGCGCCAAGGTGAACCGGCAGCTATTTGTGCGCCCCGGCACCGACTCGGCGCTCGGCATGGCCATTTGCAAGTACATCATTGAAAACCAGCTGGTCGATTGGGAGTTTCAGCTGCGCAGCACCACTGCCATGTACTTGGTGAAGTCTACCGATGGGAAGTTTTTGCGGGACAGCGACTTCGGTATTCCCGCCGTGCCCAATGGCATGAGCAATAGTGCAACTGGCATTGCCTACACCACCGATCCGGCTTTCATCTGGGACAATACCCAGGGCAAAGCAGTGCATATCGAAGAGGTAACCGATCCTGCCTTCATGGGCACGTTCACCGTGGACGTGAATGGACAACCGATTGAGTGCACCACGGCCTTGAGCCTTTTGCACGATCGTTGCGCCGAGTGGACGCTCGAGCGCACGGCAGAGCTGTGTGGCATTACCGAGCAGGAGATTGTCGATTTCGCTAATGCCATGGTGGACGGCCCCACCATCTTCGCCGTTTCAAATGGTTTGGGCCACACGGTGTATTCCCATGCAGTCTTCTCGGTGTCGGTGGCGCTTTCCGCCTTGACCGGGAATTTCCTGAAACCTGGATGCGGGCTGGCCTACTGCGGCGTAACCGCCAGCATGCCTTGGATCCCCGTCTCCTACGACCAGTACATGGTGCCTCCCGACTCTAAGCCCGGCCCGGTGTACGCGGCGCTGAAGTTCCCCGATATTATGGAAACGGGGAAGTACAAAGGGGAAGACGCCCCCATTAAGAGCATTGTGGTAGTTTCGGCGAACCCGCTAGCTAACACCCCTGACAGGCAGGCCATGCTGAAGGCGTGGGATCAAGTGGAGTTCACCGTAACCGTAGACCCCATCATGACCGAAACCGCTCAGTTCTCCGATTTGGTGCTGCCGGCGGCCCAGTGGCTGGAAGAAGAAGATGCCAGCGTGGCCATGTTCACCCCCTATACTCCTTGGGGTGAAAAGTGCGTGGAGCCCGCGTTCGAGGCCAAGAGCGACTTCGACATTACCCGAGAGCTGGCGCTTAAGTTCGGACTGGAGCAGCTGTACACCAAAACCTCCGAGCAGGTAGCGCAAGAGATGATTGCCACCTCTATGAACGGCCTGACGGGCAAGGAGCCGCTGGACGTCAACGGCGAGCTGGTCACCTATGAGCGACTGCAAAAGGAAAAGGCTATCCGCGTGCTGCACGATGAGTACTACGATCCTTATTTCCTCATGCAGGATTTCCGCATTTCCTTCTACTTGGAAGATCCGCGTCAGATCAACGATTACGGCGTGGCCATCGATGTGGAGAAAGAGCGGTTGCCCTTCTTCCAACCGCCGGCCGAGGCTTGGCCTTACTCGGTGGCAGGGTTTGAGAAAAACCCTCTGGCAGAGAAGTACCCGCTCATCTTTTTTACTGCTCACACGCGGTATCGCACCCACACCACCACAGGCTACAACCCCTGGATGTTGGAGCTGCAAGAAGGACCGCAGCTGCACATGAACGCAAAGGATGCTGAGGTCCGCGGACTTGGCCACGGTGACTTGGTGAAGGTATTCAACGATCGCGGCTTTGTGGTGGTGGCGCTTTGCATCGACAACGCGTTGCAGCCAGGCATTGTGAACCTGCCCCATGGCTGGCAGGCGGATCAGTTCATTGCGGGCCATTACCAAGACCTCACTATGCGGGAATGTGATCCCTTCGATTGCAATGACAACTACTTCGATTGCCTGTGCGAAGTGGTCAAGTACGAGGAGGCATAAATTATGAGTCACTACGGAATGGCAATCGACTTGAATCGCTGCATTGGCTGTCATACTTGTTCGGTTGCCTGCAAAATGGCCAATAACTTGCCGCAGAATGTTTGGTGGAATAGGGTAGCCACCACTGACGGCTACTCGATCGACAGCACGCTGACCGAATGGCCCCAGGGGAAACTGGAATTCATGCCCATTGGCTGCCAGCACTGCGAGAACCCCGCCTGCGTGAAGGTGTGCCCCGTTGGCGCCACCTACAAAGACCCGGAGACCGGTGTGGTGCGCCAAGACTACGAGAAGTGCATCGGCTGTCGTATGTGCATGGCCGCCTGCCCCTACACCGGCGTGCGCTCCTTCAACTGGGAAGAGCCGAAGGCTTATTACGAGTTTGCTGTGGGCGATGCGGACATTCCAGAGCACCAAAAGCATACGGTGGAGAAATGCACTTTCTGCTACCAACGCATTGCTGACGGCCAAGAGCCCGCTTGCATGCATCTATGTCCTGAGCGGGCCCGTTGGTGGGGCGACTTGGATGATCCGGAATCGGAAGTGGCAAAGCTGGTGGCTACGCGCAGCCATAAGCAGCTGCTTCCGGAAATGGGCACCAAGCCCTCTATCTACTACTTGGTCTAGTTACGTTCCGTCGTTCTGGCGAACGCCGGAACGGCTCGGCGCTGCGGCGCGCTGCGATCGCCCGCCCTTGCCCCCACCCTTTCCCTCGCAGCGCGAGGGCTGCTCGGCCGGGCTTCGGAGCAACTGCGGGCGCCGCAGCGCCCCTCGCTTACCCTATTGGGACCCAAGGGTCTGTGACAACAAGGAGAATTACAATGACTGAAACAACTGCGGCCGCTGCGGCCGCTCCCGCGGGCTCTCCCGCGAAGGCCCCGGCTAAGGTCGGCAAGGGCGCCATGGCGGGAATCGTCGCGTCCGCCGTGGTGGCCGCGATCGGCATCGCCCTCTGGTTCGTGCAGATGTCCGGCGGCATGGTCCAGACGGGCATGCGCAACCTGGATTCCTGGGGCCTCTACATCACCATGTTCATGTTCTTCGTCGGCCTGTCCGCCGGCGGCCTGATCATCTCTTCCGTTCCCAAGGCCTTCGGCATAAAGGGCTTCGGCGGCATAAGCAAGGTGGCCGTCATGACCTCCATCGCCGCCACCGTGGGCGCCATCGGCTTCGTGGTGGTGGACATGGGCCAGCCCCTGCGCGTGTGGGAGCTGTTCGTGTACTCCAACCTGGGCAGCCCGCTCATGTGGGACATCA